>Ga0137418_10001027_pt1 | contig 25648 bp, 18 predicted proteins | sample CZODoug3_1_2_16f_FD_122242 | JGI IMG/M metagenome (GOLD analysis project Ga0137418, IMG submission 122242) | Vadose zone soil fungal communities from Angelo Coast Range Reserve, California, USA - CZODoug3_1_2_16fungal (Hybrid Assembly) | ecosystem: Environmental > Terrestrial > Soil > Vadose...
TGCCTTGCGCACTGTCGATCGTCAGGGCGTGCCCAAATCCGAGCAGCAGGCGGTTGGTTTCTGGATCCCGGAGCCGTCGCCACTCGACCTTGCCGACCCGTCCTTTGTCATCGCGCAGTGTCAAGACACTGGCGCTCTGCCCGGCTATGGTGACGACATCGCCGTTGTTGCCGATGATGCCACGCCTGCCGTCGATCAGGGCTGCGGTCTGTCGGAAGAGCCGCACCTTGTCACCCGTCGCGAGCGGCAGGTCGTAGGTCAGCTGCAGGCGCTCGCTGCCATCGATGCGGCTGCGCCACAGCGTATTGCCGGGAACGACAACGTAAGCCGCCCACTTGCCATCGCGGGAGAAGGTCACATCACTGGCGGAAATACCGCCGAGGAAAGGAACAAATTGTTTGGAAGCGGCGTCGTAACGCACCAGTTCGCCGCGCGGCTGTGTCCCCTGCACAAATATCTTCCGGCCGCCGGGGTCGGGCAAAACGGTGGAGTACAAGATGGGGCCAGTCGTCAGTTGCGTGGGCGTGGCGGAAGCTTTGCGAAAAATGCCGATGGCATCGGGGAGAGCAAAGATGTCGTTTGACGTAGCTGTCCCCGACTCGAAGACGTAGTAGCGTCCATCGTGCGTCCAGCGGCCACAGCATTCAGTGGGCGGAGTGTGCCATCCCTTGAGAAGTTGATGCAGATTGGATCCGTCGGAGCGGACCTCCCACAATGAATTCGTATTGGCCTGGTCCTGGACGGAAAAGCGAATGCGGCTTCCGTCTGGAGAAAAAGCGGCGGCATAGGCGGAACCGGGCGCGGTGACGAGAAGGTGCGCGGCGGTGCCGTCGGCATTCGCCAGGTAAAGCTCCGAACCCTTGATAAACACGAGCTGGCGTCCGTCCCGCGACCAACCGCCCCCACTGCCCTCAATATTGCCCAGGCGGCGTGGGGAACCCGCGGGCAACGGTAGAGCCCACAAAGGGGTGGCTCTGTTGCCGGTCGGCACCATGCTGCCAACCAGCAGTTGAGAATGGTCGGCAGAGATGTCATAGATATTCATGCTCTTGACCGGCGCCGGAATTGCCGAGGTTTCGCCGCCAGTCGCTGAGACTTGCGCGAGCATTACTCCTTCGGGACGCCACTGGGAGACATAGACGCGGGCGCCATCCGTCAGCATGTTTCCCATGGAAAAGCCGTCATGTGTGATCTGCGTGGTGCCCGTGACTTTCGGTGGGCTCATCGGGAAGAGAAACCAGAGAAGAGCCGCCGCAAACAGCAACGCCGCCGATGCTGCCGCCACCCACGGCCAGCGAAGCTTTCCCTTTGGAGCCTCGGTGGCAGCCGCAACCGCGACACTCACTCTGCCCGAGGTTGTGTCCCGTTTTAGCCGTTTCAAGTCAGCTCGAATTTCGGCGGCGCTTTGATAGCGGATATCGCGGTCCTTCTCCAGCGCTTTACCAATAATGTGATCGAGCTCTGAGGGAAGATCAGGATTTAGCCGCAGCGGCGGTGCGGGCTCCTTGCGGAGGATGGAATCGAAGATGGCGGCCGTGGTATCTCCGCGAAAGGGCAGGGTTCGAGTCGCCATTTCGTAAAGCACTGCGCCAAAAGAGAAGATGTCGGTACGGGCGTCGAGGTCCTTGCCTAGCGCCTGTTCGGGAGACATGTAAGCTACCGTGCCCAGAGTGCTGCCAGGACTGGTAAGGTTCGGATCATTATCGATGGTGGCGGCGGTGACTCCGACCGGGGCCGTTAGCGCATGGGTTTTCGCTAACCCGAAATCGAGGATCTTCGCATGTCCCCGCTCAGTCACAAAGAGATTTGCGGGCTTGATGTCGCGATGCACAATTCCTTTGGAGTGGGCTGCGTCCAGCGCGTCGGCAATCTCGATGCCGATATCGAGCAACGACTCCAGCTCAAGTCGCCGGCCAAGGATCACTTCCCGGAGAGTCTTGCCTTCCAGATATTCCATCACCAGGAAGAAGCGCCCCTGGTGCTCGCCAATTTCATGAATGGTGCAGATGTTGGGATGATTCAGAGCCGAGGAGGCGCGCGCCTCACGCCGGAAGCGCTCCAGCGCTTGCGGATCGTTCGCCAGGCTGTCTGGGAGAAACTTAAGGGCGACAAAGCGACTGAGTTGTAAGTCCTCGGCCTGATAGACGACGCCCATCCCACCGCCACCGATTTTTTTCAGGACGCGGTAATGTGAGACCGTTTCTCCAAGGATGGATTGATCCTCAAGCATTGCGGCACATCTTAACAGAGTGAGTGATGCACAGTTTATTAAGTTTTGCTCTGTTTCCCGCTCGCTCTTCGGGGTCCCATAGCGGCCATCGAGTTTGATCCGCTCATTGTAGAGTTCACTCTTTACATCCCATCGTAATTCGGGCCGCCGCCGCCCTCGGGTGGAACCCAGGTAATGATCTGATAAGGGTCCTGTATGTCGCAGGTCTTGCAGTGCACGCAGTTCGCGGGATTCAGGCTGATGCGCTTGCCATGGGACGCGGTTTCGTCGTCCACCATCTCGTAGACGTTCGCGGGGCAGAAGTTCTGGCATGGGCTGCCAAACTCTTTCACGCAACGGTCGTTGCAGATGTCTGTGTCTTGAATCAGCAAATGCGCCGGCTGATCTTCTTCATGCTTGGTGCCGGAATGATAGAGGTCGGTGAGTTTGTCGAAGGTGAGCTTGCCATCGCCCTTTGCCGGGCCAAGCATGTGTGCCTCCGGGCCTCCATCGGCGGGGAGATTGGCGAGGGGTTCTAAGTTCTCGTGCCCCGCGTGCGATGGCACGCGGTTGCGGAGGCCGCCGTCGAAAATTTCCTGGAGAGCAGTGTTGAACACTCCGGCGACCATGCCATTCTTGAATCCCTGGTGAAAGTTGCGCACCGGCCAGAGCTCGTCTTTAATCCAACTGGTTTCGACGCTGCGCTGGAACTTGCCGAGGGTTGCTGCTGACGAGTCCGATTTCACCAGCGCTTCGAATGCTGTCTCGGCGGCCAGCATGCCGCTCTTAATCGCGAGATGAATCCCTTTGAGGCGTGCGGAATTCAGGAAACCGGCGGAGTCTCCAATGATCATCCATCCATCGCCGGCGAGCGGCGGCAGCGACCACCATCCGCCATAGGGAAGCGCCTTGGCGCCATAGCGGATCATCTTGCCGCCAGCAAGCAAATTGGTAATAAAAGGATGCTGTTTGAAGGTTTGAAGCACGTGCTGCGGGTCGAGGCGCGGGTCGGGATAGTCGAGCCCGGTGACGAAGCCGAGCGAGACCAGGTTGTCTTTCGAGCCGTAGATCCAGGCGCCGCCGTATTCCTTCGTCGTGAGCGGCCAGCCCATCGTGTAGATGACTTCCCCGGGAGCGATGCGGCCGGAGGGCACTTGCCAGAGTTCTTTTACGCCCACCCCGTAGGTTTGCGGGTTCGCGTCTTTGGTGAGGTTGAACTTCGCGATCAGCTGCTTGGTAAGTGATCCGCGCGGACCTTCGGCGAGAATCGTGACCTTGGCTTTCAGGTCGTAACCGGGTTCGAAGTTTGATTTCTGCTGGCCATGCTTGTCGACGCCTTTGTCGTCGGTGCGGACGCCGGCCACACGCTTGCCGTCGAACAGCAGTTCCGATCCCGCGAAGCCGGTGAAGACTGTGATTCCGGTCTCCTCCACCTTCCCGCCCAGCCACTTCACGAACTTATTCAGCGAGATGACGTAGTTGCCATGATCGCGCAAAGGTGGCGGAGTGATGGGGAATTTGAACTTGCCCTTGGCCGTCAGGAAGTAGACAGCTTCTTTGGTGCATTGCGCATCGATCGGGGCTTCCTTCTCGAAACCGGGAAGCAACTCACGCATGGAGCGCGGGTCGAGCAGGGCGCCGGAAAGGCAGTGCTGGCCAATCTCACGGGCCTTTTCAAGGACGTAGATGTTCTCTTTGCTTAAGGGCGTGTCAGGACTCTTGGCATTGTGCTCGTCGATGAGTTGCGAAAGCCGCAGAGCGCACGCCATCCCAGCGGGGCCGCCGCCGACGATAACGACATCGGCGTCCATCTGAGGACGGGGGATGTTTTCGAGAGGTTTGCGGAAGACGAGCATTTAGCTATTAGCCCTTAGCCACGGCAACTTTCATCTCGCAGCTTGACTTGATCGTTGTCGCTCGACTGTTAAGCCTACGAAGGTTACCTCAACGTAGAGAATCCGGGACTGCAAGTTGCCTGCAGATTCGAATCGCCCTGGGATTCTTAATCTCCTTGTGTCTCGGAACGGTGCTGGTTCTTTGAGCTTGCGAGTTGAAGTAGACGCTGTGCCGGGAGCCTTCACGAAGAAGCACGCAATCATGCCGTTCCAAGTGCGGACAAGATCGATGCGCTTCACTACCTAGGCCACGCAAATCTTGATCTCTTCTCGGGTGACTTTCGCACCCGGGCGAGGCTTGCCCGCTATCTCTCGGTTCGCCTCAAGCAGCAGTGCGATAGCGTCACGTAGATTTTCCCGAGCCTCGTTGAGTGTGTCTCCTTGGGTAATGGCGCCGGGCAATTCTTCCGTGTACGCCCAAGTAGCCGCCTTCGGATTGGGGCACTTCCTCGAATACAGCCGTCAGCATCATCTCCATGGTTTAGATTCTAGAACCTAAATCTATCCATCGCACGGACGAAACTCGGCACCTCTTCCAAGAAATCGGCGTGTTGCCGAATCAGCCCACTCTCGTCGTTTGATCTACCCTCCGGCTTTCGCTTTTCTCACTTCCTCGATCAGCGGCGGCACGATTTCGAACAAATTCCCCACCACGGCATAGTCGGCAATCTCGAAAATGGGGGCTTCGCTGTCTTTGTTAATTGCCACGATTGTGCGCGCGCCCTTCATGCCGACGATGTGCTGAATCGCGCCACTGATCCCGAGCGCGAGATAGAGCTTGGGGGCAACCGTCTGCCCTGAGGAACCAATCTGGCGGTCCATGGGCAACCATCCCGAGTCACAGATAGGGCGCGAAGCAGCGAGTTCGCCGCCCAACGCTTCGGCGAGTTGCTTGGCAATCTCGATGTTCTTCTGTTCCTTAATACCGCGGCCGACCGCCACGATGATCTCGGCTTGCGTCAAGTCAACCGCCTGCTTGGCTTCCTTGAAGACTTCCTGTGGCTTATTACGAACAACGCCATCGGCGATTTCGACAGCGACCGTTTCAACCGGAGCGGCACTCGCGCCCGATTCGACCTTGTCGCCGCGGAAGGCTCCGTTCTGGAAGGTGACGAACCAGGGAGCGTCGCCGGCGAAGCTGACGTCGGCGGCGAACTTGCCCTGAAACATCTGGCGAGTGAACAGCAGCTTGTCGCCTTCCTTCTTATACCCAATCGCGTCGCTGATGACGGTTCGGCCCATCGCCGTGGCCAGTTTGGGCACGAAGTCGCGCACTTGGTAGGTGTGCGGCATAAGCACGAGCTTCGGCCGCTTCAACGAAATGAACTGCTGCAGAGCTGCCGCGAACGCGTCCGGCGTGTAGGGTTCGAGTTTTGCGTTCTCGACTGCGTAGACCCGGGCGACCTTCTTGCCCGCGACTTCGCTCGCGATCGCACCAACGCTGCCGCCAACTACGGCGGCTTCAAGGGTCCAACCGGTTTCGGCTGCAATGGCCTGGCCCGCGGTCAGCGTCTCCCAGGAGACGCGGTTCGGTTTGCCTTCACGCTGCTCGACGACTACCAGAATGGACATAGGAAAACGGTTCCCGGTTCTCAGTTTCGCAATCCGCCGGGCTTCGCCAGATGGATTGATTGACCATTTGTCTTGACCGAGGCGGGCAAGAGTGCCCGCCCTACACTTGCTACTCTTCGGGCTTGCCGCCCATCAGGTAGCCGCTGGCCATCAGCGCCAAGCCCACCGCAGCCAATGCCAGAATGACCGTTACGAACATCCGCTGACTGCCCAGTCTCACACTGGCGGGCAGAAACAAGACTACCAGCGCGTCGGCCACCCAGAGTGCCAGTCCAATAAACATCAGGCTGGTTCCGTTTTCCTTTTTCGACTGCTCCCGATCCTCCAGTACGCTTGCCATAGGGACCTCCAAAGACGCTTCGCGCCCGGTAGGAAGTAGGGTGCGGCCGGCGGAACGAATGCAGTGATTCACCGCACACTTCCACCATTTGCCTTTCGCGGGCAAGAGTGCCCGCGCCACAACTAAAGCACGCGCACGTCGTTGCGCAACTTCTCGGCCAGCTTCTTCGCAATCTCGCCGGGAGTGCCCTCGATCGTTTCGGTCTTTTTTGTCTTTTGCGGAATATAGAGCCGCTCGATCTTCTGCAAATTTTCACCCAGCGCGGGTCGCACTTCCGCCAGCGTCACCTTGCGCAGCGGCTTGTTTTTCGCCTGTTTGATGCCGATCAGTGTGGCATACCGCAGCTTGTTGATGCCGGATTGAATGGTCAGCACGGCGGGCAGTGGCAGGTCCACAAATTGGAAGTAGCCCGCTTCAAGTTCGCGCTTCACGCGGATTCCGCCGTCTTGCTTCTCGATCTGCATGATGATGGTGGCATGTGGCCAGTGCAGCAGTTCGGCAAGAATCACACCTGTCTGCGCGTAGCCGTAGTCGTCCGATTGCAAGCCGGTGAAGATCAGATCGAATTGCTCACCCTCAATAGCGGCAGCAAACGCGCGCGCGGTATTGTATGCATCGAGCCCGACGAAGGCATTGTCCTCGAGATGGATGGCACGATCGGCGCCCTTGGCTAGCGCTTCACGCAACACCTGGCTGGATCGCGCCGGACCGGAGGTGATCACCACCACCTCGCCGCTATGTTTCTCCTTCTGGCGAAGCGCTTCTTCCAGCGCGTAGGCGTCGGGTTCATTCACCTCGTAAGACAGGTCCTCGCGGATCCAGGTACCCGCCTCGTTCAGCTTGAGCGGAGCATCTTTCTGCGGAACCTGCTTCATGCAAACCAGGATTTTCACGAATGACTCCTGCCCTCTTGCGGACATCAGGTTGCGCTCGAGACGCGGGAAGGCGCGTCTCCTACCAAGCCTCGATTGCTTGGGGCAAACTGGCAAGTATAAATGAAGGCGATGGGAGAGCGAGGAATACGGCCCGCACTTGCGAGCACTAGTCGAGGGTGACTACCGTTTGCACACCCGAAATCTCAAAGCGCTTCCGGCAACGCATGTTCTTGCACATCATGACGTCGTCCTTGCGGACCATGTAGGAACTGGCCTTGGCGAAGCGGGCACGGTCGCGCTCGTCGGCGCGGGGGGGAAGACCCTTTTTCTTAGTGCGGACCAGCCAGCTGATCTCGTACTCGCCGGACTGGTGACAGTGCGGGCAGTTGAGATTGGCCGGCTTTTTGTCGGGTCGCTCGTCAAAAAATTCGCGCTCGTCCATAAACTTTCGTTAGTCGCCGGTCGTTTGCCGGACTGGCTTTGGGAATTATTGCATACTTCGAGCGCGGGAAAGCAGCCGGCAGGTTGTCGGAGGTGGCTTCCACGTTACACTGCAGCGGGGACTGGAATGCCTCGAAAAAAGAAGGTTAAGCGGTTTCGAGCGGTGATCGCCGTGAAGGAGATGGCGCGGGAGCAGATTGGTACACCTCCACCGACGCAAGTGGTGCCGGACCGCAAAAAACGCAAGCCGGAAAAGCACAAACCGACGTTGGGGAAGTTGCTGGATGAAGACTAAGCGGAGCATTCGGGCGAGCTTTGTCCCAAGCTCGAAACTGGTCATTCCTAGGCCAAAAGCCGCGCCCCTAGTTGAATGTCACTGTAACCGTGCGACTAGCAGTGAGGTTGCTTAGGGTACACGCTCGGCCCGATACGGAGTCGCAATTCGACCAAGCTCCGAAGGTGGAGGAGCCAGTCGGCGTAGCCGTCAACGTGACAGTAGTACCGCTGGCGAAACTGGTGCTGCAGTTCGTGGAACAACCGAGACCCGCCGGCGAACTGTTTACAATTCCAGCGCCGTTGCCTGCAAACTGTATCGAGAGGATCGGGCCTGCCCCCCCGGCGCCGCCGCCGGTAAAGCATACGACGTTGGCGGTCATATACCCAGTCACGAGGGCACCTGACGAGCTATGATTCGTGGTTACCGTTGCCGACACCAGAGAATTTCCACAAACCTGCCCGGTGGCAGTCAACAAGCCGGTGGAACTGACCGTCACCATCTGGGTATCGTTCGAGGCCCACGTGACCTGGTTCGTAATATCCTTGCTGACCGGCGGCTGAATATAGTTGCCCAGAGCCCGTAGCTGAACGCTCAACCCCGCATCCAGATCCACTGGAATGTTGGTCGCTCCGAAAGCCTCAATCGGCGGCTGAATCGCTATGGTCGACAGCTGCATATCTCGACCGCAACTGGACAGGCTCACAAACAGCACGCTGGCGGTGACCAAACCAACAACCGCGCAACACTTCTGACTCATCGACTGCTCCTGGATGACGGAAAGCTGCTTTGCGCAGGGATTGGCGTCAATGTAGTGAAAGCTTTCTCAAAAAGCAAGCTGCTCATGCGAGCGATGAGAGAGTTTGCGCTACGAATTTCGCGAACTCTTTGACGTCTTCTTCGGTCGTGTCGAACGAGCACATCCAGCGTACGACTGACTCCTCTTCATTCCATACATAAAAGAAGTAGCGTTGCTGCAGCTTAGCTATCGCTGCGCGCGGAATTTGCGCAAACACTCCATTCGCTTCCACTTTGTAAACGATCTTTACCTGGGGGATCTTGTCTAGTTCCTTCTCGAGCAGTTTCGCCATGCGGTTCGAGTGTTGTGCATTCGTGAGCCACAGGTCATTGTCGAGCAGGGCTCCGAGTTGCACCGAGATGAAACGCATCTTGGAAGCAAGCTGCATAGCCTGCTTGCGAAGAAACAGGAAATCCGAGCTCAACGTTGACGGGAAGAAGACCACCGCTTCGCCCCCCATCGCACCGTTCTTCGTGCCGCCGAAGGAGAGTACGTCGACACCCAGATCGCGGGTCCCCTGGCGAAGCGTCTGGCCAAGACTGGCGGCCGCGTTGGCGATGCGCGCCCCGTCCAGGTGCAGGTACATGTTCCGTTCGTGTCCGAAGCGGGCCAGAGCCTGGATCTCTTCCGGACGGTACACGGTTCCCATCTCGGTGCACTGCGTGATCGAGATAACCCTCGGTTGCACGTGATGCTCGTCGCCGATGCCGTGGTAAGCATGCTGCACCATCTCGACCGTGAGTTTGCCGTCTGGGGCCTGCATCGGGATCAGCTTGCAGCCAGTAAATTTTTCCGGAGCGCCACATTCATCGGTATAAATATGAGCCGAGGCGGCGCAAATTACGGCATGGTACGGCCGGGTCAGCGCCTGCAGACTCAGAACATTGGCGCCGGTGCCGTTGAAAACGACGAAGACCTCGGTGTCTGCGCCAAAATGCTCGCGAAACTTCCCTGACAATGTCTGGGTATACGGGTCGGCGCCGTAGCCGACGACGTGTCCTTCATTGGCAAGGCTAATGGCCTTTATGATCTCTGGATGAATGCCGGCGTTGTTGTCACTCGCAAAGCTGCGCAAGGGCTTCATGGCCTGACCAATTTAGCAGACGAAGTCGGTGACAGAGCACCACCGAAGCCTCGCCCACTTCGGGAAACCCGTTATTCTTTTGAGTGTCTTTTTCGGCTCCCGAGCCACTCGCCCTGAATCTATGATTACAGTCTTAAGCCCTTCCCGGTTGGCCTCTACTTGGGGGCGATGCTGGTTCCGTCCTTGGTGAAACGTGGTAGGGTACCTGCGAACGAGGAGTGCATCCTTGTGAAGCGTAGCACCGCCAGCCACGCACCTACGATCCTCTGTTCATCAGCAACTACCTCGACGTCTATGTAAAAAACGCCCTGAAACGCGTCCCGGGCGTGGCCGGCGTGATCATTGTCGGCGAGCGCAAGTATTCCACGCGGCTGTGCCTCCACCCGGTGCGTATGGCCAGCCGCGGGCTTCAGTAGGCCTCGGTATCACGCAGCTTTCCAACGCCGGTCGCCGCGTCCTGGTTCCGCGGGTGGGGAAATTCGCGATCTCCTCGAGCTCGCTTTGCATCGCTACCATTACTCCGCGGCGACCGGTCCGGCAGCGGAGGTGTGCGCCAGGCTTGTCGGTGCGGGCAGGGGGTCGGCTGCAGTGATCCTATAGTCTTTGTATTCAATCGACAGGTCGGCGTGACCGCCGATGCGGACGAAACTCTCCGAATGATTCTCGGCAGGCAGCCAGAAATTGTCGACTTTCTTGTAGGCGTGGCGGATTTCCGTCCTCTTGATCCAGAACGATGGATTCTGCGCCGGCTGCGCCTCGATCTTCACGACCGCGAAATCGGCTGCATCAATCCAGACCTTGCCGCGATAAAGAAATTTGTTCTTCGATTTCGGCGTCACGGACAAAATGTACCTTCCCCCCTCGGGATTTTCTTCGTGGCCCACCAGAGCGAATTCGTAATTCTGCTCGCTGAGGGCGGTGCGGCTCTGATCCTTCCCCGCTTCTTTCTCGCTCTCGAGCATTTTCTTGAAAACTCGTTCGACGATGAACTTTGATCCGGACTGGGAGACTACAGTGAATTCTTTGCTGGCAGGCGACTCGTAGGAGAGATTGACCACCATTTCGGCGTCATAGTTATGGGGGAAACCGCGGTAGTGCAGGCTGTAGACCCGGGTTCCCTCAAAACGATGCAGGGCCTGCGCCCGCGCTTGATCTCGCTGTTCCAGATTGCTGACGATCTCATGGACGGTCAGCGGAAGGTGCGCCTTTCCTTCCTGCTGCGCGCGGAGTGGGGCGCCCCATAGAAACCCCAGGGCCATCAGCCCGGGAAGAGATCTTGCAAACACAGAGACTCGACTCATTCGAATGGCTCTCGTTGTTCCGGCACCGTCCCCACGATCTTGTACAACCACTGTTTGTCCTTCATCCGGGGGCGTGGCGCTGGCGCAAACCCCGCTCGTGGGCCGCATGCGAACTTTCTTGCCAGCAGCACTCCCGTTTCGAAGTCCTCGCTCATAGCCGGCATAGGCCGACTCAAAGACATTGTCCCACGAGGCGGACAAAGCATGGCCGCCACTTGGGCAGGATTCCGAATCAGGCACTTCGACGCGTGAAACAAAACCTGCAAGATCACCGGCCACGAAACCGTTTTCGCCCTGTCGGATGACAAAGCGCGGTCCACCGCTATCGGTAACAATAGCAGGAACTCCGGAAGCGAGGGCCTCGAGCACGACGTTTCCGTAGGTGTCGGTCCTCGATGGGAAAACGAACGCATCCATGTTTTTTGGCGTAGGCGCAGCCGAGACTGGCTCCGGTCAGAACGCCGGGAAACTCGACTTCTTTCAGATTCGCGCGCAGCCATGGTTCCTCCGATCCCTGACCGACTACCAGGAACCGGAAATTGCTGAGACCGGCGCGCAAGAAAAGCGGTTCCGTGGGCGCGGTATTAAGGATTGAAGATGCAACTGGACATGGTTGAAAATATCGGATTCGCCGCCGCAGCCTGCACAACCCTCTCCTTCATCCCCCAATTGACCAAGATCCGCAAGCAAGGAGGGCGCGATCTTTACTTAACTTACACAATGCTTTCGGTCTACCTGCTGGGACTGGCGCTTTGGCTGGCTTACGGGATCTGGCTGCACGCCCCTGCTGTCGTTGTGGCACATGCGGCATCGATCGCGCTCGTGGTCGCGGCCATAGTCATGAAGGCTATCGTGGTGGTTCCCCCACAGGCCCCCTCGGAGATTTGGCAAGCCCTCGCGGAATCTCAGATTCTCAACCCGAGAATCGACGTCCAATCATTGGTTAGTCCTATCCGGCCAAAGCGACAAACCGCGACAAAAACTGTCAAGAATGTTGTGCTTTGGCGGCAGTCCTCCGGACGGGGCAGCCTCCACGTCCTGATCGACGCCCGGCTATCATTGAAAACATGGGGCTTAGCCAAGATTTTTCCGTGGCACCGTTGTGCCATCCGTCTGGCGCTTAAGCTGCGGGGAATCTCTCGGTGCTTTCGAACATGCGAGGCCAGAAGGACATGAGCTCCCAATTTCTCACTACCCCAAAGAATCCGGGAATGCTGCCAGATTTGTCGCCGCTCGAGGACATGGTCGATCAGGATGTGTCGCCGCGCCAGGTGTGCGGTGTGTTGGCCAAAATGTTCCAGGTCCAGCAGACGGAAGTGGCGATCCTGCGACTGAACCATGGTCTGCTGAACTTTATTTATCCGGACGAGTTGCGCAGTGCCGGATCGATTCCAATTTCGAGTTCTTCCATTGCGGCGCACACGGCGATCAGCAAAAAGTCGGAGATTTTCAACAATTTTGCACGCGTGAAGCACGCCAGCGTCTTCGAGACGGTGAAGTTGGGCACTTCGGAAGGGATCGACACTAGCGAGCCATTGCCGATCCAGAAGCTGATGTCGGCTCCAGTGATTGACGAAAACGCCAAGGTGTTGGGAGTAATCCAGATCTCACGCAAGGGCTCCGAGGCGACTTTCGCGGGGGCGGACTTCAGCCGGGAGGACCTGCACGAACTGGAATTGGCGGCAGGAATTCTGGCGGCGTCTACCGTGATGCGGGAAAGTTAAGAAACGAAAGGTCGGTCCTTCACCCGCAAAGGGAACAGTGCCGACTTCTGCGGCTCGGGCCGGTTGATTCACCTGAAAATGCTTCCCTTCCGGGGCTTACCGGTGAATAATGCAAACGTCTATTGGTTTGGGAAGACCGTAACCTGTGGATCAGGACCTGCAAGTCGAGACGTTCCAGCCACACGCCAACCTCGGCGATGAAGTCAACCACAATATTGTGCAGTCCGAGATCGAAGGCGGCGTGTTCTTGAGCCAGTTGCAGCCGCGCACCATCTTGCAGATTCATACGCAACATCACTGCTACACCGCCGTGTTTCTGGGTGACAACCAGGCACTGATCTGGGGACACCCCGAGTTCTGCCCTCGGCCCGTTCCGGTGGCCATTGCGGGATCAACCTGGGGAGGCACCATGCTGAAGGTGCGCTACGTCGGTCGTGGGATGCGGCTCGAGTTTCACCACCCGGCCTACCGAACGCCCATCGTCACCTCGCCCATCCGGGAAATCAATGAACGGCAGCCCCGCCGGAGCCAGCCCGTCAAGCAATCCTTGGGAAGCAACTAGAAACAACTTCAACTGTCGCGTCGAGCGGAAGCGCAGCGCCAGAATTCCTCAAGCATTGACTAGTGCCTGCTTTTCACGCGCGCGCTTCTTTGGCACGACCGAGGTCAACAACGTTTTGAGGATCACGTACAGCACTGGAATGAAGAACAGGTTGAGGACTGTCGAGAACAGCATGCCTCCCACGATGGCCGTTCCCACGGAGTGCCGTCCGAGTTTTCCAGCGCCCGTCGCGAAGTAAAGTGGCAGGACGCCTAGAATAAACGCGAACGAGGTCATCAGGATCGGGCGCAGCCGCAGTTCGGCGGCTTCAATCGCGGCGTTCGTGATCGTCCGCCCCTGCTGGAGAAGTTGCTCGGCAAATTCGACGATCAGAATCGAGTTTTTCGCGGAAAGCCCGATCAGCATCACCAAGCCGATCTGCACGTACACGTCGTTAACCAACCCGCGGGTCGATATCAGCAGCAGAGCACCCAGCACGGCGGTTGGGACTGCCAGCAAGATAATGAATGGCAACGCGAAACTCTCATATTGCGCCGAGAGCGTTAGATACACCACCAGGATGCCCAGGCCAAAAATGATGATCGCCTTGCCGCCGGCTTCCACTTCCTCAAGCGCGAGCCCTGTCCACTGGAACGACATGCCCTGCAGCATGTTCTGCCTGGCTAACTCCTCCATGGCCTTGAGGCCCTGACTTGAGCTGTACCCCGTGGCTGCAGCGCCGTCGATTTCCGCGGAGCGGAACAAATTGTAGTGGTTGATCACCTGCGGACCCGACGTTTCCTGCAATGTGACGATGTTTCCCAGGGGCACCAACCCGCTCGTGTCCGAGCGCACGTAGTATTGCCGCAAATCCCGTGCGCTCATGCGGAATGGCTGATCGGCTTGTACGTACACCCGATAGGAACGGTTGTTGAAGTCGAAATCATTGACGTACTGGGAGCCCATGTAGACGCCCAGCGCCTGCATGATTTGACTGATCGGCACTCCGATGGCCTTGGCTTTCTCTCGATCGATCTGCACCAACTGCTGAGGATCATTGGCCGTGAAGCTGGTAAACAATCCTTGCAGGTCGGAGCGCTGGCGACTGCCACCCACAATCTTGTGCGCGACCGTGTCGACATCCTGCAGGGTATTGCGGCCCAGGTCTTGCAGTTCGAATTGAAATCCACCGAAGCTTCCGATTCCGCTGATGGCAGGCGGTTCAAACGGAACCACGATCGCTCCCGGAACGCCAAAGAGCTTTGGAGCGACGCGGGCCACGATATCGCTGACCGCGTGCCCTTTGCCCTTACGGTCATCGATCGGCTTGACTGGAGCAAAGATCAGGCCGTAGTTTGACGAACTGCCCCCGGAGAGTGAAAAACCGGGAACCGCGAAGGTGCCGAAGACGTCCGGGTCGGCGCGCAGAATCTGCTCAGCTTGCTTTGCGACGTCGGTCGTGTAGGCCAACGACGCACCCTGCGGCGCCTGTACCACCACGATGAAATAGTTCTGATCCTCCTGCGGCACAAAACCGGTCGGGACGTGCACGTACATGTAGGCCGTCGCGGCCAACCCTGCAAGGAAGAGCACGACCATGGCATAGCGGTAGTTCAGTACCCGGCAGATGGTTTTGCCGTAAGCTCGGGCCATTCCCTGGATCGCAGCATCAATCCCGTGCGCAAAGTTACGATACCCACGCGAGAGCCACCCCATGCCCGTCCAATCGAAGATCGCGTACTTGTGTTCTTCGCCGCGCAACAGCAGAGCCGCCAGCGCGGGAGACAAGGTCAGCGCGTTGAAGAGCGAAATTGCAATCGAGAATGCAATCGTCAAAGAAAACTGGCGGTAGAGAATTCCAGTTGTGCCCGGGAAGAACGACACAGGCACAAACACGGAAATTAATACAAGTGAGGTCGCCACCACAGCACTGGCGACCTCCGACATGGCCACCGAGGTGGCCGTATGCGAGTCGCTCTTGCCTTCGTTGATATGTCGCTGAGCATTTTCAATGACCACGATGGCGTCATCGACCACCAAGCCGGTGGCCAGAGTTATCCCGAACAGCGTCAGTGAATTGATCGAGAAGTCAAAGATCTTGATGAACGCGAAGGTGCCGATTAGCGAGACCGGGATCGTGACCGCTGGAATAATCGTTGCACGCCAGTCCAGAAGGAACAGGAAAATTACGAGGATCACGATGATAACCGCCTCGATCAAGGTGGTGACGACCTCCTTGACCGAGTCACCGACGACGGTGGTGGTGTCGAACGCGATCACGTACTTGATGCCTGGCGGGAATGATTTCGAGAGTTCCTCGAGCGCGGCTTTCGCAGCCTTGTCGACGGCGAGCGCATTGGCATTCGAAAGCTGCTGCACGCCCACTCCGATCGCCTCATGTCCGCTGTAGAGGAGGTTCGTGTCGTAACTTTCCGCGCCGATCTCCGCCCGCCCGACCTCCTTGAGCTGCACAATCCCATTGCGTGTGTTCTTGATGACGATGTTCTCGAACTCCCTGGGATCCGAGAGTCGTCCAACCACGCGCAGGGTCACTTGAAAATTCTGTCTCGGATCCGCGGGTGGTCGCCCGAGTTGCCCAGCCGGAATTTCTACGTTCTGCTCTTGCAGGGCGCTGACCACATCCGCCGCCGTCAGCTGACGGGCAGCCAATCTGGTTGGATCGAGCCAGATCCGCATCGCGTATTTGCGCTCGCCGAAGATCACCACGTCGCCGACCCCCGGAATCCGCTTCAGGGCGTCTTTTACGTACACATCCAGGTAGTTAGAGATGTACTGGTTCGAAAGGCTGTTGTCGGGCGAATAAAATCCGGCAGCAAACACGAAATTTGGATTTGCTTTCGTGATGGTGACGCCGGTGTTCTTGATTTCCTGCGGCAGACGGCCCTGCGCCGTAGCCACGCGGTTCTGCACATCCACCGCCGCGATGTTCAAATCGTAACCCGTACGGAAGGTCACATTGATGCTGCTCGTGCCGTCATTCGAACTGGTCGAAGTGATGTAGTGCATTCCCTCGACGCCATTGATCTGCTGCTCCAGTGGCGTGGTTACCGCGGATTCCACGACCTGCGCATTGGCGCCCACGTAGTTGCTGGTAACGGTTACCTGCGGCGGCGCCAGGCTCGGATACAGGGAGATCGGCAAGGTCGGTATGCAGACGGCGCCCCCGAGGATAATCAACAAAGCGCACACGGTCGCGAAGATGGGCCGCTTAATGAAAAAATCAACCATACCTGTACTCCTGCCCTGGACTGCGGATGTACACCGCACAGCCGATAGGGTTGTAAGAAGTGGGCTGGCCTAGCTGATAGGCTGCACGGGAGTGCCGTCGATCAGAAACTGGATCCCGGAGGTGATAACTTTCTCCCCGGGCTTGAGTCCGGCAGTCACGGAGTACTCGTTACCGATCGTGTCCCCTAACGTCACCGCGCGCTGCTTGGCAACCGTACCCTGATCCGCCTGAGTCGCGATGTACACAAACGCCTGGCCTCCGATGCGTGTGACCGCCAGAACCGGAACCGTGGGCGCCGGAGCTGTACTCCACACCACTCTCGCTTTCACCAGTTGAGCATTCCGGAACTTGTCCAGCGACGTGTGCAGCGGCGCTTTCACTAGCACGCCCTGAATCGCATTGTCGACCTGCTGCGAGATGAAATTCAGCTTGCTGCGCTCCAGCACCTCGCCTGTGCTCGTCACCACTTCCACGGGCAGCCCCATGCGAAGGTTTCCTACCCGTTCGGTAGGAATGTAAATGTAGGCCTCGAGCTCGGCATTTTCGTCCACGGTGGTCAGGAGCGTCTGCGGCGCGACATAATCGCCAACGTGCACCGGAATGTCACCAACGACTCCATCGAACGGAGCGGTCAGGTTGTAGTAGGCCAGCTGACGCTGCTGGGTCACACGGGCAGCGGTCGAAGACTCCCAGTCTGCTTTCGAATTCTTGTAGGCCTGCACTGCCAGATCGTAGTTTTGCTTGCTGGTAACTCCAGCCTCGTAGAGTTGCCGCTGGCGCTCCACTTCCTGCTGGTTATATTCGAAGGTGGCACGTTTTTGGGCTTCCGTGCTGCTCTGCTGGTCGACGGTCGCCTGCTGTTTTAAGGGATCGATGGTCATCAATACCTGGCCGGCGCGCACGTGATCGCCGGAACGCACCAGGATGCGCGTCAGGGAACCGTCCACCTGAGGCTGGATGCTGGCCGAACGGCGTGACTTCACGGTTGCCACATACTCATCGACCAACGGGACCGGCGCCAGCTGGATGGTCGTGGTTTTCACCGGCAGCGGCTGCCGCGCCGGCTGTTTTGCCTGCGTGCTGCTGCATCCGGAAGTTGCTAAGACAGCGAAGAACACCGCGACCGCCAAAGAAACCAGTGCGAGTTTTCGCAAGTAAACCATGATCTGGAACCCCTATATTCTGGAACCCCTATATCTGGAACCCTGATAGAAGACCAAGACGCCACCAAGCCCGGTTGTGCAATAAAGATGCTCGCCCGCAGTCGAAGGATTCAAAAGCACCGGGAAGCGTGTTGGCAGGCCACAGTCTAATCCACAAAAGCACCTCTACGGAAATCCAATGCGGACAGCTCGAGGACTGCGATGTTCATTCCTAGATGATCGGTGCGTTGCAGCGCTTCTGCTGACGATTACGCTGGGGAGGAGGGCGCACCAAGAAAGTGGCTCTCTGGCCGCTTCGGACTCTTTCGCCGCCATTTTCTTGGACAAGGCGGTCTCTCCGAATCAAGCCGCGTCCGAAGAGGGCTTGCCTTTGGACGGAAGGGGCAGAATCGCTGTGACCGTGGTCCCGCCCTTATCAGCGGAGATATCCAGCGTGCCGCCGAGCCGACGCAGGCGTTCGCGCAGCCCACGAAATCCGACTCCCCCCGAGGATGTCAGGGTTGCAAGTCTCTGTTTCGGGATGCCGCAGCCCTGATCTTTAATCTCGACCAGGAATCGGTCGCGGGCCGGAGCGATTCTTGCACTACAAGTCGAACTACCGGAGTGACGGTGAACAACGACCCGGCCACATTTTTCGCACCCTGCAGGAGTGCTTGACCAATGTGGATCGGATAAGGCAATCGTTAGCAGCAACGAACCCGCATGAAAGAGGGAAAAAATTGATGCTTCTGCATAGGTACGGAGAAGACTCCACCTTCAGTTCGCGATCAACCCAGTGCAATGATACCCCGCTGCACGGCGGCGGTCGAAGCCTGCGTACGATCCTTCACGTTGAGTTTTTCCAGAACGTGGCTGACGTGCAGCTTCACGGTGACTTCCGCAATACTCAATGCATTGGCGATTTCTTTGTTGCCCCATCCCTTGGCCACCATCCGAAGAACTTCAAGTTCGCGGCTGGTCAGAGAGCGGTGTGAAATCCGTTCAGCCAAATGTGACGCCACGATCGGGTCGAGGTGACGCTTCCCCTCAGGCACATCGCGGATGGCGCGCAGCAGATCCTCGCGCAACACGCTCTTCAGAACATATCCACGCGCACCCGACTGCATCGCACGATAGATTTCTTCTTCTCCGGCATGGGTGGAAAGCATCAAAATGCAGGTGTCGGGAAACTCGTGGAGGATTGCGGCCGGCGCGTCCGCACTGTTCATGCCCGGCAGGCGCATATCCATGATCACCAGGTTCGGGCGATGGCTGTTGTAGGCATCCAGAGCGGCTTCGCCGCTGCCGACTTCTGCCACGACCTCCATGTCGGTCTCCACGTTCAGCGACGCGGTCAGCCCCATCCGGACCATGAAGTGATCGTCAACTACCAGAATACGTATTGGCTTTGAGCTCTTCATCGATCACTTCTCTGGGGTGCACGGGCACTTCCACGGAAAGGCAAGCACCCTCACCGGGTTCGCTCTGGACTTTCAATCGGCTGCCCATCGACTCAGCGCGTTCGCGCATATCCAGCAAGCCAAATGTCCCGTGGGCGAGGCTTGGTCGACGGCAAACCCACGCCCATCATCGGTCACACTCAGGCGAACTATGGTCGGCGTGAAGGACAACTCGATTGAAATCTGCCGCGCGCTCCCATGTTTCACGGCATTCGCGACCGCTTGCTGCCCGATGCGCAGCAGGTTCATCTCGATCGGTCCGGGCAGACGTACGGGCGTACCCTTGATTCTGACGTTAATGTCCACGTGTTCGTGCGGGGCGAGGGGCTTGACAATCTGGGTTAGTGCCGAGACCAGGTGGCCGTCTTCGAGCAACTGGTAGCGCAGGTCCCACACCGAACGGCGCGCCTCAATCATGCTGTGACGGCTCATGTTGCGTGCAGTTTCGAGGGCCTGCTGGGCCACGCGGGGCACCTGTTGCAGGCAATCAACCGCCAGATCCAGCTGCATCGTAATGCCGGCGAGTTCCTGCTCCAGCGTGTCGTGTAGTTCGCGGGCAATCCGGTTGCGCTCTTCCAGCACCGCCCCGTCCGCAATTTCTGTCGGATAATTTCCATCTGCTCGCGCAGACGACGGCCGAGTACCACGATCCAGGCCAGCACAATCAGCAGGATCGATGCCGTGATCCCGAGAACCCATAAGGTATGCCGCAGAGTCCACCACGAGGGCGACCTCAACACCGTGACGTCTTGGGGCGAACGCAGCAATAGTCGAAAGGACTGCGGAATGCGCCAAAAGACCACCGCTACGAAGCAGGCAGATACTCAAAACTTGTAATTCGCTATTCAGCGGCAACGACTCCAGGCGGTCAGCCGCGCTTGTGGAAGGCAACGTAGCGTCGAAAATCACTTCAGCATGTTGCAGCAGCAGTCGTATCCCATCCGGCCGGACCTGCCGGTTTAGGAGTGTGGCACTGGCGCTCACAACCGCGCCATCGTACTGCTCCCAAGGCGCGTCCAAGTTCAACGGAACCGGTTCGGGTGTCGCTTCGTGACCAAGCCGGTTGAATACAGCGTCCTCCAGAATCGGCGCAGCTTCTCCCATGGCCGGAAAGCCGATCACGTCCACCGAGTCGCCGATCTGTAGGAGCGTGTTCTGTTCCGTGAGGACGCGCAGTCCCTTGCCCTGGCTCTGCAGAAAGAGCGGATGGCCTGGTTGCTGATAACTCACAATGGCGCGCACACGTGCCCGACGGCGAGAGCCTTGCCCTGGAGCAAAGCGCAGAAATGCCTCAGTGGGACTTCCAGAGCGGGGGCCTCGACCTTGATGAAGCTGAGGCGAGGAACGTAAAACAAAATGCCGGTCAACTGGCCGTTGGAGTTGTACAAACTACCGCAGACGCCCTCGGCCAGTACTTCGCTGTCGATCCAGCTAGCGCTCTCCTGTTGTCCGCGCGCGATGGGCACGCAGGTTGAACTCGCCGCCGCCCGACGCCACCCGCATCGCCAACGTCGTTTCCTGCCAGGAAGTGGAGTCGATCGATGCCCAGCGAACAATCCCGCGCACTTTGACCCACTGACTGTCCTGCTTGCCGTCAGCCAGGGCACTGAATGGAAAAATCTGTGCCTTGGGAAGCGTACCGGTCCGATTACGCGCAGTGTGCGCTCCCATCCATGCGGTTACTTCCCAGAATGAAGTCGACACCGACCAGGACGGCCGCATGCCCGCCTGTTTGTGGGGACAGGAATACGAGATCGAGTTTGTGAAAGCACACCTGGGGACCGGCGCTAAAGGCTAGCGGCTTGCCGACCAAAATATGGCTCCTGGATCACAACTACAATTTATGGGGTCGTGCGATTTGCTCTCTCGATGACCCGGACGTGCGCAAGTTTTCCAATGCGATCGCCTGGCATGGGTACGCCGGCGCCGCCGACATGATGTCAAAGGCGCACGATGTGTACCCTGATGCCGAGATGTATTGGACAGAGGGTGGTCCGGACTACACGAGTCCAACCTACGCCGCGGACTGGGCGGTATGGGGTAAGACTTTTACGGAGGCTCTTCGCAATTGGTGTCAGTTGCGGAGGGTCGGTTACGATCCACTCGAAGACCAAAGAGATCACGCGCAGCGGTCAGTATTGGGCTTTCGCTCACTTCTCCCGGACCATCCGCCGTAATGCAGCACCCTTTGAGTCGGAGGGTACGCCGGCGAAGGTGGATCACGTTGCCTGCGAAAATCCTGATGGCCAAAAAGTGCTGATTGTAACGAACGGAGGCCTGGCTCGTTCATTGACTCTGCGGCTGGGTGGCATGGCGGCAGAAGTCGCGCTCGAGGGCGATTCCCTCACAACGCTTGTTTGGAAATGAACCCTTAACTGCGCGGGTTCAAGCCCGGCAAGCCAGGTAAAAGTTGCTGGAGTGCAGTTGGGAGCTTGAGGTGTTTCTACCAATCTACATAGCGCCCTTAATGTTCCAATGACCATATTTCGCCGGCCCCCGTGGTCATCCCCTCAAGGGGTTGGCCAATCCCAGGTTGTTCGGCCCTACGGAATTCAGGAACCTTCCAATCTTCATATCCTAGTCCCTACCGATCCCCATAGTTTTATCGCTTTACATTCCCGTAACTCGCTTAGAAAAACGATTTTTTCGCTTGACAACCCCTGCCGAAGTGGGGCCTAATCACGCGGACTCGGGATAGTAGAAAAGTAGTATTGCGCTATCGGAAAAGCCGATTAAGCGGCTGTGGGGTCGCGTTAGTCGGGGGTGCAAGGCGATCCATCTGAGAACGGTCGAGAGAGCGCATGTCAGAGTGTTCCATTCAAAATCAAGGGCGAGATTTCGAGGATAACACTATGTCGAAGATGTCGAAGCTGACAGTCGTGCTGTGCTTGTTTGCGCTACTGGGCGCGAACGCTTGGGGGCAAGGGATTTTCGCAACTCTGACCGGTGTGGTCTCCGACCCATCGGGTGCGGTGGTCAGCGGTGCCAAGGTCACGTTGAAGGATGCTGGGTCAGGATCGGAGCGCCAGACGACGACCAATAGCGACGGATACTTCACGTTGTCTTCGGTTCCGGTCGGCTCGTATGCACTCTCGGTTGAAGCGCAGGGTTTCCAGCTCTACAAGGCGACCGACATCCGCTTGGGTGGTGGCGAGAGGCGCAATAACAATGTCACGTTAACAGTGGGCAGCACCACACAAACCGTCGAAGTCACCGCCACCAGCGACTTCGCGGTAGCTACTGTGGACTCGGGCGAAAAATCGTTTGCTTTGACGACCAAGGAATTGCAGAACTTCACCCAGGTCGGCAGCAACGCAGCCGAGTACATCAAGATTGTGCCGGGGTTTGGTATCAGTAACGGCACCCAAAATAAGTCCGGCTACAGAGGAACGGTTGTAGGCATCAATGCCAACGGCGATGGCGGCGACAGTCAAAGTCCCTTGAACAGCAACTTTTCCTACAACGGGCTGCCGACAAACACCCTCGACATCACGGCGGACGGCGCGCATGTGTCCGATCCTGGATGCAACTGCGACACGCCCGTTAACCCCAACTCCGACTTTCTACAAGAATTTAAGGTTCTCACTTCCAACTTCAGCGCAGAAAACCAGAAGGGCCCCATCCTCATTACTTCTGTTACGAAGTCTGGCGGGCAATCCTTTCACGGCAATGCTTTCTTCTCGGCGCGGAATCACGCATTGAACGCGAACGACTGGCTTAACAATTTCAGCGGGGTCCAGCAGCCATCCAACTCTTTCTACTATCCAGGCGGCTCACTGGGTGGCCCCGTAATAATCCCCGGAACCAACTTCAACAAGAGTCGAAACAAGCTCTTCTTCTTTACGGGATTCGAGTATTTTCGCCAGACGCTCGACACGGGCCTGCTGAGAGCCACCGTCCCAACCGACGGCATGATCAACGGCGACTTCTCGCCCACAGAAATGGCCAAGTTGGGCACCAAGACTGCATCCGGTAATGCCCCTGGACAAGTCAGCACAGCCGACTTCCCGGGCTACCAGATCGCAGCCTGCACCAGTGCCGGACAGACCGGTTGCATTGATCCAAACATGCAAGCCTTGATGGCGCTGTACCCGCGTCCGAACGCCGATCCCAATGCAACGGGTGGCTACAACTACGTACAGTCTCAAATCTTCGCCCAGAACAACCGGCAATGGGTGGCTCGTGGAGACTGGAACGTCAGTGACAATACAAAGGTCTTCGTTCGTTACAATTATCAACGTGAAGTACAACAGTTCCCGGTAGGTCTGTGGTGGAGAAATGGCGACCAGGTTCCTTATCCGACACCGATTCTGGGAAAGAACAAGTCAGATTCGTGGACAGGCACGGTTACGCACGTCTTCAGCCCGACCATGACGAATGAAACCATTGTTTCCTATTCGTTTATCGGCTTCCCCAACGTGTTCGCCGATCCAAAGAAGGTTGACCGAACTGCGGTTGGCTACACCTACGCTGGTCTGAACCTCGCGGGCAAGAAACCAGTGGCCCAGATTCCGTCATTCGGTGCTTTTGGGCCCAGTGAATCTGCGCTGATGTTCAATCCGGGTGGGTTTGAGGCGGGGGGCGCGGGACAAGGCCTCTATGCCAACAAGTACATGCCCAACATCAGCAACATCCTGACCAAGGTTGTGAAGAACCACACGCTGAAGGGTGGTTTCTTCTGGGAGTGGATTCGCAACGCCCAGCCGGCCAACAACAATACGAATGGGTTCCTGCAATTCCATGCTCCCGGCAACCAGTTCAGCTATGGAAACGAATATGCCGACATGCTGACCGGCAACATCACCAATGGCTACGGGGAAACCAATTTCAACCGCATCAACAATATCTCGTACAACCAGTATGAGTTCTTCGTGCAGGATTCGTGGAAGGCTACGAAGCGACTCACTCTAGAGTTGGGCATGCGTATGAGCCACCTGCAGCCCTGGAGCGACCGCGAGGGCTTCGGGTATTCGATCTTCAATCCGGCTCTCTACTCGCCAAATTGCGCCAATCCAGATGATGGATTCTGCGGGTTTGTGGCGCACACGAAGGACAAGAACGTTCCAATCGGTGGCTTCCCAACGCGCGCGTTGTTCTACCAGCCCCGTTTTGGAGCTTCGTATGACATCTTCGGAACCGGCAACACCGTGTTGCGAGGCGGTTGGGGACGGTTCTATTTCCACTCCGGCCAGTTCACCAGTGGTTTGGATGCCTCAGCCGGTGTAGCGACTGCAGGCATCTCGTCCACCACGTGGGTCGGAGGGGCTGGTTGCCCGACGAATCCTTCGGGCGGGTCGAAGCTGTTCGCACAATACCTATCCTGCATCGATGTGGCCGCAACTCCTGCTTCGCCGGCCGCAGTCGATTCCAAAGATGACAAGCAGCCATACACTGACAGCTGGAGCTTCACAATCTCACAAAGGGCTCCATGGAAGAGCTTTCTGGAGGTTGCATACATCGGCAACCGCAGCCGAGACCTGTCCAACAGCGGCGGAGCAGGCAGCAACATCAACCTTGTCCCAGTCGGAGCTATGTTGACGGCCGCCAATCCAGCGACCGCTGACGCAAAGTTTTACCGTCCTTTGAACGATCCGGTCACGGGGAATGGCTATGGGGACGTAAACCAGAATACGAACAACGCCTACGCAAACTACAACGCCATGCAGGTGACGTGGGCGCGCCAGCAGGGTCGCTACACGATCCAGGCGAACTACACTCTGCAAAAGGCATTGGGTATTATTCTCTCTAACGCCAATACCCAAAATAACGGTTCTATCGCGATTAACCCGTTCGACCTCCGCAGCAATTACGGTATCCAGCCAACCGACCGTCGACATCTGTTCAACATTGCTTATTCGGTGGACATAGGCAACCCGCTGCACGCACACGGCGTGCTCGCAGGACTAACAGCGGGCTGGCAGATCTCCGGCGTTACACAGCTGCAGAGTGGGGCGAACCTCACCTTCGCCGGCGGTTACAATTCCAGCACCAACTTCAACATGCAGATGTTCTGCACAAATCCGGCCGGCACCCCTACGGGGTCGGACCCCTGCAAAACCCTGCAAAACAACAGTGCCATAATTCCTGGTACGGCGAATGGTATCGTCGGCGATCCCAAACGATATGGCGTCGCGGTCAACAATCAATCGATACTTGGAACCAATGCGGTGCAGCTCAACCCCGTCGTCACCTGCGACCCGAAATCTGGCTTGAGTTCGCATCAATTCGTTAACGCGAACTGCTTCGCGGCGCCGTTTACAGTTGGCCAGAACGGGCCGACGCTTCTTCCTGTCAACTACGGACCGGCTTTCTTCAATTCCGATTTGGGGATTTTCAAGAACTTCAACATCACGGAGTCGAAGAGGCTTCAGTTCCGGGTTCAGGCCTACAACTTTCTGAACCATCCGTTGTGGTCCTTCCCGGATTCCAGCAACTTGACTCTTAAGTTCTCTCAGGATCCATTCACTCAGCAGTTCACGCAGACGAACGCGAACTTCGGAAAGACCACGGTAAAGCAAGGCGGTCGTGTGGTCGAATTCGCAGTGAAGTTCTTCTTCTAAGGGAAGGAGAACCGCGGTTTAGAATGGGATGGCTTCGGCCATCCCATTTTTCTGTCTCTGGATCTAATTTGAAGTCCATGCTTCGATCCTTTCTACCCGTCGTACTGCTGGCGGGCGCGCTCCTCGCCCAGTCGTCCTCGCCGGAGGACGCCCTCCGCCACGCCATGGAACAGCAAAAAAC
>Ga0137418_10001028_pt1 | contig 25639 bp, 20 predicted proteins | sample CZODoug3_1_2_16f_FD_122242 | JGI IMG/M metagenome (GOLD analysis project Ga0137418, IMG submission 122242) | Vadose zone soil fungal communities from Angelo Coast Range Reserve, California, USA - CZODoug3_1_2_16fungal (Hybrid Assembly) | ecosystem: Environmental > Terrestrial > Soil > Vadose...
TTCGACGGGCAGAACCTCAACCGCATCATCCGGAACGGCAGCGTGGAGACAGACGCCGCCACCGTCCTCGCTCAACACCGCAAAATGGGCCTCGTCGTGCGGGACGATACGTTTGGCGATGCCGGCGAGGCGCTGAAAGAATTCGCGGACGTCGAGTCCTCGCGCCAGTGTCGCCAGCAGATCTTGAAACGCGTCAACCTCCGGCCAGGTCTGCGCGCGAGGATCGGCATCGACTGTTGTCATGCATCGACAGTGTTCTAGAGTTGATGGCAACGCCGATGCCGTGCCTCGATAACACAAACAAGCCGCCGAAATGACGCGGCATACCGTCGCGTGCACGACGGAACAACCGTCCGCCGGCGTGCATTGTGCGTGTGCGCAGACACCGCGCACGTTCATTCCGTTCGGTGACCCAACCCGAGGATGACAATCTTCGCGCTCGCCACTTCGGTCGGCCAAAAGATTGAGTGAACGCCTGTCGCCACCGCCACCTTTTGTGAACCATGCGCGGTGTAGGTGATCACCCCGCCGCCGACCGCGCCGTCCAGTTTCTGCCCCCAGAGCCGCTCACCGTTGTTCGTGTCCACCGCGTAGAAGTTGCTTCCCATATCGCCAAAGAACGTAATGCCTCCAGCCGTCGGGGTGAGGCCGCTCAGCGTCGGGTAGTTACTTTTGAGCCGCCACTTCCATTCGCCAGTGTCCGCGTCCGTTGCATAGACCCAGCCGGCCCAGTCCGCGCGCGGATCCTGCGTGCCGAACGAGTCGAGTGGATTCCACGACGGCTTGTTTCCCATCCATGTTTGCCCTTTGTGGGCGGCTTTGATTCTCGCATCGGGAGCCAGCCTCACAGTCGTGCACCACTCGGATTGTCCGGTCAGCACCAGGTTGGTACGAGGGTCGTACGCGACGCCATTCCATTCACCTCCGCCGATCACACCAGGGCAGAAATGAGTGTCCTTGTCGGTTGAGAGTGGTACGTCGGCGTTTTCAATCCGAGTCACCGGTCTTCGGTAGAGGAGCTCTCCGGTCGCGAGATCGAACCCGTACAAGTGACCGTTCTTTGGAGCAAATGACAACAGCTCCCTGCCGCGGCTGGTCGTGATGATCGCAGGCGCGTTCGAGACGTCCCAGTCATGCCAATCTCCGCCGGGCACGGCTGGAAAATGGTTGATGTAGGCGCCAGTCCTTGCGTCGAGAACGACGACGGAGTTGGTGTAAAGGTTCGCGCCGCCACGCAAGCGATTCGCAAAATCGGGCGCACCGTTCGCAACCGGTACGTAAAGGCGCGCTGAGATCGCATCGAGTGTGTAGGAGGTCCAGGTCCCGCCGCCACTGATCGGCACATCGCTCGCGTTCTCCCACGTCGTGATGGCGGAGCTGGGCATCCGCCCCTGGGGACCGCGCGTCGGGTCGTCCGGCGTGCGGGGGACTAAATAGGTCTCCCACACGATACGGCCGGTATCCTGGGCAAGCGCATACATCCTGCCTTTCACGCCCTTGACGTCTCCGATTGCATTGCCGATAAACACCAGTCCATTCCAGGCGATCGGTGCGGCGGTGACGACCTCGCCGATCGTGGGATCAGCGATCGATGCGGCCCACAACCGATTGCCGGTCTTGAAGTCATACGCCAGCACGCGTCCATCCAAGGTGCCGCGGAACAAACGGCCGTCCATGTATGCAGCGCCACGATTGACCAACAGCAGGCGTCCCATGTGCCACGGCTTGAGTTGTTCGTCGTGCTCATGGGTACGCCAGTTCTCTCGGCAGGTAGATGGATCTATCGAGAAGATGTCCTGGGCTGTGGTGCCGATCAAGGCTCCATCGACCATCAGAGGGCCGGTCTGAAAAGGCTCGTGCAACCCTGTGTCGTAGGTGCACAGGATTCTGAGGTCACGAACCGTGTGGGTGTTGATCTCGCTGAGCGGTGAGAATCGCTGCGAGGTGAGCGTCCCATTGAAGCTCGCCCACCGTTCTTCACGGGACGGCGAGTTGCTCTCTCGCGGCGACGGATCGATGACGCCGGATGTAGCCACCACCGCTCGCGATTCGCGACGCTCAACCACCAGCGTACCCGGCGGATCATTGGCGGTTCGGAAGGAGTCGATGACCATGGCCGCGAACGCAGCGGGCGCGAGGCCACTGAAATACAACGCCAGGAGCGCCAGCGCCAAGACTCCCACAATTGAAGCAAGAATGATCTTCAGCCGTGTCATGGACATCCTCCAGTAAGCGCCAACAGGCGGCCTCGACGCGCGCCGGACGCAAATGCGCCGACCGCAATGGACGCCTTCATCACGTGCGACGCTCGGATCGGGCCGAGCAATCGTCTGGTGCCGACCCAATGAAGGCCGGCCGTCACAGCACAACCGCACTGACGGCAATCGGGTTGTCCGCCGAAAAAGCACGGCTGCACCTGCGTTTGCAGATCGGCGGAATAGTTCACCGACATACGCGAGAAGATGCACTGCTCGGGGTTTGCAGGCGGCGAAGCAAAGGCCCGGGCGATGCCGTCGTTCATGAGCAGTGCGGGGTAACGCCTCCTGAGATTCGGCAACTGCGTAATGAGATCCTGGCGCTGGGCCGGCGTCAGCATCTGGGGGCTGTCCTCCCCTATCTGCGGCGTGTAAATGCTTGGCCAGATGCGGTCGATCTCAGGACGGTCGGTCCAGAAGGCAAGATACGCATCGAGGTAGCCGGGCCGCTCCATCTGGGGCCGTGTGATCACCCAGCTGATGTCCACGCGCCGTCCCGAGATGTTCTTCAGGATGCGGTCGTACGTCGCCGGTCCGCGGCGGCGATCGTGGTCTTCGCGTAAACCGTCCACCGACACGGCGATCCGAATGTGCGGCAGATCGTTCCAGGCGGCCGGGATCGGAATGACGCCGCTCGTGACGACCAGCGTTTCAACCCGTCGAGCACTGAGGACCGGCAGAATTCCGCCGAGCTCACGGTGTCGCACCAACGGTTCCCCGCCTACGATCGACAAGTGCACGGGACGATGCCGTGCGACGAGATCGAGAACGCCCCTGACGAGCGCGTCGCCCTGGAGATCGCTCAACTGCCGCAGCGTCACGCTCCCGCCGAGGTGCTGGTCCTCGTACGCGTAGCAGCCGGGACACCTGAGCGGACATTCCCGCGTGATCTCGATCGACAGCATCGGCGGCATCCCGGCGAGGATTCGTCCCCAGCCCGCGAGAAAGCGTCCCGTATTCATAGATGCCTCCGGTGTCGATTCAATGCGCGAGCGCCAGGCGCCGACGTGGCCTCCGGGCACCCACGCGCGCGCGATCGATCTCGTCGCGCCAATCGGACCGAACCGGCGCCAGAAGGTCGTCACGTGTCCGGCGCGGCAGCGGGCGCCCTTCGTGGATCGCGCGCGTGCGTACAAGCCATCGTTCAGGAACGACGCCGGAGAACTGCACGAGCGGCCATGTGAAATTCGGTCCATTCAGGCGTCTGAGACGCGTTGCCCACAGGACGAGCGCGCCGAGCCCGAACGACAGCTTGCCCCACGTCGTCTGGAGGCCGATGCGCGAGGCAACCGCCCAGGCTTTCATGATGACCTGCCACTGCAGCTTGGACAGATGCTGGGTCTCGCGGATCCCGACGCTGTCCTCCATCCGCGTGCGCACGAGCGGCGTGAAGATTGATGGTACCCACATGCAGTGCAGGCCGCGCCGCTCCACTTCGTAGAGAAGATCGAGCGTCGCCATCGAATCTTCGTCCGTCTCTCCGGGTGATCCGACAATGAGCGTGCAGACGGGGAACCAGTTGTTGCGGTTCAACACTTCGAGACCGTTGAGGACGATGTGGGGCCAGTCGCCGATATCGAAGGGCAACGCCTTGCCCGCCATGATTTTTCGTGCGATCCGCACAGAGCCCGTCTCGATGCCGATGAGCGGCGCCAGCGCACGGCCTTCCGGATGCGTGCTGACCGACCGAAGCTGAATCGGGCTGCGATCGAGCAGCAGCGCGCTCAACTCCGCAATCAGATCGGGATCGACGATCGCAGGCGCGATAGTGGCGTGCGACAGCGTGATCTGCTCGACACCCGAGTACTCGACGATACTTCGGTAGAGATCGAGCAGCTCGGTGCGGTTCGGCACGAAGAACGGCAGTCCCTCTTCGTCGGTCCGCCAGATGAACATGTCTTCGGTGGCCAACGAGACCTGCCGATTGCCCGCCGCCACGTTGGCTGCAACCGCCTTCATGATCTGCGCCTTGGGGACCGAGATTCTTGGGTTCAGATCGGGCTGGCAAAAGGCACAACGCCGTCCGCAGCCCGTCGTCATCTCGATGACGCCGAATGACGTGCGCGTCTCGGGCACGAGCAGCTGAGCGGCGTCGTGTGGATGGCGCGCCTCGAGGCGGTCCGGCAGCGTCTCGCCCGCGAGCGCGTGGCGGAACAGCTCCACCACGTCGCGGCTCTCCGCACGGCCCTCGACGATCGTGTCGATGCCGAACTGGGCCCGCGTGTCGGTCTCGTGGATCTGCCAGGCGCCGGATCCACCGAGAATGATCGTGAACCGGTGATGCTCGCGCGCGTCACGGATGGCGTCGAACATGCGCCGCGCGTAGAGCGCATTGATCGGCTCGCGTGACGATCCGAAGATCGAGGCGTACACGCCGGCTGCGAACGTTGTCCCGAGCGGATTGTGCGTGGAGACGGCCACCACGCGGGTTGCCTCGCCGATGAACGCCGACAACTGATCCGGATAGCAGACGGCGACGTGCTCGGCCCCGAACTCACGCGCGAGCACCGACTCCAGAACGCGCAGCCCTGCCGGCGCAGTCCCCGCTTTCCCGTCGGAGTCTACGGGAACGTCACGCCACGCCGGATACTTCTTGTCGATGACCCACTCCATCCACTCGGGAATGGAGGCCAGCGACATCTGGATGAAGAATCCGGCGTGGTCGATGCTCTCGGTCAACGGCGCAGTCAACACGATTGGAACACCGGGATGCGCCACTGGTCACCTCGCGACGTGTGCGATAGGCGCCGCCTTGTCGGGCGGCACGAACTCATGCTCCGGGTGTCGAGCCGTCAACACTGGACATGGTGCAATCCTCACCACGCGCTCGGCGACGCTCCCCAAAAGGAAGTGCGCCATACCTCCCCGCCCGTGGGTTCCGATGACGATCAGATCGATGTCAGCGTCCCTGGCGTAGCCAGCAATCGCATCCGCCGGCGCGGACGAGACGATCACCGTCGTCTGCACCTCCGGGAGATCGCGATGCCCGCCGTGCAGAAGCACGTCGAGCCGGCGGCGCGCCGAGTTCTCGTGGTCGGCCTGGAGCTCTGGAGTGCTCACGACGATGCCGTCGCCAAAGACGCGGGCGAACCTGTCTTTCACGACGTGTATGACGATCGCGGTGGCTCGAAACGCACGCGCGAGCTCGAGTCCGTACGTCAGGGCGACGTCCGATGGCTCGCTGAAATCGGTCGGGATCAAGATTCTTTCAAGCGCGATCATCGCTGCGTCCTCAGTGAGCGGCGGGCGCCGGCACCACCGCCCGGCATTTCAACGAGCGTTCCACTGCGACTGGTGCTATTTGGCTTGAGTTCGAGCGACGGCTTGGGTGGCGGTGCGCGCCTGCAGACACGTTGTCCGTCCACTGCGGTCACCGCGGTCACCGCAGCGGTGCATTGGCGAAATGGCAGTCGCGTACGGATCATCGGCCGGAAGGTGATACAGAGAGGGTGTTATCACCGGGCCAATCGAGATCGCCGACCAGCGAGCTAGTGGAGCTGACGATCTCGTCGTCCGTGTCGATGGAACCGCGGCGGCTGCCATGGTTGCCGATCACGCAAGTGGGAAGCCAACCTTCGTTCAAGACACTTCGCCGTGACGCCTCGGACGATCGATCGCGACATCACCGACCGCGCGGATCAAGACGCACGCGCGCAGACGGTTTGGGTGCGGGCGTGCGGTCGTACGAGTCGCAATCGGCCGACCGTCTGCTTCTGACCAACCCTTTGTGACGGACCTGATCCGGCAACGTTATTGCCGCATCGGCACAGGCACCTGATCGACAGGAGACGGTTGCAGGGAGTTCGCGTCGGTGAATGAGACGAGCATAAGCCCCGTTGCAGCGTCGGGTTGCAACGCGTTTGCGCGCCGGATGTGTCGTGCTGTAATCGGCACGTGTTTCACACTCGCGCTCGTCCAGCCGGTCCGCGCGCAAGGGCCTGCCCTCGAAGGCGGAACCTCGCAGATCCCGCCTGCGCCCGATGCTCCGACGTTCATGTCCCGCACCGACCTGCGCATGGCGGCCGCGGCGCTTTCGACCGATGACCACCGGTTCAAGTGGGATACGCATTTCGGAGGCGACATCGACGTGGTCGATTACGTATGCGGTCGTGTGCGCTTGGTGGCCGACTATCAGGCGATCCTCGGGAACGAGTTCCGGCCCTTCGATCCGAACCAGGGCAACTACGTTCTCGAGCCGTCCGCATCGCTGCGCGTCGCCGGGTTCGAGGTCGCCGCTGTTTTCCACCACGAATCGCGTCATCTCAGCGATCGGTTCAAGAGGTTCTCGATCGACTGGAACGTGCTCGGCGGCCGCGCGCTGAAGCGAGTGGACCTCCGGACGACGACGCTCGAAGTCGAGGCTGGTTTCGGACGCGTCGTGAGCCACACGTTCACCGACTATAAGTGGGTCGGCGATGCGGACGTCCTGGTCCGCCGGCGGCTCAACGATCGTATGGCGATGTATGCGCGCGGCAGAACCGTCGTCTATGGTGTCGACGGGACCGTTCCGCGCAACACACCGACCGGCGGACGCGGCGAAATCGGTGTACGACTGACCGGACCGGCCGGGGCCGTCGAGCTCTTCGCAGGCGTGGAGCGCATGGTTGACGCGTATCCGCTCGATCGCGTGTCGCAGAAGTGGCCCTTCGGCGGATTTCGGTTGATCAGCCGATGAATTCCAGCTCGCTCGCAGGTTCGAGGACTTATCGAACTATGCCGAAACTGATGCCCTGCGGCCGTTCGGTTTCAGTTGTGACTTGCGGGTCGGACACGACAGGGTTGTGCCATCCGCCGGTGGGGCGCACGAATCTGTCCACTTCGGGTGGCCCCCACGTACCGCGCCCGTATTCGTGGACAGCCACATCGGCGGTCAGGATCGGATCGACGATGCGCCACGCCTCCTCGACGTAATCCTGGCGGGCGAACGGCATTGCGTCGCCGATCATCGCGTCATGGAGCACGCGTTCGTACGCGTCGAGCTCGCCGTGAGCCGGATGGTGGGTGGCGACCATTTCGATCGGCTCACCGGTCAGCGTCTCGCCGACACCGAGCACGGTGGTCCCGATCGCGATAGTCATCTCGGGGCTGATGCGGAATCTCAGATAATTTCGGGTCAACGCATGGCCGGGAACAATGGTCGGCGGTCTTCGAAAGCGCGCGACGACCTCGGTGCACGTTACTGGAAGGTTCTTTCCAGCGCGAATGTAGACCGGCACGCCCTTCCACCGCCATGAGTCAATGCTCAAACGGAGAGCGGCGAAGGTTTCGACCTTCGAGTCGGCGGCAACGCCGGCTTCGTCGCGGTAGCCGCTGAACTGTCCTCGAACGACGTTGTTCGGGTCGAGCGCCGGAATGGCTTTGAGCACCTTCACCTTCTCATCCTGGACCGTGTCGCTGTCGATTCGAACGGGCGGCTCCATGGCAAGATGGCAGAGGATCTGGAACATATGATTCTGGATCACGTCGCGGATCGTGCCTGTCGCATCGTAGAACCCGCCGCGTCGTTGTACGCCGAATGTCTCGGCCATCGTGATCTGGATGCTGTCGACGTAGTGACGATTCCAGAACGGCTCCATGAACGAGTTGGCGAAACGAAACATCAGGATGTTGTTGACGGGTCGTTTGCCGAGATAGTGATCGACGCGAAAGATCGCTGACTCGGCAAAGACCATGTGCAGGGCGTCGTTCAGCGCTCGGGCTGATGCGAGATCGGTTCCAAATGGCTTCTCGACGATCACCCGCCCGCCCGCCGCCAGACCGGCCTGCGCCAGCTGTTGAACGACGGTGCCGAAGAGCGCGGCCGGAATAGCCAGGTAGTGTGCCGGCCGGGTGGCGCCCCCGAGCGAGCTGCGCAGGCCGTCGAACGTCGCCGCATCGTGATAGTCGCCGTCGACATACCGCATCAGACGAGCGAGTTTGTCGAACGCCGAATGATTGACGGGCCCGTATTTCACGACGCTCTCGTACGCCCGCGCGCGAAGTTCGTCGAGGGTCCAACCAGCGTTCGCAACACCGATCACCGGCACGGTCAGGTGTCCGTGCGCGACCATTGCTTGCAGCGCTGGGAAGATCTTCTTGTACGCGAGATCTCCGGTCGCGCCAAAGAATACGAAGGCATTGGCATGAGCCTCGCTCATCGGTTGACCCGGCGGCACACTAACCTGTCAACGGATCGCGTTGATGATCACGCCCGCGTAGACTCGATGCCCGTAGCGGTCGTCTCTCCCGAAGAAGGTCGGCGCATCATTCTTGCTCCACAAGTAGGTGAATCGGTAGTCGCCGCGAAGGCCCCACCGGTTGTTCGGCGCGTACCATTTCAAACCGCCGCCGACATTGCCCGTCAGGAAGGTGTCTGTGCTGTTGATGCCAAGCGCCCCCCGCTCGAACATCGTCAGGCCGCCGAGTCCCACGGTGGCGTACGGGACGACAGGCGCATGTGCCGGCACGGACAGGACGACGTTACCGGTGTAATTCAGCGAGTTCGGTGACTTGATGTTCCGCGTCGAGCCGCGGAAGGTCAGATCCTGCGAGACGCCAAGCGAGCCGTTGACTTCAGCTTCCACACCGACGATCCGGTTGACGTTGTAGGTGAGAACGCCGCCCAGCGTGTAGTTGCCGAAGCTCGGCGCATCGTTCTTGCTCATGAAGAACACTCCGCCGGCAGGCACCACGGTGACTTCGAGCGTGCCGGGGCCAGGCGCACCATCCTGGGCGAACACGCGACCGGCGCCGACGATCGCGAAAGCGGCGACGAAGATCCCGATTGAACGTTTCATGACAGCCTCCTGTGAAAACGGTTGAACACCACGACAGACAGGAGGGCAACTCGGATGCCGGCCGCGATCTCGCAAAAATGCGAATCGATCAGCCGTCCCAACGCGGCCAATGCACGTCCGCGCGCAGATTGCGCGTCGCCTTGCGGTCATCACACACCTGCGCCTCGCCTGCTGGAGAGCGCGCCTTGGGAACCCGCGGCACATCGTGCATTGGCGCGCGATCAGGCTGCCTCGCCGCTATGGCCCGGACATTGCCACCGACACGGACATGGGCTCGACACATGCTCACCTTCGCGCCGTCTCTATGGCGGAACGCCCGACGCACGGGTACTGGCGTCTCCTGACTGAACTGGCGCTGGACGTGCGATGGTCGTTCAATCACGCGACCGACGCCATCTGGGAGCAACTCGATCCGGAGCTGTGGAAGCTGACACACAATCCCTGGTTCGTTCTGCAAACGGTTTCGCGCGAACGGCTCGCGACCGTCAGGCGATCGCAGCGTTTTCGACGCCTCGTGAGGAACTTGGCGAGGCAACGGAACTTCGAAGGCGGCTTGCGATGGTACGAGAAGGAGCGCCCCCAGACGAATCTCGGCGTGGTCGCATATTTCAGCATGGAGTTCATGCTGACCGAAGCGCTGCCTATTTATTCAGGCGGGCTCGGAAATGTCGCAGGCGACTTCCTGAAAACGGCCGATGACCTCGGGATTCCAATTGTCGGAGTAGGCCTTCTCTATCAGCAGGGGTATTTCCGGCAGGACGTCGGTGTGGGCGGCCGTCAACGGTCTCTTTATCCATTCAACGATCCGGGGCAGCTTCCGATCAGTCCGGTGCGCGACGCAAATGGAGAGTGGGTGCGGTTCGCGATTCCGTTTCCCGCAACGCCTGTGTGGATTCGAGCGTGGCAGGTGCAGATTGGCCGCGTGCGGCTGTACCTGCTGGACACGAACGACCCGGCGAACACACCGGCGAACCGAGGCATCGCGAGCGAGCTCTATGGCGGTGACAGCGAGTTGCGGCTGAAGCAGGAGATCGTTCTCGGAATCGGTGGCTGGCGGATGTTGGACGCGATCGGCATCCACCCGGACGTCTGCCATCTCAACGAGGGGCACGCGGCGTTTGCGGTGCTGGAACGCGCCCGCAGCCAGATGGCGCAGCACCAGCAGACCTTCGACCTCGCGCTGACCGTGACGCGAGCGGGCAACGTATTCACCACGCACACGCCCGTTGACGCGGGGTTCGACCGATTCGCCCCGGGTCTCGTGGGGACGCACCTGCGGTCGTATGCGGAGCGTGAGTTGCGCATTCCGCTCGACGCGTTGCTCGCGCTCGGACGGCGCGATGCGCGTGATGAAGCCGAGCCGTTCAACATGGCCTATCTCGCGCTCCGGGGCAGCGGGCGGGCGAACGCCGTCAGTCGACTGCACGGTGAGGTGAGCCGCCGAATTTTTCAGCCGCTCTTTCCACGATATCCCGAGGCCGAAGTACCGATTTCTCACGTGACGAACGGCGTCCACATGCCGACCTGGGATTCGGTCGACGCCGATCGCCTTTGGGAGACGTCGCACGGCAAGGATCGATGGCGTTACGGGAACGGCACCGTCGGTCGCCCGTTGCACTCGCTCAGCGATGCCGAGATCTGGGAATTCCGCACGCGAGCCCGCACAGCTCTCGTTGGCTACGTTCGAGAGCGGCTGGCACATCAGCTCGCCGTGCAGGGCGCGCCCGAGGCCGACGTCAAAGCGGCCACTGGAATCTTCGATCCGAACGCGCTGACGCTCGGATTCGCGCGTCGATTCGCGACGTACAAGCGCCCGAACCTGATGCTTCACGATCCCGAACGTCTCGCACGCCTCTTGCGAAATCGCGAACGCCCGTTCCAGCTCGTCGTGGCTGGCAAAGCCCACCCGAACGATGAGGCCGGCCAAGCCCTGATCGAACAGTGGGTGACGTTCACACATCGCGCCGACGTCTGCAATCACGTCGTGTTTCTCGCCGATTACGACATGCTGGTCGCCGAGCGTCTGGTCCAGGGCGTCGACGTCTGGATCAACACGCCCCGGCGGCCGTGGGAAGCGTGCGGAACCAGCGGCATGAAGGTTTTGGTCAACGGCGGTCTGAACCTATCGGAGTTGGACGGCTGGTGGGCGGAGGCGTACACGCCTGCCGTTGGTTGGGCTATCGGCGACCAACAGGATCACGGCGACGATCCCTCGTGGGACACCGCCGAAGCCGATGCGTTGTACGCCCTGCTCGAAGGCGAGCTGGCTTCAACGTTCTATGCGCGCGACGACGATGGAATCCCGACAGCATGGGTTGCGCGCGTGCGCGAAAGCATGGCGCAATTGACGCCGGCGTTCTCGTCGAGCCGTATGGTTCGGCAGTATCTCCAGGAGTACTACTTGCCGGCCGCGACGGCGTACCAGCACCGCGCCGCGGCCGGCGCGCGCTGCGGCGCGCAGATTCTGGCGTGGCGTGAAAGCCTCGCAAAACACTGGGCTGAGGTTCGCATTGCAGGGACGGAGGTCTCCTCGCGCGACGGAGAGCACGCGTTCCATGTGCGCGTGCATCTCGGTGAGCTGAGTCCGACGGACGTCAGCGTGGAACTGTACGCCGACGCTGCGGACGGCCGAACGCCGGTGCGACAGGCCATGTCAAGCGGCGAACGTGACGGAGACGTCTGTCGGTTCTCGGCAGTCGTCCCGGCCTCCCGTCCAGTCAGCGACTTCACGCCACGGGTGATCCCGTCTCATCCCGGCGCGTCGATTCCTCTGGAAGCGCCTCTGATCGTGTGGGGCGACGCGCGAAACAGTTCACCCTAACCGTTCGCCCATACGATCGTGAATGCCGCGATCAGCAGAATCACTGCTGCAACCGCGCCTGCCAGCGCGGGGGCAGCCCCGAACACGGCGGCGGTCACAACGATCAACGCAAGAACGGCCACGAGCGCGAGCATCACGGTGCGGCCGATTCCCCGCTTCTCAGCCGACGCGTGTCCCAGGGATGTCCGTGTCGAAAACAACGTCGTCATGACAGGCACCTCGACACGCTGGCTGTTCAACGAGCATTCCACCATGCGTTCGGCTGATTCGGGTGAAGCGGCGGCCACGGTCCTCGGACACGCTGCGCGGCGGCGCACATTCTGTCTGTCTGCGTGCGTTGCCGCAATCGCCGAGCGAGAAACGATCTCTTCGCGTGTCGATCAGGCATGATGGCATCAACATTGCCCTCGCAGTGTCACATGCCAGCGACGGCAGTTTCATCCACCGTGACGGCGGCGATGGTGGCGTTCGCGGCCCTGTCTGGCGCCGCCCGCCTCGCCGCGCAGTCGCCCGGCGAGATTCGAGGAACAATAACGTTGATAACGGCTGACGGGACTCTGCTGGCGGCCGCCGGCGCCCAGGTTACGCTTCGTTGCACGAATGGCGACATTGTGAAGTTCGGCACCGCGGATGACGACGGCGTGTTTCGGTTCGGTGAGCTGCCGCTCGATACCTGTTCGGTCGAGACCGAGTTGCAAGGGTTCGAGTCGGTGACGGTGACCGTTGCGACAACTCCAGGAGCGGTTGCCTCACTCGCGCTTCGGTTGGAAACGACGCCGCTACGGACCGGCGTCCTTGTGACCGAACGCCCCGGTTCAGTCTGTTCGACTGCTCAGCGTAAGCGTCCGCGAAGACCTCTTTCACGCGCGATGCACGCTTGCAACCAGAATGTGGGCATGCGCGCAAAACACCGGCGCGCCGACACCGGTGCACACCCGAGCGCCGTCCGCTAACTCCGCATAGATTCTCGTTTTGCTGGCCGTGCCCGCGTAAGCCGCCGGAGGCGACAGCCTTGCTCGCAGTACGTGCGTGGCTCCATATCTTGACGCTCATTCGGCTCCGACTCATTACCGGCGCAGTTTCGCCAAGTTGGTTCAGCGCATTCGAGAAGAATTCGAAGAGGCGCCCGGCCTCGAGATCAATGTGAACGACGGCTCGCGTTTCTGGGCGCTCGACCCCTTCACGTGCGAGCTGGTGCTCACACGGCTGCACGATCTCAAGTTTCTCGTCAGAACGGCCGCTGGGCGGTACCGTCGTCGGTCGGCTGTTTGACGAGTGCGACGCCGCCGGGGCGTTCGTTCGCGGGTGCACGGCCGCGCGCAACATGCACGGCAGCGGACATCGGCGCGTCCCCGGAATAGGTAATCACAACCGGTCTTGTCCGACGTTTTTGCCAATCAGCCGGTGGCATACCGGTTGCCCGCTCGGCGTTCCCATGTTCAGTAAAGCATCTCCGTTGACTTCGACAGACGCCATGCCGATTGTTCCGACTCAGTTGCCCTGCCGCTCTTCCATGTCGAACCCCGTTTCTCAGAGATCCCTCGCAATGACGAACATGAAGAACCTTGACAAACGCGCGTGCTGCAGATGGCGCACGCTATGGTTGATCGCTCCGACCATCTTCACGATGACCGCCTGCACCAGATCCACACAGGCTGCAGCGCCGCCATCAGCTGCCGCGCAGCCATCGATTGAGGTGCCCGTCGCGGAAGTGGAACAAAAAGATGTGCCGATCTATGGCCAATGGATCGGAACGCTGGAAGGCCTCGTGAACGCGGATGTGAAAGCGCAGGTGAGTGGATATCTGCTCACGCGGGAGTACAAGGAAGGGTCCTTCGTAAAGAAGGGACAGCTGCTGTTTCAGATTGACCCCGTGCCATTTCAGGCCGCACTCGATCAGGCCAAGGGACAACTCGCACAGGCCAGAGCTCAGCTCGTGAACGCGGAAGCGAACGAACGAAAGAGCCAGCTCGACGTCGAGAAGTACGGTCCCCTCGCAAAGGCGCAGGCCGCCTCGCAACAGGATCTGGACAATGCCGTTCAGACGAATCTCGCAAACCAGGCAACGGTGGAGACCTCCAAAGCTTCAATTCAGGCCGCTGAAGCCGCCGTCGAAACAGCCCAGATCAATCTCAATTTCACGAGGGTGGTCTCACCGCTCAATGGCATCGCCGGCGTGGCCATAGCACAGGTGGGCGATTTGGTCAGCGCCACGAGCGGGTCGCTGACCACCGTCTCGACACTCGACCCAATCAGAGACTACTTCTCGGTCAGCGAGCAGGAATACCTGGCATTGCGAAACCAGTTCTCGAGTTCCGCAAACGCGCACTGGACGCTGCAGCTCATTCTCGCTGACGGCACGACCTATCCCCACCCCGGGGATTTCTACTTCGTCGATCGCGCGGTCAATCAAAACACGGGCGCCATTCAAGTGGCCGGGCTCTTCCCCAATCCCGGCAACGTTCTCCGCCCCGGCCAATACGGGAAGGTTCGTGCCCTGGTACAGGTGCAACACGACGCGCTCGTGATCCCTCAAGCCGCCGTGATCGAGCAGCAGGGCAGCTATCAGGTCGACCTCGTCGACCACGACGGCCGGGTCGCGATCCGTCCCGTGAAGGTCGGACCGCAAATAGGAACCATGTGGGTGATCCGGGACGGCTTGAAACCCGGCGAGCGCGTGGCCGTTGAGGGCCAGCACAACCTCCGGCCAGGTGTGACGGTCAAGCCGAAGCCAGTCACTCAGAGTCGCGACTGAGAGAGCGCTGCCACCTCACTGCTTGATTAGACGACAGCAACCGGTCACAAGATCATGTCCAACTTTTTCATCAATCGGCCTATCGTCGCGATGGTCATTGCGATTCTCACCGTCATCGTCGGTGCGGTGACGATAGCGGTTCTGCCAGTCGCCCAGTTTCCGAACATTGCGCCACCTGAAATTAGGCTGCAAGCGACCTATGTTGGCGCAGATGCGGAAACGCTCGAGCAAGCTGTGGCCACACCGATCGAGCAGCAAGTCAGCGGTGTGGACAACATGACCTACATGTATTCCGTGAATGCCACGGGGAATCATGAAACAGCGTTGCTCGTCGATTTCGATCTCAACTCAGATCCCAATATGGATCTGCTGCTCACACAGTCGCGCGAACAATTGGCGGCCGGTCAATTGCCGCCGGAGGTCAACAACTACGGGATCACTCTCAAGAAATCGACCACTGCTCCGCTTGCGGTGATTGCATTGTATTCGCCGGATGGCACCCTCGATGCGAACTATCTTGCGAACTATGCCTATATCAACGTGAATGATCCGGTAGGGCGTCTCTACGGCGTCGGCCAGACGCAAATCTTTGGCTCTGGGCAGTACGCCATGAGACTCTGGGTCAATCCTGACCAATTGGCCAAGCTCAATATTACGGTCACGGATATCGTGAGCGCGCTCAAGGCTCAGAACACTATCAATCCCGCCGGGCAGGTTGGTGGCGAGCCGGCTCCGCCAGGCGTGCAGTTTACATATACTGTGCTCGCACCAGGCCGTCTGACATCGCCGGAAGATTTCGGCAATGTGATCGTTCGCGAAACACCCAATGGGGGGACCGTTCGGGTGAAAGACGTGGCCCGAGTCGAGTTGGGTACGCAGGACTACAGCGTCATAACCCGCCTGAACGGGAAGCCGAGCGCGTTGGTGGCAGTCTACCAGTTGCCTGGATCGAACGCCGTGAAAACCATGCAAGGCGTCCGGGCACTCATGGCCCAGATGAGGCAACGGTTCCCGCCGGACCTTGACTACACCATATCACTGGACCAAACAGCTCCCGTGACTGAAGGCTTGAAGGAGATCGTCAAGACTCTCTTGATTGCGATAGGGCTGGTGATCCTGGTTGTCTTCATCTTTCTGCAAGACTGGCGCGCCACGCTGATTCCTTTGCTGGCGGTGCCTGTCTCACTCGTTGGAACCTTCATCATGTTTCCGGTGTTCGGCTTCTCAATCAATACGCTGTCGATGTTCGGGTTGGTGCTTGCTATCGGCCTCGTGGTGGACGATGCGATCGTTGTCGTTGAAGGCGTACAACGGCACGTCGAAGATGGAATGTCTCCGAAGGACGCGGCTCGAAAAGCCATGGACGAGCTCTCCGGCCCAGTCATTGGAATCGCCCTGGTCCTATCCTCCGTGTTCGTGCCGACTGCTTTCATCCCAGGGATCACTGGAAGGCTCTATCAGCAATTCGCGGTGACCATCGCGATCTCGGTCGTTCTGTCGGCGTTCAACGCACTGACGCTGAGCCCCGCACTTTCCGGGCTGCTGCTGCGCAGAAAGCGTGACAGTCACGGGCTGCTGCAACGGTTCTTCAACTGGTTCAATCGTGTATTCGAGCACGCGACCGAAGGATACGTGAGCTGGTCGGGAGCGTTGATTCGAAAGGGCGCCTTGGTACTGGTGCTCCTTCTGGCTTGCGGATTGGCCGGAGTTGTCATCGGCAACCGAGTACCCTCCAGCTTTCTTCCCGATGAAGACCAAGGCTATCTCTATGTCAGCATGCAGCTTCCCAATGCCGCTTCGCAGGAACGCACCAGCGCGGCGGCGGCACAGATGGAAAGAATTCTCGCCGACACGCCTGGCGTCCAGCACGTCACGAGCGTCATTGGTTTCAGTCTGCTCAGCTTCGTTCGGACCAGTTACAACGCGTTCTTTTTTGTGACCTTGAAGCCCTGGAACGAGCGCACCAACCGGACCGAGCAATTTCAGGCCATCAACGCGCGCTTGAACGAGGAACTCAAGCAATTGCCGGCAGGAACCGCCTTCAGTTTTTCGCCGCCGGCGATACCTGGCGTCGGGACTGCCGGGGGTTTCTCGTTCGTGCTGGAGGACCGTGCCGGCCGGGACGTGCAGTTCCTTTCGGATAATCTGGCGAAATTCCTGGAGGCGGCTCACAAGCGCCCGGAAATCGGCGCGATCAGCACGACGTTTCTGCCGAGCGTACCCCAGAAGTTCGTCAACGTCGACCGAGAGAAGGTGTTGAAACATGGTGTCGCGCTGAGTGATGTGTACAGCACCGTTCAGGCCTATCTGGGCGGCTTGTTCGTCAACTACTTCAATGAGTTCGGCCGAACGTGGCAGGTGTATGTGGAGGCCGAGGCGCCCTTTCGCGCCAATACGGAGAGTCTTGGGCAGTTCTACGTGCGCAACGGCCAGGGTGACGCACTTCCACTTTCGGCATTAGCACAATTCGAGACCCGCTCAGGGCCCGAGTTCACGATGCGCTTCAACGAGTACCGCTCCGCACAGATCAACGGCAGCGCGGCACCGGGGTACAGCTCGGATCAGGCCACTGCGGCGCTAGAAGAGGTGTTCAGGCAGACGATGCCCGGCGAAATGGGCTTCGATTACATGGGGATGTCGTACCAGGAGCAGAAGGCGCGTCAGGGCATGCCGTCTTCGGTCATCTTCGGATTTTCGCTCTTGTTCGTGTTCCTGATTCTCGCAGCGCTGTACGAGAGCTGGACGTTACCGTTCAGCGTGCTCCTGAGCACGCCGGTGGCCGTCTTCGGTGCGTTCGGCGTGTTGTGGCTGCGGCGCGCCCTCTTGGGTCTCATGCTGCAACCTTACATGGTTCAGATTGAGAACGATGTGTATGCGCAGATCGGACTCGTGATGCTCATCGGCCTGGCAGCCAAGAACGCGATTCTCATCGTCGAATTTGCAAAAGAGCGGTTCGAAGCGGGCAAGCCGTTGGTCGACGCAGCGCTCGAAGGCGCCCGGCTCCGCCTGCGGCCGATCCTGATGACCTCCTTCGCGTTCATTCTGGGATGCGTGCCGCTGTGGACCGCCTCGGGGGCCGGGTCGGTTGCCCGTCAGATCATGGGAACTGCGGTCATTGGCGGCATGGGAGCCGGAACCGCGATCGGCATCTTCTTCATCCCGGCCATCTTCTGCGTGGTGGAAAAGTGGTCAGGCGGGGCGGCACATGCGCAGGCCGGACGGACCGATCGATACGGCTCTTCGGGCTCAGGAACGCCTGCGCCATCAGAGGAGAACTGACATGGGTGTTGCGCCAATATTCGACCGAGGACTGATGAACTCCTCATCAATCCGCGGCCGATTCACGATCCTTCTGCTGGGATTGCTCGTGAGCGGCTGCACCGTCGGTCCAACCTATCGAAAACCGGTCGTCCAAATCCCGGATGCCTATCACGACCCCACCAATCAGGCCACAGAGGAGGCCGCGGGGGTTCAGCCTCAGGCTCCTTCGTATGCCGATCTTCCCTGGTGGGAGGTATTTCAAGATCCCGCGCTGCAGAAGCTGATTCAGCAGGCGCTGGCGCACAACTATGATCTGCAAATCGCGACCGAGCGGATCAATGCTGGGCGAGCGCAACTCGTGATCACGCGCGCCGACCAGTTCCCACAGGTGACCGCAGACGCCGGCGGCACGGACGGGCGATTCTTCCAAGGCGGATTCGCGTCGAGATCCAAATACGCCACCTACGCCGCCGACGCGACATTTCAACTGGACCTCTGGGGGAAGTACCGACGGGCGACGGAAGCTGCGCGCGCCCAGCTGCTGGGCACGGAGTACGCCCAGAAGACCACCATTCTGACGTTGGTGAGTGACACCGCGAGCGATTACTTCGCGCTCCTCGCCCTGGATCTCCAACTTCAAATTACCCGAGGCACCATCGCCAACCAGCAGGATGCCGTCAAGCTCACGAGCCTGCGAATGGAACGTGGTGTGGCAACCAAACTCGACGTGTTGCAGGCCCAACAGGTGCTGGACACCGCTAACGCGCAGCTTCCCGAGCTGGAAAGAGAGATCGGGCAGTTGGAAGACGCCATCAGCATTCTCGTCGGAGATTTCCCACGCGCCGTCGCACGTGGGAAACCGTTGGTCGAGCAACCGCTCCCGCCCGACATCCCTGCGGGACTGCCGTCGGCGCTGCTCGCGCGACGGCCGGACATCTCTCAGGCCGAGCAAAACCTGATCGCCGCCAATGCCGAAATCGGAGTCGCCAAAGCAGCCTTCTTCCCGCAGGTCGCCCTGACCGGATCCGGCGGCGGCGCTGCAGGACAGGCCACCCTGTTGTCTTCGATGATCAGTTCAACCGTCGGGATCTGGTCATACGGGTTGAATATTGCGCAACCGATTTTCGAGGCTGGCAGGCTGCGCGGCAACGTTCGGCTCGCCGAGTCGCAGCAACGACAGCAGTTGATCGCGTACCAACAGGCCATCAAGTGGGCCTTCCGAGACGTCTCCGACGCGTTGATTGGACATGACAAGTATCACGACGTCAGGCAGAAGCAGGAGGTCATGGTTAACGATCTCCGGGAGTCGGTCGAGACGTCGCTCATGCGTTATCGCGGCGGCATTGCCACCTACCTCGAGGTCCTTGATGGACAACGTTCCCTCTTCAACGCCGAACTGACGCTTGCGCAGGCTCGCGGGAACGAATACCAGAGTGTGGTACAGCTCTACAAAGCACTCGGCGGCGGGTGGCAATAATGAAACAGTAAGAAAGAAATACGCGACACTTCGATGAAGATGCCCGCAAGCACGTCGTTCATCGATGCCGCTGCTATCTGGATGCAACATAGCACCGCGTACAACAGCATGGTCAACGTCGCCAACGCCTTGGGTTCTATCAAATGAGGTGGATGCCCTACGTCTGATCCTGTGGCAGAGCTTACGAGCCCACGGCCTTGTCGCGGGCCACTGCCACGGCTGATACTTCGAGGAGCGCCCCTGGCACCCCGATCTGCGTCACCCCGATGCCCGTCCAGCCCGAGTGTGGCGCCCGGATCCGGGTCGCCTTTATCTCCGCGAATTCGCGCAACTGGTTGTCCAAGTCGCCGACGTGATAACTGGTCAGGCTCGCCACATCATCGAGCGTCGCCCCCGCCTCGTTGAGAATGGCTTCGAGCGTCGTAAAGACATTCTCCGCCTGACTGCGAAAGTCGGGAGGAAGCCGTCCCTCGGCGTCGACTCCGGCGATGCCGGAGACGAGGATCTGGTCGCCGATCCGGACGGCCGGCGCAAACTGGAAAGCTTCGGAGACCGCCTTCAACGAGGGCGGCACGATGGTTGTGAACAGCTTTGGCATTGGGTTTCTCCTGCCTCTCACTATGGTGATGCTTTTCTGTAAGTTTGTCGGCGTCGCCCTCACGCCACCTCGACAGCGATCTTGCCGAAGCCGCCGCGGTCGAGATGGTCGAGCGCAGCGGGGAGGGCGGCGAGCGGATAGCGGGCGTCGATCACGGGCTTGAGTCGTAAAAGTACAGCGCTTGATATTCAGTCCAAAGACGTCTTGGTCGTGACCCGATTAGCCGAAACGCCGGATCGGCAGCGAGACGCTCGGCATCGTTGAGGTCCTCGTACCCCGCCAGCCGGCTGTAGACCGATTGCCGCAATAGATCGGCGAGACCGAACTGCATATTCAGCCCACGGCGAGAATCACTCAGATGCTCCGCGATGAACTTCGCCAGTCCGAGTCGTTCGTCCAATTCGCGAACGAGCACCAACCCTGCATCCGAGGTCACGCGCGATCCCTGGAAGTCGCCTTTCAAGAATCCGTTGAACGTGAACTGAAATGGCTCGTGTTCCTTTTCACCCACTGGATCACTTCCTCCAGGGTGGGAGCTCCTCGTGTTGGAACCCGATGAAATGGGGCGCGAGCGAGTGTTTCCGGTCAGGGTACCACGACCGAAATTGGAAATCCGGGCCCAGAGCATCGAGTGCGACCCCTGCGAGGCTGATCACGTAGAAGGCCCGCTGGTCCAGTATGGTCAGGGATCCCCCCTAGAGAAGTTCACCGCGCAGGTTCGCCCAGTCCAAGGATCACGATCTTCGCGGTGGCAACTTCTGTTGGCCACACGATGGAACTGATGCCTGCCGCCACGGCAACCCTTTGCGAACCGTTTGCCATGTAGGTAATCACGCCGCCGCCGACCGCGCCCTCCAGTTTCTGGCCCCAGAGCCGCCGACCGTTGCTCGCGTCCACCGCATAGAAGTTACCTCCCATGTCGCCGAAGAACACGAGTCCTCCGCCCGTGGGTGTTATGCCACTCAGAGTCGGGTAGTTGCTCTTCGACCGCCATTTCCACTCGCCGCTGTCAGCATCCGTCGCATACACCCAGCCGGCCCAGTCCCGATCTGGGATACCGGCCATATGCAACGGATTGATAATCGAATTTCCCATCCAAGGTTCGCCATCCTTCGCGGCTTTGACTTTCACATCAGGCTGCAGCCTCACGGTGGTGCACCACTCGGACTGACCCGTGAGGACAAGATTGGTCTGCGGATCGTAGGCCACGCCATTCCATTCACCACCGCCGACTGTCCCTGGGCAGAAATGGGTGTCCTTGTCGGTCGAAAGGGGTACGTCAGCATTTTCAATGCGGGTCACCGGCCGGCGATAGCGGAGTTGGCGTGACGCCAGATCAAAGCCATACAGGTGTCCGTTTTTGGGTGCGAACGACAACAGCTGCGTGCCACCCCTGGTCATGAATATGGAAGGCGCGTTGGAAACATCCCAGTCATGCCAATCCCCCTCAGGTGCAGCTGGAAAATGGTCAATGTAGGCGCCAGTCTTCGCGTCCAACACCACGATGGAGTTGGTATACAGATTCAGGCCTTCGCGCAAATGTTTCACAAAATCGGGTGCACCGTTGGCGACCGGCACGTACAGGCGACCTGTGGCTGGATCAAGCGTGTAGGACGTCCAGGTTGCGCCGCCGCTGATCGGCACATCGGGTGCGTTCTCCCAGGTGGTGATAGCGGATGCCGGCATCCGTCCTTGGGGGCCACGAACCGGGTCCTCTGGTTCTTTGGGTACCAAATAGGTTTCCCAGACGATTCGACCGTCCTCCGGCGCAAGGGCATACATCCGCCCTTTCACGCCTTTCACATCCCCAAGGGCATTGCCAATGAACACGAGTCCGTTCCAGGCGATCGGTGCCGCGCTGACGATCTCGCCTGTCTTGGGGTCGGCGATCGTTGTTGCCCACAGGCGCTGACCGGTCTTGAAGTCATACGCCAGCACCCGTCCGTCCTGGGTGCCCCGGAACACACGGCGGTCCAAGTACGCCGCGCCACGGTTGAGCAATAATGCCCATGGTTTGAAGTCCTCATGCGTACGCCAGTTCTCTCGGCAGGTGGACGGATTAATGGAGAAGGTGTCATGCACGGTGGTGCCGATCAACGCACCGTCGACCATGAGGGGACCGGGATTGAAATTCTCATGCAGATGGGTGTCGTAGCTGCACAAGACTTTCAGTCCGCGAACGGTCTGCGTATTGATCTGGTTAAGCGGCGAGTATCGCTGCGAGGTGAGGGTGCGATTGTAGCTTGGCCAGCTCCCGCCGTCGAATGGCTCGGCGTTCGATCGCGACGACGTATCGGCCGCACCGGTTGTACCGATGGCAGTTACTGGTGAAGACTCGCGAAGCTCCACAACTAATGTACCTGCCGGGCTATTCGCGGTTCGAAAGGTGTTCAGCACCATTCCTGCGAGGGTGATGGGCGACCATCCACTGAGAGACAGGGCCAGGGCCGCCAGCACCACAACACCCAGTACCAACACGAGAATCATATTTCGGCGCTTCATACCTCTCCTCCGTCAAAGCTTCTGCACGTGTTGAATCGCAAGGTGGAGGCCGCTTGTGCGCGGACGGCGCACGAGCGTGGAGACTCAATGCATTGAGTCACTTGCTGCGGCGCCGCGGCGCCACGACCGAACGGAGGCCGCGTCCGAGGTGAGTGAATACTCGCAAAATGAACGTTCACAGCGTGTGCGCGCGCGCAACCACTCCTGCGCGCCGCGCAGGATGTCAGCCGGACGTGATGGAAGTCAGCATGCCCGCGCGTTGAAATGCGTCGCCGTCAGAAGGAGAGGCGCCGATGACCCGGGTCAACAGCATCCATTCGACGCAGGTCGATACCCCGATGGGCATGAATGATGCGGAGTACGGGCTGTTCCGGCTCGACCTCGAGCATCCGACGCGGGACGACCATGAGTCGTGTCGCCGGCGATGATCCGCTAGCGATCCCGTGGGTAGACCCCGTCGACGTCAGCAATGCCCTGCTGTTCCTGGTCTTTGACGTACTCGCATCAATGTGGTTCGGCTCAACCAACTTTCAAATCCGCAGCGCGTTCGCGGCGGTCTGGTAGATCGCTCGGCAACTTCGTCGCAGTGGACACCCCACGAACAACATGCAGCTTCGATGCTGCGACAAGCAACTGCACCTCTCGCAGCAAGTCATCGGGCGAGCACGGTTTCGGTAGGCACGTGTCACATCCCGCTTCTTCCGCCCGCTCGCGACTGGGTCGCTTCGTGGCCGCGCGGAAGTACCACACAGTGCACGTCTGCAGACACATGCTCGATAGTGGAACGGGTTGACTGCATCCGCGCACAGAACGACGGCCGTACACAGCGGCGGCCACGGTACTGGCTTTGACTCCTTCGCCGGCAGCCCTGATCCGCGGTCGGTCAGGTTCTCGAGATGATTCCCGGCCGGAGCTCTCCGTCTGCGTCGCAGGGTTACGGCGCATTCAGCTGCGCGATGCGCTCACGCAACACGGTGAGGAGGCCATCGACTTCGGCCGCAGACCGAGACGGGTGAAGCAGGTTTCCGCAGTGTCAGGACAACGTTCGCGAGGCGCCTCGCTGAACTACATGGGACTCACAGCACCTGTGACAAACGCAGCGACGTCATTTCTTTGCCGGTGCGTGTACTGCTCCGTCGACCGTGAGCGTGACATCGACGTTTCCCTTGGTCGCATTCGAGTACGGGCAGATCTCGTGCGCACGGGCCATGAGATCGCTGGCCTCGCCCAGCGAAAGGTGCGGCGCATGGAGGTCAAGCCCTACGATCAGGCCAAAACCGCCGTGCCCGGTGGGACCGATCCCGACACGGGCGGTGATTGTAGACTCCGACGCGTCCAGCTTGAGTCCCCTCGCCACGGAAAGCAGAGCGGACTGAAAGCAGGCGGCGTAGCCAACGGCAAAGAGTTGCTCGGGATTCGTGCCACTGCCCGGTTGCCCACCCATCGCCTCAGGAACTGAGAACTTGACGTCAAGCCGTCCGTCAGAGGTCCGCCCACGCCCTTCTCGTCCTCCTTCAACAATTGCCTCAGCGGTGTAGAGAATCTTCATGTCTCCTCGCTCCATTGCGCGCGCGTTTCTGTAGCACCTCGAGCCTTGACGTCGTTCCCACTCCGTGAGGCGGCGCCGGCGTCGTATGATCCGATTTAGACGGTTACAAGACACCGATTTGCTTCAGGAACCCGACCTGGTCGTAGAACAACTTTTCTTCCACGAACTCGCCTTGCTTCCAGCGGGCGACGGTGCAGAACTCCAGCTCGAACCGCTTGTTCGTCGCGGGATGCACCTTGCCGTCCAGACCCTTCCAGGGACCGATCATCCGGCCCTTCCATTTCGCGATGGTGCAGGTCCAGTCGCCCGAGGCGATCATCACCCTGTAGGGATTGTTCTCGAGCTGGTTCTCGATCGACTTGAAGAACGCCTGTGACTCCGCTTGGTGCGCGTCGCGGCCCCGGGTGGGATCGGGCTGCCCCGGCCAGTAGACGGCGGTGTCTGCCGAATGCCGCTTCCGGAAGACCTCCCAGTTCTGGTTGTTCCATGCGTCGTCGAGCGTCTTCATGCGCTGCAGATTGTCTTCGCCGCTCATCGGAACCTCCAACGTCAGTTCGCTCTCGCCGATCACGTCCGGCCCTTCCGCCTGCCCCACCCCGTTTTCTTCCTACTCCAGTACGACGCGAGCGACGCGAGCGTAACAAGAGTGATTTGGTTCAGATGGCGAGTGGTCGCCATTGTCCCTCGCGGACAGCCAGCCGCCAGACGGGCTGAGCCTTGCTTCCCGCGCACTCTGGTGGGACCGCAAGGGCTCGCTCATCGTGGAATGGCGCGCGATCGCGCGCGAACTGCTTGGGAACGGGTAGCGCAACCGGGTCCATGCCTGTTATTCGGCCGGCTAGGGCGCCCGGCCCGGGGAGATGATCATGACTCCGACAGGACAAGGAACGCGCACGAGCATCTCCGCTCCGGCGGTCCGTGGGCGGTCGCCCGGTCCAGCAGAGCGGGAATCCGGTGCAGGCGGGCATCGGCCTCATGGAGACGGTGCTGAGCCAGGCCTTCGCCTTGAGCAAGACGCCGCTGGACCTCCTGCGCGGGAGCGGCGGCGAGGAGAAGGTGCTCAAGAGCGCCAAGGACGCGTGCGCGACCGAGGCGCTGGAGATCGCTACGTATACAGCCATCGAGAGGCTGGCCCGAGCGGTTGACGACACGGAGACGGCGGCGCTGGCCACCTCCATCCGAGCCGATGAGGAGAAGATGCTCGATCACCTGGTCGAGGAGATCCCGAGCCTCGTGAGTTGGGTCATGGACGCAGATGTGCGCGGGAAGGCCTCGCCTGCAATAACACAGCGAAGCGGCGCCACTGCGGCAAGATCGTCCACTACGAAGAGAAGGAAAGTCACGAGTCGAAGCAGCGGTTCAGCGAAAGACGCCGCGCGGGAGCCTCGTCCCGCCCCGGCCGTCATGCAGCCGGATGGCCAACCCGCGGGCGTAACGGCACCCGTGGCGGATCTGCCGATCGCGGACTATCAGACGCTGACTGCCGAGGAGGTCGTTCCGAGGTTGGCCGTGCTCTCTGTGATGGACCTGGCGAAGATCGACGCCCATGAGCGCAGGCACGAAAACCGCTCACCGATCCTCAGCAGAATCTCGATCCTGCGCGGAGAACACCCCTCGGCGGGTGAAGAGGTGACCGTCCCCGAGA
>Ga0137418_10001029_pt1 | contig 25622 bp, 24 predicted proteins | sample CZODoug3_1_2_16f_FD_122242 | JGI IMG/M metagenome (GOLD analysis project Ga0137418, IMG submission 122242) | Vadose zone soil fungal communities from Angelo Coast Range Reserve, California, USA - CZODoug3_1_2_16fungal (Hybrid Assembly) | ecosystem: Environmental > Terrestrial > Soil > Vadose...
GTTCGGCGTTTACAACGAAGCTCGAGAACAGGTGAGCGACGCGAAGTAACAGCGAAGAGCAAACTCTCGTTGCCGGGCCACGTGACGGCGGGTAGTCTCATTCACCGCTTCGCCCTGAGGAAGGGTCTAGCCCCAGCCGGAACGGCCCTTTTGTCTGGCGGTGAGCGGCCAATGCCCTGACGTTTTCCTTCCGTCCTGCGTTCGATTTCGACCCTTCGGGAATGTCCTCCTGTGCAAAACCCTCCATGCTTTGCCTCTTGCGCTGTCTGGCACGAACGAGTACCATTAAACAGTTCTCATTGGCCACGTTCCCGCGCTGGCCTTCCGCGCCCAGTGGTTCCAGACGGCGCGACGGACCTGTTGAAGGAAAACCGATTCGGAAAACTAGGAAGTCATCCAACGAATTAAAGTTCATTTCGAGCTAGCTTCATCCGTGTGCGTGACTCGTGATCCAGTGCCGCGTAAGTGTGACTTCTGTCTGAGGCTTGAAGCTCGGAGTGCAGCTATGACTACGCTGGCCTTCCGTTGGCAAGGAATGGCGAACCCCTCCGCGGCAGAAAGCGAATGAGTGCCAAGCAGGTACGGTATTAGAAACAAACCGCGCGAGGGTACTTTTCTGAGGTTTGGCAAGTGGGCACGCCGTAAGGCAGCTTGAGAGGACTATGAACGCAGGACCAGGAAGACCCTCCGGTGGCGGAGGAAGAGGAAGAAGGCGGCGCGGTCGCCGTCCACCCAACCATCGTGGCCAGCGCACCGGCCCCGGCCGCGAGCGACAGAATCAAGACGGGATTTATACCGCGCCCATGGACCACAGCTATCGTGCTGTGATGTCCGGCAACAACGGTCATCGGCCGGGCCGAAGCCGCCCCGGCTTTGCCGCACAGTATCCACAGCCTGAGCCTGAGCCCCTACCTACACGCGAGGACGCCAACTCCCGCATATTTGCTTTCGTCGACGACCTGTTCTTTGCCGCCAAGATTCAAGAAACTGCGCGTAAGCTGAACGTAAAGGTTGAGTTCGTCAAAAGCGACAAGGAACTCGCCGACCGCATGCAGCAGAATGGCGAAGAGAAACCGTCGCTCATCATCTTTGATCTCAACCATGCCAATGTCAAACCCCTGACGCTCATCCCCAAGCTGAAGAGCAAGCTGAAAAAGGGAACATCCATCATTGGCTTCCTCTCGCACGTGCAGGGCGACCTGAAGCAGAAGGCGCACGAGGTGGGATGCGACATGGTGTTGCCGCGCTCGGCTTTCTCGCAAAATCTGCCGCAACTGTTGCGCCGCCACGGCGCTCCCGAGGATCAAACCCCGACCGTTCAGTAGGGCCGGGCCCAGCCTGAACTCCTACCCCGGAGGCCATCCCAGGGCCCGTCCACCCAAAAGGTGGACGTGGAGATGAAACACCGACTGTCCCGCACCCCGACCTACGTTGAGCACGGTGCGATACCCGTTCTCGATGTTGCGCTGACGGGCGATGTGAGCCGCCGCCAGATGACATCGGCCAATCCATTCCGCGTCTTCGGCGCGGGCTTCTTTCAATCCGGCAAAATGCTTCTTGGGGACCACTAAGACATGGGTCGGCGCCTTTGGATCGATGTCTTCAAAGGCGAACACTTGTTCGTTCTCATAAACTTTCTGGGCGGGAATCTCTCCTCGAATGATTCGGCAGAAAAGGCAATCCTTGTTCGTATCAGGCATCGCTTACACACTCTCGGGCACAAACAATAGCACTTGCTCCGTGGGATTGTCAGCCCCGGTCTGGACTCTCCCCGGTCTGGACTCTCCCCCGACCATCGAGAGGCTCCGCCGGCCAGGCACAACCTCGCTTTAATCTAGTCTTACCAGGAAGACCGAACCTTGGGATGTGTGGGTTTCGCTAACCAGCTGTTGTGCGCGCTGGCGGTCGTCGTTGAGGACGCGCACTCGTACCCACCAGTCGCCGGCGGGGCTGTTGAAATGTAGGACTTTGGCGGTGCGATATCTGCGGGCCAAGTGGTCGGCCAGAGTCGTAGCTGTGTGTTCGTCCGCGAATGAACCGATCTGCACTGCCCAACGTCCTGCCGTTCCAGCCGAGGCGGGACTTTCGATGAGCTCGACTTTCACCTCGGCCACTCCGGGTTGAACCACGTCGATCCTTCGCGCGGCGGCGAGTGAGAGATCCACGACACGCCCAGGGATGAAAGGTCCGCGGTCAGTGATCCGAACCAGCACCGAGTGCCTTGTCTTGACATTGGTAACCCGAACAATGGAGCCCAGCGGCAGAGTTCGGTGCGCCGCAGTCATGGCATTCATGTTATAGATTTCGCCATTTGATCCGCGGCGATTGTGGTAGGGCGGTCCATACCAGCTCGCCAGTCCGGTCTCGGTGACCGAAGGCTTGGCGCCACGAGGAACAGAAGGCTCGCCGAGATCAGGGTCCGCGACGCTTTGGTTTCTGCCAGAGGAGCGAGTGTTTTTTGTATGGCCGCTGGAAGTCGTTCCTTCTTGGTTAACTTTAGCGGAGGGTTGCGCGCCTGTGGGCTGCTCGGCGCCCGCGATTGGCGGAGGAGGCGGCACGTCGACCTTCGCCTGCTTGGGATGGCCGCACCCGCTGAGCAACAGAAGCGCAAGTAAAAGAACCAGCATCATGGAGGAGTACGTAAGCCGTGCCAACGCACTTTTATTTCCGTGCAGACCGCTGTTGCTGCTCCATATAGTCAGCTAGTTGAGTAAGCTTTTCCGAGGCGACACGCAACGCCTTGGTGGAATGCTGGCGCACGGCGGGCACAACCTCGTCGTTCAGATACTTGATGAATTCCGCGCTCTCCTGTTCGATCCGTTCCGTCGTCTCGGCGACGGTTTGGCTTACGCGTGCTGAAGCTTGCTCCACCTTGCGGTTGAAGTCGGTCATGAAACTCCTCGTAATGATGCGTGGAAACGCTTACGCGGGCGCAGATGCCCAGGCCCGCCTATTATTTCGTGCTCGGAGCGCCCGGTCAATGGCGGGGCATAAGAAAGCGCAACGGCGTCGGCGAGAGCAGGCCGCACGAGACGCGCATGCTTAGACTGCTTTACACTACGTCCGTCTTATTCAACACACCCCAAACTGACCGGAGATGGAAGCGTGAGCAGGCCTACGACGACCGCTTCAGGCACCCTCGGGATTGACACTCCCGCAGGAAATCGGCGATTCCGGCGTCGCCTGTTGAGCTGGTATGACCGGGTCCAGCGCGACTTGCCTTGGCGTGAGAGCCGAGATCCCTACCGGGTGTGGGTCTCTGAAATCATGCTGCAGCAGACGCGTGTGGCGGCGGTGGTAGAACACTATAAGCGCTTTCTGCGGCGTTTCCCGACGGTTGCGAAACTGGCGGCGGCGCGTGAGTCGTCAGTGTTGACTGCCTGGAGCGGGCTCGGCTACTACCGCCGAGCGCGAATGCTGCACGCGGCTGCTAAGAAATTGGTGCGGGATCGGGAGGGAAAGTGTCCCACCAGCGTGGAAGAGTTGCGAGAGCTGCCCGGCGTGGGGCGCTACACGGCGGCAGCCATCGCCAGCATTGCCTTTGACCATCCGGTAGCGGTCGTGGACGGAAATGTTGAGCGCCTGCTGCAACGAGTTTTGGGAAAGATGCTCACCACCGAACAACTGTGGACCACGGCGAACCACCTGCTGGCCGCGAAGCGTCCCGGTGACTTCAATCAAGCAGTGATGGAACTGGGCGCAACCGTCTGCACGCCGCGGCAGCCGAAGTGTCTTGTCTGTCCGGTCATGGAAATGTGCGCGACGCGAGGCCAGTTGAAGAGTACGGCAAAACTTCCGCGGCAGAGAAAACGCCAGATCCACTACGTTTTCGATGGGAGAGAGGACCGGGTACTGCTGGTGCAAAGAGCGCGGGATGCGGCGCTGATGCCGGGGATGTGGGAACTGCCGGAGGTTACCAAGGTATACGGCTCGGGCCAACCTTGGCTCACGCTGCGGCATTCAATCACGGTGACCGATTATGTGGTGCTGGTGACTCGGAGTTCGGCACCCCCGGGAACTGAGGGGGTCTGGCTGGCTAAAACACGTCTTACGAAATTACCCCTGACCGGTCTAACCCGAAAAATCCTGAGAGCGGCTCACTTCATCTAAAATCAATGGGCCAGTCCAGGTCAGAAGGGGGTCGAATGCGCTGGCTACGACACATTTTCGGAGGGCGAACCATGGCGGCACTGACGGCGGGTACCAAGGCGCCGGATTTTGAGCTGAAAGCAATGGATGGTAAGCGGTTTTCCTTGCAAGAGGAGTTGACACATCGGCCGGTCGTGTTGGCGTTCTTCAAGGGGTCATGTCCGGTGTGCCAATACGCATTTCCGTTTCTGGACCGGCTGTCCAAAGCCTACGGCCGGCAGAATGTCACACTGGTGGGGGTCTCGCAGGACAATCCCCAAGCCACCTCGGCGTTCATGAAGGAATTCGGCGTGACGTTTCCGGTGCTGCTCGACATCCCCGGCCAGTATCCCGTCTCCAACGCATACGGACTGACTAACGTTCCTACGGTGTTCTGGATCGGCCAGGATGGCGAGATCGAAATTTCGAGTGTCGGCTGGGTAAAGGCAGACGTCGAACAGATCGGCCACAAGATGGCGAAGGCGGCCAGCGCGACCCCGGCTACGCTGTTCCAACCCAGCGAGGAGGTGCGTGATTTCCGCGCCGGTTGAAGCTCGAAAAATTGATCCCGCGGTCTGCGGGACCCCTCAACTCTTCAGTGCCGCATGAGCATCACCCCATCCGGGACGTGACGAGCCCTAAAGCTCACAGGCGGAACGAGATGACTGTAAACCAGCGCAAGAAATCTGGAGATTGAATTCGTAGCCCTACAGCCTTCTCCGCAACCTGAAGGCCCTTGACCTCCCGTCGACCGAAAGTCGCAAGAGTTCGTGTCCTCCCGTGCCCCTGCTCCCCATACTCCCTGATCCTGCCTGTCCTTTACAATTCCTACAGTCTGTAAGCACAAAGCTTTCTTCCTGCGACCCGCGCGCCGCTCGTTCCGGGGAGAAGATTATCTATGAAACAGATACTGCACAGAAGTGTTTGTGTCAGCCTTCTAATGCTGCTTGGGCTGTGCTTGCAGGCAGAGGGAGACCCCCGCGGTCCGGTGCCAGCGCCGACGGCTATCCGGCGTGCGGACTTTTCGCTTCGGCTACCAGGAGCGGCCTTTGCCGCCATGGAAACCATTAGCCCCGACCACATCCGATGGCATGTGCGCTTTTTGGCACATGATCTGCTGGAAGGCCGGGGGACAGGCCAGCGGGGCGGCGATCTCGCGGCCGAGTACATGGCAACTCAATTTGCTGAATATGGCCTGCAGCCGGCGGGAGACAACAGCAGCTACTTGCAGAAAGTACCGCTGGTCGGGGTGACCACGTTGCTCGACACCACGTTCTCGTTTGTACCGCAGCACGGAGCGGCGAAGGACTTGAAGCCGCTCACCGACTACGTTGCTACTGATCAGACACAGCAGCCGCAGTCCGAGGTCAATGCGGACATCGTATTTGTGGGCTACGGTATCGAAGCGCCTGAATATAACTGGGACGACTACAAAGGCGCCGACATGCACGGCAAAGTGCTGTTGATGCTGGTGAATGAGCCGCCCTCGGATGACCCAAAGTTTTTCCAGGGCAAAGCGCTGACGTATTACGGCCGATGGACTTACAAGTACGAAGAAGCTGCACGCAAGGGTGCGGTGGGAGTGATGTTGGTTCATCAAGCCGAAATGGCGAGTTACCCCTGGGACGTGGTGCGAAATTCTAACTCGGGTGAAAAGTCGTACTTGAAGCTGGAAGGCCCGGCGTTGAAAGTTGCGTCGTGGATACAGCTCGATGTGGCTGAGAAATTGGCGGCTTCCTCTGGAATGAATCTCGACAAGATGATGGCGGAGGCGCGCTCGCGGGATTTCCATCCCGTGAATCTGGGCGCGAAGCTTAAGGCGCACATGGTCAGCAAGATCCGCGACCTTCAATCCAATAACGTCGTCGCCATGCTGCCCGGCTCCGACCGCAACTTGAAACAGGAAGCCGTGATGTACACCGCGCATTACGATCATTTCGGAATTCGTCCAGACATGCCCGGCGACAACATCTTCAACGGCGCGCAGGATAACGCCACCGGTTGCGGCATTCTGCTGGAGCTAGCGCGGGCTTACAGCGTGGCCAGCCAGCGGCCTCGCCGGTCAATTATCTTCGCGGCGGTGACTGCCGAAGAACAGGGCCTGCTGGGTTCGGAATATCTCGGCAAGCATCCGCCGATTTCCGCAAGCCAGATTTCGTTGGATCTGAACTACGACGACGTGAAGCCGCTCGGGGCGCCGGAAGAAGTCGAGGTTTCAGGAGCTGAGCGCACGACGTTCTATGCCGCCGTGCAGGCGACCGCGAACGAATTCCGCCTGGCGATTCGTCCCGACGCCCGCCCCGAGGCCGGACACTTCTACCGATCCGACCACTTCAGCCTCGCCCGGGTGGGAATCCCTTCCTTCTCAATCAATGAAGGGATGAAGTTCAAAGGCCACGACGAAGCCTGGGGAGTGGAGCAGAACCGCGACTACACGCAGAACCACTATCACCGGCCGAGTGACGAGTACCATCCCGAGATGGATTTCACCGGAGACTCCGCCGTGGCGCGGTTCGGATTCGCTCTGGGATGGGAAGCGGCCAGCGCCCCCAAGCGTGTGGAGTGGAAAAAGGGCGACGAGTTCGAGGCCGCACGATTGAAGAACCGGTAGCCAGCAGCGAAACCCTGAAGTCGATTCCCCGGTTGAAGATTTCCCTGCCGCGTCTCTCCCACGAAACGGTTTGAAATTTGGCTTGCCTGCACCCTCCGTATTTTTCATACCAGTTAAGAGCCACTCACTGCCCGTAACTTGGGTAACTTTAGCCGCCGTTGGGCGCATGTTAACCTCGGCTGTATAGGTTTTGCAATCAGCAACTTCCGAGGAGAACGGACGGGGGCCATTCGAAGTACGTTATCGACCTCTTTCGTCAGCTTTGGTGGGAGTCAAAACCTTAACGACGCATGCCCCGAATTCCCTTTTTCCGCTTAGGCCAGGCCCCGGAGACACCGGGTTTGCCGGCACTGGCTGAATCTGCGCTCTCCATTTCTCTGGAAGGTCTGCGCGTGGGTGTCGACAATCTGCGGCACGATGTGGCCCTGAGTCCGCGTTTCCTGGATGCGGCTCGCACGCAAATAGCGCGGCTGATAGTCCGCCACGGCGAAGTAGGGGGGGTGCTGGCGGCGGAGGCTCCCGCGACCACCTCGGTACCCTCGTGGATGAGACCGCAGGGACTGGCGGGAGCAAAGTCTGAGCCCACTGACTGGAAGTCGCTGCTGGCACAGCTGCACCTGACCGCTTTAAAGCGGTCCAAGAGGGAAGAAAAAATCTCGCTTGATCAGCTGGCGCGTCTCGCCGTGGTGAAGTTCTTGCGTGCGGAAATGAATCTGCAGTTTGCGCAGGTGCTGGAGCGCTGCCGCATCCTGTTGAAGAGCTACGACGACGGGCGCCAGCGAAAGGCGCTCGAGTATCGCGAACACGTAGCGAGCTTTCAGGTGCGAAAGAAGATCATCCTGCGCAAGGTAGGCCAGGATTTGTTCCTCACTTTGCGCGAGATCGAGAAGGAGTCTCTGGCGCGCACTCGCCGATCTCTGTTTGGAGAAGACGCGGCCAACGCCGGATCTAACAGCTACGCTCTGTTTGTGAACCGCCTCGTATTCTCCGAGGACGGACGCGACGACTACCTCAGTGCTGAACACTACGTCATGCTGGGCAACTGGGACCGCGATCCCGATCGTTATGGACGCATCCGGGAGGTGGTATCGGCTTTTCTCCGCTCTCTCTATGGCGATGCAACCAGTGGCGAGACCATCGACGCGTGGATGAGTGTTCCAGAAAATGCTCACTTTCTGGTGGGTAGCGGAACCTCAGACGATTCAACCCCCGAGGCACGAGCCCGCGAAGAGCGCCTCACGTCGTGGGTGCGGCTGATGGAAGACGAGCAGGTCATGGAGCATGTGATCGCTTCCTATTTCGTGGTGCCACTGCTCAGCGAGTACTCGCCGCGCATCAATGCGCAACAGCTTAAGAATGCCCTCTTGTCCCGACCCGAGTGCGACCGCGTGGAGCGGCTGATCCAGGAACATGGGAAACTGTCGCTCACCAGCTTATACGCCGCAGTAGGCAAGGTGGCGAGCTGTAGAGGAGCAGAACGAAATAAAGTGGCAGCGCGTTTCTTGCAGGACTTTCTTCGCTATCACCGGGACTTGCGCCGGCTGGAGACGCTCCACGGGGCGCTTGACACAGTAAACCTGGTGGCCAATGAGCGCATGCGGGAGCTTTCGCGAGTCAACGGGACCCTCTATGAATTTATGTTGCCCGACGAGCAGCAGAAGCCCCACTCGGAGCGTGTGCTCCGTCATGTCGTGCTCAAGGCCGACGTCCGGGATTCCACCCGCCTGACGCAGACCATGATGGAGAAAGGGCTCAATCCGGCTTCGTACTTCAGTTTGAATTTTTATGATCCGGTAAACAAGCTGCTCGATAAGTATGGCGCCACCAAGGTATTTCTGGAAGGCGATGCCATCATTCTCGCGATCCTCGAACGCGAAGGCGGACCGGGGCTCGCGGTCAGCCGCGCTTGCGTGCTGGCACGGGAAATCATTGAGATCGTGCGCGGCTATAACCAATTACTGCAGCAGCGCTCGGGCATGCCCGGGCTGGAACTTGGAGTGGGAATTACGCTGCAGGAGTCAGCCCCGCTCTACCTGATGGATGGCGAGCACCAAATCATGATTTCCGAGGCCTTGAACAAAAGCGACCGACTTTCTTCCTGCAACAAGCACGCACGCAAAGTGATGGACGCCCTTGCCGGACCATTTCATGTGTACGCATTCCAGGCTTCGGATGGAGCTCAGGCCGCAGACAACACCGAAGACTCCATCATCAGCTACAACCTGGGCGGAATCCGAATGAACGAAGCCGCTTTCCGGAAGTTGCAGCAGGAGATCACGCTGCAACCGTTGCAAGTAAAGTTCTCGTCGTCGTCTTCCTTGTCCGACAAAGGCGAGTATCGTCTCTTTAGCGGACAGGTCCCGGTGGATCGCGACATCTTCCGCAAGCTTGTGGTCCGCGCAAGCCGCGTGCCGCGCATCGATCCGAAAGATTTCTCGGTGCAAGGATGGACTGAGCGCTCCTATTATGAAGTCTGCACCGATCCCGCCATCTATGCCGCTCTCGAGAGGAAGAAGGCGGCGAAAACGGCTGGCTCGTGATAGCCAATAACCACTAGAAACCTGATTTCACGCGCGCCGGTCGAAATGGAATCCGAAAAACTGCTTCCACATCCACGGGATCGCCGTTTCTCGTGGCGGGTTGAAACTGCCATTGGGCAAGAGCTTCCGTGGCATACTGGTCGAGGCGGTCGTCAATGCCGCGCAGCACACGCACACCGCCGATCTTGCCGTCGGCATGGATTACGGCGTAGAGCGTGACGGTTCCAGCGACATTCTGTCGCATCAGCGCAATAGGATAGGCAGGATCTACTTTGCGGGTTGCCGCGGGAGCGGATAGTTCTCCCGCATTCGCATTCTGCTTCAAGGCGGCGAACCGGATGACCCAACTGCCTCCGGCAGAGTTGAGATTAGGCATGTTCAGCGTGAGCGAGTAAAACTTCCGCTCGCCAAATATCTCTCGCTCCGCCGGGGAGAGTTTCGATTCGCCATCAGGCTGCCATGGATGCCGGGAGCCGGTCGAGAGATGTGGCGGAGGCACGCTGCCGATGAGCTTGGGATTTACGGAGTTGCTGGGGAAAGAATTCCGGGCCACAGAATTGCCAGGGGCCGCCGCGATCGCAGAGGTTTTCGGCTGCTCCGGTTGGCCAACATAGAGACCAGAAGGAAGATCGCTCGACCTGCCATTGGGTCCGGTTCCACTTTCTTTCCCGCCTCCATTCCCACCTCCACCCGTGCCAGTCGAAATGTTCCCGGAAGAAGCGCCGGGGGTGCCGCTGGCCCCACTGTGACCTGCGGGTGTGGCGGCGAAGCGGCCGCGGCGGTTGCCATCCGGCACGTCCGGCGGCGCACCGATCGGCGGGCGCAAATTGAGCGCGATCATCCGTCCGTCCCCAGGGGAAGAACCCGAAGCGGGAAGCGACGGCGGAGGCGGCACTACTTTCGGCGTGACCCTTGCGAGAGCAGCAGCACCGGTTGCGCTTCCGCTAGTGGTTCGCTGTTCAGCGAGCGACAGTTGCGGTGAGGGCGCGATGACAGCCCTGTGCCCAATATTGATCTCGCCAAGTTGACGAATGGCCTCAACCACCACTCCGGGTGGAGGCTCGATGATGGCGGGTGGTGGGCCTGTGGGATTTTCTTTCCGCGAGAGCGAGCGCACGTCCGGCGGAGGAGCAACGATCGAAGTATCCATGGTGGGAATATCGCGAGAGTGCGAAACGCGAGCGGCGTCGGGAGGCGGTGCCACCACGGAATTGTCGAGCCGCTGAACGCTGCGCGCCAGGCTGGATTGGGGCAGCGCAGGGGCTGGCGCGATGGGCAATCGCAGCTTCTCCGACCAGGAGACGATGTTGGGCAGAGCCAGGTTACGCTTCAGCCTGATGGCAGCCGGAGTGACGAGGGTTTGCACGCGGTTATCGGCTTCGCGCGGAACTGAGATGACTGGCTGGCGCGAATATTCAGGATCGCCCCTGCCCTCTCCGCCACGATTCGAGCCTCGCGTGTCAAGCTGCGGCAAGTATTCTGAAGGCGGATAGTAAATGACTTGGGCACGTTGGAAGGTAGAGCCCGGCATAATTCGAGGTTGTAGCGCGAAGAAGCGCGTTGCGCCTAAAAGCAGCGCGAGCGCCAGAATGTGATACGCGCCGGATTCGAGGAATCGTCTCCAGGGAAGGCCGCGTTCCACAAAAACGTCAGGCCAGAAGGCTCCGGGCGCGGAGTCGAGATCGAGCGGCAGTTCCCGGGCCGGGAAGACGCCGCGAATGTGATCCAGGAAGCCACGGTGCCAAGGTTCGAGCTCGACCAGAAGGCGCAGCGGCAGAGCACCGTGGACCCATGGCTGTGGCGCTATTTGATCTTCGGGGAGCTGGTGGGGACCGGGGACGTCGTTCATCTTCTTTATGGTAGAGGAGCCAGCCAGTTCTGAATAGCCATCAGTACATCGTAAGATCGCTGTAGTACGATTGACTCGGGGCGGGAGAATAAGCATGAGTAGATCGCAGGCTGGCTTGCTGCTTCGACGCGCGCTATTGGGCGTCGGCTTGTCACTATTGCCGTTGCCGTCCCCAGTGCGAGCCCAGAATTCGCGGCCTGCTTCACCGCGCACGCAGCAACCGGTTTCTGCGCCGAAGGCTGCGAAAACAGGTCAGCAGTACTCCGGAATGTATGCCTTCCTTAGAGAAGGCGAGTTCGTGCAAGTCACCATTGAAAACGAAGGAAAAGTGACAGGATTCGTTTCTCGATACGGCGATGGAGAGAGCGATAAGGGAGCGTTCCTCGATCTCTTTTTTAACAGCGGCAAGCTTGAAGGTTCCAAGCTCAGCTTTACCACGGAAACGGTGCACTCGGTTTCATTTGAATTTAAGGGCACCGTGGAACGAGGCGAGGGTAAGAATCCAGGGGACGAAGCGTATTACGTGCTTAAGGGCACCCTGACCGAAAATTCTGGCGATGCGAGTAAAAAGATCTCATCGCGCTCGCGCGAGGTCAGGTTCAAAATGTTCCCGCAGGATATGGGGCCGCAGGCAAGCAATTAGTGCCGCGAACGGGTCTTAGGCGGTTGCCCAGCAGCGCGTACTCATCTCTGACTCTACTGGTGAGCGCGAAGGGGTGAAAGATTGAGGCGGCCGCTAGCCGCTTTCTTCTTCGTATCAGCTTTATCCTGGCCGTACACCAGATCCAAGCTGCCTTCCGCAGTCGTGGAAGCTTCGGCCAATGCGATCGCCAGCGCACGAAACGAGCGGCTGACTTCCTGATTTTCCTGCAGGACCACCGGTGTGCCATGGTCAATCGAAGGAGAGATGGCCTGAAAAGAATTGGGAACCTTCCACAACACCTTGCACTGTGTGGCTTTTTCCACGTCTTCGTCGGTAAAGCCGGGAATCTTCTTGAAGCGATTGATAACCACCCGCAGGCGGTCGCGGCCCGTTCCCTCCTCAAGGAATGCATGCATGCGGCTGGCGCTCCAGAGTGAAACCACGTCAGTGTGCGCGACGATCAGCACCGCGTTGGAAAGGTCAGCGAGCAACCGGGTGGTGGCGTCAAGCCGGCTGGAAGCGTCGACCACAACATAGCGATAATGACTCGCCAGCAAATCGAACAGGCGTGCCAATTCCGCTGGCGTGGGCAATGATGGATTGGGCTGCTGCGAGCCGGCCAGCAGGTGCAATCCATCTTTCGCGGTGGTCATCAGACCGTCGAGCAAAGAGGCGTCGAGACGGTGCAGGTTCTGCAGGGCATCAAGCACTCCGAAGAGCGGACGTAGATTCAAGTGCAGAGCAGCATGGCCAATGGGCGCGAAGTCGACCAAGACAACGTTGCCCTGCGCCTGCTGCAACGCCAGCGCCGTATTCACGGCGGCGGTTGTGGCGCCAGCGCCACCTTTGGCGCCGAGAAATGTAAAGATACGCGCCTTGCCTGCCCCGCCGCGAGCGCGAGTCCTGGTGGAACTGAAACGGGTGAGAGCCTCGAGAAGCGGCGCCGAACCAGCAGAGTGATCCAAATACTCGCCCGCGCCAGCACGCATGCTGGCAACGATAGTCGGCGGGTGAAACATCTCTCCATTGGCGAAAATGGCGATCTGCAGAGTGGTGTTGCGAATCAACTCAATCGCGGTGATCGCCCGCTGAGCATTGTCCGGTGCGATATCAACCAGCACGACTTCGGCGCGCAAGTCCTGAATTTGACGCAGGATGGAGTCGGTGGGGCCGGTCGGAAAACCGACGTGACTGAAGACAACGCGGGCCAGAGGAGTCTCCTCCAGACGGTGCTGCAACGCGGACAAATGCTCCCGGTCCTCCGTCAAGAGGGCTACAGCAATCCCATGCATAGCGCGGTTCTCACTGATTTCTCTGGGCGTCTGCATGTTATGAAGAGAAGGTCCTTCCCGCCAAGTGACTTAGGTAATAGGGGGCAGAGACGTAGTCTTTCGAAGTGCCCGAATGTGCGGAACCCACGGTGAGCAAACTGGAATCCCCCCACAACGCGAGGCGAACAGCGCAGGAAACTGCAAGGCAAATCCGCCTAAGTGGTTCTCATTGTAAGCTAAGGCGTCGCGCTTGAAAAGGACTCATTAGGACTAAAACGCAGGTCTGGCGCGGAGGTCGGCACAACTGGCTGGTTAGGCCAGAAGCCTATTCGCGCTGGCCGGCAACAAGGCCCGGGGGGCGAGGAGCGGGACCGTCTTCTTCGTGATGGCCATGAAGAGCTGAGATACGGCTGAAAGCCACGGAACTCTCAGCGACCTCTGGAAGATATTCATAAGCCTTCAGGCAGACGGCCACACCGAACCGCAACTCGGCATGCAGACTCTCGGCCGCGCCTGTAACGCGCAAGATCCGAGCGCGGCAGCGTACGCGCATGCTCTCACCCAGTGTGATCTCAGAAGGCATTTTCAGCGTCAACTCGATTTCCGAGCCTTCCGTTACCGGCAGATCGGTGAACAAAAATACGCCCCGGGAACTGACGTCTTGGGTGCAGCCGAGCGCCTCGGCGCCGTTCGCGATGTCACGCAGAGAAACTGGCAAGTGAAAGGCGAAGCGCTGTCCGGCACGCCGTTCAAGTCCAACTGGAGTAGTGCTCATGGCTGATATCACATCCTTGCAGCGAGCGCACTGCCAACTCTAACTCACCCCGGGCCCCGTGGGAAGGCACAAGTTTGTTATTTGCATGGTTGTCGTTTCAAAATGATGAAAGCCTTCCCTTGGATGCGGTTGTCCGGGGAAAGGCGGCTTGTTATCCGGTGCTGGGAAAAACCCATTTCCGATGACAAATGCCGTTACTGAGAGGCCCAGGCGGGCCGGTGCCGGAAATTCCCGGCTGTAGTGCGCCATACTAGCGACAAGAGTCATCGAAAGGTCAATGGTGTCGAGAGATCGTGTTCCATTACCTGGCAACCGGACCCACGAAGGCGGCAAGTCCGCTTCCGACCTGGGTTTTCGCCTACAGGCTGGCGGAAAGGCCTTGCGGCATCGCAATTTTCAACTTTTCTTCAGCGGCCAACTGATCTCCCTGGTCGGCACGTGGATGCAGAGCGTGGCCCAGTCATGGCTGGTTTACCGGCTGACAGGGTCGGGGTTGCTGCTCGGATCAGTGGGATTCGTCAGCCAGATTCCGGTCTTTCTGGTCGCGCCTCTCGGCGGCATCGCCGCGGACCGCCTGAATCGCCAGCGCATCGTGATTGCCACCCAAGTGGCTTCCCTGCTGCTGGCCTTCGTTCTGGCATGGCTCACACTTTCTGGCAGGATCCAGGTCTGGCATGTATTTGTCTTGGCTGCGCTGCTGGGGGTCGTGAACGCGTTCGACATCCCCGGCAGGCAGTCTTTCTTGGTGGATATGGTGGGCAAAGAAGACCTGATGAACGCCATCGCGCTGAATTCTTCGATGTTCAACGGCGCTCGCGTCATCGGACCTGCCGTAGCCGGCGTTTTGGTGGCGAAAATTGGAGAAGGATGGTGTTTCTTCGTCAATGGCGTCAGCTACATCGCAGTGATCATCGGATTGCTCTTGATGAAGGTGGAGTGTCCACGACGCGCCCCCAAGCACAGCTCCCCCCTGGACGACATGGTGGAAGGGTTTCGCTTTGTTATCCACACTGCGCCAATTCGCGCCTTGCTGCTGCTCCTTGGACTGGTGAGTGTCACGGGGATGCCGTATGTCGTGCTCATGCCGATTTTTGCCGACCACATTCTGTATGGCGGAGCGCGGGGCCTGGGCATTCTGATGGGCGGCACCGGCGTGGGAGCCCTGCTGGGAGCGCTGACCCTGGCATTTCGCTCAGGTGTCAAAGGCTTGGGCCGCTGGATCATGTGGTGTTGCGCGGGTTTTGGCGCGAGCCTGGTGCTGTTTTCACTTTCGCGGTCATTCTGGCTTTCGCTGATTCTGTTACTGCCAGTCGGATATTTCATCATGCTCCAGATGGCCTGTTCGAACACCCTGATTCAGGTGATGGTGCCCGATGCGCTGCGCGGACGGGTAATGGCGGTTTACTCGATGATGTTCATGGGCATGGCCCCAATCGGAGCGCTTCTGGGCGGAGCATTGTCAGACCGATTGGGCGCGCCTCTCACCGTGGCCATGGGAGGCGTAGCTTCGATAGGCGCGGCTGTGTGGTTCGGACTCCATCTCCCCAAGATTCGCGTCGAGGCGCGGCAATTGATCCTGGCACAAGCAATGGTGGGCGGCGAACCGGCGGAAGAGATGACGACCCCGGTGGTCGAGGAGTGAAAAACCTCGGCTTTCCATATTCTGGTTAGGACGGCGAAGGTCTGAGCGCGTATATTCTCTGCGAGCGGCAGAGCCTGGATTGACTTCCGCACAATGAATGGCAAGGGCCTGAATGGCAAGGGCGAAGACGCTCTCGACCCTGGAATGGAGCCGCTGTGGCGAAGGATGAAACCGGGAGCGCAGGGTCTGCCAGTCGGTTTCGCGTCATCGCAACCGACATTCATTTTTGGATTCCGCTGCTCGTGTTTGTGGCGGGGTTAGTGCTGTTGCATGAGCTACGCTGACGCAGGGGGTAACGCGTGAACACAGTTGTGGCGGTCACCACGGTTGAGAGTCGAATGCCGGCGGGTCGCCTGCGAAAGTTGCAGACTCTGGGAATCTTCTGCGGAGTTGTTGCCGGTGCGTGGCTGGGAGGAGCCGAGGCGCCGATCAAGATGGTCAACCCCGATGTCTCGCCGATTACGGTCTCCCTCATCATGGTATTTGGCGTTTTCCTGGCCCGCTGGAGTGTGCCGGCATTGGTGCGCGGCACTTCCTCTGTGCGGTATGACGTAAGTCAAGCCCCTCATCTGGTGGTTTGGGCGGTGCTCGCCGGATGCATGTGGGCTGCCGCCAACACATTGACAATCTATGCCATCCGAAATGTGGGCCTGAGTATTGCCTTCCCTCTGTGGAACGCGAACAGCCTGCTCGGGATCTTCTGGGGTTTCCTGTTATTCAACGAATTGCACCATGCCGGATGGAGGCGCTGGTTGGGTGTTTTAGGCGGTGCGGCAGCCCTGTTCGCCGGCGCAGCTTTATTGGCGTTTGCTTCTTCCAGCCAAGCTGCACCGGGTAAAGGGACGATGGGCGTAATCGCTGCCTTGGGCGCCGGGGTGTTGTGGGGAACGATGTACATTCCCTACCGAAAGGCCTATCTCACCGGCATGAATCCGCTTTCGTTCCTCACTTTTTTCACCGTGGGAGAGTTGGTCACCATGATCGCTCTGGCCGTGGGCTACAAGGGAGGCACTGCTTTGTGGCAGGAACTCATGAGCGCTCGCAGCATGCTGTTCTGGCTAATGCTGGGCGGCTTTGTCTGGGTGATCGGCGATCTTTTTCAACAATACGCCGCCAAATACGTTGGCATCAGCCGCGGAATTCCACTCTCGAATACTAATCAGCTCTGGGGATTGCTGTGGGGTATCCTGGTTTTCCACGAACTGCAGGGTGGAAACCGAACCGTATATTCCCAGGTCATCGGCGGATCGGTCCTTATGGGACTGGGTGCGCTGGCGATTGCGTTATCGTCAGCGAGCGAACGCGAGCATTCGTCGTGGCGAGATGCAGCGCAGCGAGAAGGCCAACGATACGGGGTCGAAGACGGATACGTTCGCGCCGGCATGGAGGGCCGGGAGTTCGAAAGAGGTGGGAAGCGCCGAACTCTTATCGACGGCATTCTGATTGCAGCCTCCACCGCGGTTTTTATTGTTTTGGCCGCCGTCGCACGAGTGCCGCGCATGGACATGCATCTGACTTGGGCGGCGGCACTTGCGGCAGCCATGCTGGTGTTGCTGGTAAGCTGCGGAATCACTCTCTGGCGCACCACTGGATTCCGGTAAGCAACCCATACGCGTGGCTGGGACTACCTCGGCTCGGCTCAACGATAAGCTTCCGGCGGCAAACCGGTGATGCGAACTCCGGCATGGCCCTTGTGACGGATGTTCAGCCCGATCAACAGGGCGGTGATCTGCTCAACGATGCGGGCATTTTCCAGTTTTCCCCCATCAATGCCGCGCACGCCCGGAATCTTGGCGGCGAGATCGCGGGTCAGTCGGCTCGCGTGGGCATCGTCGCTGCAGACAATCACGTCGCAATCGAGCGGCGCTTCTCCGTTCAGGAGATCGGCGGAAAGATTGTGAAAGGCCGCAACCACGCTCACCCGTTGGGGTACGAGCTCGGCGGTTTGCTGCGCGGCTGAACCCTGCCAGACTCCCAGAGTGCGCGAGGCGCGGCCGCCCACAGCCGCCGCCAGCGGAACCGTCGCATCGATCAAAACACTGCCCGCAGAGATCGAAGATTTCAGCTGCTTCAAAAGCTCCGCCTGGCCCTCGAAGGGAACAGTGAGGACGAGAAGGTCAGCAGCGGCACAGGCGTGTTGGTTTTCCACGCCAGAAACTTTTGCTTCGGCCCCGGCTTTTTCTTTGATTCTGGCGGCGGATTCTTGTGCGCGTTCGGCGTTGCGCGATCCGATGATGATCGATTCGCCCGCGCGCGCCCAGCGCAAAGCCAGGCCCATACCCGCCGGTCCGGTGCCACCTAAAATGGCAATCGGGCGGGACTCGGAAGCGCTCATGCGAACTCCGCCGCAAGCGCCTGTTCGCAGGTGAAGTCTTCGCAGGGCAGCTTGATGCTCATGCGCCTGTAGGTTGTGTTGCGCTCTGCCGGGATGCGGCCGATTTCAAGTATCAGCGACTGAAAATCTTCCGGACTGGTGTACTGCCCGGCGGTGGCTCCGGCTTCGCGCGAAATATTTTCTTCCATCAGCGTGCCGCCGTAATCGTTGGCTCCGGCATGCAGGCAGAGCTGCGAGAGCTTGCGATTCAGCTTTACCCAAGAGACCTGGAGGTTGTTGATCGACCCGGCCAGCATCACGCGCGCTAGCGCGTGGACCGTCAAATGCTCGGCCAGCGTTGGACCAGAGCGGGCCAGTCCCTGATGAAACAGCAGCGTGTTCTGATGTATGAAGCCAAGCGGAACAAATTCGGTGAAGCCACCGGTTTCGTTCTGAATCTCGCGCAGCAAGAGCATCTGCCGCACCCAATGCTCGGGCGTTTCTACGTGTCCATACATCATCGTCGAAGTTGTGCGGATGCCGCAGCGGTGTGCCGTGCGGATCACTTCCGTCCACTGTGCCGTGGAGAGCTTGTTGCGGGAGAGGACAAAACGGACGTCGTCGTCAAGAATCTCTGCGGCGGTACCGGGCAGGGTATCGAGTCCATTATCGCGCAGCATGGAAAGGTAGTCGGCCAGAGGCATGCCCGTAAGCTCAACTCCGTAGACAATTTCCATGGGTGAGAAGGCGTGAATGTGCATCCCCGGCACCGCTTTCTTCACCGCCCGCAAGATGTCCCGATAATGAAACGGAGGCAACTCACGCGGCAGGCCTCCTTGAATGCAAACTTCGGTGGCGCCAATTTGCCAAGCCTCGACGGCTTTCTGCGCGACTTGCTCGAGGTTCAGGAAATAAGTGTCGGAGTCGCGCGGCCCCCGGCTGAAGGCGCAAAATTTGCATCCCACGAAACAGATGTTGGTGAAATTGATGTTGCGGTTGACGACGTAGGTCACCAGATTGCCCACCAATTCAGCGCGAAGCATATTCGCCGCCACCAGCAGGCCGAGGAGGTCGTCACCTGAAACATTGGCTAATTCAAAACATTCTGTGCTGGATAGTGCAGCGCCGTCTTGCGTCTCGAGGACGCGTTCGAGAGCAGACCGCGCCGCGGGCGTGAGGCGCGATCGAACATCAGACCAATCGAGTGTTGGGAAAACTTCCAGTTCCGAAGGGGAGAGTTCGCGGGGCATGCATTCCTCCATGGAGACGTGACTGGTTGGGTTTCACCGCCCGGAGCCGGGAAGACGTTGCCAGCTTCGTCTCTACAAGTGTAGCGGAAGTCTAGCGAAACAGATCACTCCCCGCAGGGCGCAGAAGGTCGCGCGCGCTACCGCGTCCAGTCGGGTAACTATATCCGCGGACGATGCACGCCGGGGTACGGTTCAGCTTGCCGCACACCAGGCCAGCCGCACAGGCAAGTTCATCGGCCACCGCCTCCACACTAACCCGCAGGCTGTATCCCTGAGGATCGCGGCGCCCGCGATCGTCGCGCATGGGCTTCATGCCGGCGACTCCAATCGCGACTTCCGTCAGTCCCTCGCGCCAGGCCCGCCCAAAACTGTCGGTAATAATGATGGGCACGTCAAGGCCGGTGAACTTTTTGACCTGGCGGCGGAGTTGCGCGGCAGAGCGGTCGGGGTCTTCAGGCAGCAATAATGCGTGGCGGCCACCATCCACATTCGACACGTCCACGCCGCTGTTAGCGCAGACGAAGCCATGCCTTGTCTCGGTGATGAGCACGCCATTCTTGCGGCGGACCACGCTCCGGCCCTCTCGGAGCGCAAGCTCGACGACACGGGCGTCAAGGCCGTACTTCTGGGCCCAGGAAACGGAGTCTCGAGATGGCCGAATCGTAGCGAGATCAACCATTCCTCCTTCGGCCTTGGAGACGATCTTGTGTTTGATGACCAGGATGTCGCCCTGTCTCAGAGAGACGCGCTGACCGCGAAGGGAGTGCAGCAGTTTTTCTGCGAGAGCGTCGCCCGGAGCGATCTCCTCTGCAAAGGGAATAGGGATGAGACGAAGTTCGCCAGCCAAACTCATGCTCATCCTGATTCAGCAAGGGTAAGTCGATCGGCCAAGCCCCACTCGCGCGCGAGGCGCTGGGTGCGGGTTTCGACAGGACTGCTGATGAGTTTCCGGAGGTCCGCTGCATCATCGATGTCCATCGCGATCCCTGGCAGCTCAAGCACTACGCAAGGCTTCTGCGTTGCCTGTGCGGCGGCCACGTGGGGCTTGAAACTGTCATTGCCAAAGCGGAGGGGGAATAGACCCGCAGGACGGCGGAAGGCAGCGTTCGTTCCCCGACCGTCGCCGGCAGGCACAAGCACCGAACCTTCCGGCGGCGCCTGAGCCATGATTTCCTCCAGCTCCCAGCATTGGATCAGGGGAATGTCGGCGGGAATCACCAGGGTGCTATCCACGCCGCGGGCTTCACAAAGGCGCGTGGCCATCTCGATGGCGCCGGTCTCCCCCGGATTAGCCAGATCGGGAATCACTTCGAAACGGTGGCTTTGCGCCAATTCCACCGCGAAAGGATCGCTGGTAACCACGGCAACGTCTGGCCGCTGCGTCCATTCTCGGAGTCTGGTGAGCACGTCTTCGAGCATGACTTGCGCCAGAGCGGTCCGGGCGGGCTGATCCAGCACGGAGGCAAGCCTCTGCTTGGCCGTGTCAAGGTTCTTAACTGGAATGAGGATCATGGCAAGTCTGACGTGGCGCCGGCCGTGGGTTCGCTGGAGTAAAGACCGCCGCAGACAAGAGAAAGAACGGTCCGCGCCAACGCCGCTTTATCGTCCGCCGTGCGCATAACGGTCTGCGTGCATTGCACGCGTGGCCCATTCGTCCGTAGCTGCTCCGCGGCCTTGGAGTCACGGGTGTCGACAACCAGAAGGTCGAGAAAATCCTCGTAGGCCTGGGCCACTCCTGCGATTGAGCATGGCAACCCTTGCGCTTCCATCAGAATACCAGCCGGGCCCGCAACCGGTGCTCCTCCCACAATCGGGCTAACTGCCACGATCTTGCCTTGAGTCTTTAATATTGCTTCGCGGATTCCTGGCACAGCGAGAATCGGGCCAATGCTGGTAACGGGATTGCTCGGCGCGAGCACCACAGCTTCAGCACTGAGAATCGCATCGATCACCCCCGGCGCTGGCTCCGCGTCTGAGGCGCCAGCGAAACGCACCGAGTTGACTGGGTCTTGATACCAACGTTGCACGAAATACTCTTCAAAACTCAACTCGCCAATAGGAGTGTCCACGCGAGTCTCCACCCGCGAGTCGGTCATGGGCAAAATGTGTGCCTTTACCCCGAGTTTGGCCGAAATGACGCTCGTGGCCGCTGAAAGCGTTTTGCCCTCGGCCAGCAATCGGGAGCGCAACAGGTGAACCGCGAGGTCACGGTCGCCGGTGTGAAACCACGTAGGCTCTCCAAGCTGACCCATGGCTTGCAAGCAAAAAAATGTATCGCCCTTCACGCCCCAGCCGCGCTCACGGCTCAGCATTCCGGAAAGAACATAGGTAATGGAATCAATATCGGGCGAAACGTAGAGGCCCCACCACAGCAAGTCGTCGCCCGTGTTCACGATGAGCGTGATGTCTTCGGCAGCCATGACCTGGCGCAATCCGTCTACAAACTTAGCCCCGCCGGTTCCCCCGGTGAGCACGCAAATCATGCTGCCCTCCGGGCCAGGCCGTGTTGGTCGACGGCGGCGTGCAATCTTTCCGAGAGAAGTCCTGGCTTCGCCATGAGCGCAGGCAGAAACTCCGGATACACGGGAAGACGCTGGCGCAATTCCGATCCCTTGGCTTCCGTACGCCGGCGCAACTGCTCAACATGCGGCCAGGGCTTCTCAGGATTGATGTAATCGGGCGTCAGAGGCGAAACTCCTCCCCAATCGTTGATCCCGGAGTCCAGCAAGTCATCATAATAAGGCTCGGAAAGGTTAGGCGGAGCCTGAATGTTTACGTCGGGCATTAGCAAACGGGCTACCGCCACCGCCCGGAGCATTTCCCCGTGAGAAGGTTCAGGCTGCTCCGCCATGGGGATTCCGGGCTTTGCCCGGAAGTTTTGCACGATGACTTCCTGGATGTGGCCATAGCGCCGGTGCAGATCGCGGATAGCCAGCAGAGTATCGACTCGATCTTCCGCAGTTTCGCCGATGCCGATCAGCAAGCCCGTGGTGAATGGCACTTTCTGCTTCCCGGCTTCTGCGATCGTTCGAAGGCGCTTGCTGGGAGCTTTGTCGGGAGCGTTGTCATGCGCCGCGCCCGGCCGCATGAGCTCGGCATTCGTGGTCTCGAGCATTAGGCCCATGCTGGGCGAAACCGTGGCCAGGCGACGGATCCATTCCCCGCTCATGAGGCCGGGATTGGGATGCGGAAGCAAACTGGTTTCGCGCAGCACCAGTTCGCACATGGCCTCGAGATAGTGCAGCGTGGATTTGTAACCCAGACGTTTGAGCGTGTCGCGCATCTCAGGGAAGAGCAATTCTGGCTTGTCCCCCAAGCTGAAGAGCGCTTCGGTGCAGCCCAAAGCTTCGCCGGCGCGGGCCACAGCGAATACTTCTTCGGGTGTCATGGTGTGGGCACCCGGCTGGCCGGGATCGCGACGAAATATGCAGTAGCCGCAATAATCACGGCAAAGATTCGTCAGCGGGATGAAAACTTTGCGCGAATAAGTAACGATGCCCGGCTTGAAACGCTCTTTGACGGCGCGAGCGGCGGCGAGAAGCTCGGGCAGTTCCACGTCACTGCAGCCGATCAGGCGGACCGCAGCTTCGCGCGACACGACAATTTCGGGCTGCAATTCCGCCAGTTCCGCGTAGCGCTCCAGTTCAGTCACCGAGTTGATAGGGCTAGGAATCACGGTGCTCGGGTGCGGCGGACGCCTCAACAGTCAAATGATACATGACTCTATCGCTGCCAGTGCCCGAAGCGGAGAAAGGCAGCCACTCGGCATGGTAATGTAGGCAATCGCGCCGCGCACACCGCTCCTTGGCAGCACTCCGCAGCAGGATGGTCGGTTCATGACACAATTTGTTTCACGAAAGCCCAAAACATCATGAGCCTGAACCAGGCGGAATTCCGCAAAGCCATGGGGTGTTTCGCCACCGGCGTGACCATCATTACAGTTGATCTCGAGGGCGAAGTTCACGGCATGACGGCCAACGCCTTTGCCTCGGTTTCGCTCGACCCTCTCCTGGTGCTGGTCTGCGTGGACCACAAGACACGCACACACGCGCACCTGCACGCCAAGAAGCGGTTCGGAATCAATGTGCTGAGCCGGGACCAGCGCGCGATTTCAGAGTACTATGCGCGGCCTACCCGCACCCACGAGCGCGCGGAACAGGAAGCCGGAGCAACATTTGACCGCACCAGTCAGGGGACGCCGATGTTGAACGGCGCGCTGGCCTACCTGGAATGCCGGCTGCACTCGGCACAGGAAGCAGGCGATCACACCATCTTCATTGCTGAAGTGGAGAACGTCGTCCTGCGGGAGGGAGAGCCGCTGCTTTTTTTCCGGGGACAGTATCTTGGCCTCGGCAGTGCGGTCGAATAGCCAAGTTGAGCACCGTGGAACAGCCGCTGATTCGTCGCTGGCGGGGGTGACGAAAATGTCTGCTGGGAACGACCTTGCCCACAACACCCAGGAAACCAGGCTAGCCGTACTCCCTGGATGGGGCGAAAGCAGTGACCCAGGTCACACTCGGCCTGCGGATTTGTCGGGCGAATCTCTGGCTGATTTCGACAAACCTGAGCGGGTCATCCTATTCGCCTCCTGACGGCTTCTGATCCATGAGGCGCAGGAATCTTCGTCTTGCCGAAGCCCTTCTCGCTCGCTTGAGCGCTAACGCAACGCCCGGAATTCACGATAGTATTTCTCTTGGCCCCGATAGACGCGGCGAGATGAGAGGAGCAAGCCGCTCATGGGACGGCCCGACGAACAGAAAAACGTTAGAGCGATGGACTGGATCGCGGAATCGCACTTTCAGGGATGGACTTGCTCCCGCTGCGACTGGAAATATCCCCTGCCCACCCTCTTAAACGATCCAGAAGCAAAAACATCCTACGACCGGCTAGCCTCGGCCAAGTTTCGCGAACACGCTTGCACGGACCATCGTTCCCGCCTTGCCCCTGAAGCCGGCAAAAATTTCGCCGCGCACATTAGAAAATTAGTCGCGCAAGGGTTCAAGCCCAAAGACGCGGTTGAAATCTTCTTGCAGGAAGTAATGCTCGAACACCGCAATGACCCCAAAGTTCTCGAACAGGCGCGGACGGCGGGGGACGACTTTCTCCGCCGCGTCCGGAACGGATTATTGTGAAGTCGGCAGGATGTGATGCTTTGATCGCGATGGGCGCGGTTTTCATAGCCATAAGGGCCGCCTCACAGGGCGCGCCGCAGATGGTCTTCCGCTGAAAGATTCGCGCCCGCCAGCAGCAGCAATCCGGAGAGGAATGCCCAGAACATCATGCTCACCGAGAGCGCGAAGGGACCGTACACTTCCTGGAAATTCAGCCAAGGCAGGGCGAGGATGTAGGCGTACTTAAGCGCTTCGGAGAGCAATCCGATGATGATTGCGGTGGGCAAAACGGCCCGGGCGGGCACTTTCCCGTTAGGCAGCAGCCAATAGATGAGAAAGAAAATCGCGATGCTGGTGGTCATGGCGAACACCTTCATCAGCAGGAATCCAACCAGTCGTATAAACCCGTTGCCGTGTCCGCGCAGCAGCAGTTCCAACAACTCCACGTTCCCTGCCGTCATGGCAATGGAGAGCAGGGCAAGCACTCCGCAGCCCACAGCCAGTCCAAGCGAGATCAGTTGATTGCCGAAATACGACCGATTGTAGGGGAAGCGCCAAATGCGGTTCAGAGCAACTTCCAGTGGCATGAATACCCCAGAAGAAGTGACCAGCAAAATTACCAGCGATACGATCTGCACCCGGTGCCGGGCATTCACCATTGCGGTTAAGTTGCGAATGACGAAATCCTGCCCCGCCGGAAGGGAATCCCGCAACAGTTCCACAACTACGTTGTACATAACGCGCGAATGAAACACGCGGTGAGTCAGAGTCATCAGCAACACGACAAAAGGGAAAAACGACAGGATCGTGTTGGCTGCCACCGAGAAAGCGAAGGTGTGCACCTCGGTACGCATCAAAAATCTAACGGTGGAGAGAAGCAGCCCCGGTCGAGCGCGCTGGCTACGTCGTGCTGGGTGCGGTGCCGCACCCTCGGCCGATGCTGCGATGCTATTTAATTTGGGATCAAGCACGTTACAGCTAATCGTATCAGAGAGTTGCGGACAATCCTGCCGAGCATTCGGGAAACCGTCGGCAAGAAATTGCACGACGTCTATTAGTTAATACTTGATCACTGTTAAAGTTTAATTGTGACCCTGGGTCATTGGGCAGAAGATTTCTTGCCGTTTCTTCTAATTTTTCTTGCGAATCGTTTTAACAGTGCCTATTATCTGGTGCTCATTACGGGAGATTGCGGTCCCGTTTAACTTGAACAAGACCAGGTTGACGTTCTGTGCTGGGCGGTAGAAAACAGCGCCAAATTTTCCGGACTTCGGAGGTTCACGCCGCATTTTCGTCATGCGGCGGAACTGAGGGAGTCTTTTTCTTTGGGCGCGGCTTCTACCTTCAATAGAGATGCAACCGGGGTCTTCCGTTTTTCTGGAGGGCGTGCCTCGGACGATCGAGGCGTTGGTCAGAAAGCGGAAGAAAATTAATTCTTAGCGCTGAAGCGAAAGGAGTTTTTTCCGTGAGAGAGAAGGGAACAGTAAA
>Ga0137418_10001030_pt1 | contig 25609 bp, 20 predicted proteins | sample CZODoug3_1_2_16f_FD_122242 | JGI IMG/M metagenome (GOLD analysis project Ga0137418, IMG submission 122242) | Vadose zone soil fungal communities from Angelo Coast Range Reserve, California, USA - CZODoug3_1_2_16fungal (Hybrid Assembly) | ecosystem: Environmental > Terrestrial > Soil > Vadose...
GCGGTAGGGATGCGCATTGCTGCGCACCCCCCGCACAGATCCGAGCGTGCCCAATTCAGGCACTCGGCTCCCACCTCGGGTGGCGAACGTCGAAGCGTTGTTCGGGCCAAAGGTGCAGGATGCGCGGCAGCGGGAGCCAAGCAGCAGCAAGCGGCTGAAACCGATCCCACGTGACGCGGCCTCGCTGGCTACGCCGTGATAGGAAGCGTCGCCAGAGGTGCCTGACCTCGCTGTGGAACGCCCGCAGTGCCCAAAAATTAGTAGGCACCGCGTGGTAGGCGAAGTAGCCGGTCAGCACCTGTCTCAGCCACCGCCCCTGCTCAGGCAGCGGCCAATGCATTCGCCGTCGCAGCTCGTCCTTCACCCGCCGGAGCGTGGCTCGCATGCGGTCGCCGCGGGTCTTCCGGTGAATCAGGAAGTGCCCTCGGCGCGATTGACCGCAGATGAGCGTGAAGCCCAGAAAGGAGAAGGTTTCCGGCCTGCCAAGACCTTGCCGCTTGCGAGTGGCCGCCGCGTGGCGGCCAAATTCAATCAGCCGGGTCTTGTCCGGATGCAACGACAGCGAGAACTCCGCAAACCGCGTGCGCAGATCCTCCAGAAACCGCCTGGCCTCAGCCTCGTGCTCGAATCCCAGCACCGCATCATCAGCATATCGAACGATGATCACGTCGCCGGTGGCGTGGCGCTTGCGCCACTGGTGCGCCCAGAGGTCGAAGACGTAGTGCAAGTAGGTGTTAGCCAACAAGGGTGAAACCGTTGCCCCTTGAGGCGTGCCGACCTCGCCTTCCGTCACGACTCCTTCTTCAAGCACCCCGGCCTTCAGCCATTTGCGAATCAACCGGAGAATGCGCTGATCCCCGATCCGGTGTTCCAGGAAACGGACCAGCCATTCATGGCTGACCGTCCCGAAGAAGTCCCGGACGTCGAGATCTAAAACCCAGTTCACCCTCTTCCGATTAATGCCGACGATCAGCGCGTCCAGTGCATCATGCGCGCTGCGCTTCGGCCGGAAACCGTACGAGAAGCCGACAAACTCCTGCTCGTAGACGGCGTTGAGCACCGCCACTACTGCTCTCTGGACGATCTTGTCCTCCAGAGCGGCGATACCCAACGGCCGCTGCCGCCCATCCGGCTTGGGTATGTACTTGCGCCGGCTGGGCTGCGCCCGGTACGCGCCCCGGTGGACTCGCGAATGCAGGTCCTGCAGATTGCTCTGCAGGTCTGCCTCGTAGTCATCCCACGTCACCCCGTCCACTCCCGGTGCCGCGTTCCGCTTGAGGGCGTAGAACGACAACTGGAGCAGATCCGGGTTGACGTGGTGGAGCAGCGCAGTGAACCGTTCCTTCTTCCTGACCTTGGCTGCTTGACGTACGCGCTCCAGCGCCTGGGACACGCGAGTCCGCATCTGCGTGCGGTGCGTGCTTTGCTGAATCGCGTTCCCCTCGGTCCCCGCCCTTTGCTCTGCCATCTCCGCCGCCGCATCACTGCCGGCCTTGTTCGACGGCTTCATCGCTCGTATGGCGAGGTCAGACTTCTTGGACTCGTGCATCACCGGCTACGGCTCCTCGCCTTCCCGGTGCGGACCGACGGTGCTTCGTCGGTCAAGCCCAAGATCTCCCGGTTCCCGTACAAGGAGCATCCGCACATGCCAGGGTCTTCGACCGCGCCGAGTCCACCGAAACACTCGCGTTGGCGTGCTGGTGATGTTGCCTTCCACGACTTGAAACGTGTCGGCACTCGGGACAACACTGCTATCGCGGCTCCATGGCTGGCCTATGCGCTCCCCTGTCAACGCTTCGCCCGCAGCCTCACGGATACGTGCGCATGACTCGGGGCCACTGTGGTTCGCTACACCTTCAGTGCAATGGACTTACACCATCTACTCCTCGCCGGTTTTACCGGCGCACTCAAGAACCGCGCTACACGCCCGTAGGCGACCTTGGTGTGTCGGTAATGCAGGCCCTCAGGCGGTACCACTGGTCTGATTGCGCCGTGAGGCCGCCGCCCGCGCCGCCTTCCGTGTATCGCCCCGCCTCGCAGGTTCAGGCACGGGCGCGGTCCGCGCCGATAGCGCGGCTGCAGCTGGTACGACCCTTGGATGCCGACGCGCGCCCTCAATCGACACGCGAGCGGCGCCGGTCGCTTCCAGTGGAACGGTATAAGCCTTTCCTCTGCCCGCCTTGACGTCGCGCGCGGCTTGCAGCAAATCGGCGACGATATCGCGTTTGGAATCGCGCGCGCGATGGCACTCTAGCGGTAGCGGAGTTATTGCCTTAGCGGCGACGTATCTACGTCTCTACGTCGACGGGCCGCTCGTGACGAACTGCACTGACAAGCTTCCGAGAGGTCCGAAGTCCGCGCGCAAGGTGTCGCCCTTCTGCGCCCACACCGGGCGCGTGAACGACCCAGAAAGCATCACGCGGCCCGGCTCTAGCGTGGTGCCGAAAGGCCCTACCTTGTTCGCGAGCCAAGCGATCGCGACCGCGGGGTGCCCGAGCACTCCGGCAGCGACACCGGATTCCTCGATGTCAGCGTTGCGGTAAAGAAGCGCGCTCACCCAGCGCAGATCGACTTCCATGGGGCCGACCGGACGGCCGCCAAGGACCAGCCCTGCGGCCGCGCCGTTGTCCGCGACTGTGTCAAAGATCTTGCGTGGGTTCTGCACGCGCGCGTCGATAATCTCGATTGCCGGTACTACGTACTCAGTCGCGCGCAGGACATCGAGTAAGCCGACTCCCGGGCCCTTCAGCGGCTTGCCGAGGACGAAGACGAGCTCCGGCTCGACGCGTGGGACGATAAAGCGTTCGAAGGGTACTTTGGCGCCATCCTCGATCATCATGTAGTCGTGCAGCACGCCGAAGTCGGGCTCGTTGATCTGCGAGGATTGCTGCATCGCCTTGGAGGTAAGCCCGATCTTGTTGCCGATGATCCGCGAGCCCCTCGCGACCTTCGAGTCGTTCACCAGCGCCTGGATCGCGTAAGCGTCTTCCAGGGTGATGGCCGGCCAGGTTTTCGAGAGCTGGACCACGGGCTTTCGCTCCTGCTCGGCCTGGATCAAGGATTGCGCGGCCTGCGCGCGAATCGTGTCACTAAGCATTCTTGGCTCTCTCCCCTCAGAGCTTGATGCAGATATTCCGCTGTTCCGTGTAAAACTCGAGCGAATGCACCCCGCCCTCGCGTCCAATTCCGGACGCCTTGGAGCCACCAAATGGGGTGCGCAGGTCGCGCAGGAACCACGAGTTGACCCAAACGAGGCCGACTTCCATGCGGGCCGAAACGCGATGTGCCCGTGCGAGGTCGCGTGTCCAGATCGTCGCGGCGAGGCCGTAGGGCGTGTCGTTGGCCAGCCGAACCGCCTCGTCCTCGGCATCGAACGGACGCAGGTGGCAGCACGGGCCGAAGATCTCTTCGCGGATCACCGCCGAAGTTTCCGGCAGCCCGGTCCAGATAGTGGGCTCGATCCAAGCGCCGTCGGCGAGTTCAGCCGGCATGCTGGGCACGCCGCCTCCCGTCACCACGGTCGCGCCTTCCTCCACGGCTTTTCCGTAATAGTAGAGCACTTTCTCGCGGTGCTCCCGGCTGATGAGAGGGCCGATGCCGGTCTGCGGATTCTCCGGGCGGCCGGGTTTCAGGCCCTCGGCCTTGCGCTTGAGCGCTTCCACAAACCGCTCGAAGAGCGGCCGCTCGACGTAGACACGCTCGGTGCCCAGACACACCTGGCCGCAGTTGGCGAACGCGGCGCGTGCGACACCCTCGACCGCGGCATCGAAATCGCAGTCAGCAAACACGATTCCGGCATTCTTGCCGCCGAGTTCAAACGAGACGGCACGGGTGCCGGCGGCTGCTGCCTTCATGATCGCAGCGCCGGTTCTCGTCTCCCCGGTAAATGTGATCGCGTTGACGTCGGGGTGGCGTGTGAGGTATTCGCCGGCCGAGCCGGGCCCGAAACCATGAACCACGTTGTAGACGCCCATGGGCACGCCAACGGTATTCATCACCTCGCCAAGCAAGGTCGCAGTGCTCGGCGTCTCTTCGGACGGCTTCACGACAACCGTGTTTCCGCAGGCGAGCGCCGGCCCGACCTTCCAAGTCATGAGCAGGAGCGGAAGGTTCCACGGGCAGATCACGGCGACCACGCCTTTGGGCACTCGGATCGCATAGTTGAGGGCGCCATTGCCATCCGGTGTTTGCATCTGAAACGCCTCAGTGGCGACGTTCCTTACCGTGTCAGCAAACACCTTGAAGTTCTCCGCTCCCCTCGGAATATCGAGGGAGCGGGCAAGCGCCACGGGCTTCCCTGTGTCGGCCACCTCCGCCTCGAGAAACTCGTCGAAGCGCCGATGGATCTCGTCCGCGACGGCGTAGAGAAGCTCGGCGCGCTTCGCCACCCCCATCCGCCCCCAATCGCCGCGAAGCGCAGCGCGCGCCGCCTGCACAGCGGCGTCGACTTCAACCTTGCCCGCCTCGGCTACCCGGGCAATAAGGCGGCCGTCGACAGGCGAGCGCTTGTCGAAGGTTCGGTCGCCTTCAGCCGGCACGAAGCGGCTGCCGATGAAGTTCAGCAGCGTACAACAGTCCATTCAGATTTCGCGGGCCCGGTTGCTGATCACGGTAGCAGTGTAGGGCTGGCATTCCGAGGGGGTCGAATGAAATATGAAAATGCCGTTCATTGAAGTGCGAAATACGTTGGGCGGCAAGCTGCTAAGACGAGCCCGCATTCCATTCACGTCAGAGCGGCGATGCCAGCGTTGCAGACCTGCTCGTCCTCGTGCGACTGCATACCGGACACGCCCACCGCCCCCGCGCATTCGCCTTGCACGATGATCGGCACGCCGCCCTGCACCGGCAACACCGGCATCTTGAGCAGCGCGATACGACCGGCGGCAATGCGGTCCTCGTTCACCTTGGTCGAGCGGCGCGCGATGGCGGCGCTGCGGCCCTTTTCCGTCGCGATCTCCGCAGTCACCGGCGCCGCGCCGTCCATGCGAGTCAAGAGCAACACGTGACCGCCGTCATCAACAATGACGATGGTCACGTTCCAGTTGTTCCTCTTCGCCTCGGCTTCGCACGCGGCAGTGATGTTCCTGCAGTCTTCCAAGGTCAGGCTCGGCTTGGTGCGCATTACACGGTGGTCCTGATGTTCAGTTCTCCAAGGTCACCCACCTCGGCTGCGTCATCCATCGAGAATCGGTCGCCGAAGTCGAACAGGTCTTCGTTCTGGAAGCCGGGGTAGTACTGGATCTCCCACCAGTTATGATCCAGGTCCTCGATGTAGAACGAGTACACGCCGTGCTGGTCTATGGGTTTGGTTATCTGGCCGATCTTGTATTTGCCCTTGAACTTGAGCGCGTTCTCGTAGGCGGTGTCCACCTCTTCCTTGGAGCCAACGTCTACACCCCAGTGGTTGAGCAGGTTGACCGGTTTCAAGGCGTCGCCGACTTCGACTGACACGATATGGAACTTGAGCCCGCAGCGCACCACCATCGAGGGTTTCGCGTGGCGGACGCACTCAAGGCCGAGGAACTCCTCGTAGAACTTGCGCGACTCCTTGAGGCTGTAGCACTCCATCGTGCCGTGTGACATCACGTAGGGCTTGACGATCGAATTCTCCGTCCTTGCGTCGGCGATGCCGTCTTGGATCATTTGTCGGGTTTTGGTGGTCATAGGACATCTCCTGGAGATAAATCAGGAAGCGGCTACGACCGCGGTGGCCTTGTCCGCTTCGGTCAGGAAAGAATCGGCGAACAACTCGTCTGCCGGCAGGCCACGCTGCGAGCTGAAGTCGCGTCGCGCGCTATCGACCATCACCGGCGCACCGCAAGCGTAGACCTGCACGCCCGACATGTCCGGAAAGTCTTCCATCACAGCGCGGTGGACGAAGCCGATTCGCCCGCCCCACTGGCATTCCAAAGTCGGATCGGACAGCACCGGGATGAACCTGAATCCCGGGTGCTGCCAGCTCAGCGGGATGTCGAGCATGTAGAGGTCGCGCTTGGTCCGACAACCCCAGTACAGCGTGATCGGTCGCTGCAGTTTCCTTTGGAAGGCGTGCTCGCACATCGCCTTGATCGGCGCGAACCCCGTGCCGCTCGCCAGCATCACGATCGGCTTGTCGGAGTCTTCCCGCAGGAAGAAGCTTCCCAGCGGCCCCTCGAAGCGCAAGAGATCCCTTATCTTGAGTTTGGTGAAGACATGGTCGGTGAACAGGCCACCCGGCGTATGCCGTGCGTGGAGTTCGAGCGCCGTAACGCCGCCTGGATCGGGCCTCGTGGCAAGCGAATAGCTGCGTCGCCTCCCGTCCTTCAGCAGGATGTCGATGTACTGGCCCGCCAAGAAGCGGAAGTTCTCGTTCATTGGAAGTCGCAGGCCAATTACCGCGACGTCGGGCGCGGGCTTCTCCAGCCGCTCGACGCGGCAGGGAACCGTGCGCGAAGGCACGCTCTCGACCTCGCGCACCTGAATGACGAGGTCTGACAGCGGCTTGGCCTGGCAAAGAAGCGCGTACCCCTTGGCCCTATCGCTGTCGGGCAGAGAGTTGGGGTGCACCATGCCGTAGTCGACCTTCCCTTCCAGCACGGTGCCGCGGCACGTGGTGCAGATGCCCGAGCGGCAGCTGTAAGCCATCATGAATCCGGCGTCGAGCCCCGCCTGCAGGACGGTCCGTTCCTCCTGCACTTCGTAGCTATGGCCGCTCGGTTTGAGCGTTACGCGATGCGTCATTCCGGTTCCAAGGTCATGGCCGAGGCTTCGCGGCCTTCTCTTCGACCATGCGCCGAACGGCGGAAAGCGTCGAAGACACCGCGTTGAGGTACATCTGCTCCATCGGTGCGAAATGCTGCTTCTCCGCCTCGGGCTTGCCTTCCAGGCCCTTGCGCGTCAAGGCGAACGAGAACGTCAGGGTCAGATTGCCATGCTCGTCTTCACCCAGGATGTTCTCGATGCAACCGGGCTCGTTACCCGCAACGCGCTCGAAGATGACGCGCTGCTCCGGCTCAAATGTCACCTTCTCTCGCAACGGCTCCTCCCCCAATAGAATGTCGCGAAGCAGCCAACCGGCTCCCCGCTCCACCACTTCGCATTTCTTCATCTGCGGCACATAGGGTAATGCGTTGTTGGCTTTCATGATCAGTCCGTCCCACACGTCGTGGCGGCTCAAAACGGGCTTGCCTGGTTCGTTGACGCGAACTGTTCTGGTGAGTTCGTACATGAGACATCTCCTAAGGTTGCGGGGCCGACAACGATATCGACCCGAGGTTTTCGCTCGTACGCAGCACTCCCGCCAGGCGAGTCTGGCCGAATTCCGGATGATGGACGCCCAGTGAGTACTTCTCTCCGGTACCCTGAAGCCCATCGATCTTGAAATCGCCGAAACGATCGGTCAGGGCGCTGCGGGAGTCTTTCTCTCCTTCGATCGACAGCTCCACACGAGCGCCGGCAACGTTTTCCTCCCGGCCATCCGCGGTTGTGCGGCACACATTGCCTCCCAGGAAGCAACGCGTAGCTCGCTGCAGGTTGCGATAGAAGACTCGCGGTTTGGTGTCCAGCTCGGGTCGAAGGACCTCAAGGCCCTCGTTCGTCGCGATCTGGTGCAACGCGGCGTCCGAATCGTGAACAGCTTCCAGCGCGCCGGTCGGACAGACCTGAACGCATCGTGGCTTCGTCCAGCCGCTATCGAGCAGATGGGCGTCGAAAAACCAGCTCTGAGGAACCTGGGCTTCCTCGTTCCATGCGATTGCACCGTACGGGCAAGCCGCGACCAGATCCTTGCGTCCGCGCGCCTTGACAGGATCGATGATGACGATGCCGTCAGGTCTCTTGTATATCGAACCGTCGCCCGCCGCCTTGATGCACGGTGCATTGTCGCAGTGGTTGCACATCCGAGGAACGTACGAAACATCCACCATGGACCCGCTGCCACGCGTGCGACGCTCGATCGAGATCCATTCGTGTCCGTGTGCGGGCTGTCGGACAGCATATCCTGGGAAATCATTGCCGACATGCTCATCTTTCGTAGCGAGCACGCAATTGTTGCAACCGGTGCACTTGGCTACATCGACGATCAAGGCACGTTTTTTCATGCGGCCTTTTCCCTTACACGGCCCCATTTCCGCACCTCGACCAGACAGGAATTCGGGGAAATCCCGTCGGCTGTCTTGCACATCGTGCGCGCGGGAGTGAGCAGATTGAGGCACCCGCCGCGGTCCACCAGTCCTTCTGGGGTGCTGATCAGATCGAACTCGGCGCACGACTCGTTTGCCCGGACCACGCCGGGCATGGTGGTCGCGGTAATGTCCGCTGCACAGATAACCGCACCCCGCCCGTTGTATACCTTGACCAGGTCATGCTGGCGGATTCCGCGCGTCTCGGCGTCGTGAGCATTGATGCGCAGGATCCAGTATCGGAAACCTTCCACCAGGATGCGATGCTCGCTCAGGTCGCTGATGGAGGAGTCTTTGCCGTCCCCATAGGTGTGAAAGCTGTATCTTGGATGCACCGTGATCAGCTGCAGCGGAAACTGCCGCGCGAGGTCCTGCGTATTCGGCCCCTCCCAGCTTGTCATGTAGCGGTTCAGGGCGGGACGCTCCGGATCGTCCTTTTCGATCCTGTGCAACGAGTTTGCAACGAACTCGAACTTCCCCGATTGAGTTGGCAGTCCCTTTAAGAACTCCTGCCCGTACTGCCCCGGCAACGGCAAAGGTTCAGGGGTGTCCTTGGGATGGCCTTCGGCAAACCACCGCATGTCGACCGGGGTTCGGACGGCATCCGGCCCCGGACCAATTACGTAGTAGCCTTTCTTCAGAAATTCCTTCCAGCTCACGACCTTCGGCAAATCGGTTGAATCGAAGATGCGCTTGCACCAATCGAGCTCGCTGCAGCCGCCTTCCGAGAACATGGCTCCGAGCCCCAGGCGCGTGAGAATGTCCAGAAATATCTGGTAATCCGATTTCGATTCACCCAACGGCTCGATGCACTTGTGCTGCAGGACCGCCATTCGGTGGTTGACCTGATTCTGTCCGTGATGGAGGAACCCCCCGCAGTTGGCCCATTCCGAGATGTCCCAACGCTCGAGCGAGGTGCAAGCCGGGAGGATGACGTCCGCGAACTGGCCTTCGTTTTCCAACCAGATCGATTGATTGACCACGAATTCAAGCGACAGGTGGCGATACGCCTCGATCAGGCGCGCGGAATTGGGAATGGTTCCGAGCGATGAAGACCCGTAGCGATACAGCATGTGCACCCGGGAATGTCCGGGCGCGGGATACTCGAAGCGCGAAAACTGGCCTTCGAGCGAGAAGCCGTCCCAGCAATAGCCACTGGCGATTCCGTCGACGATCGCATCCGCAAGCCGCTGCCGCGGGATGGTCTGCTTTACCGGGTTCAGCGTCAGCACGTGCGGCATCCGAACGTAATTGTGCGGGGCGCTGCCGGTGTTGGTGAGGTCGCCGGAAATGCCGCCCTCGGCATAGCCCGGGAAGTAAAAATTCATATCCATGGGCACGCCGAGTTGCAGGTTGCCGAAATTGATGCCGGGTTTGCCCCATCCCTGCATCGCCATCATGAGAACCATGCAGCGCGCCCACTGAGCGCCGGTTGCCGTGCGACAGGCGCCCCCGAGTCCGGCTCCCAGTCCGCCGGCGGCAAGATACGTCTTGCGACTTCCCCAGGTCTTGGCGAGGCTGCGCACATCCTTGGCCGGAACTCCCGTCTCGGATTCCTGCCACTCCGGGGTCTTCGGTATGCCATCCGTCGCGCCCAGCAAGTAATCGCGCCACTCGTCGAAGCCGGTTGTCCTGTCTGCGACGTAGTCCTTGTCGTAAGTCCCGTTGACGACCCACTCGTGCATGACGGCCGTGGCAAGCGCGGCGTCGGTGCCGGGCCGGACGGGAATCCACTTGCCACCGATAAGCTGGGCCGTGTGATTGAGGCAAGGGTCGATGTGGATGAACTCGATGCCCAGCTCCTTGGCCCAAAGTCGCCGCTGTGCACCTTCGAATCCCGCATACAGCCCTCCGGTGGACTCGGGATCGCTCGACCAGAAGACGATCTGCTCCGCTTCCTTGAGGCAGTCCTCCACGGTTCCGTAGAAGCTCGGAATCCCGAGGCGCATGTTGTTGCCGTAGTGGTGCATCGCGCCCCAATACCATCCCTCCCAGCTGATCGGACTGAACGCGACTTTCGTGTGACCGATCAGATTGCCGAAGCGGTACAGGGCGCTCAGCCAATAGTTGATATTTCCCCACTGATGATGCGCGGGCTGCGCGATGGCGATCGCACCGGGGCCGTGCTCGCGCTTCATGCGCTGGATCTCGCCGGCGACGGTGTCCAGCGCCTCGTCCCAGCTGATCCTCACGTAGCTCGAGACGCCGCGGTTTTGAACATTCCGCTCGCCGGCCGGATCGAAATCGACGCGCTTCATCGGATACAGCACACGCTTAGGCGAATAGACCATCGACTTGAGCGCCAGCGCATGGGGACTGACCGTGGCGGTACGCCGTGGCGAGAAGGTTCGACCCCGCGCGCGGATCGTCCAGCTCGGCGCATCGGTTTCATCGAGCTCGATCGGCGTGGTGCGCACGATTCGACCGTCGCGCACATAGACATGAATCGGGCCGCCATTGGTCAGGTTCGTATATCGAACGGCGCCATCCCGCAAGGGCGTGCCATAGGCCCAGCCGGCAGAGCCCACAAGGTGCATGAGCTGTCCGAACCAGACCGTGCAGCTGTCCAGCCCACCGGCTGAGGCTTTGAAGTTTTTCAGCGCGTCGACGATGACGGCCTGGTCCGGATCGGGTCGCATCATTGCAAGCGCAGTGTCTGCGCTCGCAAAGACCATCTCGGTATCAGGTCGAGAATGCACGCCCCAAAACGCGCTGATCCTGCCGTTCTTGAAAACATAGTGCCGCGCGATACTCCCATCGCGCAGGCGAAGCTGCACGATGCAGTCACGTGACCGAAGTTTTTCTCTGACTGATCTGTGCTTCTTCGCCGCGCCCCGAATGATGGTGGGCAGCGCGAGCATAACGGCGCGCAACGCAAGCTTTTTCAGCCTTTTGCCGGGCCGCATGATTCCCCTTCCAGGTCAGGCGCATGTCTACTGCGACGATACTGCGTGTAGTTGGTCATCGCCAATCAGAGTCCTACATGCTGAGTATTTTGCGTCCGAATGATGGGATCCGGTAGCCGTCGTCCCGAATGTCCGCATTTCGATTTGTGATTCGACCCTGCTGGCCGTGCAATCTATATTGCATTGCCGCAGCCTGATGACGTCGGGCTGCGCCTCTATCGAGGCGATTTTCCAAGAAATTCTTCCATTTCCCGAGGGGAGCCTCCAGTGGCGAGAATATTTTCACCGGGCAACTCCGCTCTCGTGCTCATCGACCATCAGTACGGCACGATGCAGCTCATCAAGAACCTACCGCTCGAGCAGGTAAAGCGCAATACGCTGGCGCTGGTACGGGCGGCGCAGATCCTGAATATTCCGGCAGTGCTGACAAGCAGCCAGGAGGACAGGCTACAGGGCCCTATGCTTCCCGAACTCAAACAGCTCTTGCCGGAGGCATTCGCCGCACGGATCAGACGACTCGGAGTCGTCAACGCCTGGGACGACCCAGCCTTCAAGTCGGCTGTCGAGAATCTGGGGCGGCGCAACTTGATCATGGCTGGCGTGACAACCGACGTATGCCTCGTGTATCCGGCCATCACAGCGATGGAAGACGGCTACCAGGTGCAGGCGGTCATGGACGCGTCCGGATCTCCGTTCGAGCTTTCGGAGGAAATGGCTCGGCAGCGCATGCACGATGCGGGCGTCGTGCTCACCGCGACCAACACGATGATCGCGGAGCTTGCTCAAGACTGGAGCCGGCCTGGCGGGATGGAGCTTCTCGAGCTCCTCTTCACCAAAGTGCTGCCGCCCATCCGGCCGGCGGCGTAAGCGGTGGCAGGTGCGACGGTTGGCGCCCGGTGACAATGGAAGAGCTCGCATGAACACACTCGCAGAAATCAAGGTCGACACCGTCCCCGTCTGGATCGATGGCAAACCCTTGCGACCTGTGGGACGCCTCGGAGACGTCTACAACCCCGCGACCGGAGCAGTAATCAAGAACGTCATCTTTGCGGATGCCGACGTCGTCGACGCGGCGGTGCAGGCGGCGACCCGCGCATTCCCCGCCTGGCGCGACACGCCGCCCCTTCGGCGCGCGCGTGTGATGCAAGCATTCCTGGAATTGCTCAGACAGAACCAAAAAGCGTTGGCCGCGATCGTGACCGAGGAACACGGCAAGACCCTGCCGGACGCGCTGGGCTCGGTGCAGCGCGGCATCGAGGTGGTCGAGTTCGCCTGCGGCATCCCGCAGCTCCTGAAGGGGGAGCATTCGGAAAATGTCGGAACGCGGGTCGACACGCACACCCTGCGCCAGCCCGTCGGCGTGTGCGCCGGCATCACACCGTTCAACTTTCCGGTGATGGTGCCGTTGTGGATGTTCCCAGTTGCGATCGCCTGCGGCAACACCTTCGTGCTGAAGCCTTCGGAGAAAGTGCCGTCCGCGTCGATCCTGATGGCACAACTCTTCAGGCAGGCGGGCCTGCCCGATGGCGTGCTGAACGTGGTGCATGGGGACAAAGCCGCCGTCGATGCGATCTTGAATCATCCCGGCATCCACGCGGTTTCCTTCGTCGGCTCCACGCCGATCGCCAGATACGTTTACGAGGCCTGCGCACGCACCGGCAAGCGCGTGCAGGCACTCGGCGGCGCGAAGAACCATGCGGTGGTGTTGCCGGACGCCGACCTCGAATTCGCCGCGAACGCGCTGATCGGGGCGGCCTACGGTTCAGCCGGCGAGCGTTGCATGGCAATTAGCGCGGTGGTGGCGGTGGGCGCCGCGGCAGATCCACTGGTGAAGTTGATTGCCGAAAAGGCCAAGGCCGTCAGGATAGGGCCGGGCGATCAGAACGGCGTCGACATGGGTCCGCTGATAACCGCCGAGCACAGAAACAGAGTGGCTGGTTTTATAGAAGCGGGCAAAAAGGAAGGCGCCAAGGTCATAGTCGACGGCAGCCGGGAACCGCTGCAGGGCGGCTTTTTTCTCGGGACGACTCTTTTCGACTTTGTCACGCCGCAGATGGAGGTGTACAAGAACGAGATTTTCGGACCCGTTCTCGTCGTCCTTCGAGTGAATACGCTCGAAGAGGCGATTGTGCTGGTGAACAACAACCCCTACGCGAATGGCACAGCGATCTTCACGGAATCGGGCGGTGCAGCGCGGCGCTTCGAAAACGAGATCGAGGTCGGGATGGTCGGCGTGAACGTGCCCATTCCTGTGCCGGCGGCCTTCTACTCATTCGGGGGCTGGAAGAACTCGCTTTTCGGCGACTTGCACGTCCACGGTAGCGAGGGTGTAAAGTTCTACACGCGCACCAAAGCGGTCACCACGCGCTGGCCACATCAGGGAACCCCGGCGCCGGGCTTCAACATGCCCACCTTGGGATAGAAGTCCCGGCGGCGACAGAGCATGGAGCTGCCTCAAAACCGATTCAAGCGCGCGCTCAAGGCAGGAAAGCCGCAGATCGGACTGTGGGCAAGCCTCGCGTCGCACTATTCAGTCGAAGTGATCGCGGGGGCAGGCTTCGATTGGCTGTTGCTCGACACGGAGCATTCCCCGAATGACCTCGAAAGCGTGCTCACGCAGCTGCAGGCCGCTGCGCCCTACCCGACGCATCCTGTCGTGCGGGCGGACTGGAACGACATGGTAAAAATCAAGCGGCTGCTCGACATCGGCGTTCAGTCGCTTCTGATCCCGTACGTGTCTAGCCCCGAAGAAGCCTCGGCGGCCGTGTCCTACACGCGCTACCCGCCCAGGGGCGTGCGTGGTGTCGGCGGAACGACGCGTGCGACAGGCTTCGGGCGCGTCAAGGATTACGCCAGGCGCGCGGACGAGGAAATCTGCGTGCTGGTGCAGGTCGAGACCCGGCAGGCGATCGACCACATCGAGGCGATCGCCGCCGTCGACGGCGTGGACGGCATCTTCATCGGACCGGCGGACCTGCACGCCTCGCTTGGCTACGTGGGCGAGATTGCCAACCCCGAGGTCATGCCGCTGATCGACGAGGCGATCCGGCGCATCGCCAAATGCGGATGCGCGCCCGGCATCCTCACGCCGAGCGAGCGAGACGCCCGGCGGCAGCTCGGCTGCGGCGCCCTCTTCGTCGCGGTGGGCAGCGATATCGGCATCCTGGCGCGCGGCGCCGAGGCGCTGGCCGCGACGTTCAAATCATGAAGCGCGGTCCGCGGCACGTACGATGTTGCGCAGGATCCCGATGCCGCTGATCTCGACCTCGACGACGTCCCCGGCGCGCATGAAGACAGGCGGCTTGCGACCGACGCCGACGCCGGCGGGTGTTCCTGATAGCAGCACATCCCCGGGGCGGAAGACATACCAGCGAGACAAGTAGGAAATAGTTTCCTGCAGCGGGAATATCAGGTCCGAGATCGCGGCGTGCTGCATCAGCTTGCCGTTCAGGCGCGTCCTAATCTCCAGGCTCCCGGGATCAGGCACTTCATCGGCGGTCAACAGCACGGGGCCGAGCGGCGTGAAACCGTCGAATTGCTTGCCCATGATGTTGACTTCCCAGGTTTGCCGCGCCTCCCAAGCTTGCGTAGCTCCCATGACGGCGGGGATCCAGTCGCGCGCCGAGATGTCGTTCGCCGCCATGTAGCCCGCGACATGAGCCAGCGCATCCTCCGGACTTGTGTGGTGACACTCTTTGCCGAATACCACAGCGAGTTCGCCCTCATAATCGACGTGATCCGCCGCCGCGGTCGGCAGCATGACCTCGGCACCGGGACCCGTGATGGAGTTCGGGCTTTTCATGAAGGCGGTCGGCTGCTTCGGTGTCGGCGTTCCCGACATTTCGGCAAGGTGTGATTTGTACGCCAGGCCAGCGGCAACCACCAGGCGCGGTGCCGGAACAGGAGCGAGCAGCGGGGTAGCGGGACCCGTCAAGGCTCCCTTGTGCCGCAGCCGTCGCGTCAGTTCGTGATCGCCACCTTCCACTCTCGAGACCAGCTTGCGGACAAGCTCGAGTCCCTGCGGCCCGGCCTCGAGAATAGCGCGCACCTCGGTGGGTATCCACGACTCGATCGTGCCGGGGCTGCTGGCCCTCGAGAAATTCAGGATTTCGCCCGAGCGCAGCAACGCACCTGCAGTTCCCCTGCTTCCATGGTCGATCGTCACGAGTTTCATGAGAGGTGACAGGTCAAACGCATCGTCGGTTCGTTTCCGGAGATGCGATTCACGGCGTTTTCGCTAGCCGCCGAAAGCAGGAAGTATCCAAGCGAGGGCAAGAGCACCAGCGCGCCAAGCATGTTCAAGATGAACATGAATCCGAGCAGGATGCCCATGTCGGCCTGGAACTTGATCGACGAAAAAGCCCACGTCGCGACCGCGATACCCAGCGTGACGCCGGTGAGGACCACCACTTTCCCCGTAAAGAGCAGCGCCTTGTAGTAGGCCTGCGACAGACTGAGTCCTCGGCGCAACTGCGCCAGAGTCACCGTGAGCACGTAAAGAGCATAATCGACGCCTATGCCGACACCAAGCGCGATCACCGGTAGCGTTGCCACTTTCACGCCGATGCCCAGACCGACCATCAGTGCCTCGGCGAGCACCGTCGTGAGCATGAGTGGCAGCACGGCGCACAGCACAGCCCGCCATGATCGGAAAGCGATGAACGCGAGGATGATCACGGCTGCGTAGACGAGTTGCAGCATTTGCATGTTGGCGCGTTTGACCACAATGTTGGTCGCGGCCTCGATGCCGGCGTTGCCGGCAGCGGACATGAAGTTGACGTCGGCCGTGTTGTGGTGGGCGGCGAACGCCTCGACCACCCCTACGACGCCAGTCAGCGTGTCAGCCTTGTGGTCCTTTAGGTAGACATAGACCGTGAGCAAATCGCAGTTCTGGTTGAACATCTCCCTGGACGCACGCATGGTGATGGCATTGAGCATGTCTTGCGTGCGCGGGAGCTCGTACCACTTGAAGCTGCCCTCGTTCATGCCGATGGCCGAGTTCCTCGCCAGGTCGGCGAAGGAGTTGGTCGACTCCACCCCGGGCACTTGCTGCAGCTCCGACTCCAGCGCGTCAACCTGCATCAGCGTGCTGTACTGGGTGCACCGGTACTGCGGCGTCTTCACCATCACCACGTAGGTGTCGCTGCTCGCCGCATAGTTCGCCACCATGAAAGCGGCGTCGCGGTTGTAGCGCGAGTCGGACCGAAGTTCCGGCGCCCCCGGGTCGAGATCGCCGATCTTGAGGTGAAGGCTGATGACGAATCCAGCCACTCCCAACGCGACCGCGGTGAGCGCGGCCATGCTGGCCCACTTGCGCTCTGTGAACAGGTCGAGGAGGGCCCAGAAGGGATGCTTGCCGCGTTGTGCGTTCTGCCCTTCGAACGCCTCTGCTCTGAGGCTGCGCGCGGCTGCCTTGGCGCTCACGCCCACGTAGGACAGCAGTATCGGTAGCAGCAACAGATTCGTGACGATCAACACGGCCATGCCGACGCTGGCGGCAATGGCCAGATCCTTGATGACCGGGATATCGATCACTATCAGCACGGCGAAACCGACGGCGTCCGCCAACAGCGCGGTGAGCCCCGCGAGAAACAGTCTGCGGAAGGTGTAGCGTGCGGCGACCAGCTTATGGGTCCCGCGACCGGCATCCTGCATGATGCCGTTCATTTTCTGTGCGCCATGGCTCATGCCGATAGCGAACACCAGGAACGGCACAAGGATCGAATAGGGATCGAGCTCGTAGCCAAGGGTGGGCAGCAGCCCAAGCAACCACACGACCGCCACCAGCGAGCAGGCCACGAGCAGCAACGTGCTGCGGATGCAACGCGTGTACCAGAACACCACAACGGCACAAATGACGATTGCGAGAGCGAGGAAAAATAATACCTGCTGCAGCCCCTCGATTAGATCACCAACGACCTTGGCGAAGCCGGTGATGTGGATCTTGATCGAATCCGACTCGTGCTTTCCTCGCAGCTGCTCCAGCTGGCGAGAAAAGGCTCCGTACTCGAGGCGCCTTCCCGTCGAGTCCGTGTCCAGAAGGGGCACGAGGATGATGCTGGAACGATAGTTGTCCGCGACCAGTCGCCCGACCTGGCCCGAGCGCTCAACGTTGGCGCGCAGCTTTTCCAAGCTGCCTGACGAGCCGTCGTAGTCGTCCGGCATGACCGGCCCGCCCTCGAGCCCTTCTTCAGTCGCCCCGAGCCAGCGTATCGATGGCGTCCAAAGCGACTTCATGTAGGAGCGATCCACGCCGGGGAGCAGGAATATCTCATCGTTCAGCTTGCGAAGCGCTTCAAGATAGGCGGCGTCGAAGATGTCGCCTTTGGTGCTCTCGACGGCGATATACAGGGTATTACCCAGCCCGGCGAGCTCGGACTTGTTGGCAAAATAATTTACGATGAACGGGTGTTTGGTGGGAACCATTTTCTCGAAGCCCGCATTCAACGTGAGCTTCGCCGCCTGCGCTCCCAGTACCGCGGTCAGCAGCAGGCAGACAACAATGACCACCAGGCGGTTGTTGAACAGCAGCCGTTCGGCCGCCGATCCCGAGTTGCGATCGAAATCCTTGAGATTGCTGACGACGGATTGTTCGGCCGGCGACGAATCGGGGTTCATCGCTTCTGATCCGCGAGGTGGGTGGGTAACGTGACACGCGCCATTCCGCGCATGCCGGAGAGAATCAAAGCGCCGTCGGCAGCCTCGACGATGCCGCTGGCCTGCGAAGCGTTGAGCAGCGACAAACGTCGGAAGCTCGTGCCCCGATCGCGGCTTTGCAGTACCTCGCCAGCCTGATCGACCAACAACACGGTGCCGTCGGACAGGCGCACACCGCTTGTCAGCGAGGCGTGGCTGCCGCTTTCGACCTTCTGCCAGCTATCGCCGGCGTCGCACGACCGGTAGGCATTGCCGCGGAGCCCGAATACCAGCAGTTCGCCAGTCGCACCGCCGAGTGCGCCGAAATAGGTACCCGAATAAGGCGTGTTGACGTTGGCGAAGGAGTTTCCACCGTCGGTAGAACGGAACAAGGCGCCCTGCTCACCCGCGACAAAGAGTTCATTGCCGGAAGCGTGGATGCTGTAGAGGTGCCTTCCTTGCGGATTGGGGATACGATCCGACCAAGGCTGCCAGTGCTCGCCGCCGTCCTCCGTGGCAAAGGCGAGCCCGTAGGCGCCGACGACCAGGCCGTGATTCTCATCGGAGAAATACACGTCCAGGAACGGTTTGTCCGGACCATCGGCGACCAGCCGCTCGGCTTCGGCCAGCTCCTTTCGAACTGCCTCGACGCCCTGGCGAGAGGCTTTTGCCCGAACCGCATCGAGCACCATCGCAGCCGCCTGTGCGCCGCTAAGTTGACGGGCCCAAGTCTCTCCGCCGTCAGCGCTGTGCAGAACGACGCCGCTGTGCCCGACCACCCAACCCTTTGCGTCGGTGGCGAAGCGTACGTTGGTGAGCGAGACGCTTACCGGCACCTTGGCTTGGCGCCAGGTCGTTCCGTTGTCGTCGGACAGCAAAATGATCCCGCGTTCGCCCACGCTCACCAGGCGCTTGCCAGCGCGGGAGACCGCCAGCAAAGCGCGAGTGCTGGAGCGCGCACTCTCTATAGCCGGGCGCTCCAGCACGTCTGGCACGTCCGGCGCCGCGCTTGCTGGACCGGCGGCGAGGCCACACGTCGATAGGATCGCCGCCGACAGGATCGATGTGAGCTGCATGAGGGATCTACAATCAGCGCACGCCTTCACCGGCGAGCGCTTCGGGCGTGAAGAAACCCATTGGAAGACGGTCAACCACCTTCATGAACGGCCCGTTCTCGTAGTTGGGACCGGACCCCGTCACCCAACCGCCGGACAACACATTGAATGTTGTCCAGAAAAAGTATGGCGCAACGAACGGCCCGTCCGGAACGATGACCGGCATCGACACGGCTGCGTGCCACAACGACCCGTGCGCATCGTAGGCGTCTGCCAGGATGGCCCCCCAGGTGTCCTCGTCGAGGTAGATTCGTCGTTTGGGCATCGTATGGCGCTTGCCCGGTGCGAGGGCGCCTTCCACGACCCAGACGCGGTGCAGCTCCCAGCGCACGATGTCCGGATTCAAATGATGGGGCGCGAACTGCTGGTCAGTCGGCGTCGCATACAGTTTCTGGTTGTTGTAGGGGATGTACACCTCCTTCTTACCAAGAAGCTTCCACTCGTAGCGGTCAAGGTCCCCCAGGAACATGAACGCTTCGTCGTAGTTCTGCTGGCCCGAGGTGATGTCGTCCGGGGTGTCGTAGCCGATCGTCGGCGCCTTGCGTACCCGGCGTTGGCCGACCAGGTATTGCCACGCCTGCCGCGACCTGTCGACGGCATCGAGGAGAAGGAACGTCTCGCCGGCCTTGTAGGGCGGATTCGTCTGAGTCACCCGAAGCTGCTTGTACACTCCCGTGAAGGAATCGGCAGACTTGCTCGGATCGTAGTATGGGAACTGCACCCGGTTGATACCCTGGGCTGCGAGCACTCGCTTTCCGTCCGGTAGTCCGACAAAGTTCTGATAGTAGGTCACGGTCGTGGTGCCGACCCAGGCCAATTTGTGATTCCACATTGCCTCGAAACCGTCCTTGGGGATAGGGAATGGAATGCCGCCGTACGCGGCTTCCATCCAGACGCCGCCATCCTTTGTCTTTGCGCGTGTCGCATTCTTGAGAGTGTTGTCGTACACCCATTGCGGCGCCGCGGCGGTGCGATGGGTCGGATACACGTCGAGCCGGAAGCTGTCCGGATATTTCGCGAGCAGCGCCTTGACGCCCTCCGACAGCCTGTCGCTGTATTGCGCCATATTCTTGGTGGAAATGGAGTAAAGCGGCTTCTCATCGGCAAACGGATCCGGAAGCATGGTCCCCGATTGATAACCCGCAGGAACCTTCGTATAGCCTCCGTCCCACGCCGGAATGGTGCCCTCTTTGTTGCCGCCCCGTTCCGCTCCCAACGGTGTGAGGACTGTCTTGAGCTTGGCCGCCTCTTCGCTTGAGACGGCCGCCTGTCCCGAATGAACTGTACCCCACAAGCCGCATAGGGCGACAAGCAGACGTGCGCATCGACAATTCATGATGTCTCCCCTTCAGAATCAGAACGTGCGCTGAACCGTAAGCGAAATGAAGTCTCGGTCTTTGAGCGACTGCGCATACGAGAAAGCATGGACAGCTGGGTTGTTTGGCGGGGTCACGGCTCCGTCCCCGGTCCCAAGGAAATGCGTGTAGCTGATCCCGGCCGTCCAGGCTCTCAAGTAATCAGCGCTCAGCCCAACGCTGAAATCCCCGCCGTGGTGCACGCTGAAGCCGGGATTCAATACCGGTGACTTGCCCCAGAGGCCGTAACCAATCCCGATCGGCACGCTTAGATCGAGCCCGCTGAATACTTGGAAGTAGGTCGGCTGGAAAACCGTCCGAATGGCGGACGCGTCGCGTGAGGCGTTCGGATCCAACTGCCCCTCGTTTTTGCTAACGCTCTGTCGCCGGTGCCAGGCGATCTCCCCGATGAAACTTCCGCCCTCCCACAGTGCGCCAGGTTTGAGGAGCGCGATCCACGAAAATTGCGCGTGAATCGTGTTGCCCACCGGATACAGCGGGTTGTCTCTGTTGTCTCCTGCGGCACTGCCCGGGGGCAGCACCGTGACCGTCCCGGCCCGCGCCAGGAGTGGCATGTTGCGGCGGATTGAAACCTCGCCCGCGACGTTTGTGTCTCCGACAGTCGTCGACAAACTTGCCCCGTAGACCCGGATGTCTTCCGGATAGACCAGTTGATAGACGCCCACCACGGGGGGCGGAGCTCCGGACGGACGAACGTAGATCACGGGATCCTTGGAGTGGTACTGGGCCGCATACAGACCGCACTCGATGTCCCGTCCCTCGGGACGAAACCGGAGCTGAATGCCGCCCTGCCCAGAATTCCTGGCCTCGATATCACCCGTGCGACGAAAAACGATGCCCGAGCCCGGAGGTCCCGCCAGGATTTGTTCGCCGCCTTCATCCAGGAAATCGATATTCGAAAAGTAGCTACCAACGCCCGGCAGGCGATTCTTCACCCAAGCCAATTGATAGTAGGCGCCCAGCGCAAGGTTGGGTCGGATCTGGATCTGGCCCGACACCTGCGGCACGGGCCGCATGAGTTCCTTGAACTGCGTGTTCGGCACGGAGAGCGCCTTGACGATATCGATCGCCGTCTGCGCCGCCGCGACGCCGTTATTGCCGAAAAAAAGGCTTTCGCCATACAGCAGAGTGTGCTTGCCCGCGCGGCCGGTGACCGCCATGTCCCCCACTTCGGCTTTGCCGAACACAAAGCCATCGAGGATCTCTGCATTCCTGCCGTGAAGCACGCGAGTGGCCTCGGTGAACTCGTTGTGCGGCACCGATGCGGCGTTGGCCGTCAAGGGCGAATCGTTGCTGTTCGTGCGGTTGTATACGAAGTCATACCATGCCGCGCCGCTTACGCGCGCGCCGACATCTTTGTAGGTCAGATCGAACTCAGAGAGCAGGTCGAAGCGGTTCGATATCAGGTCGCCTTTCTTGAAATTGCGGTCGCCATCGTCGCTATTGATATCCGCCGTCACCGCTTGCGACGGATCCTTGAGCCGGATGCCGGTGCTGTACTTCAGTGTGTTGTCCCACCGCGCCTTAACGTATTCATTGCCCGTGTCGAACTGGAATCCATACGTCGCGGAAGTCGACGCCAAGAATGCAAGCGCCACCGCAGCGGCGAAGATCTTGCGTCCCCTAGCGAACTGCCTGCCGCTCGCTGGGAGCAACCTGCAATGGTCCACTTTTCGTCTCCTCCGTATGGATCTCTGAAGGCCATGAGCTCTGTTCTCTCGCTCATGCTCTTCTCGAGCGTAGTGGCCTCGAAGGAGCGAATCCAACAAATATTGATGATTGTCTGAATTTACGGGAGTGATTCAGCTGGCCCGGAGCGCGGGCTTCGCAGCGCATGCGTCGGCGGCTCGCGCGCGCGAGAGCGGACCGTTCACGCCGGCCCTCTTACTCTGGCAAGAGCTCCCTCCAGCTCCGGCAACGGCGGCATCGAAGTGGCCGATGGGTCACCGGCCACGAGCCAGTCCCACATGCGTTCGAACAGACGTCCCGTCGTAACGGCGCGGTCGGCCGCCTCTGCCGGGTCGAAGACCCATCCGGGAGATCCGGTGCCGAGCACGTCAAGCTCCACGCGCGCGGCATCTTCGAGGTACCAGGCCAGCACGGTGGCCTCCTCGACGGATCGCCCAACGGTCAGGGCGCCGTTGCCTCGCAACACAATCGCGCATGCGGTTCCAAGGGCGGCGGCGATCGCGCGGGCGGTGTCATCATCGCGAGCCAGGCGCGGATTGAGCCACAGCGGTGGCCGCGGAGCGAAGTAGCTGCCAAGACCATGCCGAGCCTCGGGTGTACGTCCCAGCGTTGAGAGGCTCATCAGCTTCGGCGACTGGAAGCGGACGATGCCGTTGACGTCGGCACGACTCTTGTATATCTGTTGATGCAGTCGGACCTCGGAGAGCGCCCCTTCCGGCAAGGGAGCGTTCGCGTCTACTCGGACAGGTGCATCGCGGTCCGAGACCAGCAGCAACGGCATGGCCGGACTGACTAGAAAGTCCGATGAATCGACGCGGGCACTGCAATGTCCGTAGGCATGACTTAACCCGGCGCGCCCGACGGCTCGGCACGCGACTCGAATCCGCTGCGCAAGATTCGCCAGTGGATCGCTCACCGCGTTCTCTCGCCGCATCGGATCACGACTGAAACTCGGCGATCGCCGGGCGCGCGCCCCACATGCAAAAGGACTTGTCGGAGAACGGGAACTGCCGCGGCCGGTGCTGCGCTTCGTCTTCGATGAGTCGCACGCCGGTGGAGTACTCGTAAGTCATGCCGTCCGGACCTTCGAAGTAGAGAAACACGGCGCCCGACGTGGGATGGCGGCCCGGGCCGAACCGAATCGCCACACCCTGGTCGAGTAAGAAGTAATAGGCGCGCATCACATCGTCCATACTTTGAACCTGATGGTTGATGTGCTGTACACCGTGTCGGTGAGCTGGAAACAGCGCAATCTTGTGATGCACGGGGTCGATGCGCAGCAGCGGCGCGGATCCAATCCAGTCGCTCACCCGAGCATTGCATGTCTCGGTCCAGAACTTCTGGTCTCGCTTCGGGGACTTCGAGTAAAGACCCACGTGAGAAAATCCCGTGATTCCCGCGTCTCTCGACGCCGCATAGCGGCGGCCGCTGTGCCAAGGGCGCGCGACCAGGTCTATCGTGGTTCCCGTGGGCTCCTTGAACATTACGCAGGCGCCGACGCGGCGTTGCTCGCACTCCGCCGCGGTGCCCTGATGCACCGCGTAGCCGGCGTTTTCAAGCTCGCTGGCTGCCGCATCCAGCGCCTCGTCGTTTCCGAGTTCGAATCCAACGGTGTGATCGTTCGGATCTCCCGGCGTGTAAACCAGGGTGTGGTCGCGCTCGTCCGAGCGCAGATAGATCGAGTCGACATCCTGTCCCGCCAATTGCAGGCCGACGATCTGGGTCGCGAACTTCACCGCAGCGGCCAGGTCATTGGTTCCGAGGCGGACGTATCGGATGTCTTTCAGCGCAATCACGAGTTACGCTCAATCATTAATCGCGGCTTCAGTGTAGGGCTGGTGTCCGAGGGGGTCGAATCACATATGGAAATGCCGTCCATCGAGGCAGGAAATACACTTGCGGTCGTGGGCGCGGACCGCCTCGCGCCCTGCGAATGTGGCGAGCGCAGCAGCGATACGGGCGACGAGGGTATGCTGCGGCCGCATCAGGAGGGAGCGTGAATCCGAACCGGATCGACCTCAATCTGTTGCGCGTTTTCGACGCCATTCTGGAGACGCGCAGTGTAACGATCGCCGCCTCGACTCTGGGTCTGACGCAGTCCGCTGTGAGCAATCAGCTCGCGAGGCTCCGAGACGCGTTCGATGATCCGCTATTCGTGCGCACGAGCGAGGGAATGATGCCCACGCCTCGCGCTCTGGCGATATCCGACCCGATTCGTAAATCTCTGGTCACGATCCGCTTCTGCTTCGAGGAACAGCTCGGTTTTGATCCGGCAACGAGCGACCGAACATTCAAGATCTTCATGTCGGACGTGGGTCAACTGGTATTTCTGCCTCGCCTGGCCGAGCGTATCGCCCGGATTGCTCCGCGGGTGAACATCCGTACCGTTCAGGTCCCGCCGTCCCGGATGCGTGACCTGGCGCTCGAGTCCGGCGAAGTCGATCTGGCGGCCGGTTATTTCGAGGACTTCGAAGGATCCTTCCGGCAGCAGATGCTGTTCGAGGAGCACTACGTCGGCATGGTGCGGCGCGGCCACCCCACAATCCGCGATTCACTGTCGCCCGAGACTTTTCTCAGCACACCGCAACTCGTCTATCAGCCGACGGGGGGCGGCCATGGTTTGCAGGAAAGCGCTGTCGACCACGCCTTCGCCGTCGCCGATGTGCCGCGGCGGGTGGCGGTGCGAGCGGCTCATTCGATGGGTGTGGCCTCCATCGTTTCCAACACCGATCTACTCGTCATCGTCCCGAGCCGACTTGCGGAGGCGTGCCGCGAGCTCGCCGAAGTCAATATCCTTGCCCTGCCGATCGAAATTCCGAAGTTTCAGGTCAAGCAGCACTGGCACGAGCGCTTTCACCACGATCCTGGCAATTGCTGGTTACGCAGGCTAGTCGCGGATCTCTTCCAGGATGGTCGAACCAACGTGCCGACTCCCGAATAGCCGGGGCCGTTGGAACTGCAGAAGATCACAGGCGAGATGAAGGAGGCCGGCGCGCATATTCGGGAACGCAACCAAACCGTGGCGCCGTAGGTCGCCATCGAGGCATGCACGTACCTGCACTCGTCGTCGCCAGATCGCACGAAAGGCCGCTGGCCTGCGGATAGGGCGAAGGAAAGGCGGGACGGATAAGCGATGCAGCGCATTCGCGAGCATCGGCGCGTCTTGACAGAAGAGTCCGTCTCCGTATCAGCTGCCAGATCGGGCGGGCGAGTCGATTTCCCGAACGGAATCGCGGCACAGGAAATCGGCGTGGCTACACCCAAGAGCAAGAACTTCCCGAAAAGGGCGAACTTAACGCATCGCCGTATAGCAGCGACATCAAACGACGATCTACGGCTTCCGCGTCCCCTCGCCCACCTCGAGTCCGCTCGGCGCGCGACCAACGGCGTCCTGTCGGTCGCGCGTTCGATCGCGACCCATTCGCGATGCTTGGCACAGAAGTAGAAGAGGCGGCTGGCTGGCAGGAGTCTTCGCTGCCGTCTCCGGTTTCGAGGTTCGCCTTTGGCCAAGCGAGCGACCTACGCAGCGAAGACGGCGATGGCGCAAGCATGGATGGACGCCTCTTATGAACGGTCGATGTTTTCTTCCTTTCCCCAGGGAACGTACACCGAGCACTACTCTTTGCAGCGATGGCAGGACAGTCATCGAATCCTCGCGTCGTTGGACGCCGCAGTGAAGGCGTGCGGGCTGAGCAAGAGCCCGCGTAGGTAAATCCAAGCCGGAGGCT
>Ga0137418_10001031_pt1 | contig 25602 bp, 20 predicted proteins | sample CZODoug3_1_2_16f_FD_122242 | JGI IMG/M metagenome (GOLD analysis project Ga0137418, IMG submission 122242) | Vadose zone soil fungal communities from Angelo Coast Range Reserve, California, USA - CZODoug3_1_2_16fungal (Hybrid Assembly) | ecosystem: Environmental > Terrestrial > Soil > Vadose...
TGAGAGCTTCCGAAATGCCTGGAGCTACTGCGCGGAGCGTGGCGGCTCCGGCGGTGCCTAGGCCGTGGAAGGCGTCAATGATGCCCCAGACGGTGCCGAAGAGTCCGATAAACGGGGTGACCGCGGCGGTGATGGCGAGCCAAGGGAGGCTACGTTCGAATCTTGTTACTTCTTCTGAGGCGGCGATCTGCATGGCCCGTTGCAGGGCTGGGATGTTGGGCGGGCCGCCTGTCGTGGCTTGGCGGCGAGCTTCTTCGTAGCCGTTGTGGAAGACGCCTACTAAAGGACTGGGGCGGAATTGTTCTTCTACGGCCTGCATGTCACCCAAGCGCTGGGCTTTGCGGAAGGCGCGGACGAAGCGTCCGCTTTGCCTGCGTGCTCTGCTCATCAAGTTCCACTTGGATACGATGATGGCCCAGGAAAGGATGCTGAAGGCTAGGAGGATAAAGAGAACCGTTTTGGCGACGGGACCGCTCTGCGAAATCATGTCAAGGATTTCGCCACCGGCGTAGAGAGCTGGGGGATAGGGGATCGACATTGTGTATAGAGAGCTTGGCTTAATTATAGGGCAACGCGATGGCCAAAATCGCTCACTTGGGTGGCGGAACCAGTGTATAAACCCTGAATAGGTCGGCTATTGACCTGCGGAGAGATTGCAATTACCAGTGCCGTCGGCGGTGGCTTTCGACAATGCGTACTGGGAAATGGGGATGTCTGCGCCCCTTGGGAAGTAACTCAAGCTTTTCTCGCCGGTGTTGTCGCGGACGGTGAGGGAGATGCGCTGGTTGGGGTCGCCGGCCCGAATCTCGCTGCGCTCGATGACGATCTGACCGTTGCGAAGTCCCGCGCGATCGGCTTCGCTCCCGGGCTTCACGTCTGAGACGACTCGGGTTTGGACCATCTTCTCAACGTCGAGGCCCGGATCGTATGCGTGCGCCGTCGCATCGTGCAAATCCACGCAGGGTCCCAGAGCGCCGGCGGGCAGAGGGATGATTTCACCGTTGTCGATGTAGGTTGTGAGGTCGCTGTGCACTTTCCCGCCGGCGAAGCGCGCGAAATGGTCTCCCAAAAACGATTCCGTGAGAAGTTGTTCCTTTGCGGACGCGCTTTTGCGCAGGCTCAGCATGGCGTCATCGAGAGATTGCTTGCCTTGGCTCTGCCGGCGGATGCGCGAATCCCACGTGGCAGCGAGTAAGCCACCTCGCTGGTACGCCAGTTTTTGCAGATCGGCATCGACGTAAAACTGCTCACGAACCAATTGATCCTTGGCGGACACGACGGGAGAAGTTCGATAGTGGAGATAGGAGCTGTTGATGTCCTCGACATACTCATTCATGGTGATGAGGCCAGCACGCTGCAGGAGGGCGCGAGCGTAGTAGTCCGTGAAACCCTCAATCAGCCAAAATGGCGGTCTGTCGGCCGGAATCTCGCCTAACTGTCCGGAATTCCACGAGTGAAACATCTCGTGCGCCAGGACGAATTTCATGTCAAAGTCCAGCTTGGCGGCCTTTTGGCTCATGAACATGGTGAAGGAGTTTTCGAGCGCCGTGCCTGCGTAGCTGCCGGGTGTTTCTTCGCTGGGGAGCAGGGAAATGAGGTAGTGTGGAGCGGAATAGTCGTTCCAGAAGGCGCGCTCCTCGCCGAGAACCTTAGCCGCCAGTTCGGTGAACTCTTCGTCTTTGAAGTCCCATTTTCCCCGAATAGCTACGTCGACGGGTTTGCCATGTACCTGGACTTGAACGAGTCGGAAGTCGCCGCCCACAAATAGTCCGTTGGTTGCGGTCAAGAGTCGGGTCGTTGCCGCCTGACAGGCCGTGCCGGTGCCCAGATTGCTGGCTACCACCCAGCCGGAAGGAAGGTTCTTCCACGTGATGGAAATGGGTAGGACTTGATCCTCGGGAATGACGGGGTAAACGAGGAAATTACGCCCGGTCAATTGAAAAAATGAGCGCTGCTGAATCGCGCGGAAATAAGTCTGCGAGGAGATCTCGCCCTCCCAGTCTTGCGCAACGCGATACCTAATGTGGACGATCTGCCCCAGCGGAAAACTGAGTTGGCGACGTGCGGGGTCCGATGTTTCCTTATTAACGGTTTGTGCTGAGACTGCTTGGATATCGTGAATTGCTTTGTAGAGTTCGCGCTGACCCTGCCATTCTGCGGGTAGTTGTAAATTTGCGTTGCGAACACCCGGCAAGCGGAAGGTGAGATCGATACGCATTTCCGGCGTTTTTCCGGACACATCGGGTTCGATAGTGTATGCCAGGAATGTCCCTGAGCGAGGTGCGGGAGGGCAGTCTTGTGCGACCGAGAGGACGGAGGCAAATAGCATGAAGGCCAGTTTCAAGAAGGACTCATTCATCACGGCTCAAATATCTCATATGGCAACCTAAATTCGGATCGCTTCGACCGTGCTATGCTTCGGCCAGAACGCTGACGGTGGGTGCTTTGTGCTGGTTGAGCTGCGCCTTGAGGACTATGCGGTGGTCGATAACGTGGCGGTGGAATTTGCCGCGGGTCTCAACCTGCTTACGGGTGAGACGGGGGCGGGGAAGTCGATTCTTATCGATGCGCTGGCTTTGTTATTGGGCGAGCGGGCGTCGGCGGATGTGATTCGGGCGGGGGCGGAGAAGGCGGTCGTGGCGGCTGTTTGGGAATTGGAAGCTGGGGCGGCGAAGAAGGTGGCTGAGGTGCTGTCGGAGAATGGGATTGACGGGGATGGTGGCGACGGCGAAGGCGGCGAGGAGTCTGGGTCGCTGATTCTGCGGCGGGAAGTGGCGGCTGGGGGGAAGGGCCGGATTTTCGTCAACAATCAGCCGGCGACTGTGGCGGTGTTGAAGCGGCTGGCGCCGCATCTGGCTACGATTCATGCGCAGAACGAGACCTTGCTGGCGTTTGATGCGGGGTCGCGGCTATCACTACTCGATGCGTTTGCTGGGAGTAAGACTGAGGCTACGGCGGTAGCTTATGGTACCTGGAAAACGTTGGGGGAGCGGATCGCCGAGATGGAGCGCGACGAACAGGACCGGTTGCGGTTGCTGGATCTTTGGAGCTTTCAGTCGCGGGAGATTGACGAGGCGCGGTTGAAGGCGCAGGAAGACGAGTTGCTGGAGGCCGAGAAGCGGGTCCTCGCCAACTCCGAAAAAATCTACAACGCCGGGATGAATGCGTTCGACCTCTTGTATGAAGGAAGTGCCTCGACATCGGCAACCTTGCGGGCGGCTTCGAAGCATGTGGAGGAATTGTCGCGCTATGAGCCGAAGTTTCAGGCTGCCTTGGAGGCGCTGGATTCGGCGCGGATCAGCATTGAGGATGTGGGTGCGTCTTTACGGGATTATGCGGGGGCGATTCAGGCTTCACCGGAGCGGTTGGCGGATGTGGAGGACCGGCTTGCGGCGATTGACCGGCTGAAGCGGAAGTATGGGCCGACATTGGATGACGTTGTGAAGTTTGGGGCTGAGGCTGCGCGGAAGTTGCAGGAAATGGAGAACAAGGACGAGGTCTTGCGGGATTTGCGGCAGAAGCAGGGGGCGGCTGGGCACGGGTATTTGGCGGCGGCTAAGGCGCTGAGCAAGGTTCGGAAGGATGCGGCTCGGAAGTTGGAGAAATTGGTCGGGGCGGCGATTAATGAGCTGGCGATGAAGGCTACGTTTCAAGTGGAGGTGGGTGGGTCGGATGTTGTGGGGTCCTGGTCTTCGAAAGGCTTTGATGAGGTGCGGTATCTAATATCGGCGAATCCTGGGGAGCCGTTGCGGGATATGGAGCAGGCGGCTTCCGGGGGTGAGCTGTCGCGTGTGATGTTGGCCTTAAAGTCTTCTATTGAAAAGGCTTCTGCGAAGACTAGCCGCGGGCAGAGGACTATGGTTTTTGACGAGATTGATACTGGGATTGGTGGGCGGGCGGCGGATGCCGTGGGGAAGAAGTTGAAGGGGCTTGCCCGGACTGCCCAAGTCCTGTGTGTTACGCATCTGCCGCAGATTGCTGCATTTGCGGATCAGCATTACCTCATCGAGAAAAAGACGGTTGGGGGGAGGACGCGGACTTCTGTCCGGCGCATCGAAAGTAGGGAGCGGACGGAGGAAGTGGCGAGGATGTTGAGTGGGGCTAAGTTGACTGAGGCGTCGTTGAGGAACGCGGAGCAGATGATTGCGGAAGGGGCATAGGGTTGTCACTGCTTTCTGCTGCAGATCCCTCCCGTAGGTCGGGATGACAAGCCTTTTCTTAGATCAATGACATGCCCTCTTAGGCCTAAAAAGCGGGTCCCTCCACTCCGCGATTGCTTCGCTTCGCGAAGCAATTGCTACGGTCGGGATGACAGAGTTTTTTATGGACTTCCTGGGGGCATGCCCGCTTGGTGCTTGAAAAGCTCCGGTTACTGCTAAGCTGCTGCATTTCCGTGGTTTACGTTGACCTTGGGGGGCGGTTTCGGTAGGCTTTAGGTAGCAAATTTTCTCTAAAAGCCGGGCCTCCTGGGCCTGGTAGGAAAGGTGTACAGCGACCGATGTCGACTGCTCAGGGAACTCTTGATCGAAAGTCTACCGATCAGAAGAATTCAGATCAAAAGACTTTGCTGCTGCTGAAGCCCCGGGGTTTCTGCGCCGGGGTGGTGCGGGCCATTGATATTGTGCGGATTGCGCTGGAGAAGTTTGGGCCGCCGATTTATGTGCGCAAGGAGATCGTTCATAACCGCTACGTGGTGGAGGAGTTGCAGCAGAAGGGCGCCATCTTTGTCGACAGCGTGGAGGAAGTGCCCACGGGCGAGAGAGTCATTTATAGCGCGCATGGAGTTTCGCCGGAAGTGCGGCAGGACAGCAAACTGCGCGAGTTGCGGGTGATTGATGCTACTTGTCCGCTGGTGACCAAGGTGCACGTTGAGGCGGTTAAGTTTGCCAAGGAAGGGCTGTCGCTGATTTTGATTGGGCATCACGACCATGATGAAGTGGTCGGGACTTTGGGTGAGGCTCCCGATGTTACGCAAGTTGTTGGGACTCCCGAAGAGGTTGAGTCCTTGACTGTGCCAGATCCGAATCGCGTGGCTTATTTGACGCAGACGACTTTGAGTCTCGACGAAACGACCGGGATTATTCAGGCTTTGAAGAAGAAGTTTCCCAAGATCAAAGGGCCTGCGGCACAGGATATTTGCTATGCGACGGAGAACCGGCAGGTGGCGGTGAAGCAAGTGGCAGCGGAGGCGGATCTGGTTTTGGTGGTGGGGTCGGATAACAGCTCGAACTCGAACCGGCTGGTTGAGGTTTCGCGGAACTGGGGTACGGCTTCGCATTTGATTGACAGCTATAAGGACATTAAGCCGGTTTGGTTGGAAGGCGTTAAGCGGATTGCCCTGACCGCGGGGGCTTCGGCGCCGGAGTGCTTGGTGGAGGAAGTTGTGAAGTATCTGGCGGAAGAAGGATTTGGGAACGTGGAAGAGCTGGAAGTGATGCCGGAGAATGTTCGGTTTGGGCTGCCTCCGGAGATTGTGGAGGCGATTGCCAGTGCGCCGGCAGCGGCGAGGTAGTTGCTCGGAACTTTGAAAAACCCCACGCAAGCCAAAAGAAGGCTTGCATGGGGCACCCGGAAACGAATTTGAATTGAACGGAGACGACAGCAGAACGGAGTTGTTGAAAATGGAGAACTCCCCCTCGTTCAGTAGTACTGTGCCACAGTTACGTTTTGGGAAGATTGAAGATTTAGGCAGCCATGTGGCGCCAGCAGTCGATGCGGCGCGTAGGCATTTGTTCTCGCAGCAGCACGAGGACGGGTACTGGTGCGGCGAACTCGAAGCCGACAGTACTCTGGAAGCTGATTACGTTTTGCTGCACGTGCTGCTCGGCACGGGCGATCCTGCAAGATTCCAAAAAGCTGCGAACTGGATGCTGCGGCACCAGAATGAGGATGGGGGCTGGCCGATTTATAAGGCTGGGCCGTCGAATATTTCCGCGTCGGTGAAGACATATTTTGGGTTGAAGCTCGCGGGGATTCCTGCGGATCATCCGGCGATGGTGAAGGCGCGGAAGAAGATCCTCGAGATGGGCGGCGTCACCGAGGTTAATACCTTTACCAAGATTTATCTCTGCTTCTTTGGGCAGTACGACTATGACGGCGTGCCTGCGATTCCGCCGGAGATTGTGCTGTTTCCGAACTGGTTCTGGTTCAATATCTACGAAATTTCCTCGTGGTCGCGGACGATTCTTGTGCCGCTGGCGATTTGCTACGCCAAGAAGCCGTTCAAGAAAATTCCGGATGAGATGGGCGTGGAGGAGCTATTTGTCGGCGGGCGGGATAAGTCGCGGATGCGGCTGCGCTGGTCGAAGGATACCTTCTCGTGGCGGAATTTCTTTCTGGTTTTGGATCGGGCGACGCATTGGTTTGAGCGGGTGCATGTGCGGCCGCTGCGGTCGATTGCGCTGAAGCAGGCCGAGAAGTGGATGCTGGAGCACGTTGAAATGAGCGATGGCCTGGGCGCGATTTTTCCGGCCATGATGAACGCCGTGATTGCCATGCGGTGTCTGGGATATTCGCTGGATGATCCGCAGATGATTCGGGCGTTGGATGAGTTTGAGAAGCTGGGGATTGAGGAGGGCGACACGTTCCGCATGCAGCCTTGCATGTCGCCTGTCTGGGACACGGCTTACGCCATGTTCGCGCTGGGAGAAAGTGGAGTCGACAAGACTGATCCGCGGCTGGTGAGGTGTGCGGATTGGATTTTGCAGAAACAAGTGCGGACGGTTGGCGACTGGAAAGTGAAGAATTCCGAGGGACAGCCGGGCGGGTGGTATTTCGAATTCAATAACGAGTTTTACCCGGATGTGGATGACACCGCGATGGTGTGCCTGGGGTTGAGCCGGGTGGAGCACCCGAATGGGCGGTATCAGCGGGAGTCGGAGCAGCGGGCGATTGATTGGATTCTCTCCATGCAGTGCCGGAATGGCGGGTGGGCATCGTTTGATAAGAACAACGATCGCATGGTGTTCCAGCACGTTCCGTTTGCGGATCACAATGCGATGCTGGATCCGCCGACTGTGGATATTACGGGGCGGACGCTGGAGATGCTGGCGGCGTTTGGGTATGACAAGAAGCATCCTGCCGTGCAACGTGCTTTGGAGTTTCTGAGGAAAGAGCAGGAGCCGGATGGGTCCTGGTTTGGGCGTTGGGGCGTGAACTACATCTACGGGACCATGCTGGTGTTGCGCGGGATGGAAGCGATGGGTGTGGATTCGCACGAGCCCTGCGTGCAGTCGGGGGCGGAGTGGCTGCGCATGGTGCAGAACCCCGATGGCGGCTGGGGCGAGACTTGCGGGTCGTATGACGATCCGACGACTCGGGGGATTGGACCGAGTACGGCTTCGCAGACGGCGTGGGCGGTGTTGGGGCTTTTGGCGGCTGGGGATACGCGGAGTGATTCGGTGGCGAAGGGTGTGGCGTACTTGCTGCGGATGCAGTTGCACGATGGGTCCTGGGATGAGCCGCAGTATACGGGTACTGGTTTTCCTCGGGTGTTCTATCTGAAGTACCACATGTACAAGGATTATTTTCCGCTGCTGGCGTTGACGACTTATGGGAAGGTGATGGCCGCGGAGCAGGAGCGGACTGGGAATCGGCGGGGACACGCGTAGGATTTGTAGTTTTGTAATTTGAAGCAGATCACATTGCTAGCTTGGCCAGGAACAGCAGGTCCCTCCACTGCGCGATTGCTTCTTCGCGAAGCAATCGCTCCGGTCGGGATGACAGAGCTTTTTGAGTTACAAATTTATCCAATTGCCCAGTTACCAAATTACTCAATCACCAAATTATTTTGCGGACATTCGTCACAGGCGCAACGGGGTTTCTGGGGAGCCATGTGGCGCGGGTGCTGGCGGAGCAGGGGGCGGAGTTGCGGCTCCTGGTTCGGAAGAGCAGCGACCCGAGCAATTTAGAAGGCGTTCCTGGGGAACGGGTGACTGGGGATTTGCTGGCACCGGAGTCCTTCCGGGCGGCACTGGCGGGGTGTGAAGCGGTGTTTCATGTCGCCGCCGATTATCGGCTGTGGATTCCTCAGCCGGATTCGATGTATCGGGCGAATGTTGAGGGCACGCGGGCGCTTTTGCAAATGGCGCGAGAGCAGGGTGTGCGCCGGGTGGTACACACTTCGAGCGTTGCCACGATGGGATTTTCCGACCACGGCGACGTTGTGGATGAAGCTACGCCGGTTTCGCTGGATGGGATGATTGGGCACTATAAACGGTCGAAGTTTCTGTCGGAGCAGGTGGCGTTTGAGGCGGCTCGGGATGGGCGGTCTTCCGGTTGTGAGGTGGTGATCGTGAATCCGACCACGCCTGTTGGAGAGCGGGATATCAAGCCGACGCCTTCGGGGCGAATCATTGTGGATTTCCTGAAAGAGAAGTTTCCAGCGTATGTGGATACGGGACTGAATCTGGTCGATGCGACCGAGTGCGCACGCGGTCATGTGGCGGCTTTCGAGAAGGGCCGTAGTGGGGAACGGTACATTTTGGGCGGGGAAAATCTGTCGTTGAAGCAGATTCTGGATCAGCTTGGGGAGTTGACTGGGTTGCCGTCGCCGTCAATCAAATTGCCTTATTTCTTTGCTTTAGCCACGGGTGTCGTGGATGAGCTGGTAACTGGAAGGCTTTTGCACAAAGAGCCGCGGGCGACGATTGATGCAGTGAGGATGGGGAAGAAGAAGATGTGGGTGTCGTCGGGGAAGGCGGAGCGGGAGTTGGGTTGGAAGATTGTCCCGGTGAAAGACGCGTTGGGGCGGGCAGTGCGGTGGTTTCAGGCGAATGGGTACTGTGGCGCTTCGTAACCTGACCTCAGCGGCTAAAGCCGATCTTGTGGTAAGGGATTATCGCAGGGCTAAAGCCCTGCGCCGCCCAAAAGCGAAAAGCAGGTCCCTCCACTGCGCGGTTGCTTCGCTTCGCGAAGCAACTGCTCCGGTCGGGATGACAAGCAGTGGAGTGGGAGAGCGGCGGTCTCCGGGAGCTGGATGCCTAGGGTAGGGGTGGTGGCGGCGCTGGAGCGGGAAGTTCGGCCGCTGGTTGCCGAGTGGCGGGTGGTGCGGCGGAGTTGGGATGGGCGGGAGTTTCAGTTCTTCGAGAGCGACTCCGCCGTGGTAGTTTGTGGCGGAATTGGGCCGGGGGCGGCGAGGCGGGCGTGCGAGGCGGTTTGCGCATCTTACGGGCCAGAGATTGTGATTTCGGCTGGGTTTGCTGGGGCGCTCACTCCGGATTTGGGCGTTGGGGAAGTTGTCATTCCCGCGACGGTGATTGACGCTGGGGATGGCAGTCGCGTAGAGACGGGAGCTGGATCTGGCGGGCTGGTTTCCGTGGCCGAGATGGCTTCGGTGGAGCGGAAGCGGGTTTTGGGAGCGAAGTACGGGGCCGTCGTGGTGGATATGGAGGCAGCGGCGGTGGCGAGGGTCGCTGGGTTGCGGGGTGTACGGTTGGGGGCGGTGAAGGTCATCTCGGACGTGCTAGATTTTGAGATTCCGGTGGTGGAGGGAAGTGTGGATGGGCAGGGTGCTTTTCATGTAGGAAGATTTTTGGCAGGAGTTGCGGCGAGGCCCTGGGTTTGGGGTCGGGTGATACGGATGGCCGGGAATAGTTCGCTGGCGGCGAAGAATCTGTCTGAGGCGTTGCGGGGGCGGATTGAAGGGTTCCCTAGGCAAGGCAAGAACTAGCGGAGCTTTGCTCCGCTGGGCAGGCGAGGGCGCCTGTCCCTACATGAGATTGGGCGGGTCGGACGATTATGGCGGTTTTGGAACAGGCTAAGAGTGGTGGCGCGGCGGGAGCGATGCCTGCGTCGATTCCCGCGACGATGCGGGCGGCTGTGTATCGCGGGGTCAATGATGTGCGGCTGGAGACTGTGCCTGTTCCTGTGATTGGTGTTGGGGAGCTTTTGGTGCGAGTGCATACCTGCGGGATTTGCGGGACGGATTTGAAGAAGATTCATACGGGGTCGCATTCCGCGCCGAGGATTTTTGGGCACGAGACTTCTGGGATAGTAGCGGCGGTGGGAGCTGGAGTGACGAAGTTTAAACCTGGGGACCGGGTGGTTGCGTTTCATCACATTCCTTGTGGGGATTGCTACTACTGCCGGAGCAAGACGTTTGCGCAGTGCGAGACCTATAAGAAGGTTGGGTGCACGGCTGGATTTGAAGCTAGTGGCGGGGGTTTTGCTGAGTATGTCCGGGTGATGGATTGGATTGTGCGCGGGGGTGTGGAGAGAATTCCTGACGATGTTTCGTATGAGCAGGCCTGTTTTGTGGAGCCGGTGAACACCTGCTTGAAGGGTGTGGCGACGTTGCGGCTGCAGGCTGGGGAGACGGTTTTGGTGATTGGGCAGGGGCCGATTGGGATTATGCTGGCGGTCATGGCCCAAAGGACAGGGGCTAGGGTAATCACTTCCGACCTGTATCCGGAAAGGCATACAATAGCGGCAGGATTCGGACTAAGAGATGGACTGGATGCCGCGAAAGTAGACGTAGTCTCGCACATGCGCGGGCTGACGGAAGGCCGGGGCGCGGATGCGGTGATTTTGGCGGTGGGTGGCAACGGTCTGATTAAGACGGCGATGGATGCGGCGCGGCCCGGAGGGCGGGTGTTGCTGTTCGCGCAGACGGCGCGTGGGGAAGCGACGATTGATCCCGCGGCGGTTTGTGTGGATGAGAAGACGCTTTTGGGATCGTATAGCGCGTCGGTGGATTTGCAGCAAGAGTCGGTACGGTTTGTGTTCGGGTACGCCATGAAGCTGGAGGGGTTGATATCGCATCGGTTTCCGCTGGAGAAGAGCGTGGAAGGGCTGGAATTTGCAGCGCACCCGCAGGCGGATTCGATGAAGGCCGTTATCCAGCCGGGCGCGAATTGGGAAGGACACTGAACGTGAGCAGCACGGATTCCAGAACAATGAATTCCAGAATCATAACTTCCAGAGAAATAAGTTCCAGAACAATGACAGCCGCCGTTTTGCACGGCAAAGAAGACGTGCAGATTGAGCAGGTGCCGGTCCCCGTTCTGGGTGAGGGCGAAGTACTGATCAAGGTGCAGGTGGCGTTGACCTGCGGAACGGATCTGAAGGTTTACCGGCGCGGATATCACGCCAAGATGATTGTGCCGCCGTCGCTCTTTGGGCACGAGCAGGCTGGTGTCATTGAGGAAGTGGGTGCAGGGGTGAAGTTTTTCCAGAAGGGCATGCGCGTGGTGGCCCTGAATTCGGCCCCCTGCGGCGTGTGTTTCTTCTGTTCCAAGCATCAGGAGAATCTCTGTGAGGACCTGCTCTTCAATAACGGCGCCTATGCGGAGTACATACGGATTCCGCGGCGCATTGTTGAGCGCAACATGCTGCAGATTCCGGTTGAGGTGAGCTACCAGGAAGCGGCCATGACGGAGCCTCTGGCGTGCGTGCTGCGCGGGTTGCAGGAAACGGGCGTCGAGCCTGGGGATACGGTCGCCGTGCTGGGCGCGGGGCCGATTGGGTTGATGTTTGTGCAGGTGGCGAAGGCCATCGGCTGCAACGTGATTGCTGTAGTAAAGCGGGACGGGCAGGTAACGGCGGCGCGGCAGATGGGCGCGGACGATGTTGTGCAACTTGGGCGCGCGCATGATCCGATACGAGCGGTAAGGGCGCTGAGCCGGGAGAATCGCGGCGTGGATGTGGTGATTGAAGCCGTGGGGCGTCCCGAGGCTTGGCAGTGGGCTGTGGAGATGGTGCGCAAGGGCGGAACGGTGAATTTCTTTGGCGGATGCGCGGCGGGGACGAAGGTCGAGATTGATACGAATCTTCTGCACTACTCCGAGCTGACTTTGAAAGCCACGTTCCATCACACTCCGGCAACGGTGCGGCGGGCATTTGCGCTGATTGCGGGCAAGAAGGTGCGGCCGACGGAGTACATCACGGGCGAAGAGCCGCTGTCGCGGCTGAACGAGGTTTTGCGGCACCAGATGCTGCACCGCAACGGCGATATTAAGACGGCGATTATCCCGGGGAGCTAGGCTGCTGGGACCAACAATCATGTCTATGCCTTCGATCACCGCGGCTTCGATGACCGCTGACGCAAGTGTGTCGCCTGCTGAGCGCGGCTGGCGGGTGCTGCCGGCGAGCTATGCCATGCCGCAGCGGCGTCCTTCTTTGGTCGATGCGCAGGAGTATTGCCGGAACCTCGCGCAGTCGCATTACGAAAACTTTTCGGTGGCGAGCTGGTTCTTGCCGAAGCGGTTGCGTCAGCATTTTTTCAACGTGTATGCCTATTGCCGGATTGCGGATGATTTGGGCGACGAGGTGGGGGACACCGAGGCGTCTCTGGCCCTATTCGATGAGTGGGAGTTGGAGCTGGACCGCTGTTACGACGGCGGTTCCGTGCATCCTGTATTTGTGGCGCTGGCGGAGACGGTCCGCGAGTTTGAGATTCCGAAACATGAGTTTTCGGATTTGTTGAAGGCGTTCCGACAGGATCAAACGGTTACGCGGTATGAGACTTTCAACGACTTTTTGGGGTATTGCCGGAACTCGGCGAATCCGGTGGGGCATTTGGTGCTGTATTTGAGCGGGTACAAGGATGCTGAGCGGCAGAGGCTTTCGGACTTTTCCTGTACGGCGTTGCAGTTGACGAATTCGTGGCAGGATGTGGCACAGGATTTTGGCAAGGGCCGGGTGTATTTGCCGCTGGAGGATTTGCGGCGGTTTGGGGTTGGCGAGAGTGTGATCGCCAGCAAGCAGGCTACGAAGGAGTTTCGCGAACTGATGCGGTTTGAAGTGGAGCGGGCTCGGGAGTGGTTTCGGCAGGGGTTGCCGCTGGTTGGGATGGTGCATCGGGAAGTCGCGAGGGACGTAGAGCTGTTTACTCGGGGTGGGATGGAGATTTTGGACGCGATTGAAGCGTCGGGTTACGATGTACTGAGCCGACGGCCCACGCTCTCCAAGAACCGCAAGCTGGCTTTGGTGATGCGGGCGGCATGGAGCCGGATGGTATGAGCACCGCTGTGCAAACCGTATCCTCATTCACGCCGACCGAATCGCAATTGGCAGTGGCGTATTCCGTCTGCAGGGGCATAGCGCGCGCCAATGCCAAGAATTTTTATTACGGATTTCTGGTGCTGCCGAAACGCAAGCGGGAAGCCATTTCCGCAGTGTATGCATTCATGCGGCGGTGCGACGATATTACCGACGATCCGAGCCTGCCGTTGCCGGAGCGGCGGGAGAAGCTGGCGGTGTGGATCGATAACTTCCATCGCGCGGCGGCAGGGTTGGGGACGGATGATCCGGTTTTGTTGGCGCTGGCGGATACGCAGCGGCGTTATAGCATTCCCGTCGAATTGCTGGATCACTTAGCGCACGGTACAGGGATGGACTTGCAGGAGCAGATGGAGACGGGGAAAACGCCCTCCTTCGATGCCACCGCGATCAATGTGCATTACCGGAAGTTCGACGACCTTTATCTTTATTGTTACCGCGTAGCCTCGGTCGTGGGTTTGGTGTGTATCCGCATCTTTGGGTATCAGGATGCGCGGGCGGAAGCGCTGGCGGAGCGGTTGGGGATTGCGTTTCAGTTGACGAACATTGTCCGCGATGTGAAGGAAGATGCGGCGATGGGGCGCGTGTATATTCCCGGGGAAGACTTGGCCAAGTTTGGTCTGTTGGCGATTGATTTTCGATCGGGTGGGGATACGGCGCGGTTTCGTCCGTTGCTAGAGCTGGAAGCGGAGCGAGCCCGGAAATTTTATCTGGCGGCGGACGATTTGATGCCGCTGATTGATGAAGATAGCCAGCCGGCGTTGTGGACGCTGGTGGCGGTGTATAAAGCGCTGCTGGAGAAGATCGCTGCGGCGAACTATGATGTATTCCGCGAGAAGATCCGGCTGACGACCTTTGAAAAACTGACCATCCTGGGCAAAGGCTTTCTGCGCCGGCTCACTTGATGGTTCTTCCTAAGAAAACTCTCTCTTCAAGTTCGGGCAAACCCCTACATGTTGCCATCGTTGGCGGTGGACTGGCTGGGCTGGCGGCAGGGTGTGCGCTGGCGGAGGCTGGTTGCCGGATTTCGCTGTATGAGCGGCGGCCGTATCTTGGCGGGCGGGCTTCGTCATATCAGCATCCTGGGACTGGGGAGATTGTCGACAACTGCCAGCATGTGCTGCTGGGGTGCTGTACCAACCTCATTGATCTTTACCGGCGGACTGGGGTGGAAGACAAGATTCGGTGGTACGACGAGCTTACGTTTTTGGAGCCGGGCGGGAGGGCTTCGCGGATTGCGCCGTCGTTCTTGCCAGCGCCGCTGCACAATGGGCCGTCGTTTCTGGGGGCGCGGTGTCTGGGGTTGCAGGATAAGGTCAGTATTGCGCGCGTGATGATCGCTTTGCTGCCGGGCGTGCCTGAGGACAACGGGCAGAATTTTCTGGGGTGGTTGAGGGGCTACGGTCCTACGTCTGGGGCTTTGGAGCGGTTTTGGAAGCCCATTCTGATTAGCGCGCTCAATGAAGATCTCGATCGAGTTTCCGTTTTCTATGCTGGGCAGGTGATTCGCGAGTCGTTTATGAAGTCGGCGGAGGCGGGACGGATGGGGATTCCGGCGATTCCGCTGAGTGATTTGTATGCGGCTGGGGCTGGGTATATTCAGGCGCGCGGTGGGGAAGTTTTGCTAAGGGCGTCGATCGAGAACGTTGCTGTGGAGGATTCCCATGTGCGGTTGAAGACCGCGCAGGGTGAGGTTGTGGCGGATGCCGTTGTGGTGGCGGTGCCATGGGATGCCGCGGCGAAACTGCTGGCTGGTGTTGTGGAAATGGAAACTACAGACCTTGCGGGCGGCCGAGGCGGCCGCCCCCACGTGGATGCGAGTGGGTTGGAGAGTTCTCCGATTGCGGGAATTCATCTTTGGTTTGACCGGCAGATTTCTGAATTGGATCACGCGGTGTTGCTGGATCGGACGATTCAGTGGATGTTTCATAAATCGAGGATTCAGGCTGGGGTTCGCGGTGATACTGCTGGCGGGAGTTATGTGGAGCTGGTTGTCTCCTCGGCCAAGTCACTCGTAAATCTTTCGAAGAACGAGATTGTGGAGTTGGCGGTGCGGGAGTTGCGGGAGTTTTTTCCGGCGGCGCGAGAGGCGGCGTTGCTGAAGTCGACTGTGATTAAAGAGATTCATGCTACGTTTTCTCCGGGGCCGGGAGTGGACCGATTGCGGCCGGGGCAGGCTACTGCGTCGGAGCGCGTGTTTTTGGCGGGGGATTGGACGGCTACGCGATGGCCCGCGACGATGGAGGGCGCAGTGCGTAGCGGCTATCGCGCGGCCGAAGCGGTGGTTCAAACGGCGGGGCTGAAGGTCCCGCCGTTGTTGGTTGACGATCTGCGTGCTGCTGGTTTGATGCGATTGTTCGCATAGACGCTCGGCCAGTTTCCCGCGGCGCGATCTTCAGCACACAATCGGGTGGAAATTAATCTTCGCCCGCGTAGCCCAGGCGTGACCTCAATGCACCCCCGTGACGATAAATCCGTGGTCGACTGTATTGGTGGTACTGATCTGGTAGTGACCTGCGATGGTGCCGGTCTGGTTGATGCAATCTCCGCTCGTTGTGAGAGTCGCTCCGGGGTAGTCGAGTGTGACCGTGGTGCCGTCAGGGCGACGGAGGAATCCATGATGAGGTTTTCTGTAGGGCCCATACTGGCCGACGATGGAACCGCCTTGGTTGATGTCATTCACAAGGGTTTGGGTGCCCGGTAGGGTGAACGACGTGAAGGTCCCGTTCGTATCGCGCAAGAACCCATGGTAGACGGCGTCGGTGGTTCGATAGGAGCCTGCAACTTGTCCCGGGTCATTCATGCTTACGAAAACGCCGGAGGACCCAGTCGGGAAATTAAAGGTGCTATAGGAGCCCGTCGAACTGCGGAGAAAGCCGTGTTGGACGCCCGATGCGTCGGCAAACACGCCCGCGACCTGGCCCGAAGTGTTGATGGCTCCGGGAGTGGTGGTGGCGGCTCCGGGGGCGTTCAGGTTTGTGACTGTCCCGATGGCGCTTCGCAAGAAGCCGTGCCAGGTGCCGGCGGAATCCATCCATATGCCGACAGTTTGGCCGGCTGAGTTCGCGCCAGACACCGACGTTGACTTGGCGCCGGCGACGTCGAACGTTGTGTAAGGTCCTCCAACGGGTCCCGAGAAGCCGTGTTGCGCATACGATGAGTCAGAGTAGGTTCCCGCAACCTGGCCGGAAACGGAAAAGGTGACAAAGTCGGTGGAGATGGCAGCCGGAACATTGATCAATACAATGCTGCCGTCGGTGTTGCGGACGAATCCGCCATAAACCTGGCTGGCGGAGAAGGTGTTTCCCACAATTCTGCCGGAGGAATCGATGCGGTGGGGGAGTGTGGCGTGCGGGTCGGCGTCGAAGGTTGTGTAGGTTTGCGCGGCTGCAAAGATGTTGATTCCGGCGAGAAGGGCGATGACTCCGAGGATGCGAATCAGGGATGTAGTCTTCGTTTTCATACGTGTCTCTCCTTGGAAATGGAACCTCGAAAATAGAACCTAGAGACGGGAAGGGGGGAGACGCCAGTGCGTTTGAGAGGGATCCCCCACGAGTGGTTGGGGCGATTGTACCTCCGAGGAGCGCCTGAGGAAAACCGGAAAGCTGACTCCAAGAAAGCAGGTCCTCCGGCATGCTCAGAGCAGGTCCCTCCACTGCGCGGTTGCTTCGCTTCGCGAGCAACATCCCCTGTCGGGATAACAGTGTTTTTGTGGGGAAGGGAGCGCCTTGCGATTCCCGCTTCTTCCTGACATATTGCTTAGTCACGTAATCTCGACTTCGAGGACGATCTTATGGAGGACGATCTATGGCTGAATTTGCGCTGCGCGTGAATGGCAGTGATCGCAAGGTTGATGTTGCAGAGGGCACGCCGTTGCTTTGGGTTTTGCGCGACACGCTGGCAATGACGGGGACGAAGTTTGGGTGTGGCGCGGGGTTGTGTGGGGCGTGCACGGTGCTGTTGGATGGGGCGGCGCGGCGATCGTGCATTACGACGGTTTCGGAGGCGGTGGGCAAGCAGATTACTACGATTGAGGGGTTGGGGGCTGCGTCGGGGAGCAGCGGGCTGCATCCGTTGCAGCAGGCGTGGATTGATGAGGAAGTGCCGCAGTGCGGGTATTGCCAGGTGGGGCAGATTATGCAGGCGGCGTCGCTGCTGAAGAAGACTCCGCATCCAACCGACGACGAGATCACGAACGCGATGGATGGGAATCTTTGCCGGTGCGGGACGTACCATCGGATTCGGAAGGCGATTCATCGGGCGGCTGGGATGACCGCTCCCGCAAACACTTCTACGAACACGCTCCCGAGCAGCGGAGCGGGAGGTGCGCGATGAGTCCGGTTTCGCGGCGGGAGTTCTTCGCGCGTGGGGCGGCGGCTGGAGCCGGGTTGGTGGTGTCGTTTTATCTGCCGGGGTGTTCGAGCGAATCGGGCAAGGGGCCGTTCGCTCCGAATGCTTATCTGAAGATTTCCACGGATAACAAGATTACGGTGATGGTGCCGCGGTCGGAGATGGGGCAGGGGATTCAGACAGCTTTGCCGATGATTCTGGCAGAGGAACTCGACGCCGATTGGAAGACGATTCAGATTGAGCAGGTGGGGGCGAGCACGCTCTTTGGCTCGCAAGCGACGGGCGGCAGCGCGAGCGTGAGTTCGACTTGGGACCCGATGCGGAAAGCCGGTGCGGCGGCGCGGCAGATGCTGATCGCTGCGGCTGCGCAGGAGTGGGGTGTGGACGCATCGACCTGCAATGCTGCGCAGGGGGCCGTGATGCACGCAAGTTCCCAGCGACGGCTTTCCTATGGTGAGTTGGCGGGCCGGGCGTCGAAGCTGGCCGTGCCTGCCGATCCTCCGCTGAAGCCGGCCAAGGACTACAAGCTGGTAGGGACGCGGGTGGCCCGGATCGACACGCCGGCCAAGGTGAAGGGGGCGGCGGAATTTGGGATCGACGTGCGCATTCCCAACATGAAGTATGCGTTGCTGGCTCGGTGTCCCGTGATTGTCGGCAAGGTCGGCAGTTTCGATGACAGCGATGCGAAGAAAATAGCGGGTGTGAGCTTTGTTGGGAAGATCGGCGATTCGGCGGTAGCCGTGGTGGCGGATAGTGTTTGGGTCGCGATGCAGGGGCGCACGGCGCTGAAGATTCAATGGGACGAGGGTCCAAATGCCAGTCTGAATTCGGCGAAGATCCTGCAGTCTTTGCAGCAGGCTGCCTCGGGAAAAGGCGTCCCCCTGTATTCGCGAGGGGATGTTTCGAAGGCAAAGGGCCGCAAGATCGAGGCGACCTATTCGACGCCTTTGATGGCGCATGCTCCCATGGAGCCGGGGAATTGCACGGCGTCGTTCCAGGGAGGGAAGTGCGAGGTGTGGGCTCCGACGCAGGATCCGCAGGATTGCCAGAAGGCGATTGCCGATGCGCTTGGTGTGGATGTGACGCAGGTGACCTTGCATGTGACGCTGCTGGGCGGGGGTTTCGGGCGGCGGCTGGAGCACGATTACGGCGTGGAAGCCGCCTTGGTTTCGAAGGCCTGTCAGGGGCCGGTGAAGGTGATCTGGACGCGCGAGGACGATATGCAGAACTCGCCGTATCGTCCGGCGACTTTGCATAAGCTGAGCGCGGTGTTGGACGACCACGGACGAGCGGTTAGTTTGGTCCATCGTACGATTGCGCCCTCGATCAATTTGCAGCATGGGACTCCGTTTGACGACGGCGTTGATCCGGATTTGAAAGATGAAGCTTCGCTGATCTACTCGGTGCCGAATGCGCTGGTGGAGTTCGTGCGTACCGAGAGTCCGGTGCCGATTGCTTTTATGCGGTCTGTTTATGCTCTCGATACAGCGTTTGCCAGTGAAAGCTTTGTTGACGAACTGGCTGCGGCGGCCCACAAAGATCCTTTGGAGTACCGTTTGCAGATGCTGGCGAAGGACGAGGAGATCAAGTTTTTCCAGACCGTTTGGAACACGGCCCGCATGCGGGGTGTTTTGCAGCTCGCAGCGGAGAAGGCTGGGTGGGGGAAGGGTGCTGCTGGGCGGCATCAGGGGATTGCTTGCTTTGGGTGTTTTAGTTCTTATGCGGCGTGCGTGGTGGAGATTTCGATGGCTAAGGGCAATCCCAAGGTGGAGCGCGTGGTGACTGCGATTGATTGCGGGCAGGTGGTGAATCCTGGGATTTTGGAACAGCAGCAGCAGGGGGCTACTGTGTTTGCTTTGGCCAATGCCTTGAGGGCTCAGATCACTGTGGACAAGGGGCGGGTGGTGGAGGGGAATTTTGATGGGTATGCGCCTTTGCGGATGTCGGAGGTGCCTGTGGTGGAGGCTTATTTTGTGAAGAGTTCGGAGAGTCCTACTGGGGCTGGGGAGCCGCCTGTGCCTCCCGTGGCTCCGGCTTTGGGGAATGCGATTTATGCGGCTACGCGGAAGAGGGTTAGGGTTTTGCCGCTGTTGGGGGCGTAGCTTCTTCCATCAAGACCTCGCGGACAAGAGTGTCCGCGCCACACGGACTTACCCCGCTAACAGAAAGACGCCTGCGGCTACGAAGACTGCGGCGGTCCAGCGGCGGCGGTCGACTTTTTCCTGCAGAAATAGCTTGGCGGCAAAGGCATTCGCTACGAAGGTGAGGGACGCTGAGGCTGGGCCTACCATGCTGACGTCTCCCCACGAGAGGGCGAAGAGCAGGCTGAAGAAGCTTAGGGCCATGAAGGCGATGCCTAGCATCAGGGATGGGGTGCGGAGCACGCGGAGGATGGTTTGCGCGAGGCCGCTTTGTTTGCGGAGCGCGCCCAGGTCGCCTACTTGCTTCATGGCACGGGCGAGGAGGCAGTCGCCGGTGGTGGAGGTGACTACGATCAGGAAGACTCCCAGCCAGGCGTAGAAGTTGTTCATGGGCGGACGCCTGTCGTGGTGAGCGGCGTTTCTTTTTCGGAAGTCCTCTTTGTAGAACTAAGCTCCGGGCCGCCTGCTACGAATCCGACGCCTGCGGTGATAAGAACGATTCCGAGCCAGCGGATTGGGCTGATGTGCTCGTGCAGGAAAAATCTGGCGATCAACGCGATGAAGACATATCCGAACGCGGTGGCGGGGAGTACGTAGGTGAGGTCGGCCCAAGATAGGGCTGAGAGGTACGCGGACATGAAGGCCAGCAAGAAGAAAATTCCAAGAAATACATAGGGGTTTAGAACGGCCGAGAACAGGTGAAAGATTTGGCTGGGTGCGACGGAGCCAAAAGTTTTCATGCCTCGAGCCAGGAGGGTGTCGCCGATGGCTCCGAACGCGGCGATACCTAAGAGGACGAAATATTTGACTGGGGTCACAGTGAACCTAAGACCTGTTCCATAAAATAGCTTCCGGTCTCTTACCCTTACCTCGGCGGCTAAAGCCCATCTGAGACAACGACTCATTGCAGGGCTGAAGCCCTGCGCCACCCAAAAGCTAAAAGAGTGCATCAGGTGCTGGTCGCGTGCCGCAATGTGTACTGGACCAAGAACCCCACTCAAGCCAAAGGGGGGCTTGAGTGGGGCACCCCGGCGTTATGACAGGGCGCCTGGTAAAAGCAGGTCCCTCCACTCCGCATTGGCTTCGCCTCGCGAAGCCAATGCTCCGATCGGGATGACAGGAATAATTTCGTGAACTGGTTCCGAACAATCCATGGACCGGTTCTACGCGCTGACGGTTTCTGGTGAAGGAGTTGTGGCGGCGCGTTTGTCGCGAACCCATTTGTTGCGTTGGGCGCGGAGTTTCAGGAAGCTCTTCGCTTCATGGTAGAGGCGCTTGCGGTCGGCGCTGGTCCAGGCGGCTTTGTATAGGATTCGGAACGCCGCTTTGGGGCGGAAGTAGTATTCGTCGTAGAAGTGGTGCACGGCTTCCATCAGGTCGTCGGCGGGGAGGCCTGGGTATTGGATTTGGGCCATTTGGTGGCCGCCTTCGTCGACCATTTTGTGGTCGCCGACCATGAAGCCATTCTTTACGGCGAAATCGTAGAGTTCGGTGCCGGGGTAGGCGTGTGCGACGGAGACTTGGATGGTTTCGACGTCGAGTTCTTTCGCAAAATTGATGGTGCGGCGGATGGTTTCGTGCGTTTCGCCCGGGAGGCCGAGGATGAAGTCGCCGTGAATGGTTAGGCCCAACTTGTGGCAGTCTTTTGTGAACTGCTTGGCGCGCTCTACCGTCGCGCCCTTCTTGATGTTCTTGAGAATCTGCGGATCGCCGGATTCGAAGCCGACGATTAACAGGCGGCATCCGGCTTCACGCATGGCTTTCAGCGTTTCGTAGTCCGTGGTGACGCGCGAGGTGCAGGACCAGGTTAGGCCGAGAGGCTTTAACTTGGCACAGAGTTCGACGGTGCGGGCTTTTTGGATGTTGAAGGTGTCGTCGTCGAAGAAAAATTCTTTGACTTCGGGCCAGTACTTTTTGGCTTGCGCCATTTCGGCAGCTACGTCGTCGGTGGAGCGCTTTCTCCACGCGTGGCCCATTAGCGTTTGCGGCCAGAGGCAGAACGTGCACTGGGCCGGGCACCCGCGGGTGCTGTAGAGCGCGACGTAGGGATGCAGCAGAAACGGAACGTTGTACTTGGTCACGTCGAGGTCGCGCTTGTAGACGTCCGTGACGTGGGGTAGTGCGTCGAGGTTCTCGATCTGCGGGGCGTCGGGTGTGTGCACGATCACGCCGTTTTCGAGGAACGACACGCCGAGGATATCTTTCAGCGGCTTGCCGTTGGCGAATTCGACGACCGAAGTGTCGAATTCCTTGCGGCAGACGAAGTCGATAGCCGGGGCCTCGCGCAGCGTGCGCTCGGGGAGGACGCTGACGTGCGGTCCTACGAAGGCGATCTTGATGGTGGGGTTGGCCTTCTTGATCGCGGCGGCGAGGAGGATGTCGCCGGGGTAGCCGGGGGTGCTGGTGAAGAGGACCAGAAATTCGTATTTTTTCGCGATCTCGATGGTCTCTTCCGGAGAGACGTGGTGCGAGGGGGCGTCGAGGAGGCGCGAGCCTTCGAGTTGGCCGGCTGGGTAGGCCAGCCAGACGGGATACCAGTAGGACTCAATCTCGCGGGTGGCAGGCCAGCGCGAGGCGGCGCCGCCATCGAAATTCTCGAACGAAGGGGGGTTGAGTAGTAATGTTTTCAGAGGCATAGGAGTGATTCTCTATTTTACCATTTTGCCCTAGTCGTTCGGGGCACACTTCTAGTCCATGGGAACATGATCCGCTATCTTCGCAGTCTATTCGCCATTTTGGGCTCGAGAGAACCCAATCTCGGCTAACCCGCTATTTGATGCAGTGAATGGGGGAAATGGGCCTTGGATGGGGAGGATGCTGAGCGGAGCTTCGCTCCGTTGGATGGCCGAGGGCGGCCGTCCCTACGAGAGTTCGGTTTGAAGTCCTTTTCGTGCAGGACCACGCGGGCGGGGGCGCCCGCGCCACACGGGCCCCGCGACTGCACGAGCTTTACTTCGTGCCCAGGGCCCAGGCTTCTAGGCCTCCTGTTAGGCGGAGGAGGCCGATGCGGGCGCGGTTGAATTGGAGGTCGGCATCGAGGAATTGGTCGCGCCGCTCGCGGACTTGGGTGCGAGCGTCTGCGAGGTCATGGAATGTGGCCGTGGCGGCCTGGACGCGAATGTCGACCGCTTCGAGTTGAGACTGGGAGATCTGATATTCGAGTTCGGCGACGTCGCGGGCGGCGGAGAGCTGCTGGACGGTCCGCTGAAGCTGTAAGAGCTCGGCTGAGACTTGATCCTTGGCGGCCTCGGCCTCTTTCTTGGCCTTGAGCGCGTCGGCGTCCGCGCCCTCAGCGTGGGCACGCTGCGAGAAATTGAAAATGGGGAAGCGCACGACCGCGCCAAGGCTGCCGTCGTTGGCTTGAAAGGTCTTGAAGAATTGATCGTAGTTGTTGTACTTGGACAACCGCGAGTACTGCCCCGCAAAATCCACAGAGGGCCACAGGGTACGGTGTTCCGCTTTGGCGCGAAGGTACTGCGCGCGGGCATGTTCCTCCGCGCTGGCGACCACGGGGTTTTCGGTGGCTTGCGACGTGATGTTGGGGTCAGCCGCATCTGCGGGTAATGCGGGGATGGAATCCGGAGCGGTTTGAAGAGAGAGTTCGGGTACGCCAGTGAGCTGGGAAAGTTTGAGCCGGAGCACGTCGGCGGAGCCCTGAGCTTGAGCGAGACGCAGGCGGATGCGAGCGGTCACGAGCTTGGCCTTGGTGCTTTCGAGCGCGCTATCCACGCCTTCGTGAATGCGGTCTGCGACCGCCCTTTCCGTCTTCTGCGAATCGCCGGCATCTTTCTGCAATTGTTCGATCTGCTTTTCCCATTGGGCGAGTTCGAGATAGTTGAGCACGGTTTCCTGAATCACCTGAGCGCGGCGGTCTTTGCCGGAGAGTTCCACGGCATGGGTTTCGGCGCGGGCGGCTCGCATGGCCTGTTGCAAAGCGGGATTGAAGAGCGCGGCCTGTGTGTTGAAATTCACAATCGAAGGCGCTGATCCTTCCAGTGTCAGTGGAAAACCCCACGACTTTCCCAGAGCGGACCCGACCACGAATATAGGCATGTAGTTGTTCCTGGCTTCGCGGAAGGCCGCGTCGGCCTTGCGTCCCTCGGCTGCGGCAATGGCGGTGGTGGTGCCGTGAGTGAGGGCGAGTTCGACGGCATGGCGGAGGGTTAAGGTCTCGGCGGCGAGGGGTAGGACTCCGGACATCGTCAGTAGAAGGGCAAGGACAGCGAAATATGGCGGTAAATCCCTCATAGGAAAACCCTTCAGCCGGCTGTCAATGTTCATCAAGGAGCTCTCCAATTGAAAGACCTGACCTCAGGGGCTAAAGCTCCTGATTTTATGCCACTTTTGGTACGCGCTTCGACCGCGCTCAGGGCAGGCTCTCGTACGAAGCGTTGCTTTTCAGCCTGTCCTTCGAGGGTGTCGGGCGTGTTCTTCACCACCTTACCTCAGCGGCTAAAGCCGGAGATCAAAAAGCGCGGTTATTGCAGCGCTGAAGCGCTGCTCCACCCAAAAGCGGCGGCAGGTTCCCCCTTCGGTAAGGTCGGGGCGAGCCTCCCAGTTCGCGGTTGCTTCGCTTCGTGAAGCAACCGTTCCGGTCGGGATGACAGGCTTGCTGAAAGCAAATGCAGATCCCTCCCGTTGGTCGGGATGACAAATCAAGTTAGGAATTCCACTATGCGCCGACGCGCTTCATGCCGTCGCGGGCGGGCTTGTAGGTGGAGGCGAGCGCTAGAGCGGCTTGAAACTCTGCAGCGGCGGCTTTCTTGTCTCCCTGCTTTTCGTACACGGTGCCGAGGAAGGTATGGGCGCGAAACGCCGGAGCCTCCTCTACGGTTTTTCCGGCGAGATAGCGTTTCAGCAACTGGGCTGCCATGGGAAGATTATGTTCCGATCGCAGAAGGGTTATGGCGGCATCGACTAATACATCCGGGTTCTTCAGCGGGGCAGCGTTGAGTTTTTCGATCGCACTATCGAGATCCGGCATGCGGCCAGCGCGACGGTAGAAAATCGCGAGATCGAGCCAACCTTGAGCATCGAGAACGTGAAAACTCTGGAACAAATCCGCAGGGATTCAGTCGCTTCACAAACTTTCGCGATGAGACTGCTCATGGGTTTTTCTGTGGTCGCGATTGTTTTGGCGTTGGTCGGGGTTTACGGTGTGCTTTCGCTTTCGGTCGCGTCGCGTCAACGAGAGATTGCGATCCGCATGGCCGTCGGTGGTCAACGATCGCACGTGCTGGGGCTCATACTGCGAGAGGGTATGAGCCTGATTGCTGGTGGCTTGCTGGTGGGGGGTGGGCTCGGTATTGCGTTGGCGCGAGTCCTGAGGGTGCTGCTTTTCGGGGTCGGGCCAGGCGATCCAGCGACGTTTGTGGGAGGAGCGATTCTCTTTACAGCAATCGCGGGCATCGCCTGCTGGCTGCCGGCGTTGCGCGCAACCAAGGTCAATCCAACCCAGGCGTTGCGTTCGGAATAGGAGTATGTCTTGTCCCAGTTGTGGGAACGCTGTTTCCCGGAAGCGAAACCACGCCTGTCGTCGCACTTGGAATGGATGCGTGAATCGGTCGTTTATCTGGTGCTCGTGAATGTTGATATTATCCAATGAAATCAGCCGCTTTCTCGAAAGAGCGGTTTGTAATATGCCGGTACTTCAGAGGATTTCGGAGCGTTGGCATTCAAGTTGCGAGGGTCACAATACGCAAGCGCGCAAATGTCCCCGCGCACGGCGTTCTACTTGGTCTGGCACGGCGTCCCCGGCCCCGAAGCGAGAAAAGCAAACTCCCTCCTCGCACTCTGGGACGATCCCGATTTTGCTCCGGTGCGTTCGGCGATGGCTTCGAATCTGATCGCCTCCCCGGCGGAAAAATCACCAAAAGAAAAACTGACTGCGGAAGAGTTTCAGGAATTTGCGGCGCTACTGGAAAATTCATTTACGCTTGGTTATCTGAGCGAGCCTGCAAAGCGAACCGTTTCGAAAGGAGGCGCAACGGCGGATTCGAAATCGCCCGTCTGGAACGGCATTTTTTTCGTGTATGACCGCATCGGCAAGGAAGCTCTGCTTGCGAAAGCGATTCTCCGTTTCCGCGCTGTTGGAAAAGAAGCGCCTCTCCTT
>Ga0137418_10001032_pt1 | contig 25560 bp, 36 predicted proteins | sample CZODoug3_1_2_16f_FD_122242 | JGI IMG/M metagenome (GOLD analysis project Ga0137418, IMG submission 122242) | Vadose zone soil fungal communities from Angelo Coast Range Reserve, California, USA - CZODoug3_1_2_16fungal (Hybrid Assembly) | ecosystem: Environmental > Terrestrial > Soil > Vadose...
GTACGAACACATTTAATTCTCCTTCTCAGAAGTGTGTTCACGCAAGCGTACAACAATATCACCACAGCTGACTTGTAAGCACGCATCTCTCCTGTCGTTCTTGATGTCGTTTGATCTCCTGCGCAGCATTGGCCTCGACACGTGTCTTGCGATACAAAAGGTGCTATATAATGGCACGGGTGACTCCAAGTACCGCCCGAGCGTGCTGCTAGAGCGAATGGTCGATGCGGGGTGGTACGGGCGCAAGTCGGGCAAGGGGTTCTACGATTATGCGGATCCCAACCATCCGAAGGCGAATCAGCTGTAACCTAGCCACGGATTTCGGCGGGTCAACACGGGTTCGAGCTGTGAACAGTAACAACGTTGCAAGCGAGTGACCCTATAAGCCCCATGAGACTTGTCAGGACCCCATAGAGGTCAGCTACCTTTAGGATGGGAGTCGTTCCGGCCCCTATGGCGTGCAGGTAGAGCCGGATCTGCCCTTTGGAACTGGGCCAGGGCGTTGTGAAATCGAACACCATCACAGCGACCATAACTCCATAACGCGGGCGACCCGAATTATGAACTTCGAAAACATCCTCGTCGCAAAGAAAAACTCCATTGCCTACGTCACAGTGAACCGGCCGAAAGTGCTCAACGCCCTCAACCTGGCAACCATGGAAGAGCTGCGGGCGGCGTTCCACGATATCAAGAACGATAAGGGCATCCGCGTGGTGCTATTTACCGGGACGGGCGAAAAGGCGTTCATTGCGGGGGCGGACATTGGCGAGTTGGCCAACCATGACGCGGTGATGGGCAAGGAGTATACCCATCGCGGTCAGAGTGTCCTCAACCTGATTGAGAATTTGGGAAAGCCGGTGATCGCGTTGATCAACGGCTTCGCGCTCGGCGGCGGATGCGAGATTGCGATGGCCTGCACGATGCGGTTGGCCAGCGAAAACGCCAAGCTGGGACAGCCGGAGGTGAAGCTGGGAATTATCCCGGGCTATGGCGGGACGCAGCGGCTGCCGCGGTTGGTTGGGAAGGGTGTCGCCATGCAGATGGTGTTGGCGGGCGAGATGATTACGGCGCAGGAGGCGCTGCGCATTGGGCTGGTGAACGAAGTCACAGCGCCCGCCGACTTGATTCCGCGGGCGGAGGCGATTGCGGCTAAGATTATCGCGAACGCTCCGCTGGCCGTGCAGTATGCGATGGAAGCGGTCAACAAAGGCTTGGAGATGACTTTGGCGGAGGGCCTTTATCTTGAAGCGGTGCTGTTTGGCGTGTGTTGCGCGACCGAAGACAAGAAGGAAGGCACGACCGCGTTTCTGGAGAAGCGGGCGGCGCAATTCAAAGGTAAATAACTTGGTCGCGGCTAAGTCGGAATTTTAAGGAGGGAAGATATTCCACCACCGAAACACCCTTCGGCTTCGTTCCGGGCAGGCTCCGCCACAGAGAAAGACACCGAAGAGAAAATTCGGAAGCAGACGGTTGCGGGAAAACTGAACGGGTCAGGTTTTCGCTTCGGTATCGTAGTCTCTCGTTTCAATGAGTTCATCACAGAGCGCCTCCTTCGAAGTGCCTATGATGGTCTGTTGCGTTCAGGGGTGCCAGAGAAAGCCATCCAGATCGTCCGTGTGCCAGGCTCCTTTGAAATCCCATCGGCTGCCCGCACCCTCGCCGAAACCAAAAAATATGACGCGATCATCTGTCTCGGCTGTCTGCTGCGCGGGGACACAGCGCACTACGACGTGATCGTAAACGAAGTTACGCGCGGGATTGGACAGTCGACGCAGGAAACAGGCGTGCCGCATGCGTTCGGCGTGCTTACGTGTGACACGCTGGAGCAGGCCATTGATCGCGCGGGGTTGAAGATGGGGAACAAAGGGTTTGAGGCGGCGTTGGCGGCGGTGGAGATGGCGTCGCTAAGGGCGGCGATCGGGCCTCAGGCTTCAGGCGCCAGGAAAGCACTCAGCACTCCAGCCAAGGCTTCGCAGGCGAAGCGGCATAAATAATCTTCCTACAGTAAACTGGCTACTAACACCGACCACTGGTTAGGGACCGCTAGTCACTGACTTCTTTTATGGGTACGCGACGTAAATCTCGCGAGATGGCTCTGCAGATGTTGTTTCAGGCGGACATGGGCAAGCAGAGTGCGGACCAGGTTCGGCGCACTTTTTGGGCCGAGCATGGCGCTGCCAGCCACCATGTGCGCGGATTTGCCGACGATCTTTTTCGCGTGGCCATGGACCGCGCCGGCGATGTCGATGGCCTGATCGAGAAGCACGCAGAGCATTGGCGCATGGAGCGCATGGCGGTGGTGGATCGCAATCTGCTGCGCGCGGCCGTCGCGGAATTGTTAGGCTTTCCGGAAACGCCTCGAGCGGTGGTGATTAATGAAGCGCTCGAGATAGCGCGGAAATTCTCGAGCCCCGAGTCGGTGCAGTTTCTGAACGGGGTTCTGGATAGCGTGGGGAAAGAGTTAGAGAAGACGGCTTAGCAACGGCTCCCGCTTGCCGCAGCCATCCGAAGAACCGTCCCGGTCGTGGTGCAGTTTGGATCGGGAGTTCCGCGCACGGAAAGAGGGATTTCCACATGAGTTCTTCGATGTGCTTGATCGCCATCTGCGTTTTTTTGGAAAGTTCATTCGGCGACAGTTATATGCGCCACTAGCTAACCGGAATGGGGCAATTCTTGAAATGCTCGATGAAAAAATCCAGTTGTTTGTATGTAAATGGCGGTCGGCGGTTCAAGATGTTTCGATTTCGATCCGATATCGTGGGACTGAATGCTTTGAGGCACACTTCTGGAAAACAATTGGAATCGGTAGCGCGGCAAGAAGTGGAGAGGGTTTTGATCGGGCCTTCAATGTTGCATTTCCGCAGGCTGGATCACCGGGAGAATGGTTTGACGTGTTTAGCGATTAATCTTCTGTGGTTGCTTCCCTCACGATCCTAGCGGCGGTTTGGCTGGCATCTTCCTGGTACGCAGTTAGCTTATTCATCGCAACTGTGCGAATAGGATCGCCCAGTGATTTCTGCTTCGATACATCGAACTTCTCAATATCCGCCGTTTGCCCATCCGGGGACACTCTGACCACCCTGTACACTCCGACTAATCCATCCGGCACCACGATCTGACCTGCCTTTATCGCCTTTGCCATGCCCACAGTTTCCCACAGACCGGAGCATGGCGCTAGCCTGTGCATTTCAAACCGCCCCACTACCCGCCTCCCCTCAAGTTTTACTTTTCATTTCAGCCCTGCCGCGGCACGGTATTCAATGCAAACGCTTGGTGCCCGCCCCTGAAATGGCGGCTATTTTCAATTGTCCCTCCACGGCCAGTTTTAGGATGAACTGCACTTGCTGCGCACCCCTCGGCGCAGTGTAAGAGAACATTTCACCTGAGTGCCGGACGTCGAGACCAGCTGAAAACCTTGAAGATTCCAAAACGAAGAAAAAATGGTTCTCAAGGTTTTACCGCGACCACATCCAGGTTGCACGGACCGGAAGTTGGGTCGAGGGAACAGAACGGAGTACTGAACCGGGACGGAATCGTGAATGAGATCTGCAACAGGTCGGTGGCGGACGTCGTGCTGACTTCATGCAACATGCCGTCGCTGCCTGCCACGTAGATGAGGGTGCCGTCCACGGTGAAGTCCGCGCTGACCGGGCTGGCGTTGTTGGCGAGTGCAATTCCGGAGACTGAATTGGTGTTGAACTCGTAGACCAAGACGCTGCTGCGATCGCTGGCAACAATGTAGGCCAGGGTGCCGTCTGGTGAGACGAAAAAGTTAATGGGATTGTAGGTTCCCTGGCCCAACGGTATGCGCTGTGAACTGGCGCTGATGAATTGAGGGCAGAGGGTCTGAGAAGCGGCCGCGGTGACGGTCGTGGTGATGTAGTCGAGGCCTGTGTTGTCCAAGGCGATGATGTGGATTCCATCCGGCAGAACTTTCACAAAACTGGGCTGCGACGGCAGAGAGATTGTCTGCACAGCACTACTCCCATCGGTAGAGGGCGCGTTATTGCAGGTGTTGTAGATGGCCACGGAGGAGCCAGAGCCGGAGGCTTCGGAGATGAAGGCGAAGGCTCCGTTGGAGGAGAATGCAACCCAGGTCGCGGACACAGCAGAAGTCGACAAGGGAATGGTCTGAAGTGCTTGCAGGGTGGAAAAAACGTAGAGTGTGTCGCCTCCGTTCAAACACTGACCTGCGCCGGCTTTACATCCAATGATGAAGGCTTTCAGTCCATCCGGCGAGAAGGCAGCCGCATTCGCTCCCGAGATGTTCAACGGGGTAACCGCTGCAGAAGACGATGATGCCGCGCTTACGACATAGACTTGATTGGGTGTGGATTGCGTGTCGGACAATACCGCCAGATTGCCGTTCTCCGAGACCGCCAACACCTTCCCCCGGGCCGTGGTGAAGGTGGAAAAAGGACCGGCAGACGAGCTTCCCAGATTGGCGACCGTGATGCGCATCGCGCCGAAGGCGCTGCCCGCGTACGCTTTGTCGCCCGCAGCGTCGAATAGAACAGAGTTGGGCGGTTCCGGAAACGGAATGGGATTGCCGGCAAGATTGTTGGAGGTCGAAATGTCGTAGAGGGCCACGCTACAGAAAAAGTCGGTGCTGCAGTCTTTGCTGGTAACCAGCACGCTGGTCGAGGCAATGGTCCCGTTGACTACCCCAGAAATTGGAGTCACGGGATAGACCGGAAGGGGCTGTACGAATCCGGCGATATTCAACGGGAAACCGATATTGCAAGTGGGCGGAGTGCACGACGCGGTTACCGAGCCCGAGCCCGGCTGAGATGCGCTGAGCGAGCAAGTCGCCGCCGTACAAACCGTCGGTGCCGAAATTGAGGCGGGCTGTGAAGAACTCCACGTCAATGGAGCCTTGGGTACGACGCAACCTTGAATGTCCACGGCGGTCGCCGTTACTGGTTGCGAAGTTCCCCTAGCAGCGGCGAAGCTGGTTTGACCACTATTTTGCGAGCCGCTGTTTCCCAGTTCCAGGGCGATGCACCGCACAGGGCAAGTCTCGGCATAGTAAGGCAGGCTGGAAACGCCGGAGGCAGTGGCGAAGATCGGGGTAAGTCCGGGTGCTCCCGGCGCCACCACAGCTTGGTTGGTGGGAACGTTCGCCGACGAACTGGTGACCGGGGTTACCTTAAATACGGTCGGACTGCTTGGTGACCAGGTAAAAGGACCCACCACACCCGTGATATCGACCCCCTTGCTGTAGGCGGTGGCTTGCAACGTCATCTGCTGGTTCGACGACAGGCAGCTGTTATTTGCAGTAAAAGGCACTGCGCACGCGGCAGGAACAATCTGTTGCCCGGGGCAGGCTGGAGGCGGCGGGTTCACCGCTACGACTTGGCTGATCTGGATGTTATCGATGGGTGGATGAACGAAGATCAAGGTGGGGGCGCTGGTGGCGCCCAGGGCGGAGGCCGTCACTTGGGCCACACCGGAAGCTCCTGGGGTGCAGGTTACAAACTGAGCGTCCCATTTGCCTGCGCAAGCGACGCCGTTGGAAGTAATGTTGAGAATGGTGGTGTTGCTGGATTGATAGGTAAAGCTGGCGGAAATGGCGGAGTTGGAGACGTTTTGAGCGCTGGCGGAGAAGGAAATAATGTTGCCCGCTTGCACCGATGCGCTGGTCGCTGGAGAAAGGGTGATCTTAGCTGGGAAGGGAGAAGGGCCCGGGGGCTTGTGACCGCCGCAGCCTCCAAGGCTGCACAGTGAAAGGGTACTTGTCAGCAACATCAGCCACCGGGAACAAAACCGAACCATGCACCCTCCTCGTCCCGGGGTTCGAGTGACCGCAGGACGAGCAACTCCTTGAATTGGAAAACTTGTAGTGTAGAGGCTTGAAGCGGATTCAGCAAGCGAAGTGGAACGGGAACGCTTCGGAATCACTTCTCGGGGCTTCGAGTGTGGGATGCAAAAACTATGGGTTGACGATGTTTGCGAACGCTTGTTATATTTGAAAGGTTCCGCGAGTTCATTCTAGCTTGCTGTGTGCGGTACGTCTTCCGCGCTGTGTGCGGAAAACTCATCGCTGAGCTTTAGAGTAACGCGTTTCCGGATGAATGCTTGGCCCGGAGACTTCCTCGCTGAAACGTTCCTGCGCTGCCTTTCGCCCTATCGAAGGAGCTACTGTGCGTCTGATAAAGATGCCGAGTGGTTTGCGGAAGGATATGCAGGGCACGGCTGACGAAACGGAGCGCCCCCGCAGTTTTGGCCGGGTGCCACCGTCGGCGGCGTAGGTCTGAAAAGGAATCCAGAATCTCTCGCGGCATTCGTGCACAGCGAGAAGTATGGTCGGCTTTCGGGCCTGCCAGTCCCGGATCGTGCGTAATGGCCGGGAAAAGCTGAATTGCGCTGCGCGCTCGAAGCCTCAAGACTGCCTGCGCGCTTGAAGGAGCGGCAAGAGTGCCTACGTTTAATCAGTTAGTGCGTGATGGCCGTAAGCGGCCACGATACAAGACGGCCAGTCCGGCGCTGCAAGGGTGTCCGCAGAAGCGGGGCGTTTGCACTCGCGTGTACACGCAGACGCCGAAAAAGCCGAACTCGGCTCTGCGCAAAGTAGCGCGCGTGCGGTTGACGAATGGAATCGAAGTTACGACGTATATCCCCGGCGTCGGCCACAACCTGCAGGAGCACTCGATTGTGCTCATACGCGGCGGCCGCGTAAAAGATCTTCCCGGCGTGCGTTATCACGTGATCCGCGGGACCCTGGATGCAGTGGGTGTAGCCAATCGCATGCAGGGGCGCTCGAAGTATGGAGCGAAACGGCCGAAGAAGGCGTAGCAGAGCCGTGGTCAGCGGCCAGGGTCAAATCAGCTCAAGCGAGACGCTATGAGCTAGGAGCGAAAAGCTTACATGCCTCGTAAAGGACATATCGCCAAGCGGACAGTCGCAGCCGATGCCGTGTACGGCTCGGATCTGGTGACGAAGTTCATCAATTCGATGATGTGGCAGGGCAAGCGCAGCACGGCCGAGGGCATCTTTTACGAAGCCCTGGAGCGGATGCAGGAAAAGGGCGGCGACGAAGCGTTAAAGCTGTTCAAGAAGGCGGTCGAGAACGCCAAGCCGTTATTGGAAGTCAAGAGCCGGCGCGTGGGTGGAGCGAACTATCAGGTACCGGTGGAAGTGAATGCCGACCGTCGCACGTCGCTCGCGATCCGCTGGCTGATTTCCTATGCCCGGGGGCGCGGTGAGAAGGGCATGGTCGACAAGTTGAGTAATGAGTTGCTGGACGCCGCCACCGGCAAAGGCGCCGCAATCAAGAAGAAAGAAGACGTACACCGTATGGCGGAGGCCAATAAGGCGTTCGCGCATTACCGATGGTAGGAAGCCGCGCGAGCGGTTGAGCCAGGAGCGAAGCGTTAAAAGCTGAATTCGGAGCCCGGAAAGAGTCAAGAGTCGTGCCTAGAACAGTCCCTTTAGAGCGTTGCAGGAACATCGGCATCATGGCCCACATCGATGCGGGTAAGACCACTACGACCGAGCGCATCCTGTTTTACACGGGAAAGACGCATCGTATCGGAGAGGTGCATGAAGGCACTGCCACCATGGACTGGATGGAGCAGGAGCAGGAGCGCGGCATCACCATTACGTCGGCGGCCACGACCTGCACCTGGCGCGACATCCGCATCAACATTATCGATACCCCCGGCCACGTGGATTTCACCGCTGAAGTGGAGCGGTCGCTGAGAGTGCTGGACGGCGCGGTTGCGGTGTTTGACGCGGTTCATGGCGTACAGCCGCAGTCGGAAAAAGTTTGGCGCCAGGCTGATAAATACGGTGTGCCCCGAATTTGCTTCATTAATAAGATTGACAAAATGGGTGCTGATTTCGAGCACGCGGTCGACACCATCCGCAAGCGTTTGAACGCCAAGCCAGTCGCGATTCAGATCCCCATTGGGCAGGAAGATAAGTTTAAGGGTGTCATCGATTTGATCAATATGAAGGCGATCGTCTGGCAAGACGACACCATAGGCGCCGAGTACGTCACCGAAGAAATTCCCGCCGAACTCAAAAAGAAAGCCGAAGCCTTTCATGCTCAGTTAGTGGAAACCATCGCGGAAAACGACGACGAAATCCTGCACAAATTTTTGGAAGGCGAAGAGATTAAAGCCGAGGAGCTGCGCGCGTCGCTGCGCAAATCGACCATCGCATTGAAGGTCTTTCCGGTGGTGGTCGGAACCGCCTTCAAGAATAAAGGCGTTCAGCCGCTGCTCGATGCTGTGGTGGATTATCTGCCTTCGCCGCTGGATGTCGGCGAGACCAAGGGAACGAATCCCGACAATGGCGAGCCCATCACGCGCAAGCCTGCCGATAACGAGCCGTTCTCGGCGCTGGCGTTCAAGATCATGGCCGATCCTTTTGTCGGCCAGCTCACATTTATTCGCGTGTATTCCGGGCAGCTTAAGACCGGGGATTCGGTGCTGAACACAGGCCGGCGTAGAACAGAGCGCATCGGGCGACTGCTCAAGATGCACGCCAACAAGCGGGAAGAGATCAGCGAGATTCTGGCGGGGGATATTTGTGCGGCGGTTGGTCTAAAAGGCGTCAGTACGGGCGACACGATTTGCAGTGAAGATCATCCCATCGCGCTGGAATCGATCACGTTTGCGGTTCCTGTCATTTCCGTTGCCGTCGAGCCTAAGACCAAGGCCGACCAGGAAAAGATGGGGATGGCGCTGGGCCGCTTGGCTCAGGAAGACCCCACCTTTAAGGTTCACACCGATCCCGACAGCGGACAAACCATCATCAGCGGCATGGGTGAGTTGCATTTGGAAATCATCGTTGACCGCATGATGCGCGAGTACAAAGTGGAAGCCAATGTTGGCAAGCCTCAGGTGGCGTACCGCGAGACCATTCGAAGAAACTCCGAAGCGGAAGGCAAATACATCCGCCAGACAGGTGGCCGCGGTCAGTACGGCCACGCCAAAATCCGGTTGGAGCCTCAGCCGCCAGGCACGGGATACGAATTCGTGAATGATATTGTGGGCGGTTCGGTGCCCAAAGAATTTATCAAGCCCATCGATCAGGGCATCAAGGAAGCCATGGAAGGCGGCGTTTTGGCGGGCTACGAGATGGTCGATGTGAAGGCCATTCTCTACGACGGCAGCTATCACGACGTTGACTCCAACGAAATGGCGTTCAAGATCGCAGGCTCGATGGCGTTCAAAGAGGCCGCGCGCAAGGCTTCTCCAGTGCTGTTGGAGCCAGTGATGGCGGTCGAAGTGGTTACACCGGAAGATTATGCGGGCGTGATTATGGGCGACCTGAGTTCGCGCCGCGGCCGGATCGAAGGCATGGAGCACCGCGCCGGCTCGCAGGTGATCAAGGCGATCGTGCCTCTGGCAGAGATGTTCGGGTATGCCACGCACATGCGCTCGTCGACGCAGGGCCGCGCCGAGTACTCGATGCACTTCGCGCGCTACGAGGAAGCGCCGCGGTCGGTGTCGGAAGAGATTATTGCGAAGGTGCAGGGAACGGCGAAGTAAACGGTGAAGCAGCCGCGGGCGAGGGTGTCCGCGCCATAACAGACGGAGCAAGGAAATGGCGAAAGAGAAATTTGACCGTAATAAGCCGCATGTGAATGTGGGGACGATTGGTCACATCGACCATGGCAAGACCACGTTGACGGCAGCGATCACCAAGGTGTTGCAGAAGCACAATCCGAAGATCGTGTTCCGGTCGTTTGATTCGATCGACAACGCGCCGGAAGAGAAGGCGCGGGGCATCACCATCGCGACGGCGCACGTGGAGTATGAGACGGCGAACCGGCACTACGCGCACGTGGACTGTCCCGGCCACGCCGACTACATCAAGAACATGATCACGGGTGCGGCCCAGATGGATGGCGCGATCTTAGTGGTGGCGGCGACCGACGGGCCGATGCCGCAGACGCGCGAGCACGTGCTGCTGGCTCGCCAGGTGGGTGTGCCCTACATCGTGGTGGCGTTGAACAAATGCGATGCGGTGGATGATCCCGAGTTGCTGGATCTGGTGGAACTGGAAGTGCGGGAACTGCTGAAAAGCTACAAGTTTCCGGGCGACGATGTGCCGGTGATCCGGCTGTCGGCGCTGGGGGCGCTGAACGGGGAAGCCAAGTGGGAGAAACAGATTGACGCGCTGATGGAGGCGGTCGATAAGAGCATTCCGCAGCCGGCACGCGAGTTGGACAAGCCGTTTCTGATGCCGATTGAAGATATTTTCTCGATTCAGGGGCGCGGCACGGTGGTCACCGGGCGCATTGAGCGCGGCAAGGTGAAGGTCGGGGAGGAAGTTGAAATCGTCGGCTTCCGCGACACCCGCAAGACGGTCGTGACCGGGGTGGAGATGTTCAAGAAGCAGTTGGACGAAGGTCTGGCGGGTGATAACGCTGGGCTGCTGCTGCGAGGCATTGCGAAAGAGGATGTGGAGCGCGGGATGGTGCTGGCGAAAGGCGGGTCGATCACGCCGCACACCAAGTTCAAGGCGGAGGTCTACATCCTGACCAAGGAAGAAGGCGGGCGGCACACGCCGTTCTTCAAGGGATACCGTCCGCAGTTTTATCTCAGAACGACGGATGTGACCGGGGTGGCGGAGTTGCCGGCCGGCACTGAAATGGTGATGCCGGGAGACAACGTGAGCCTGGTGATTGAGCTGATCACGCCGGTGGCGATGGAGAAGGGCCTGCGATTTGCCATCCGCGAAGGCGGGCACACGGTGGGCGCGGGAACCATCAGCGAGATTGTGCAGTAGCCAGGGAAGACAGCGGAGCTTTGCTCCGCACCGACAGCCGAGGCGGCTGTCCCTGCACCAGCAAGAAAACGCGGCTTGCGGCTTGCCGCCAGATCGTTCCTTCCGGAGATGCCGGGAGGGGTTAGCGAGAGTGAAAACGTGATTGGAAAAGAAAGAATTCGCATCCGGCTCAAGGCGTACGACTACCGCATTCTGGACCAGTCGACAGGCGAGATTGTCGAAACAGCCCGCCGTACCGGTGCTCAGATCGCGGGACCGATTCCCTTGCCCACGATGAAGAACAAGTATTGCGTGTTGCGCTCGCCGCACGTGGACAAGAAGTCGCGGGAACAGTTCGAAATACGCACTCACAAGCGCCTGCTCGACATTCTTGAGCCGACGCAGCAGACGGTGGACGCGCTGATGAAGCTCGATCTGCCCGCGGGCGTGGATGTGGAGATCAAGGCGTTTGGGAAAGAACATAAATAGTTTCTAGCTTCCGGCTGCTGGCTTCCAGCGAAAGCCGAAGAGCCCCAGCCAATGGCCGTCGGTAAGGAATCGACGAGCCACGCTGGGCGGGGAATAAGGAAATGGCAATCAAGGTTACAGGGATTCTGGGCAAGAAAGTCGGCATGACGCAACTGTTCGACTCCAAGGGCGATGTTCGCCCGGTCACAGTGCTGCAGGCAGGGCCCTGCGTGGTTACGCAGCATAAGTCCGCGACCAAAGACGGTTACGAGGCGGCTCAGATCGGCCTGGTCGAATTTGTGAAGGAATCGCGACTGACCAAGGCGCAGCGCGGACACTTGGCGAAGAACGATCTTCCGCCGGTGAAATTCCTGCGCGAAGTGCCACTCGAGAGCGACGGGGATGGCGGCGACGGCTTGAAGGTCGGCGCGCGCGTGCTGGTCGAGATTTTCGAGGGCGAAAAGTTTGTGGACATCATCGGCGTCAGCAAGGGACGCGGGTTTCAGGGAGTGGTCAAGCGGCATCACTTTGGCGGCGGCCCGAAGTCGCATGGATCGATGTTCCAGATCACCGGTTCGATTGGATCGTCGGCGTTTCCATCGCGCGTGTTCAAGGGAATGCGCATGTCGGGGCATATGGGGAACTCCCAGGTGACGGTGCGTAACCTGCGCGTGCTGGGCGTGGACAAAGACGAGAACTTGCTGGTGGTCGAGGGCAGCGTGCCCGGGCCGCAGGGCGGATATCTGGTGATTACCAAGGCGCAGAAGCCTCCAAGAGAGCGCCGCGGATTCGCGGGTGCGGCGACGGTTGATCCCCTGAAGGCAGCGAAGCGGGCAGCGAAGAAAGCTTAGGAACAGTCGTTGGTCGTTGGCCGTTGATCGGTCTTTGGCTAACCCAGGACGAAGGCAAAATGGCAATTATCGACATACACGATCTGAGCGGCGCGAAGGTAGGCACGCTCGACCTGGCCGACGAAATCTTCGGCGCGGTCAACCAAGACCTGCTGTGGGAAGCGGTGAAGCACTATCGCGCCGGGCAGCACCAGGGCACACACGCCACCAAGGCGCGCTGGCAGGTTTCCGGCTCGGGCAAGAAGCTGTGGAAACAAAAAGGCACTGGACGCGCGCGCATCGGCTCGATCCGCTCGCCGCTGTGGCGGCACGGCGGCACGGTGCATGGCCCGCAGCCTCGCTCCTATGATTATGCGTTTCCCCGCAAGAAGCTGATGGGCGCACTACGCTCGGCGCTGGCCGCGAAACTGGCTGATGGCAAGCTGATCGTGGTCAACACGCTTGATCTGAAGGAGCCCAAGACAAAACAATTTCGGGCGGCGCTGGACGCTTTGAAAGTGGACGCGACCGTGCTGGTTGTGGAGGCGGCGACGCAGAAGAATCCGAACCTGGAGCTGAGCGCGCGCAACATCGACGGGCTCGAACTGGTGCGCGGTAACGACGTGCATCCCTATCACTTGCTGCGCTACGACCGCGTGATATTTTCGCAGCCCGCCATCGAGAAGTTACAGCTCACGCTGAAAAATTCGATCTCGAAGCGGCAGCACCAAGAGGTGAAAGAGAAAGCAAAGGGCGCCAAGAAAGCTGCGCGCATGCCGCGGCGGCGCACGCGTCATGAAAAAGCGGCGGAGGTGGCCTGATGAAATCCGCATACCAGATCATTCGCCGTCCTGTGATCACCGAAAAAGGTTTGGACATCAAGGAGAACCAGAACACGCTGGTCTTTCAGGTGGCGCCCAAGGCGACGAAGACAGAGATCAAGGCAGCGGTGCAGAGCATTTTCAAGGTGAAAGTGCATTCGGTGCGCACGGCGATGTATCCGGGAAAAGAACGGCGGCGCGGAAAGTTTGCCGGCTACCGTCCCGACTGGAAGAAGGCTTACGTAAGGCTGCGCAGCGGCGAGAAGATGCCGGAGTACGCGCAGAATTTGTAGGAGCGAGCAGCACTCGGCAAGCAGCCAGCAGGCAGCGAATGTCGAAGCTAAGAGCTGACCGCTAAGAGCTAAAGGCTGATTTTATGGCAATCAAGACGTACCGACCGACGACGCAGACGCTGCGCTATCGCACGACCATCGTCAATGATGACATCACGACCAAGAATCCGCACAAGCCGCTGATTGAGCCCAAGCAACGCACTGGTGGACGGCGCAATTCGGGCGACATCACGATCTGGCATCGCGGTGGTGGGCACAAGCGGAAGCTGCGCATCATTGACTTCAAGCGCGACAAGACCGGAGTTCCCGCGACGGTGGCCACCATTGAGTACGATCCAAACCGCTCGTCGCGCATTGCGCTCCTGGCCTACGCGGATGGCGAGAAGCGCTACATCCTTCAGCCGGAAGGGTTGAAGGTAGGGCAGAAAGTAGTAAGCGGTCCCGACGCTGACATTCTGGTGGGGAATGCGTTGCCGCTGCGCAACATTCCGCCGGGCACGACGATCCACAATCTGGAATTAAAGCCGGGGAAGGGCGCGCAGATGGTGCGCTCCGCGGGAGGATCGGCGCAGTTGGTCGCCAAAGAAGAAGAGTACGCGCTGGTGAAGTTGCCTTCCGGTGAGACCCGCAAAGTCTCGCAGGATTGCATGGCGACGATCGGGCAGGTTGGCAACATCGACCACGAAAACGTGACCATCGGAAAAGCTGGACGCACGCGCTGGCTGGGACGGCGTCCGGTGAACCGCGGCGTATCGATGAATCCTGTGGACCATCCCCATGGCGGCGGCGAGGGTAAGACCTCCGGTGGACGCCATCCGGTAACGCCCTGGGGGCAACCGACGCGTGGGTACAAGACGCGAAACAACAAGCGGACGGATAAGTTCATCGTGAACCGGCGCTCGAAGTAGGAGATTTCTACAGAGGAATTTATGGCACGTTCAACGAAAAAAGGCGCGTTTGTCGATGCTTACCTGCTGGCCCGGGTAGAAGGAATGAACTCGCGCAATGAAAAGAAGGTGTTGCGCACCTGGTCGCGGCGCTCGACGGTGATCCCCGAGATGGTCGGGCATACCATCGCGGTGCACAACGGCAAGAAGTTCATTCCGGTGTATGTGACCGAGAACATGGTTGGCCACAAGCTCGGCGAGTTCAGCTTTACTCGCATCTTCAAGGGGCACTCCATGAGGGCGGCGACCGAAGTTGCAGCCAGGCCGGCGGGCATACCGGGCGGGCCGGGAGCAATCACCCCGGCGGCGGGATCGGCAGCTCCGGCGCCGGCACCCAAGTCGTAAAGGAGACGCGAAATGGAATTTCGAGCTGAAATGCGTTACTTGCGCGTCTCGCCGCAGAAGGCGCGGCTGGTGCTGAACCTGATTAAAGGCCGCAGGGTAGAGGAAGCGCGTAACACGCTGGCCTTCACCAAGAAGCGGGTGGCGGCGCATGTGGGCAAGCTGCTGCAGTCGGCGCTCGACAATGCCAACTTTCTCAGCACCGAGAAGGGGCTTGATGTCGAGATCGACAACTTGTACGTAAAGCGGGCGATCGCGAACGACGGGCCGCGCATGAAGCGTATCCGCCCAGCGCCCCAAGGCAGGGCGTACCGGTTCCAGCGGCGCATTGCGCACATTGAACTGGTGCTTGCGGAACGGGGCAAGAATGGCGAAGCGCTGTCGCCGGGGGTCGGAGAAGAACAGGCAGCGGCTCCGGCCAAGGCCAAGCGGCGCGCGCCTGCAGCGAAGAAAACAGTGAGCAAGAAAAAAGTGGGAGCGAGATAGGTTCGGTTCCGGCGCGTCCGGAACGTTAACAGAGGATCTGTTTAGGAGAAGCAATGGGACAAAAAGTCCATCCTTATGGTTTTCGCCTCGGCTACACCAAGCCGTGGAAGTCGCGCTGGTTTGTGGAGAAGGACTACGCCAAGCTGCTCCACGAAGACGTCAAGCTGAAAAATGAGCTGAAGGACAAGCTCAAGTCGGCGGGCGTGAGCTCCATCGAGATTGAGCGGCCGGGCAACAAGATCCGCATCATCATCAAGACGGCTCGTCCTGGAATCATCATCGGCCGCAAGGGCGCGGAAATTGACAAGCTCAAGGCCGACTTGCAGAAACGTACATCGCGCGATGTGTTCGTCGACATCCAGGAAGTGCACAAGCCGGAACTGGACGCGCAACTGGTTTCGGAATCGATCGCGCTACAGTTGGAAAAGCGCGTCGGCTTCCGGCGGGCCATGCGCAAGGCGGTGGATTCCGCGCTGCGTTTTGGCTGCAAAGGCATCAAGGTTCGCGTGAGCGGCCGGTTAAATGGGAACGAAATCGCGCGCTCGGAGTGGTACCTGCAGGGGCGGTTGCCGCTGCACACACTGCGCGCCGACATCGATTACGGCTTCACCGAAGCGCGGACGACCTATGGCGTGATTGGCGTCAAGTGCTGGGTTTACAAGGGCGAAATCCTGCCGCAGAAAAAGCGCGAGCCCCAAGCGGCCGTGGGCGGATTTTAGAAAGCAGACGCAAGAGAGTTTTTGCTAAGAGCGAAGAGCTGATTTTATGTTGATGCCAAAGAAAGTGAAATACCGCAAGCAGCAGCGGGGACGCATGACGGGGAAGGCCTGGCGCGGATCGCAGCTGGCTTTCGGTGATTTCGGCCTGAAAGTGCTGGAGCCCGGCTGGATCACGGACCGGCAGATCGAAGCCAGCCGCGTCGCCATGACTCGTTTTGTGAAGCGCGGCGGCAAGATCTGGATCCGCCTGTTTCCCGACAAGCCTGTGACCAAGAAGCCCGCTGAAACCCGTATGGGTAAAGGCAAAGGAGCGCCGGACCATTGGGTGGCCGTTGTCCGTCCGGGCAAGATTCTGTTTGAGATGGAAGGGGTCACGCGGCAGGAAGCCTCGGAGGCGATGCGTTTGGCGTCGCACAAGCTGCCCCTGCGCACAACGTTTGTGAAGCGCGAAGGCGGCGCCGCCCACTAAGCGGGGGCGCGAAGTCTCAAGGAGTGGAATTGACTTTATGAAATCGGACAAGGTCCGCAATTTAACCGAAGAGGAGCTCCGGCACCAGGAAAGCGATCTGGCTGACCAGCTCTTCAAGCTGAAGTTCCAGCTGAACATGGGGCAGACCGAGAGCTTGAAGAAGATTCGCGGCTTGCGCAAGGACATTGCGCGCGTTAAGACCATTTTGGGTGAACGCGGACGCGCCGCCGCAACGGAGAAACGATAATGCCCGTAACCGCAGAGACCAAGACCCCGCCCGTGCAAGGCCGCCGCAAGGAAGTGGTGGGAGAAGTTGTCGCCAACCGCATGCAGAAGACGATTGTGGTGCAGGTGACGCGCAAAAAATCCCACCCGTTCTACGGACGCGTGGTAGCCAGGAATAAGAAGTTCTACGCCCACGACGAAAACAACGAGGCGCACGTCGGCGACGTGGTTCGGTTGCAGGAGACGCGGCCGCTGTCGAAGCTGAAGCGTTGGAAGCTGAAAGAAATCGTGCGCAAGACGGCGCTCGTCCCCGAAGTGGCGATTGAGCCGGCGGGCACGTAGCCGGAATGGAACAGAGAAAGGGAGATTGACGCCATGGCTGTGATGATGAGGTCCATGCTGGAGGTCGCCGATAATTCCGGCGCCCGCAAGCTGCAGATGATTCTGCCGCTGGGCGGTTCCACGGGCCTGAACGCGGGCTTGGGCGATGTGATTACGGCTTCCGTGAAGGAGGCGGCGCCTGAAGGGCAGGTGCAAAAGGGCAAAGTGGTGAAGGCGGTCATCGTGCGCACCCGCAAGGAACATAGGCGGCGCGATGGCACCTATATCCGCTTTGACCAGAATGCCGCGGTGTTGATCAACGAAGCAGGCGAGCCGGTGGGGACCCGCGTTTTTGGACCGGTCGCACGCGAGCTGCGCGAAAAGAGGTTTTTGAAGATTGTCTCGCTGGCTCCAGAAGTGATTTAAGCAGGATGAACAGGAACTGAGAGATCGAGATGCGAACAGCAAGCACAGAACATAAGCGCGTGGATATCCGCCGCAACGATACGGTGAAGGTTATTACCGGGCGCGATAAGGGCAAGGAAGGGCGCGTGTTGCGCGTGTTTCCCAACGACGCCAAGCTCCTGGTCGAACACGTGATGATGGTAAAAAAGCACGTGCGGCCCAATCCGCAGCGCAACATCAAAGGCGGGATTGCCGAGCAGGAGAGCCGGATTGCGATCTCGAATGTGCAGTTGGTTTGTCCAACCTGCGGGCCGGTGCGTATCGGCCATGAAACCCGGGGAGACCGCAAGGTGCGGGTGTGCAAGAAGTGCGACACCACGCTGGATAAATGACTCCGTTCGAGAACGTGAGCCCGCTGGCGTCATTGTGCGCGGCGAAGATCTGGCGAGTGCTGCCAATTGAATTCTCACGAACCGGGTAAGACTCCGAAACCGTGGGAGGAAGTTGAAAAATCGAGATGGCAAAAGATAGCAAGAAATCGCAAAAGGGTTCAGAGGAGCAGCAGAAGAACCCCGACCAGGCGCATCACAGCGCCAAGGAACGCCCCCGGCTGCGGGCGAAGTTTGAGAAAGAAGTCGCGCCGGCGCTATTGAAGGAATTGGAACTCAAGAATCCGATGGCGGTTCCCCGGCTGCATAAGATCGTGGTCAACATGGGCATGGGCGAGGCGACGCAGAACGCGAAGATTCTGGATCCCGCGGTGAACGAGTTGGGCCAGATTACTGGCCAGAAGCCGGTGGTGACCAGGGCCAAGAAATCGATTGCCGCCTTCAAGGTGCGCGAGGGCCAAGCCATCGGGTGCATGGTCACGCTGCGCGGCGACCGCATGTACGAATTTTTTGACCGCCTGGTGAATATCGTGCTGCCCCGGGTGCGCGACTTCCGCGGGGTGTCCACCAAGTCCTTTGACGGCCGCGGCAACTACACGCTGGGATTGCATGACCAGTTGATCTTTCCCGAGATTGACTACGCCAAGGTGGACAAGTTGAAGGGAATGAACGTCACCATCGTGACTACGGCGGCAAATGACAATCAATCGCGGGCCTTGTTGAAACATTTAGGAATGCCGTTCCGGGCGTAGCAATGGGAGAAGGAGTTAGAGACAAAACATGACCACGGCGAAGCGAGTGAAGGACGGCGTCGGGCTGCACCAGAAGCCCGAAAACGTGAAGAAGCCGAAATTTTCCACGCGCAAACACAACCGCTGCAACTTGTGCGGGCGGCCGCGCGCTTTTCTGCGCAAGTTCGGCATTTGCCGCTTGTGCTTCCGCCAGCTGGCGCTGCGGGGAGAGATTCCAGGGGTTTCGAAGTCCTCCTGGTAGGGATTCAGCCGTCGGTCGTTCGTCGCTTGCTCGTTGGCTAACGCTTACGAGCAGCGGCAACGCGGAACGGGAAGAGGGTTCCGAACAAGCAAGCTACCGCAGGTTCTCCGGCAGTGCGGAGCGAACGGGTGGCTAGAGGAGAAGCAAACGATGAGGTTGACCGATCCGGTCGCAGACATGCTTACGCGGGTGCGCAATGCGCTCCACGCCCGGCATCAGAAAGTCGATATCCCGGCTTCCCGGCTGAAGCTGGAGATTGCCCGTATCTTGAAGGAAGAGGGGTTCATCTCCAACTTCAAGCCTACTGAGGAAGATGGTCATAAGGTGATCCGGGTTTACCTCAAATATGGCGCCAACAATGAGGCTGCCATCTCGAAGGCCGAGCGGGTATCGCGGCCGGGGTGCCGCGTCTATGTGCGCCGCACAGAGATTCCCCGCGTGCTTGGAGGCATGGGGATCAACATCCTGACCACGCCTCGGGGCGTGATGACGGGACGACAAGCCCGCCGCGAAGGCGTGGGCGGCGAATTGTTGTGCGAAATCTGGTAAGAGCGCCGCAACGAACCAGCCGGGAGCCAAGAGCGAGAAGCTAAAAGAGCTGATCTTATGTCACGAATAGGAAAAAAGCCGATCCCGATCCCCAAGGGGGTGACGGTCAAAATCGAAGGCGATACGGTTGCCGTGCAGGGTCCCAAAGGAAAGTTGGACACTGCGCTGCCGGGCGGTATCAAGGTTGAACAGAGGGATGGAACCCTGGTGGCAGTCCGTGAAAACGATTCACAGGCGGCCGTGCATGGCCTGGCGCGCGCTCTGGTGAACAACGCGGTGGAGGGCGTCACCAAAGGCTGGACGCGCGAACTGGAAATCGTGGGCATTGGGTACCGCGCCGAAATGAAGGGCAAAGGCGTGGTGGTGTTCAATCTGGGCTATTCACATCCCATCGAATATCCGCTGCCCAACGGAGTTGACGCCGCCGTCGATCCTAAACAAACCAAGCTTTCGATTAGCGGAATCGACCGGCAGAAAGTTGGCCAGGTGGCTGCTGAGATGCGGTCTCTGCGTCCGCCTGATCCGTATAAGAACAAGGGTGTGCGCTACGCGGGCGAACGGCTTAAGAAGAAGGTGGGTAAGACCGGAGCGAAATAGCGGTCGTCCGTGAGCCTCTGGATTCGAAAAGTATCGAAGTCTGGGGCCGACGACCAAGGACAGATTTTATGCTGACAAGAACATCCAAGAATACGAACCGGCGGCACATCCATGAGCGTATCCGGAAAAAGATGCAGGGCAGCGCGGAGCGCCCGCGTCTGAATGTCTACCGGTCGCTGAATCACATTTATGTGCAGATCATTGATGATCTGTCGGGCAAAACCCTGGTCGCAGCCAGCACAGCCGAGGGAAAGAAAGCTGAGCGAAGCAGCGGTGGCAACGTCGCAGCCGCGAAAAATCTGGGCAAGACCATTGCTGAGCGCGCCCAGGCCAAGGGTGTCAGCAAAGTTGTATTCGACCGCGGAGGCTACATTTATCACGGCCGGGTGAAAGCACTGGCGGAAGCCGCCCGGGAAGCGGGATTGCAGTTCTAGGAATTGAATGCGCCACGGATTGAGTAATTGTGAAATCAACAATTACCAAAATGAAATGAGAGTTAAGAATGCCAATATTGATTAAGAAGCTCGACGCGGGACGGTATCAGCTGAAAGATCAAGTGGTCGCCATCAACCGCGTGACCAAGGTGGTCAAGGGCGGCAAGAATCTCTCTTTCGCGGCGCTGGTCGTGGTCGGCGATCCTTCCGCCGCGGTTGTGGGCTATGGATCCGGCAAGGCCAAAGAAGTTCCGCAGGCCATTCGCAAGGGCATTGAATCGGCGAAGAAGAATCTTATCAGGGTGAATCTCACGCAGACCAGTATTCCGCACTTAGTTCTGGGACGCTATGGCGCGGGCAAAGTGCTGCTGAAGCCAGCTCCGGAAGGCACAGGAGTGATCGCCGGGGGTGCGGTGCGGGCAGTGATGACTTCGGCGGGGATACAAAATGTCCTCACCAAGTCCATCGGCACCACCAACCCGCACAACGTTATCAAGGCAACCTTCGACGCGCTCAAGCAGCTCAAGAGCAGAGAGTTGGTCGCCGCCATGCGGGGCAGGTCAGCGCAAGAACTGTAGCGGGGAGTGGGGAACGAGTACCGAGATAGCCCGATTTCAGAGTTTGGCAGCGGGCACGAGGTTTAAGAAATGATGTCGAAAAAAAACACTGACGGCGGCAAGATTCACCTGAAATGGGTGCGCTCCGCGATTTGTGCACCGGGGAAGCAAAAACTGGTGATTAAAGGGCTGGGTTTTACCCGGCTCAATCAGGTGATTGAGCGCCCCGACAATCCGGCGATCCGCGGCATGGTCGCCAAGGTGCCACATCTGGTCGAGATCGTTCAGCACTAGGAAGCGAGCCATGAATTTATCGAATCTTCGAGCACCGAAAAAAGCCACGGAAAAACGCAAGCGCGTGGGCCGGGGTATGGGATCGGGCATGGGCAAGACGTCCACCCGGGGACATAAGGGACAGCGTTCGCGCACCGGTTCGCGCATGATCCGCGGCTTTGAAGGTGGCCAGATGCCGCTGCACCGTCGCATGCCCAAACGCGGCTTCACCAACATTTTCCGCAAAGAATTCAACATCGTGAGCCTGGAGCGCCTGGTGGAATTGGGCGAGGAAATCATCACGCCTGAGGTTCTGCGTAAAGCCGGCGTCATCAAAACCAAACACCCGGTAAAGGTGTTAGGCGACGGCGAACTCAAGGTTGCGTTGACGGTGCATGCCCACAAGTTCTCCAAGTCCGCGCAGGAAAAAATTACCAAGGCGGGCGGCAAGGTCGAGGTCTTGCAGTAAATGTTCGAGAAACTGGCAAACATCTTCCGGATTCCGGACCTGCGTAAGCGGATTCTGTTTACCTTGGGGCTGCTGGCGGTGTATCGCCTGGGTGGGCACATTCCTACGCCGGGAGTGAACGCCGACAAGCTGGCGCAGTTCTTCGAACAGAACCGTGGTTCGTTCCTGGGTTTCGTGGATTTGTTTTCCGGCGGCCAATTGCGCCGCCTGACAATTTTCGCTCTGGGCATCATGCCCTACATCACGGCCTCGATCATCCTGCAGTTGCTGACCGTGGTTTATGAGCCCCTGGCGAAGCTGCAGAAAGAGGGCGAACTCGGGCGCAAAAAGATCACGCAGTGGACGCGATACATCACCGTGATCTTGAGCGCGGTGCAATCCTTCGGCATTGCCCTGGGCCTGGAGAAGACCGGCGATTTCGTAATCCACCCGGGGCCCGGATTCATTCTGATGACCATGCTGACCCTTACCACAGGCAGCGCCTTCATCATGTGGCTGGGCGAGCAGATCACCGAGCGCGGCGTGGGCAATGGCATGTCGCTGCTGATTTTTGCGGGCATCGTGGTGGGACTGCCGCGCGGTGTAGTGGATCTGATCGACAAGGCCAAAAACGGCGCCTGGGGCGCATTGACCCCGATTCTCATGGCCGGGCTGGTGATCTTCATGGTCGCCGTCGTCGCTTTTATCGTCTGGGTGGAGCGCAGCGAACGCCGCATTCCGGTGCAGTATGCGAAGCGGGTGGTGGGACGCAAGGTGATGGGCGGCCAATCCACGCATTTGCCTTTGCGCGTGAATGCCGGTGGCGTGATGCCGGTGATCTTTGCGTCTTCGATTCTGACGTTGCCGCAGACCATTGGTTACGGGCTGAAAAGCAACCGGTACTTTGGAGATCTGATCCGCTGGCTGGGTTGGGGAGAACCGCTATACACCTTGCTCTACGCGCTCGGGATTATTTTCTTCGCGTACTTCTACGTGTCAATCGTCTTCAACCCCAGCGAAGTGGCTGACAACATGCGCAAGTACGGCGGCTTCATCCCGGGTATTCGTCCGGGCAAGCGAACGGCGGACTTTATCAACGAGGTTCTTACTCGCATCACGCTGGTGGGCGCGCTGTATCTGATCATCATCTCGTTTATTCCGGAATGGATGATCACCGGTATTCACCTGAATCATTTATGGGGACCGGTGGGCAGGTTTTTCGAGGGATTGCCCAACTGGGTGACCAACGGGTTGGGCGTGAACTTCTATTTCGGCGGTACTTCGCTGCTCATTGTCGTCGGCGTAGCCATGGACACGGTGACGCAAATCGAGGCCCAGCTCATCATGCGCCATTACGACGGATTTACCCCGCGCAGCGGGCGCATCCGCGGCCGCCGCAATTGGTCGTGAGCAGTACTTGAGAGTCGTGAGGTTTTCCGCAGCCCAGCCGGGCTTCGGGGCCATCAGTGGTTGAAGAACTTCGGCTGATTTTCTGAGCAGTCAGGCCGGGGAAGACTGAGATCGGGAGGCTTGGGGCCAGCTCGATGGCGCAGAAAACCTCGCGCGACATAGGTCCGGTGGTTCTGCTTGGGCCGCCGGGTGCGGGGAAAGGCACTCAGTCCAAGCGGATCATGGAGCATTACCTTATTCCGCAGGTCTCCACCGGGGACATCCTGCGGTATAACGTGGCGCAAGGTACGGAACTCGGCATGGCTGCCAAGGCAGTCATGGCGAGAGGAGAATTGGTTTCCGACGATCTGGTCTGCGAAATGGTGAAGAAGCGCCTGTGCAATCCGGACTGTCGGCGCGGTTATATTTTGGACGGCTTTCCGCGCACGGCAGCACAAGCCGGCTGGCTGGATGCGTTGCTGGACGACAAGCTCTTTGACAATTCGCGCCCCACCCGAGCATGGCCGATTGTGATGCGTCTGGACGTGGACTATAATCAACTATTGCTCCGGATCACTGGACGCCGTTCTTGTCCCACCTGTGGACGGATCTATAACGTCCACTTTCAGCCGCCCCGCGTTGAGGGAATTTGCGACCTCGAGGGAAGCAGGCTGGTGACCCGCAATGATGACCGCCTGGAAGTGATTCGGCCACGTTTGGCGGCTTATGAAGAGCAGACCCGGCCCGTGGCTGATTACTACCAACGCACCGGACGTTTGGTGTCGGTCGATGGCGATCGGCCAGCGGATGAAGTCACGGCACAGATTTTTAGGATTCTCGAAGATCAGCACGCATAGGAATGGCGATCGTGTGTAAATCGGCGGCAGAGATTGAAAAGATGAGACAGAGCGGGCGCATAGTGCGTCAGGTTCTGGACTATGTGCGAGGATTGGTCGCTCCCGGTGTGACCACGATGGATCTGGAGCGCGCCGCCGAAAAGAAAATCAAGGAACTGGGAGCGAAGCCGGCTTTCAAGGGATATTACGATTATCCATGCGTGTTGTGCACGTCGGTGAATGAAGAGATTGTGCACGGCATTCCGTCGGAGAAACGCGTCCTGAAAGAGGGCGACATCGTTTCCCTTGACTGCGGGGTGGTGCTCGACGGCTATTATGGGGATGCCGCGATTACGGTTCCGGTGAGTGAAACGGTAAAGCCGGAGTTGCGAAAACTGTTGGAAGTCACCGAGACTTCGCTCTATCGTGGCATCGCGCAGGCGCGAGTGGGCAATACGGTGGGTGATGTGGGCGCCGCCGTCCAGGAGCATGTAGAAGCCAACGGCTTCAGCGTGGTGCGGGAGTTTGTTGGGCATGGCATCGGAACCCGGCTGCACGAAGAGCCTCAGATACCAAATTTCGGGGATCGAGGCCACGGCGCCAAGTTGCGCGAAGGCATGGTGCTGGCCATCGAACCGATGGTTAATTTCGGCAAGCCGGAAACGCGGGTCCTGGGCGACAAATGGACCGCAGTAACGGCGGATGGTAGTTTCAGCGCCCATTTCGAGCATTGCGTGGCAGTGACGAAAGATGGGCCGGTCATTTTGACGCAGTAAGCTAGCGCTTGGCCTTAGCTTTTGGTTGTTCGCTAAAGCCCAAAGCCGAGGGCTAAAAGTTTTCAAGGAGTCGATGAGTAAAGAAGACGCGATTGAAGTTATGGCAGTGGTCTTGGAGCCTCTGCCCAATGCCATGTTCCGCGTGGAATTGGAAAACAAGCACCAAGTGCTGGCGCATGTTTCAGGCAAGATGCGGAAGAATTTCATTCGCATTCTTCCTGGGGACAAGGTGGCGGTTGAGCTTTCTCCCTACGATCTGAATCGTGGCCGAATCGTGTATCGATATAAGTAGGAAGGTGGCGACCGGGCGGGGGCTGCCTGTTCCCGCTGGTCGTGCGAACCGGGAAACTGAGAACCGTTATGAAAGTAAGAGCATCGGTAAAAAAGATTTGTGACAAGTGCAAGGTCATCCACCGCAAAGGCGTAGTGCGGGTGATCTGCGTCAACTCGAAACACAAGCAGCGCCAGGGCTAGGCCCGGGGCGAGGAGTTAAAGAACAGCTATGGCACGTATCGCAGGCGTCGATCTTCCGCGCCAGAAGCACATCAATATCGCGCTGACTTACATCTACGGCATCGGCCAATCGCGAGCCGTACACATTCTCGACGAGGCCAAAGTGGACCCCATGAAAAAGGTCCAAGACCTGAACGAGGAAGAGGTCAATCGCATCCGCACGGTCATCGAGTCGGAAGGAATGGTCGAGGGCGACCTGCGCAAGGAGGTTTCGATGAACATCAAGCGTCTCATCGAAATCGGTTCCTATCGCGGATTTCGCCACCGGCGAAACCTGCCGGTTCGCGGCCAGCGCACGCACACCAATGCGCGCACCCGCAAAGGCCCGCGCAAGGGAACGGTCGCGCAGAAGAAGAAGGCCACGGCAAAAACTTAAAAGCAGTGTCCAGTGATCGTGATCGGTGGCCAGCAAAGCCCCTGATCAACTGAACACTGGCCACCGAACACTGGATACTCACTATGGCAAAACCAACAGCCGCGGGCGGCGCAGCAGCCGCACCGGAGAAAAAAGGCAAGAAGAAGACTTTCAAGAAGAAGGAGCGCAAGCACGTGCCCCATGGGCTGGTTTATGTGCAGGCGTCTTTCAATAACACGATCGTGACGATCACCGACATGAACGGGAACACATTGTCGTGGAAGAGTTCAGGATCGCTGGGCTTCCGCGGGTCGCGTAAAGGCACACCCTTCGCGGCGCAGCAGGCGGCGTCGAACGCCGCCAATATGGCCCGAGATCATGGCGTTCGCAGCGTGGATGTGCG
>Ga0137418_10001033_pt1 | contig 25517 bp, 21 predicted proteins | sample CZODoug3_1_2_16f_FD_122242 | JGI IMG/M metagenome (GOLD analysis project Ga0137418, IMG submission 122242) | Vadose zone soil fungal communities from Angelo Coast Range Reserve, California, USA - CZODoug3_1_2_16fungal (Hybrid Assembly) | ecosystem: Environmental > Terrestrial > Soil > Vadose...
CCATTTGAGAGAAGATATTCGTCGAGTACAGGAACCCAAGGCGCAGGCGTTGTTCGAAACGGGCGCTGAAGTGCTCATCGGCCTGCGCAGGGCCTTTGAGCACTATGAAACAGGCGCCGAGGCGGCCATGCGTTAGGGCTTATCCGGATTGGGCGAAGGTCCTGGAGGTCTGCCGGGAACCTTATCGCCAAGAAGCCAGTAGCCTTTCAACATGTTGATCATCGCAGTAACATCCTGAAAATCAGTCGGTTTAACCATAAACGAATTGGCTCCGAGTTTGTACGCCCGGCTGACGTCCCGGATGTCGCTCGAAACCGTGAGGACAAGGACGATGATATGATCCAACTCCCGCTGCGCTCTCAGCCAGCGCAACACTTCAAAGCCATCCACCCGCGGCAGCTTGAGGTCGAGCAGGATCAGTTGCGGCAAGGGATACTTGGAACGATCCGCGTAGGGCGCATCTCCATTAATGTAATGGATCGCCTCATCTCCATCCCGCACGACATGCACTGGGTTTGACAGGCAAGCCTGGGCAAATGCCCTGTTAATGAGGAGAACATCGTCTTCACGATCTTCGACCAGCAGGACTACCGCTTCTTCGAACATAGGCTTGCCTGGGGTTGATGTAGTCAAGCCAGTTTGGACTTCCGCCAGCATTTAACACATGGGCAAAAACCCTCCTTCGGATTTCTGTCCTCGCATCACTTTCCTCTTTTCTGCTTCAGGCTGGGCTATAACCTGCCGGGAACGCATGAAGCTCGGAATTATCAACAGCGCGTTTTATCAAGCCGGGGTCGATACTGCCACCGGCCTGAAGTCCATCGCGCGGATCGGGTTCGATTGCGTGGATGTGCACACCGGAGCAATGGGCATCTCGAAACAGGAGGTTTCGCTCGTCGCGCGGACGTGCGAAAAGCTCGGCTTGCCGATTGTTTCGCTGCCGGTTTGTTCGCTGGGGCTGGCGGATTTTGTGGGGCTGGATGTTTGCGTGGACATGATGCACGTGCTGCTGGAGGGGGTGGGGGAGCCGAAATATCGGGCGTGCCCGCTGCTGGAGAAGTATGTGGCGGCGGGGTGGCTGGGGCGGAAGTCTGGGAGAGGCTTTTATAAGTATGCTTCCTAATCCGGGGCCAAGTCTCTCTCGATGGTATACTGAATGTTCTGTCTGCAATGGAGACGACTATGGATTCCACGAATAGCGTCGTCGTTAAAAATCCAAAAATCCTGAGTGGAACTCCGGTGTTTCGCGGGACGCGGGTTCCTCTTCAACTGCTCTTCGACTCTTTGGAACGAGGCCACACGCTCGAACAATTTCTCGAGGGCTACCCCACCGTTAGTCGAGAAATCGCCATCGCCGCGCTCCAAGAGGCGCAACAACTTCTATCTGCCAAGGACTGAATGAGGGTTCTCCTTGATGAGTGCGTGAACGAGGGCCTGCGCCACTACCTTACCAGTCACGATTGCCAAACAGCCCGATATGCTGGCTTTGCCGGACTTGAGAATGGCGAGCTTTTGGCCGCGGCCGAGAATTCAAAATTCGACGTTGTTCTGACGGTCGATCGTGGATTTGAATACCAACAAAATCTGCAGACACGAAAGATTGCGGTTATCATTTTTTGTGGGAAGTCGGTCCTGCTCGAAGACCTCGTGCCCTTGGTGCCCGATTGCCTTAACTCCATCAAATCGATCCAGGCCGGGCAAGTTGTCAGGATTGGCGGCGAGTGAAGGAAGTGGGCGGCCAAGGCGAACATAAGGCGAAAAATAGTGTTTGCTTTTTGTTCGCCATGGTGGTAGTTTGGGCGTCGTCGTTTTCAACAGGTGAGCCATGCAGGGTTTTTCGAGCAGTGTTCTAAGCTGTCTGGAACGTGAGAGACTCGAAGAGGAGCTCTCCGAGGCGCGCAACCGGGGGAGGAACTTATCCCGGCTGCGGCAACTGACCCACCAGGAACGGGTGGCGTTGGATGAACGCGAGCAGACGGCGCAGACGCGGCTGAGGGACCACGATGCGGAGCACGGTTGTCAGCGGTGAAGTGGCTTTAGGCGGTTTGAGGCTGACTGGCAAATAGGGGTGGCGAAGGAATAAATCGAGTGGTAAACTCCACACTTCGTTACGTCCCCGGTGCTCAGGAGCGGCCCGCCTCAGAAGGCGGGCCCTACAAGGCACAAGTAGTTGGGCGAAGCGCTTTCCCGGCGCGGAGCTCAGGCCATCGGCTTCGCAGGCCCAGGTTTCTACTTTCCTCCACCGAGGTGTGAAATGACAGACGAAAAAGAAAAATTGCTGGCAGCAGCGATATCGCAGATTGAAAAGGACCACGGTAAGGGCGCGATCATGCGGCTGGGCAGCCGGGACATCCTGGTGCCCGTCAGTGTGATTCCCAGCGGGTGCCTGTCGATTGACGCGGCGCTAGGGGTAGGCGGATTTCCGCGCGGGCGCGTGATTGAGATTTACGGCCCGGAATCGGGCGGAAAGACGACGCTGACGCTGCACGTGATCGCCGAGGCGCAGAAGCTCGGCGGGCAAGCGGCATTCATTGATGCCGAGCACGCACTGGACCCAGTGTATGCGCGGAAGCTGGGCGTGGACGTGGACAACTTGTTGGTGTCGCAGCCGGACAACGGCGAGCAGGCGCTGGAGATTGCGGAGACGCTGATTCGCTCGGGTGGCGTGGACATTGTTGTGGTGGACTCAGTTGCGGCGTTGGTGCCCAAGGCCGAACTCGAAGGCGACATGGGCGATCCGCAAATGGGTTTGCAGGCGCGGCTGATGTCACAGGCGCTGCGCAAGCTGACCGGCATTGTTTCGAAGTCGCGGACTTGCCTGATTTTCATCAACCAGATTCGCGAGAAAATTGGCGTGATGTTTGGCAATCCGGAAACGACTACTGGCGGGCGTGCGCTGAAGTTTTATGCGTCGATGCGCGTGGATATCCGGAGAATTCAGGCGATCAAGGAAGGCGACAAAGTGGTGGGATCGCGCACGCGCGCGAAAGTGGTGAAGAATAAGGTGGCGGCGCCGTTCCGCGAGGCGGAATTCGACATCGTTTATGGAGAAGGGATTTCGCGCGAGGGCGACTTGATCGATCTCGGCGTGGAGAAGGGCGTGCTCGAGAAGAGCGGCACGTGGATCAGCTTTGGCGGCGAACGGATGGGCCAGGGCCGCGAAAACGCGCGCGTGTTCCTGAAGGAAAACAAGGATATCCGCGACAAGCTGGAAAATGTTCTGCGGAAGAAGATGGAAATCCCGGTGCCGGGCCAAACGAATGCGGCTGCGCCGGGGCCGAACGGCCATGCTGCTCCGGCACAAGGGGACAAAGCGCCGATGAAGGCTTCGGCGGCGATTGCTGGCGTGGACGCGTCCAAGGCGCGACCGGCGCGCTGAAGCATTCTCAAATCGATTATCAATTCTTCAGGGCATCCGCAGCTGCAGATGCCCTTTTCGTTTAGCCAGATAGGGGTGACGAACGCCACGTTGAAGAAGGTTTCCACCGGTTTATGCGGCATATCGTTCGTTTCAGGATGCGACAGGCGAGCTGTCGTTCTGTGGCCGGGGCGCCAAGCGAACCGGACGAAGGTTCAGGTCCCTGACCTGACGGTCAGCTATTCAAAACAAAGCACATAGGCTGGTACTGGTGCATTGTGTCTATTGTGCAAAACCGGTACAAAGGCCTAACATGTGTATCATTCTGAGAGAAGCAGTGTCTCTCTTGGGAAGAGATTTTCCCACCGGCCGGGGCTAAGTCGCATCAAATCAACGGTGCGCTGGAATGGCTGACGGGATGCAACGATAGCTATGCGCGGGCTGCTAAAGACAGGCGACCAGTAGCGGCAACGAACAGCTCTTGTGAATGTCTGTTGACCGCACGTATGGCGTAAGGTAAGACTTCTGACCCCGGTTGATTTTTGGCGCGGGGCAGGATGGGGCGGGTCGACTGATTTGATTTACGGTCAGCCTGAATGAGGTGGGAACGGTGAAGCAGTTCGGAAAAACCAGTCTGGCGATTTGGATGGCAGCAATTTGCGCGATGCCGCTGCCGGCAGCACCCGGTGCGGGAGCGCCTGTAAAGAGCACGCACAAATACGTTTCGCGTTATCGCGGCGTACCGACCTTCGCGGATTCGTCCAAAGCAGATGACGCCACCTACGACGATCCCGTGGTACGCGCCGCAGCCGTTTCTGCGCTGGGCCGATACAACGGAGCGGTGGTTGCGGTTGATCCGCACACTGGCCGCATCCTCACGGTAGTGAATCAAAAGATTGCTTTCGGCGACGGTTACATTCCGTGCTCGACGATCAAGCCGACGATCGCGCTTGCAGCCCTGGAAGAAAACGTCATTACGCGCGACACCATGCTGAAGGTGGGGCGCCGCAAGTACATGAACTTGACGGAAGCGATGGCGCACTCGAACAATAGATTTTTTGAGCAACTCGGGTCGCGGATGGGATTCGAGACCGTTTCCAAGTATGGCCGGCTTCTCGGCCTGGGCGAACTGGCAGGGTACAACCTGTCCGACGAACATCCGGGATCGTTCCCCACGGTGCCGCCAGCAAATGGCGGAGTTGCACGGATGTCGAGCTTTGGAGAAGGAATCCAGGTGACGCCGCTGCAGCTCGCGGCGCTTTCCGCGGCGTTCGCGAACGGCGGAACGCTTTATTATCTGCAGTATCCGCACACGCAAGAAGAAGTTGAGAATTTTACGCCGCGAGTGAAGCGCGAATTAAACATTGGCGCGATACTTCCGGAACTCCGCGAAGGGCTGCTTGCGGCGGTGCTGTACGGCACCGGCAAATCGAGCTTCGACCGTGACGGGGAAGAGATGCCGCTGGGCAAGACGGGGACTTGCGACGACCATACGACGCCATCGAAAATCGGGTGGTTCATTACGTACGCCGATGATGCGCATGCAAAGATTGCGCTGGCGGTGCTGTTGCGCGGAAACACGCGCAGCGTGAAAGGGCCTATGGCTGCCGTTGTGGCCGGCCGGATCTACCGCAAGCTTCGCGAACAGAATTATTTTGCGGACGCCACGCACACGGCGGTGGTCAAAACGGGCAATTAACGCAAGTTCGAATCTCACAGCAATGAACTTGTCGCGCTGCGGAAGAACTCCGCAGCGTTTTTCTTTCTAGGGAAAAGTTCAAGTTGCGCCAATGAGGACACGGCACGATCTTGCCAAGTAGGGGCGCAGCATCCCGACAAGGTCGGGACAGGTGCAGAGAACCTACAACCGGGCTCACAGCGTTCAGATTTGCAGTTGGAGGATTGGGCGCAGGTGAAGGAAAGAGATTTGACGGCGACTGCAATTTGCGACAAAAGAGTGAAGGGCATTACGCTGTCAAGGTATCGGAAGCGAGTGGCTTTGGGGGAATCGTGAATCGTCGTTTCTTGTTCTTGGTGCTTTTCGTGTGCGCCGCCGGAGCTGCAACTCTGGGGTACGCGTTTCAGCGACGTATCGCCACGACTGCGGAGTTCGATCGTGAATTGAAGCTGGCGAAAGATGAGGCGCAACGGATCCGCGAGCAGGTGATCCTGCCGACGGAGAAGAAGGTTCCCGCCGGGGAGAATTTCACTGCCGCCCTCCAAAAGTTCGGCTTGAGCGCCGAAGAAGCGGCCAATGCTTCCGCCGCTGCTCAGCACGCTTTCAATCTGCGGCAAGTTCGTGCGGGAAACACCATCACGGTGGGACGCTCGGTGGAGGGGACACTGCGCGAGATCGACTACAAGATTGACGCCGATCGCATGCTGAAGATTGTCCCGGAGGATCTCGGCTTCACGGCACAGATCAGGGAAATTCCGTCAAAGATGGAAGTGACGGCGGTAACGGGCCGCGTGGACGATTCGCTATTCAACGCCGTGGAGGACGCGGGGGAGTCCGCGGAACTGGCGATGCGGCTGGGGCAGATCTTCGGCTACGACCTCGATTTTTATACCGACCCGCGCAAAGGCGACACTTTTCGAATGGTTCTTGAAAAGAAAAAATACGCCAATGGGCAAGTGGCCGGCTACGGAAGGATTCTCGCCGCGGAATACGAGAACGCGGGAAAGAAATACCAGGCTCTGCTGTTTCACGATCCCACTGGCCGGCCTGGATACTATTCAGCGGATGGAAAGTCGCTGCAGAAAGCATTTCTGCGCTCCCCACTGAAGTTCGGCGCGCCGGTAACTTCGCATTTCAGCAAGGCACGCTTTCATCCGATTCTGAAGACCTATCGGGCGCACTTGGGCACAGACTACGGCGCACCTGTTGGCACCCCGGTGCAAACGATTGGGAGCGGCAAGGTGATATTCGCGGGGCGCAAGGGCGGCGAAGGGAACATGGTGCAAATCGCGCATTTCAACGGTTACGAGACGATGTACTTGCACTTGTCACGCATGTTCGTGCGCAACGGCGAGCACGTGGAAATCGGCAAGACCATCGGGCAGGTCGGGAGCACCGGACTTTCCACCGGGCCGCATCTCGACTTCCGCATTCAGCAAAAGGGCCAATACAAGAATTTCGAAAAACTCGGCCTGCCTCCTTCTGATCCAGTCTCGAAGAAAAACTTGCCGGAGTTCGCCGCCTTGCGCGAGAAATGGTTGCCGCTGCTGAAGAATCCAGAGCTGCTGCAAGTGAATGCCGCCGCTGCCAGCGCGGCCGAACCACGCTGATCCGCGCCAGAGCCGATTTCCGGGGCATAAAGCAGCGGCAAGCGCCGCAGCAATTAATAGATAATCGGGAGTTTCGAAAAGTCAGAGGAAGTATCGTCGGTCACACGCAGCACGACCAAGGTACGATCATCATGCGGAGCAATGTCTGAGCCACTGTGGCCGTCCGTCGCCGCCAGGATTCGTTCCGCGATTTGGCGAGCTGAATCGCCCAAAGAAATCGCGGAGAGCAAGGAAGTCAACCTCTCGGGACCAAATTCTTCCCTCGCGGCATTTTCTGATTCCAAGATGCCGTCAGAAGCGAGAATAACGACGTCACCGGGCAGCACGTCAATGGTGGTTTCGTCATATTGGGTATCGGGAATGAGGCCGAGCGGCACGCCTTCCAGGCGGATGGCCCGCACCTGGCCATTGCGGACCAGGAGTGGATAAGGCCCGCCAGCGTTGGCAAGCGTGATTTTCCGGGTTGCCGCATCGTAGATGGCAAACAGCATGGCGATGAATCGAGAATCGAGTCGCGCGCTGACCAGCCGCTGGTTTAGAAGCCCGAGCATGCAAGCTGGCTCGCAGGCATGATCGACGACGATTTCTCGCACGGTGCCGATAGCCAGGGAACCATAGAGCGCCGCGGCGGTGCCCTTGCCGGAAACATCGCCGAGCAGGAATCCCAGGCGGCCTTGTCCATAAGGCAGAAAATCATAAAAATCGCCGCCCAGTTCGCGCGCCGGAACGTAGGCGGCCGCGAGATCGAGACCCGGCATTTCCCGCGCGCCAGTCGGCAATAGTTGGAGCTGGATTTCCCGGGCGGTATCAAGATCGTCACGAAGCCGCCGCTCCCGCTCACGTGCTTCTTCATAGAGCCGCGCGTTTTCGAGAGCGATGGCGATATATGAGCCGAGCGTGGAAAGCATGCGCTCATGCTCGAGCGTGAAGGCGTGCGGCTCAGTGCTCTCCAGATCCAGAACGCCGATGAGGCGGTCCTGCATGAGAAGCGGCACGACGAGTTCGGAACGAGCTGCCACGCCGGTGTCGCACCGGATGTAGCGCGAATCTTCGGTGACATCATGGATTCGCAGAACCCGGCGCTCTCCCGCGGCGATGCCCGTGAGGCCTTGATGGAGAGGGAGGCGAAGCCGTGCGGGAATCGATTCCTTGCAGCGCATGGTGAAAACAGTCTCCAGCAGCTGGGTCTGCTCGCTCCAGAGCATGACGCTGAAGACGTCATAATCCACGATCTTCCTGACGCTGTCGGCGACGCGCTGGAGGAGCTCCTGGCGATCGAGAATGGAGGTCAGCTCCCGGCTCACCTCATACAGCAGGGTTAGGGTCTTGGCCTGTTCCGGAAAACTGACGTAAAGACCCTGCGGAACGGGATCCGCATCACCCAGGAGGGCGAAAGCTCCGAGTTTTGACAGCTCTTCCATGGCGGACGTTGGAAACCTGGCTCTATTACCTATTGGATGTAGCAAATCTCCCCAGGTTGCACAATCCAATTCTTAGAGTAGGACGAAAAAGGCGGAAACTCGGGGGCTGGACGCGGGGTCACTTCGGAGGCGCACTATAGCGGAGTGCGCTCGCTACAACAAGCAACAATGGGCGTGCAAGGGGCCGCCAATTCAGACACTGCGCTGGCCGTTCTTTCTTTCAGCATCTTTGTGAAACAGCGCCAGGCTGCAGCGGCGCAAGGACAAGAGCTCCGTTTCCTCCATACCGTAGCGCTGGATCGCTGCATGGTAGCCCTGCCAGTTGAACGGGCGATGACGCTTTGCGATTGTGCGGAAGAAGCGGTCAAAGAAGTAGAAGCCGATGCCGAAGTTGGTGTCCATGTAGCCGCTACCGTCCACGCTGCGGTGATGAATGTCGTGGAGCCTTCTGGCCCTTAGGAACCAAGATCGGAGCAGGGGGACTCGCGTCATCCAGAAGTTCTCGATGTGCATCCGGTCGTGCAGGTAGCTGAACATCAGTATCGGCCAGCCGAGCAAGGTGCAGAGGGCGAGAATCTGATACGCGGGTGCGACGCCAAGCAGCGCCATCACTCCCCAGCAGAACAGCAGGATAATCCCGGAGGGTGCCAGCCATTCGATCCCCACGTTGCCAATGGAGAAGCGGTCTTCCGTGGCGTCGTGGTAGTGGCCTGCGCGCATGGGTTGCCGGGGGCCGTAGATCAGGAAATGGTGGATCAGATGGCCGCGGCTGAGGGCTGGGAATTTGTCGCTGTGCAGAAGCCGGTGCAGCCAGTAGCCGGCAAATTCGGCGACAATCACGGAGTCCACGAGGGTTGCGACGATCCCGACGAATGTGACGTGCAAGCGTTCGTAAAGCATGAGTGCTTCTCCTTCTTTTCCTGGCCGGGGGCTCAATGAGCGGAACATCAAGCCGCCGATAGGGTGACCTTACGAGGCGCGGAGGGAAGACTCAAGCGACAAGGAACGTCAAGCGGGCGCGTGGGAGAGATGTCGCACGATGACGCGGGGAGTTGCTAGCTTGCGAGTTGAAAGGAAAGGACTTGCACCAGGGAACGGGAGCACTGGCGCGTCCAGGGAAAGCCCGAACTGCGCCTTGGGACCAGAGACGGGGATCAGAAATAATAGCGCTCCGCGGCGAGCGTGCGCACGACGCGCCATGAAATCTGCCCTAGAAACCAGGTGCCAGCGAAGCCGAAGGCTACTTCACTTCCCAGGTGTCGCCCGCGCGAAGAAGCTTGGAGAGGTCGCCGCGACCACGCTTGGCGATGACGTCCTTGACTTGCTGGTTCATCACGTCTTCGTAGCGCGGCACATCGCCCCATGCGCGGAAGACGCCGATGGGCGTCGGGAAATCCGGGCGGTGCTCCATGTGCGAGAGCTGGAAGGCATAGGCCGGGCGCGGATGGTGCGCATCGTGAACGATCAGATCAGACTCAGAAGTGCCATTGCCGAGCTGTACGACTTCAATGTCGCCGTCCGCTTTCCGGCGAATGCCCTTGTCGTGATTTTTTCCGAAAATCATTGGTTTGCCATGTTCGAGTTGTAGGACGTGCTCGCTGCGAGCGTCGCGGTCCGTTAGCGAGAACCACGCGCCGTCGTTGAAGATGTTGCAGTTCTGGAGAATCTCGACGAACGCGGAGCCCTTGTGCGCGGCGGCGTGCTTTAGTGTTTCTTTGAGCTGGGCCTGGAAAACGTCAACAGAGCGGGCCACGAACGTGGCCTCGGAACCGATGGCCAGTGAAACGGGATTGAACGGCCGATCCAACGATCCAAAAGGCGTCGATTTCGCTTTCTTGTTGAGTTCCGAAGTCGGCGAGTATTGTCCCTTTGTCAGCCCATAGATCTTGTTGTTGAATAGCAGCACCTTGATGCCGACATTGCGGCGCAGCATGTGGATGGTGTGATTGCCGCCGATGGAGAGCGCATCTCCGTCGCCGGTGGCCACCCAAACTTCGAGGTCGGGACGAATGGCTTTGAGACCCGTTGCCACCGCCGGTGCGCGGCCGTGAATGGTGTGAAAACCATAAGTATTCATGTAATACGGAAAGCGGCTGGAACAGCCGATGCCGGAGACGATAACGAAATTCTCTTTCTTGATGCCGAGTTCCGGGAAAACGGCCTGAACCGCGGAGAGGATGGCATAGTCGCCGCAGCCCGGGCACCAGCGCACTTCCTGGTCGGTTTGAAAATCCTTCTTTGTGAGTGGCGGTGGCAGCGTTGCGGTTCCCATGGTCGGTTCTCCTAGAGTCCCAACATCTCTTCAATTTTTTGTTCCAGTTCCGCTTGCTTGAATGGGCGCCCCTGGATCTTGTTCAAGCCGACGGCGTCCACGAGATATTTTGCACGCAGAACCCATAAAAGCTGGCCCATGTTCAATTCGGGGACCAGAATCTTTTTGTAGCGCTTGAAGATGTCAGCCAGATTCGACGGAAGCGGATTGAGGTAACGCAGGTGCAGGTGGCCGATTTTGCGGCCCTTGGCACGTTGGGCTTTCAACGCCGCGGTAACCGACCCAGATGTCGAGCCCCACGCCACGATGAGCAGGTCGCCTTCGAGATCGCCAGCGGGGAGCACATTGGGAATGTCCTGGGCAACCGCAGCAACTTTTGCGGCGCGGATGCGCACCATGTTTTCGTGATTCAACGGTTCGTAGTTGATGTTCCCCGTGGGATCCTGTTTTTCGAGGCCGCCGATGCGATGTTCGAGTCCAGGAGTTCCGGGAACCGCCCAGGGACGGGCGAGTGTTTGTGGGTCGCGCTTATATGGCAAGAAGGTGCCTGGGTCAGTTGCAAATTTCACTGGAAAATCCGGAATGTCTCTCAAATCCGGTATCCGCCAGGGCTCCGCGCCGTTGGCGAGGTATCCGTCCGAGAGAATAATGACGGGCACCATGTATTTGACGGCGATGCGGCAGGCCTCAATCGCCACCCAGAAGCAATCGGCTGGAGTTGAGGCAGCCAGCACAGGAATGGGCGCTTCGGAGTTGCGACCGAAGAGAGCCTGCAAGAGGTCGGCCTGCTCGGTTTTGGTCGGGAGGCCAGTTGAGGGCCCGCCGCGCTGGATATCGCAAATGACCAGGGGGATCTCGACGGCAACGGCAAGGCCCATCGCCTCGGTCTTCAGCGCCATGCCGGGCCCCGAAGTCGTGGTGATTGCGAGTGCGCCAGCGTAGGCTGCGCCGATCGCCGAGGTGATGGCAGCGATCTCGTCTTCGGCCTGGAAGGTCATCACACCAAAGTCTTTGTACTGCGAGAGTTCGTGCAGAATGTCCGAGGCCGGAGTGATCGGGTAACTGCCTTGAAAAAGCGTTAGCCCGGATTTTTGCGCCGCAGTGACAAATCCCAGAGCGAGCGCCTGGTTGCCGCTCATGCTGCGATAGAGCCCTGGAGTAAGCTGGGCTGGCGGAATCTCGTAGCTAACCTGGAACGCTTCCGTCGCTTCGCAATAAGAATAGCCGCCCTTCAACGCGAGCTTGTTGGCTTCCACGAGCAGCGGCTTGTTCTTGAACTTGTCTTCAATCCAGCGGACCGTCGGCGCGCTCGAGCGGTTGTAGAGCCAATAACACATTCCGAGCGCGAAAAAATTCTTGCAACGGTCCATGGACTTGGCGTCGAGGCCCAAATGCTCGAGCGAACGCCGCGTCAGCCGTTCGAGCTCGACGGAGAATAACCGGAATTTATCTAATGAATGATCTTCCAGGGGATTGGAGGTCATCTGCGCTTTGCGGAGATCGCCCTCTTTGAAGCTGTCGCTGTTGACGATTAGGATCCCGTTGGCTTTCAGGTCGGCAATGTTCACTTTTAGCGCGGCCGGATTCATGGCGATCAGCACATCGATGGCGTCGCCGGGCGTATAAACTTCGTTCGAGGAAAAGTGCAGCTGGAAACCACTGACGCCGGGGATGGTACCCGCAGGGGCGCGGATTTCCGCGGGATAATCAGGAAACGTAGCAATATCATTGCCGTAGAGCGCGGCGGTATTGGTGAACTGGTTGCCGGTGATCTGCATGCCGTCGCCGGAATCGCCGGCGAAACGGATGACCGCCTGCTCAATCACTTCTCTGCTTTTTACCGGTGGAACTTCCGCGAGCGTAGACATTCTTATCCGAACCTCCGCACTTCGATGAACTCCCCCTGTCCCCAGGGGAGTGTGGCTCAATCATAAGGATGAGGCGGTGCAGTAAAAGGATGGTTTCTAAGGCAGCCCGCCAGGAGCCGACACCCAGAGGATATCACACCGGAACGGGCATGGCAGCGAGAGAGTCCTGCGCGACACGATGTGTCTTATCAAGAAATATTCGGGATGGAGGTGCGGTCTTTTCGCGTTCGCGCGCGAGCCGACAGTGCGTTTTCAGGGTGCGGAGGCTGCGCGTGAAGCCTGTTCAAGGAAGCGCGGCCGATAGTAAACGAGCAGGCCAAGGATTGCCCCGGCCACCAAAAGTCCGAGAACCATCGTCCAGCCGTAACTATGTGAGAAGTCTGCCGCCGAAAAAGGTGTGTCAGGCAGATGCATCGAGGCTTGAATGTCCTTCATGAAGGAATCCATCGCAGTCTTGTAATTAGGAGTTAGAAGCGTTACCACCATGCTAGCGAGCCAGAAGAGTTGCAGGCCGATGGTCAGTGTGTAACTCCATGGCTTCAGCTTCAAGAGGCCAATGCCAGCCACAAAAAAGGCGAGGCAGGTGACTATCAGCACGGCCAACCCTACGCTTCCTGGGAGAACCCACCCGAAGAGAAATACCGGCACGCGAACGGGGACAAAAGGAAAAAAGAGCAAGTTTAGGATTGAGGTGATGTAAAACCATGCCAGTGCGGAGACCGGCAGTGGGCAAGCGGGTTTCGGCGGCACGTTTGGATCGCCAGGCAGCGCGGAGTCAGCAAATTGCGCCTTAACGCTCGAGCGATTGAATAGGATGAGCCACCAGACGCCGATCACAAGAGGCACGCCGTAAACCAGGAGCACTATCAAACGGACCGATGGCAACGTGCCCGCCGCTAATTCGGGAGCATTCGGGTTTGGAGTGAACGGCATCAGAAAAATGAAGAGAATGCCAATCACTCCAAAAAAGACGGAGAGGCCTCCCCAGGTCAAGATGGAAATGCGCGCCCATTTGCGAAGGTAGAGGAGCCCAACGCCTGTTGCGATACCAAAAGCGGAAAGGCACATCATGAAGGCCTGTGTGCCCAACATCATGTAGCGCATCGCGGGCGGCAGTGAGGATGCCGGACCTGGCAACCTAGCCAGCAGAAAAACGAAAAATGCGGCGGAACAGCAAAGGAGCAGGAAGATGCTTTCCAAAATGGCCCCGACTGCGGCAGCAGTAACGGTGGCGGAACGTTTCTCAGAGGACTCCATCAAGTGCCTGTATATCACTTCCCGATAGGACGCGGAAGGGAGTGGTGAAAGTAACGCGAAGGAAAAAAGGAGCTTGACGTTCGCTTTCTTTTCGCCTAAAGTGCCTGTGGAAATCTAATCGAGTGGAGGCGGCACATGGCTTTGACCAAGCGGCAAAAGGAAGTCCTCGATTACCTCGTGGCCTTTGAGACCAAGCACGGCTACGCGCCGAGCTTCGAGGAAATTGGCAAGGGCCTCAAGCTCACTTCACTGGCCACCGTGCACAAGCACGTCACCACGCTGGAGAAAAAAGGATTCATTCGCCGCGGCTACAACCAGAGCCGTTCGATCGAGATCATCCAGTTGCCCAAGTCGGTCAAGGATCAGGTGAGCGATCGCAAGGTGCAGGAGCTTCCCTTGGTGGGAAGAATCGCCGCGGGGCGCCCGCTGGAAGCTGTGGAGGAACGCGAAACGATTTCCTTGGGTGATTTTGCCCGTGGAGGCAATTCCTTCGTTTTGCAAGTCAAAGGCAGCTCCATGATTGAAGACCACATCATGGATGGAGACTACGTGGTGTGCGAGCAAACGCAAGTTGCCAATGCCGGCGACATCGTCGTGGCGTTGATCGGCGGCGAGGATGCCACCCTCAAGCGCTACTATCGAGAAGGCCCCGGCAAAATCCGCCTGCAACCAGCAAACTCCGAGATGGCTCCTATTATGGTTGCTGCGCAAGACCTCAAGATTCAGGGCCGCGTTATCGGCGTACTTCGCAAATACTAGCTCTGAATCATCTCAGTTCTTCCCTGGTAGGCCATCAACAGTCGCTCGGCCTGACCTGTCACTTTGCCCTATTTCCGCGAATAAATTGTTTGTGTCAGAATCCATTGGCGTGCATCAGAAGAATGTTCTGGCTGCGCTCAGGACTTCCCTAGGCAAAGCCGCGGGGAGGCTGAGGTGGGCGGAACATTCGAGGTCTAAACCAAAACGTCCGAGGTATCGAATTTGCCCCCGAAACGCCAAAGCATCCTGATTGTCGATCCCGATCCGGCCTCCCTCCGCCAGCTTGAGGAGTTGGCGCGTTCCGCGGGATATGAAATTGCTATTTCCTCCTCCCAGGCCGAAGGGTTCAAGTTTGTCCAGGACGCCAGCGTTGACCTGCTCCTGCTGTCCGCAGACCTGGCCGACATCCAATGCTGCGACGCCCTGGCCGAAGTCAAAGGGAACGCGTCAACCGCGGGGACCCGCGTGATTTTGTTAACAAGAGGCGGGGCGGCGGAACGGGTGCGAGGCCTGGATCTCGGCGCGGACGAAGTACTTACTTCACCGTGGGAGCCGGCGGAATTGCTCGCGCGCGTGAGAGTGCAATTGCGCGAAAAACATGCCTTCGACGAACTGGGCGAGAAGACGCGCATTGCCGATGAAGGCCGGGAGGTGGCGCAGACAGCTTTCCAAGCACTCGCCGTCACCGAGAAGATGACCCGCGATGCTTTTTCGCTAGGACGCGCTTTGAAGATTGGCGTGTCGGCGCTTTTTGCTGTCGCTCTCCTGATCGCCGGAATTTTTGTGCTTTTCTCCCGCCGCGCCAACAAGGAAGCCAACCGCGCCTACTCCGTGATTGCCCAGCTCGAGCGCGGCGCGCACCGCCAGGAACAATTGATGGCGGACGCCCGCAGCGCGCGCGCTGATCTTCAGCAAACCGATGTTCTCGCACAAAAGCAACAGCTTAAGCAGCAATCGGATGAATTGCGCCAGAAGATTTCTGGCGCTGACCCCGGTGATGTCTCATCACTTCGCCGACAACTCGAGGAAACTACCTCGCGGCTCAAGCGCGTGGAGACGGAGTCGCAATCCGCCGAAGAAGTGATCCGCGCTTATGCGCCTAGTGTGTGCCTCATTCATGTTTCCGTATCCTTCATCGACCGGGCTTCGGGCCGTCCGCTACGTTACGGGGCCATCAATCCGGACGGGGAGCCGCTCCACGACAGCGACGGCAACCCGGTGTATACCCTGGAAGGCCGCGCTCCGGAAGTTCGCGCTGATTTTTTTGGTACGGGATTTATCGCCGGCGACGGCCGCATTCTCACCAATCATCATGTGGCGCAACCTTGGTGGAAGAATGACGAGCTGGCCACCGTGACCAGCCAGGGATTGAATCCCAGCATCGCGGAGCTGACCGCGTATTTCCCTGACACGGCGGCGGGCGTTCCCGTCACCGTTTCGCAGATTTCCGATGAAGCGGACCTCGCGGTATTAAAAGGCGATTTGTCCAACTTAAAGAAACCCGTCCTGAAAATGGATGCCCGCAGGGAAGCGGCGGTGAGCGGCCAGACTTTGCTCTCACTCGGCTACGCCACGGGCATCAGCGCGATTCTCGCGCGCGCCGGGGAAGACGCGGTGAGCGAAATCGCCAAGACCACCGGCGGAAGGCCGAAAGAAGTTGCCGACGAACTTCTCCGCCGAAAATTGATCCGTCCGCTGGTGACCCAGGGCCATATCGGCGACGTTCTTCCGGATAAAATTGTTTACGACGCGCAGACCACTTCCGGCGGCTCGGGCGGGCCGCTCATCAATCGCGAGGGGGAAGTGATTGGCGTTACGTTTGCTGTCGTCAAAGGATTTGGCGGTTCGAATTTTGGCGTGCCGATCCGTTTTGCCCAGCCGCTCCTCAAGCCATGATGGGCCGTTTTGGTCTATTCTCAGGTGTGGAGCAAAACCGTCGCCTTTCGTTGCCAACCAGATTCCTGAATCGCCTGCCCCGTCTCACGCACCCTGTAGTCGTGTGCATCATCGCTGTTCTGCTGGTGGTACCTGTTCCTGTCCACGCGTACGCCGTTCTTTCTCACGAAGCGATCATTGATGCGGCTTGGGGAACGCACATCAAACCGCTGCTCGTGAAGAAATTTCCGCAGGCCACAGAAGAAGATCTGAGCAGGGCGCAGGCCTACGCGTATGGCGGCGCTATTATTCAAGACATGGGCTACTACCCTTACGGCAGGCCCTTTTTTAGCGATCTGACGCACTACGTTCGCAGCGGCGATTTCATTCTGGCCCTGCTGCGAGACGCGAAAGATGTCAACGAATACGCCTTCGCGGTCGGCGCGCTTGCCCACTACGCTGCGGACAACAACGGCCATCGGCTGGGCACCAACCGCGCCGTTCCGGTTCTCTACCCAAGCCTTCGGAAAAAATACGGCGATAGCGTTTCGTATGAGGACGGGCGGCTCGCGCATGTGAAGACCGAATTTGGGTTCGACGTTCTCGAGATCGCTCGCGAGCGTTACGCGCCGGACAGCTATCACGATTTCATCGGATTCGAAGTTTCCCGCCCGGTTCTCGATCAGGCGTTCCACGAGACTTATGGGCTGGAACTGAAAGACGTGCTCTTGAACGAAGACAAAGCTCTGAGTTCGTACCGCCATGACGTTAGCAAATTGATTCCCAAGGCTACCCGCATTGCCTGGCACCTCAAAAAAGACGAGATCAAGGATGATATTCCGGACGCCACCAAGCGAAGATTTCTATTCAACTTGTCGCGCGCTAACTACGAGCGCGAATGGGGCAAGGACTATCGCAAGCCCAGTCCCGGCGAGAGATTTCTGGCTTTTCTATATCAACTGCTCCCCAAGTTCGGCCCGCTCAAGATTCTCCAGTTCAGGACGCCGACGCCGCAGACCGAGCAAATGTTTGAAGCCAGTTTCAATGCCACTCTGGACCGCTATCGGGAGCTTTTAACGGATGTTCGGGAAAACCGGCTGATCCTGCCCAATGATAATTTTGACGTCGGTGAGAATACCGGCCCCGGGAAGTACCGATTAAACGATGAAGCCCACGCGGAATTGCTCGACAAGCTGACGGAGAACAAATTCGCCAATGTTTCCCCGCCGGTCAAAGAAGAGCTTGAGCGTTTTTACGATACCCCGGAAGCTCCCTATGCGACCAAACGCAACGCAAAAGCCTGGGCCAAGCTGCAAACCCAGTTGCAGCAATTAAAATCAGCAGTCACCGCTGCTCCTGGAGATGCTGTCCGCTGAGCAGTGCCAGACAGATCAGCCGCGCCGGGTTCAGGGTCACGGTCTCCTACAAGCTCTTCTCTCGGCCTAGAAAAATAATTTGTTCTTTCCATCCAAAAAACTGCAACTAAGTCGCGTCGCCCCCATGAAACAATGTAGAATTTCGCGCGACGCTTTGATCGCCTCTGAGATGAAGAAAACCAAACCGATCCGCAAACTGCTGGCTGCCAATCGCAGCGAAATCGCCATACGAATATTTCGCGCCGCCAACGAGCTTGGTTTGCGCACTGTGGCCATCTATTCGCAGGAAGACCGGCTCGCACTGCATCGCTTCAAAGCCGACGAGGCGTATCAAGTCGGCGCAGGCAAGGGCCCGGTGGAAGCCTACCTGGACATCGCTGGAATCGTTGCATTGGCGAAGGAGAAGGGCGTCGACGCAATCCACCCGGGTTACGGTTTTCTTTCGGAGAATCCTGCGCTAGCCCGCGCTTGCGAAAAAGCCGGGATCACATTTGTTGGTCCACCACCGAATCTTCTCGAACTCCTGGGAGACAAGACTGCCGCTCGAAGGCTTGCCGCATCGGCTGGCGTCCCCGTTCTGCCGGGGACGGAGAACGCGGTTACGTCGGCCGGGGAAGCGCAAAAGATTGCGAGAGAAATCGGCTATCCCGTCATTGTGAAAGCAGCAATGGGGGGCGGTGGCCGCGGGATGCGCGTCGTTCATGATGCCGCGCAGCTCGACGCCCTTCTCGAAGAAGCGCAGGGAGAAGCACGTTCCGCGTTCGGCAACGCCTCTGTTTTTCTGGAAAAATATTTGCCACGCGCGCGGCACTTGGAAGTCCAGATTTTGGCTGACCATCACGGAAATTTGTTGCATCTTTACGAACGCGACTGCTCGGTTCAGCGCCGGCACCAAAAGGTCGTGGAGGTTGCTCCCGCCGCGAATCTCCCCGCGAGTATTCGAACCGAACTCTGCGATGCGGCCGTGCAGCTCGCGCGCAAGGCTAAATATCACAACGCCGGAACCGTCGAATTTCTCTACGATGTGGATTCGCAGAAGTGGTATTTCATCGAGGTCAACCCGCGCATTCAGGTCGAGCACACCGTGACCGAGATGATCACGGGCATCGACCTCGTGCGCTCGCAGATTCTCGTCGCGCAAGGATACAAGCTGCACGATCCTCCGATGGCACTTCCGCAGCAGGAACATATTCCGCTGAATGGGGCCGCTCTCCAGTGCCGCGTGACCACGGAAGATCCGGAGAAAAACTTCGCTCCCGATTATGGGAAGATTTCCACCTATCGTTCTCCAGCGGGCTTCGGAATTCGCCTCGATGGCGGCACCGCCTATTCCGGCGCGGTGCTCGCCGCCTATTACGATTCGCTGCTCGTTAAAGTGACGGCTTGGGGCACGAACCTTCCTGAAGCTTGCCAGCGCATGGACCGTGCCCTTCGGGAATTCCGAATTCGCGGCGTGAAGACGAATATTCCCTTCGTTGAAAATGTAGTGAACCACCCGAAATTTCGCGCCGGCGAAGTCACCACTTCTTTCCTCGACGAGTCACCCGAGCTATTCCGTTTCCCCAGCCGCGGCGACCGCGCCACGAAGTTGCTTTCCTATCTCGGCGATGTAATTTTGAACGGCAATCCCGAAGTAAAAGGGAAGCAGATTCCCAACGAAATCGCGCCAGCAGTCGTTCCAGCCACACCCGGCGGCAAACCGCCTGCTGGGACACGCCAGCTTTTGCAAAAACTTGGACCGAAGAAATTCGCCGCCTGGGCGTGGAAAGAAAAGCGGCTGCTGATTACCGATACCACTTTCCGCGACGCGCACCAGTCGCTCATGGCCACGCGCGTTCGAACGTTCGACTTGCTCGCCACCGCCAGCGCCGTCGCGCATCGCCTCCCCAATCTTTTCAGTCTCGAGATGTGGGGCGGCGCGACATTTGATACGGCAATGCGCTTCCTGCACGAGGATCCCTGGCACCGATTGCGCGAACTGCGCGAGCGCGTTCCCAATATCTGTTTTCAGATGCTCCTTCGCGGCGCCAACGCAGTCGGCTATACCTCTTATCCCGACAACGTAATCATTGAATTTGTACGCGAAGCGCACACGCAGGGCATCGATATCTTTCGCATCTTCGATTCGCTCAATTCCATAGAAAACATGCGCGTATCGATCGATGCCGCTCTTGAAACCGGAGCCGTTTGCGAAGCCGCCATTTGTTACACCGGCGATATTCTCGACAAAGGGCGCCCGAAATATTCGCTCAAGTATTACGTCGCGATGGCCAAGCAGCTGGAAAAGATGGGCACGCACTTCCTCGCGATCAAGGACATGGCCGGACTCTGCAAGCCCTACGCGGCATTTGAATTGGTGAAGACGCTGCGAAATGAAGTCGGCATACCGATCCACTTTCACACACACGACACAAGCGGTATTAACTCAGCCTCTGTGCTGAAGGCATCCGACGCGGGAGTCGACGTCGCCGACGGCGCCATCGCCGCCATGAGCGGCGGCACTAGCCAGCCCAATCTCAATTCTATCGTCGAAGCGCTTCGCCACACGCCGCGCGACACGCAGCTCGATATCGAAACCCTCAACCAATGCTCCGACTATTGGGAAACCGTTCGCACTTACTATTTGCCGTTCGACTCCGGCCCCAAAGCTGGCTCCGCGCGCCTCTATCAGCATGAAATTCCCGGCGGACAGTTTACCAACCTGCGCGAACAAGCCGCCGCCATGGGCCTCGGCCATCGCTGGCGCGAAGCCGAAAAAATGTACGCCGAGGTGAACCAGCTATTCGGCGACATCGTCAAAGTCACGCCATCGAGCAAAGTTGTCGGTGACATGACGCTTTTCCTGATGGCCAAGGAGATGCAGCCGGCTGATGTTCTCGCGCTCGACGAAAACCATGACGTTTCTTTTCCCAATTCCGTCGTCGAACTTTTCTCCGGCGTACTCGGCATCCCTCCTGGCGGCTGGCCGAAAAAATTGCAGAAGATTATCTTGCGCGGCCAAGCTCCTCTTCGCGGCCGCCCCAGCGCAAATTTGGAACCAGTGAATTTTCCCGAAGAGAAGAGTTCCCTCGAAGCCAAGCTCGGTCACACGCTTCGCATGGACGATGTGTTGAGCTATCTGCTCTATCCCGACGTTTTCACCAAGTTCGACAAGTTCCGCCAGGCGTATTCCGACGTCGGAGTTTTACCAACTCCCGCCTTCTTCTACGGCCTGAAATCCGGCGAAGAAATCACCGTCGAAATCGAATCCGGAAAATCCCTCATCATCAAGTTTCTGACCATCAGCGAGCCGCATCCCGATGGCACGCGCACGCTCTTTTTTGAATTGAACGGCCAGCCTCGCGAAGTCAATGTCCGCGATCGCGCTCTGCGCGTAGTCGAGCGCGCGCATCCAAAGGCTGATCCCGCCGACCCCGGCCAGATAGGCGCCCCGACGGCAGGGGTCATCAGCGGCGTCGCCGTGCAAGCCAATCACACCGTGGAACGTGGCGCAAAACTTCTCACTCTCGAAGCCATGAAAATGCAGTCCAATATCTATGCGCCCATTGCAGGCCGCATCGTGAAAGTACTTGTGACCTCCGGCCAACACGTCGAAGCCAAAGATCTCCTGGTGACGATCGCACCGTGAGTTCCGGACAGCTCCGCAAACACGAACAATTCCGCTCGCGCTTTCTCCGCAACCAGCGCGACCTTATCGTCTACACTCCGCCCGGCTACGCCGAACAGCCCGCCCGCCATTTTCCCGTCCTTTATCTTCACGACGGACAAAATCTTTTCGACGGTGCCACTTCGTTCATCCCCGGGCAAGATTGGCACGTTGGCCAGACAGCGGACTATTGCATTCAGTCCGGCACCGTCGCTCCGCTCATCATTGTCGGCATGTACAACACCAAGGCGCGCATTCGCGAATACACACCCACGCACGTTCCCAAACTCGGCGGCGGCCGCGCCGACCGCTACGCCAAATTTCTGATTGAAGAAGTGAAGCCTTTTGTCGACCGCGAATACCGCACACTTTCCGGTTCGCAACACACCGGCATCGGCGGTTCCTCACTCGGCGGCCTCGTTTCTCTCTACCTCGGTCTCAAGCATTCGCGCATTTTCGGGAAGATCGCCGCCCTCTCACCGTCAGTGTGGTGGAACCACCAGGGACTTCACCGCTTTGCCCAATCAGCAGTGATCGAACCCCGCCCGTCCATCTGGCTGGACATTGGCACGCGCGAAGGCCCGCGCATCGTCCCGCAAGTCGAAAAATTCCGCGACGTGCTCCTCGAAAAAGGCTGGAAGCTCGAAAGCGATTTACATTACGAAAGGGTTGAAGGCGCGGAGCATAACGAACTCGCCTGGGCGCAGCGCGTCGGCCCGTTTCTGCAATTCCTGTATCCCCCAGGCGAAGCCGCAGTATAATCCGCGCTCTAGCTACTCGGTTCCAGGAGGCGTCGCATGCCGGAAGGCCGGCCTCTCACCATTCTCTGCGTCAGTTCCTACGAAAAGGGCCAGGAATTCATCCGCACCTGCAAAGCGATGGGCTGCGTCGTCCTGCTGCTGACGGTCGAAAAACTTCGCCACGCCGACTGGCCGTTCGATTGCATCGACGAAGTCTTCACCATGCCCGAAGACCTCCCGTTGCAGAGCTTGATTTATGCCGTCAGTTACGCCGCGAGGTCCCATTCCATCGATCGCATTGTCGCGCTCGATGAATTCGACATGGAGAACGTTTCCGCCCTGCGCGAGCATCTCCGCATTCCCGGCATGGGCCTCACCACTGTCCGCTATTTTCGCGACAAACTGGCCATGCGAGCCCGCGCCCGCGAAGCCGGAATTCTCGTGCCCGAGTTCGTTCACGTCCTCAACTACGATCATCTTCGCGAATTCATGTCCCGCGTTCCCAATCCCTGGTTGCTCAAGCCGCGCTCGCAAGCTTCCGGCATCGGGATGAAGAAAATCAATTACCCCGACCAGCTATGGCATTGGCTCGACCAGCTTGGCGATCAGCAATCCTTTTATTTACTCGAGCAATTCGTTCCCGGCGCCGTCTTTCACGTCGACAGCATCGTTTCCGAGCGCAGCGTCGCTTTCGCCGAGGCTCACGCCTACGGCACGCCGCCTCTCGATACCTCTCATCAAGGCGGCGTCTTCACCACGCGCACTCTTCCCCGCGAAGCCGAAGAAACCAAATCGCTCCACGAAATCAATCGCAATTTATTACAGGGGCTGGGCCTCTTGCGCGGAGTCACCCACGCGGAGTTTCTGAAATCGCACGCCGACGGAAAATTTTATTTCATTGAAGTGGCCGCCCGTGTCGGCGGCGCCTATATCTCTGATGTCATCGAGACCGCCACCGGCATCAACCTCTGGCGCGAGTGGGCGCGCCTCGAAGTCGGGGCAGGGAATCATCCTTACCAGCTTCCCCCCATGCGTCGCGACTACGCCGGAGTCATTCTTTCTCTCGCCCGCCAGGAACATCCCGACACGTCCGCCTACACCGATCCCGAAATCTCCTACCGCGTCACGAAATATCACCACGCCGGCTTCATCCTGAAATCTCAGAGCCACGAACGCATCCAGCACTTGCTCGATTCCTACGCCACCCGCTTTCAAGCCGACTTCGTCGCCACCCAACCAGTTCCGGACAAGCCAAGCTCCTAGCGTGAAATCCGCCGCCAGTTCAGTTGGTTCTCTTCGTTCTTACTGGAGCTTCTACTCGAAAAGGAGCAGTAGAAAGGGCTGTGTTTCTATCGCCAAGTGCGCCGAGAAAGATCGTGAACCTACCATCATCACCCACGTGGAATCCTGGTCTTTGGGCAGGAACCACTCCGCCCACGCTAATACTCTCGCCCGGCCATAGTCGCCGGCGAACTAAGTGTGTTTCTGTCACCTCAAATGACGGACGGCAAAACAAACGGGAACCGTAAGCACCCCATTCTGTAACGACGTTCCATCTTCCTAACTGAGGGTCCCGTCGTTCAACATAATAAGCGACCATGGTATCGTGCAAACTGGCAAAATTCAGGTAGTCACAAGCCGTGATTGTAGCTGGAAAAACCCCGTAGTTGGTCAATCTAGCGTCGTAGATTTTCGCTACTCCGTCGACACCGAGAAGTTCTGAACTAGTAGTGACTACGGCGTCCGCATGCAAACCTATTGGCGCAAGATGACCGAAACGGAAAAAGTGAATTGATTCGTGAATGATAGCGCCTAGCGAAGCAGTTGCGATTAGCAAGACACCAACTTTTCGCCGAGTGTTCATCTGGGCTGTTTGACACCGTCAGTCTATCCTGAGTTCCTGAAGCTTTGTAGATAGTGAATAAGTCCCACACTCCGCTTTACATTCCCCTCGCATTCCCGCACAATCCTTCCGCAACTGCCCACCCAGCCCTGCATCGACCTGTCCCAAAGTCTAGTTACTGTCTGGAACGACGCGCTCACACTTTGTTTGCCGCGTGCATTTCCGGGGCATACAGTTTGCAGTACCCCGGCCGGAAATCCGCGTGGGGTGGTAGTGCCTTTGGGAGGTCCGATGTGGGGCAATAAGAAACCGGATGCACCGCAAGCAGGGCAACCGGAGTTTAAAAATTTAGCAACGAATCAGCCGTCGAAGCCTGCTTCGTCGACTTGGGAGGAAAAATCCGCAATGAGTACAGATGCGATGCGTCCACTGGGTGCAACCGCCGACCGCGCTACGGCGCGGCTGGGGGCCAGCCTGCATGTAAAAGGTGAAATCTCCGGCAATGAAGATCTGTTAATCGATGGTTCAGTCGAAGGACTGATCACGCTCGATGAGCGGAAGCTGACTGTCGGCGCCTCGGCCAAAGTAACCGCCGACATCATTGCCCGCGAGGTGGTGGTGTACGGCAACGTGAAGGGCAACCTTCGCGCCAAGGATCGGATTGAAATCAAGAAGGATGGTTCGGTCAACGGCGACCTCACCACTTCCCGCATCATGATCGAAGACGGCGCTTACTTCAAAGGCTCCATCGAGATCGACAAGAGTCCAGAAAAGGAATCCGGCGGAAATGCATTTGGCCGGACCTCTTCGGCGGCCGCAAGCGCACCGGCAACCAAAACCATCTAGCTGTCGTCCACATTCACGTTCGTTCTCGACAGCGGCGCCCCGATCCGGTGGGGGCGCCGTTCGTTTGTTAGCCAGCCCGTTAAATTCTCTTATCCATTATTTCTTAACTTTTAGAAATAGCATGCCGATGCCATTCGGGCGCTGCGTTTAGGAATCTTTCTCCCTCAGCAGTTCATGACCGATATCGACGGCCTTCATGGCAACTTTCTCACTACGGACGGCTGTTGGCCGAAGGTTGAACAACGGTTAAGGCGGCGTTCTGAGGCGTGCCATCCGAGGAAGCGATGGCGTCGCAAATCCCGACGGCGAAACAGTCTCGCTGGATGCCGCCTTCATCGCCAACTAACCGAGTTCTTGCCTTTTTTCTCTCCTCCGGATGCCTGCTAACCTTTTTGCAGTATGCTCATCCAATTTGAGGACGATAAAATAACCAGATTCGCTCCCGAGGGAAGTTCGCCCCGCGCGACTAAACAAGAGGTTCTAAATGGAAACACGAAAATTAGGAAACTCGGATATCAAAATAACGCCTGTCGGCTTTGGTGCTTGGGCCCTCGGTGGTTCCGGCTGGGAATTTGCCTGGGGCCCGCAGGACGACGCCGATTCCATCGCTGCCATTCATCGCGCGCTGGAGTTGGGCGTCAACTGGATCGACACCGCCGCGGTCTACGGCCTGGGCCACTCCGAAGAGGTCGTCGCGCGCGCGCTGAAGGAATGGCGCGGCCCGCGCCCCTACGTTTTCACCAAATGTGTCTTGCGCTGGAACGAGCAGGGAAAAATATGGAAGGAATTCGGTCCCGATTCCATTCGCCGCGAATGCCAAGACAGTCTACGCCGCCTGCAGGTCGACACCATCGATCTCTATCAAATGCACTGGCCCCCGGACGACAACAAACCCGGCATCGAGGAAGCGTGGCAAACTCTCTCCGCTCTGAGAGCCGAAGGTAAGGTCCGCTGGATCGGCGTTTCTA
>Ga0137418_10001034_pt1 | contig 25516 bp, 16 predicted proteins | sample CZODoug3_1_2_16f_FD_122242 | JGI IMG/M metagenome (GOLD analysis project Ga0137418, IMG submission 122242) | Vadose zone soil fungal communities from Angelo Coast Range Reserve, California, USA - CZODoug3_1_2_16fungal (Hybrid Assembly) | ecosystem: Environmental > Terrestrial > Soil > Vadose...
TGATTATCTTACTGGCTTCTCCCGTCAGCCATAGGTAGTGATCGGATGGCTGGTGGTCCATATCAATAAATGAAGTAGCCTTTCCGAGAGGTGGCGCATCCGAACACTTGAATATCGCAGTCCCTTCATTGACTTCATCAAACATGGCTACGTAAAGCATCTTCCCTCCTGCATTGATGGCTGTGGAAAGCATTTGCCAATAAAAACGTCCGCCTTGTCGTGGAATTGATCCGACCGGTTTTATATCATCTGGAAAGGCATGCACACTCAGGTTGTGCCAACTGAATCCGGGATAAACACACGGTACATAGTCAACGTTGTTGGCCAGGCACCACTTCCTGTCTTCGATCATTACATCACGGTACCGGTCCATATCGTTATGGAGTAAGGGCGAAAAGCGTTGCACGGTCCAGGGCATGACCAGGTCTGCCTGGCGAATGAGGTCGTGCAGGTAGGGATCGGGGACACAATCTGCCTGAAGGTCCCGCCAGAATGTAGGAACACCGAGCATCACAGAGCAGCCGCCATAAACCGGGTCGTACTTCAGGAAATTGATCAGCCGCTCCAGACCGATGTTGCGGATGTTATAAGGTCTGTCAGGAAAGCCAACTCCCCAAATTACCACCAGTGGTTTTCCCCGGTGGAACAAATACGTTTTTTCCCCTTTTTGATTGGTAACCTTCAGTTCATCCACCAGGTATTTCCAATCGTCGATGATCGTAGAGCAATCTTCACCGCCCGCCTTTAACCCGGAAAGATCGTACATGACAGCAATGGCTCTCTTATATTTGGAGGCCGCCTCCATGGCATTCTGCAAAATAACGGCAGATTCTTTTTTCCGGTTACCTTCCCGCGTAGCATCAAAAAAACGCTGCATAAAGACTCCATCCACGTTGTATTCCTGCATCCATTTAAAATGAAGATCAACGGTGCTTTTATCCAATGAACTGAAGAACCGAGCCTTTGATCCGTCGGGCATGCTGAACGGAGTTTCATACGTTTTTTCGTATTCCGTTACGTCAGGCCAGGCGTCAATGCTGGAACTGTTCTCATCACCGAAGGCGTATCGTTTGGCGGCACTGCCATCACCGGCCGCCCGGAACCAACCCTGGTATCCGGCCATCACCAGACCAGTATAGGATGGATACAAGGTAGCGGGGTTGTGTTTATTTTGTGCACGAACGGCGGTGGCAACCACGACAACCAGAAGAATAAAGAAAGTTTTTTTCATAAGGGTATAAAAATGAATAAAGGTTAACCATGATATCATGATTAACCTTTACCGTTTAAAGGAGATTTAGTAGCCTGGATTTTGTGTCCATTCCGGATTTCTTGTCATCTCGGTGAAGGGGATGGGAGCCAGGTATTTCTGGCTGATATTGGTTCCGGGAGGCACTTGATTGCTATGAGAGCGCCTATTCCCAGTTGCTTCCGGCTAAAGATACCGAAGGCATCGTCGCTGCCCTGCACAATGCAGCCGTGTGCCTGATCAGCCTGAACGAATACGAAAAAGCTCTTGCCACTTACAGCCTGGTCCGCAAATTCGCCAACCAGGGGAATATGCCTCTGGCAGTGGCCCAGGCCGAGTACAACATAGCCTACCTCTACTACCTGCGAGGACGTTACGGACAGGCGATCGAAATGTTGCAGGCGGCCCGTAAATTCAGCCAGAAGGTCGGCGACAGTTACCACGCCGCGCTTTGCCAGCTCGACCTTTCCGAGATTTATCTGGAACTCAATCTCAACCAGGATGCGGCCGAGCTGGCCCGGGAGGCTTTTACCTGTTTCGACCGACTCGGCATGGGATACGAAGCAGCGAAAGCCTTGTGCGGCTCGGCCATCGCGCTCAGCCAGCAAGGCCACGGATTACGTGCCCTTGATCTTTTCGCGCAAGCCCGGGCCAGGTTCGTGAAGGAAAAGAATCGGGTATGGCCGTCGCTGACCGACCTGTATCAAGCTGTCGCCTATTTTGATGAGGGCCGCCTACCTGAAGCGCGCCGGCACTGCCTGGCAGCGCTGGAATTCTTTCGCGCTTCTCCCTTGCGGAACCGGGCCATTCTCTGCCGTTTGCTGCTGGCGCGATTGTCGCTCAAGACGCAAAAACTCGAAGCCGCGCGCCGCGAGTGCCAAATCGCGCTGCGGAACCTCTCTGGAAAACAAACACCGATGCTCTCCTATCAAGGGCATCTGGTCATGGGCCAAATTGAAGAAGCGGCCCACAATCTTCCGGAGGCGCAACGTCACTATCATCTTGCCAAGGACGTACTCGATACCCTTCGTAGTGGAGTCCACGGAGAAGAACTGAAAATCTCCTTCATGAGCAACAGGCTTGAAGTCTACGAGAACCTGGTGGACACCTGCCTGGCACGAGGTGCGACCCTGGAGGCTCGGACGGAAGCCTGGACGTACATGGAGCAGGCAAAATCTCGAAACCTGCTTGAATTGATCGCTCGCCAAGTGGGGCCGGCCGCGGGCGACAATCGCGAAAAGAAAGGTACGCGTAAACTCCGAGGCCTTCGAGAGCAACTGAACTGGTACTACCATCGGATCGAAGTCGAACAACTAGGACAGTTGCCGGCCTCGGACAAACGGCTCCTTATGCTTCGGAGACTCGCTGGGCAGGGGGAAGAGAAATTTCTCAAGGCTCTGCGCGAGGTCAATACTACGGAAGCGGAATTGGCCGGCGTCAGGGTGCCCGAGCCAGTATCGTTGGATCGCCTTCGTGAAAGCCTAGGACCAAAAGCGACGCTGGTCGAATACTTTCGTGTTCGCCATGGCATTCTGGCATCGGTCGTGACCGAGAACGGCGTGGAAATCACCAAGGTCACACGGACCTCGCGCATCGCACACCCGTTGCGCATGCTGCAATTTCAATTCTCGAAATTCCGTCTCGATCCGAGCTACGTGCGGAAGTTTCAAGCGCCTCTGCTCGAGGCCACGCGCACCCATCTGCAGGAGCTCTACCAGGAATTACTGCGTCCGATCCGCCACCAACTCAAAGGACCAAACCTGATCGTGGTGCCCCACGAGTCGCTTCATGGTGTGCCCTTCCACGCACTGTTTGACGGGGTCGGGTACTTAGTTGACGATTTCTCGGTTTCCTATGCTCCCAGTGCCAGCATCTATGTGCAGTGCTGCCAGAAGCGGGTCAACGAGGCAGGCGGTTCCTTGATTCTTGGGGTTCCCGATCCCCAAGCCCCTGCGATTCGTAAAGAGATTCAGTCCGTTGCCAATGCTCTTCCCGAGCCTGATGTGCTCCTTGGTCGGAGAGCAAGCGCAAAGGCTCTGCAGGAAAAGGGGCCCCGAAGTCGCCTGATTCACATCGCTACCCATGGGTTTTTCCGGCAAGACAACCCCATTTTTTCAGGAATCCGGTTGGGAGACACTTTCCTCACTCTGTACGATCTCTATCGCCTGCGCTTACCGGTTGACCAGATCACATTGAGCGGTTGTTCAACGGGCGCAAACGTCATTGCGGCAGGGGACGAACTCATCGGACTGATGAGAGGGCTGCTTTCCGCTGGTGCTCGAAGCCTGCTTCTCAGCTTGTGGGACGTGAACGACAGCAGCACGGCTATGTTCATGAAGATTTTCTACAACCGCCTCTTCCATCGCCGGGACCGTGCTTGTGCGGTACGAGAGGCCATGCAAGCCGTGAGAGGAAAGCATCCCCATCCGTATTATTGGGCTCCTTTTGTATTGGTGGGGAGTGTCCATCCCCTTGAGGCGCGTATAGAGGATTCACCCTACTCAAGATGACGTTGTTTACCTCCTTCACTTTCTGCTGGGCTTCAGTGAAATTCGGCTTTCCAGGCATCGGAGGAGAAAGAGGAGACGGCCGAGCGAGATGTTTCTAAGGAAAAATCCTGAGCAACGTCCTGGCAAGCGGCGGAAAGTCCTGTTGGTAGGGGCTGACTCACCGGACCGGGATAGCATCTCTACCCTGCTTAGCACGATGGGGTGGACGTGCACAGCGGTTTCGGTTCCAGAGGACGTGCTCGCCGCAATTGAGCGAGAACCCTTTGACGCAGTATTGCTGGATCTCGATCATTCTGGCGCCGATGCGGAAAAGACACTCCTCAGAATAAAGGAGATTCGTCCCAGCCTATCGGAACGCATCGTGGCCATCAGCAGCGAAAGAGTCGATCCGCAAGCTCTCGAACTTATCGAGCGCCATGATCTGCCGCATCTGTTCCAGGAGCATCTCCTTTCGCAGTTGTGTACCACCCTTGAAGATCTGTTCGCTCCTCGTGGATCGCATACAGTTGCTTCCAGGAACATCCAAGTGGCCAAACTGCTATTCGATAGCTTTGCTGTGCCATCTCCACCCGGTGTACGCAGCATACGCACCGCTGGCCGCCACTTCACCTATGAACACAACAACACCATGATCGACGTTCTTGTCGACTGCCCGGCAGGGTCCGATCGGATCTCGCTGGTGGGCCAGGTGCTGGACACGGCCAAAGCCAAGGGGAAGAACGATAGTCTTCCCGTGGTGGTGGTGATGGGGGGAAGCGGAACCGTGGCGCGGACCACGACCAACCATTTGGGCGAGTTTAACCTGGAATTCGAATTCGCCGAGGATGTCAGCCTCGAAATTCGATTGGGCGAACGATCCTGGGTCACCATCCCTTTAGGGCAAATGGACTGGGTGAAAAAGCAAATGCCAAACCGGGCGACCGGAACCTAGCTCCGAGTCTCGGTCATCGGTATCTGGCCAGGTCATTGAACGGCAGTGCACGGCACCAAGGACAAGAGGAGTGAGAAGGTGAAGCATCGTCTCTTAGTCTCTTTTATTCTTTTTCTGGCAAGTTCAAGCGGACCTACAGCGGCTCTGAACCGCGTGATCGTAAGGGATTCTCTCGGACTCCACGGGCTGCAGTTTACCTGCTTGCTCGTGAGTTGCAACATTGTCAATGGAGTAGACGGTACGCTCGGACAGGTTTTCGTAGTGGCACCGGGGCCTCTGAACTCGGTAACCACATTGCTTCAGAAACTAGTAGGCCAAATTGGAGTCGTAGACGTCGAACCGGACTTGCTCCTGCGAGTGACCCAGCAACAGACTTGGACGGCACCCACGGGCCTATGGGACACATCCCCCGTCTCTTACTACGGAACGACAGCCTGGGATGGATACGTTAATCAACCAGCAGTCCGGATCACCAACCTTCGAAAAGCGCAGTCCAAGAACTCCTTTGGTGTCAGCGGTTCCGGAATCGTGGCAGTAATCGACACGGGCGTCGACCCTACTCATCCGGTTCTGCAACGTGTCCTGGTTAACGGCTACGACTTCACTCGAAATCAGTGGGGCGGCTCCGAACTGACGGATGTGAATCAGTCCATGAGTGGCCAAAACGGCGACAACCCAGGGTGGGTGAACCAGTCCACGATGGCCGTGGTGAATCAGAGCGCAGAGTCCACATTCTCACAATCGCAATATGCAGCCTTTGGGCACGGGACAATGGTGTCTGGAATCGTCCACCTGGTTGCTCCCAGCGCTCACATTATGCCGCTCAAAGCCTTTCACAGGGATGGGACAGGATATCTCTCGGATGTCCTGCGTGCCCTCTACTTTGCCACTCAAAACCACGCGAGCGTTATCAATATGAGTTTTGATTTCCAGACCTCCTCGACTGAACTGTCCAAGGCCTGCAGGTACGCAACAACGCACGGTGTGGTTTTGGTTGCGTCAGTTGGTAATAATGGCCAACATGTCATGGTCTACCCAGCGGGGCTGAGCAATGTGATGGGCATTGCTTCCACAACCAACAATGACACCCTGTCCTCGTTTTCAAACTACGGTCACCCTCCCGTCTGGGTGGGTGCACCGGGTGAGGGCATTATCACGCTCTATCCTTTTGGAACTTACGCCGCGGGTTGGGGCACTTCCTTCAGCGCTCCCTTTGTATCTGGAACGGTAGCGCTACTACGGAGTATTGACACCAACCTGAGTCAGAACTCGGCCTCGCACGCGATAGCACATGCCAAGTACGTCTCTTCTCAGTTAGGCTACGGCCGTCTCGATGTCTACCAGGCAGCAGCGGCATGGTGTCGAGCATCAGAGCACTGCCAAATTCAGTGATTTGATTCCCTACAGAACGATTCCTGATTGCAACGCGCGGTGCTGTCAAATCCAGAGGCCACCGTCGGGAGTTCTACGACGCACAGGTAGTAGGGTATTCTACGCTGGTTCCGAGAAATCTCGGAGGCTGCCAGTGCCGCCCTTGCTACAGGTGGATGATCTGACTGTGCGCTACCGCTCAAGTGACCGAGGGCAACTCGTCGCACTCGAAGGGGTGACCTGCGATATCGGGGTGGGCGAAGCGGTAGGACTGCTTGGCGAATCGGGATGCGGAAAAACGACCCTGGGACTGGCCCTGCTCGGCCTGCTTCCAACTGCTGGCAACATCATTCGCGGCTCGGCCATCTTTGGCGGGAGAAATCTTCTGACGCTGAGAGAACGCGAGCTTCGAAAAGTTCGAGGTGCGGGAATCGCGATGGTGCACCAGGAACCTGGGGCGGCGCTCAACCCGGTCCTTCGGGTTGGAGAGCAGGTGGCCGAAGTACTTCGAGCGCACAGACGCCTCAGCCGCGAACGCGCGCGGGAAGAGGCTACGGTTCTCTTGGCCCAAGTGGGACTTGCTAAAGAAACGTGCATTGAAGCGGCGTACCCGCATCAATTGAGCGGTGGACAACAACAAAGGGTCGCCATTGCCCAGGCCATCTCTTGCCGTCCTGCGCTGGTTATCGCGGATGAGCCCACTACCGCCCTGGACACTGGGACTCAACTCGAAATTCTGAACTTGTTGAGGAGTCTGCGAGAGCAATTGCAGTTGGCACTTCTCTTGATCACTCACGATCCTGCGGTGCTCATGCGGGCCGTGGACCGCATCCTGGTGATGCGCGACGGACGCATCGTCGAACAGGGGTCAACTCGGGAACTTACTCAGAAATCCCAGCATGCCTACACGCAAGAGCTGCTCAATTCAAAACTTCTGGGTCAACGGCACGAGGGTTACAAGCCTCGCGTCGCGCCGACACCGGAAGCGTTGGACTCCGCCGACCTTTGCGCCCCACCCCATCTCATGGAAACGCATCATCCCCACCGGGAACCAGGCACTGACGCCACCAACGAGAGGGGTTCAGGACCGGAAGAGGTCGACGCATCCGATGCCGCGCCAGTGCACAGCGCTTGTCAGCCCACCGAGACGGAAGCGCTTCTGTGTGCGGTAGATTTGCACAAGCGCTACGTACAGGGCAGATGGCTCTCGCGGCGTCGCCATCCAATCGAGGCGCTGTGCGGGGTGGGGCTTAAACTGAGGGTTGGATCAACGCTCGCCCTCATCGGCGCGTCGGGTTCAGGAAAGTCGACTCTGGCACGTTGCCTTGCTGGTCTCGAGAGACCGGACTCAGGAGAAATTCGGTTCGGAGGCATAGATCTCGCCAAGCTCACCCGGCACGAGCTCATTCCCTTTCGGCGACAGATCCAGTTAATCTTTCAGGATCCCGGATCGTCCCTGAACCCCAAGTTTACAGCGGTCGAAATCATCTCCGAACCACTCCTGACGGTTCGCCCCGGCACAAAGAGGGAAAGTGCTGCGCGGGCCCTTGCGATGATGGAATTGGTTGGATTGCAGGCGGACTGGGGACAACGATTGCCTCACCAATTCAGCGCGGGGCAGCGGCGTCGACTGGCAATCGCCCGCGCCCTGGCCCTTGAGCCCAGGCTGCTCATCCTGGATGAGGCTCTGGCAGGGCTAGATCTCCCGGTTCAAGCCCAGATTGTCGATTTGTTGGTGGAGTTGCAGGCCAGCCTTTCCCTTACGTACCTATATATTTCCCACGACCTCAGCCTGGTTGCTCAGCTTGCCGACCAAGCTGCCGTGCTTCACCAAGGGCAAATCGTGGAAACTGCCGCCATGCCCGACTTGCTGGCAATGCCCCAAAGCCCGCAAGCAATCAAGCTAGTGAGCGCAACGGTCGAACTCAGCAGTTTCCAGGGGTAACACCAATGATTTCGGCCGTCGCTTCCAGACTCGCCCAGACTCTCTTGCTCATCTTCGGTGTGTCTGTGCTCGCGTTTCTCTTTATGGATCTGGCCCCCGGAAAGTACCTGGCGGAAATGCGGCTAAACCCCCAAATTTCCCAAAGAACTCTTGCTGCCCTTCGGACCGAGTATGGACTGGATCGCCCGCTCGCGGTCCGATATGCCCTTTGGCTGCTTTCGGTAGCTCGCGGAGAGTTTGGGTTTTCCTTTGCGTACAACAGCCCCGTCTGGCCACTTCTGAAGACCCGCGCATTGAACACCTTGATTCTAACCGTGACCGCCATGCTGTGTTCCTGGCTGATCGCGATTCCGGCCGGAATCCTAGCGGCAGTTCGAGTGGGTAGGTGGCAGGACCGGATTTCTGCGATCAGTACTACCTTCCTTCTGGCAACTCCGGACGTTCTCGTCGGACTGGCCTTGCTGGCGTTCACACTCCATACCCACTGGTTTCCGTCGGGCGGAATGTATGCCTTGTCGTCTCCCGAAACGGGCCAGCTTGCGCATGTTAAGGATCTCCTGCTTCATCTGGTCTTGCCGGTGACGGCGCTTACAGTGGGAACGCTTCCCGTGTTGGTTCGGCATGTCCGCTCCGCGATGCTTGAGGTTTTGACCGCGCCCTTCATCATCGCGACGCGGGGTCACGGTATTCCTCGCGCCCGCATACTGCTTCGCCACGCCCTTCCGGCGGCGGCGAATCCGCTCATTTCGCTGCTAGGAGTTTCCATCGGAACTCTGCTTAGCGGGTCGCTGCTGATCGAAGTGATCATGGGTTGGCCGGGGGTCGGTCCGATGCTTCTGCAGGCGGTGCTGGAACGCGATCCCTACATCGTGATCGCTGCCACTATGTTTTCCACCCTATTCCTGATTACAGGGAATCTCATGACCGACATTCTTCTTTATATGGCCGATCCACGAATCCGAAGGGATTGAATCTTGATCAGAAACCCAAAACTCTGGCTTTCGGCGGTCGCATTGGTCCTGATTCATCTGCTGGTGATCGGCGCAGTCTTTTTTGCGCCGTACGATCCGACCGAGCAGCATCGCGATCTCTCTATGGCGCCTCCCGTGCGAATTCATTTTGTTGATTCGCGAGGACAGTTTTACCTTCGTCCGTTTGTCTGCTCCTGGGTCGCGGAAGCAGAGCGTACGAGCCCTTCCGGCTACGTGGAAGACTGTAGCAAACCTTCCCCACTCCGCCTTCTGGTGCGCAGAGAGACCATGCGGGACGGCAAGACCCTGAAAGCATCCTGGCATCTTTTTGGAGTCGATGCCCCGGCGCAGCTCTCTCTCCTGGGAACCGACGACTACGGACGGGACCTGTTCTCACGCCTACTCTACGGAGGGCAGACCTCGTTGGGGGCGGGGCTTCTTGCTGCCGGACTTTCGCTCAGCCTGGGCCTTGTGCTTGGTTGTATGGCTGGATATTTTGGTTCCTGGGCTGATGATGTCATCATGCGGGGGGCGGAGCTTTTCATGGCATTGCCATGGATTTACCTGTTGTTTGCCGTCCGCGCCTTCCTGCCTTTACACTTGGGCACCCGGCAGGCTTTTCTGCTTCTGATTAGCGTCATCGGACTTACCGGTTGGGCCCGACCAGCGCGCCTCATCCGTGGGGTCGTTCTCAGCGCCAGGCAACGCGGTTACGTCCTCGCCGCACGCGGATTCGGCGCCTCGAGCGCGTCCATTGTGCGCCGCCATATTTTACCGGAGGTCTCCTCGGTCGCCCTGACCCAAGCGGCCCTGCTGCTACCGCAGTACATCCTTGCGGAAGTCACTTTCTCATTTCTCGGCCTGGGTGTCGGAGAGCCAGAGCCCAGCTGGGGCAACATGCTTGCCAGCCTGCAGACGTACTCTGTCCTCGAAGGTCACTGGTGGATGTTCGCGTCGGGTTTAGCCTTGGTCCCGATCTTCCTGCTGTTCTACGCATTCGCCGATTCTCTTCAGGGCCGCTTCCAGCTTCTGGATCTGTCAGGGTGACGGGAGCACTACTCAGAGTGAAACTTAGAATGGGGAAATATGAAATATCGACTGAGGTTCGAGTTTTGCGTCTTGATTCTTGGTTCCTTACTGGCGTTCGGTGCTTTGGCACCTGCGCTCCAGGCGCCAAAGGCCGATGAGGACATCCTCATCACGGCGGGAGAAAGCGGTCGGCGCGGCGGACGCCTTCTGGTTTCGTTGCACTCGGATCCAAAAACACTGAATCCCGTCGCCGCTGTGGACGTCCCTTCGAAACAGGTGATTGCCCTTCTCTTTGCGGACCTGATTCACATCCGTGCCTACACGCAACACACCGAGCCGGCTCTGGCAAAATCCTGGAAAACCTCTTCCGCCGGAAGGCACTACACACTGGAATTGCGCCATGGTATCCACTTTTCCGACGGCCATCCCTTCGACGCCGACGACGTGGTCTTCAGTTTCAAGGTATATCAGGATGAGAAGGTCCATTCACCGCAGCGCGACCTCCTGGAGGTGGGGGGGAAGACCATCCAAGTTCGCAAGACTGGGCAATATCAGGTGGACTTTGAGCTTCCTCAGCCGTACGCTGCCGCCGAACGTTTGTTTGATAGTGTGAGGATTCTTCCGCGACACCTGCTGGAGCGTGCCTACGAAGAAGGCAAAATCTCTCAAGTGTGGGGAACGGCGACCGATCCCAGGCAGATTGCGGGCCTCGGTCCCTTTCGACTGAAACAGTACGTCCCTGGTCAGCAGATCGTGTTGGAACGAAATCCCTTCTACTGGAAGGCAGACCCGTCTGGGAATCGTCTTCCTTATCTCGACGAAATCGCGTTTCTGATCGTTCCCACAGAGGACGCCGAGGTCATTCGTTTCCAGGCGGGAGATGTTGATGTCATCAGCCGGATCGGTGCCGATAACTATGCGACCCTGGAACAGGCGCAACGGGCGAGAGACTATCAGCTCTACGATGGAGGGCCTGGCCTCGAATACAACTTCCTGTTTTTTAATCTGAACGATCTGAGTTCGAAGCAACTTCCTGACATCGGCCGGAAGCAGGAGTGGTTTCGACGGGTCGAGTTCCGACAGGCTGTGTCCGCTGCCATCGATCGCGAGTCCATTGTGCGGCTCGTCTACCGGGGCCGAGCAACGCCCTTGTGGGACCAGGTCACGCCAGGGAACAAGCTCTGGATCAACGCCGCCATTCCCCACGCTCCACGGTCGCTCGCCAGAGCTGCCGATTTGCTTCGCTCGGCGGGCTTCACTCGCCGCGAAGACGGGGTGCTGGTCGATGCCCGCGGCCAACCTGTGGAATTCTCGATCCTCACCAACCCCAGCAACGCCCAACGGACAAAAATTGCGACCATCGTTCAGGATGATTTGGCCCAACTCGGCATGCAAGTTCACATTGTTCCGCTTGAGTTCCAAGCGGTCATGGCGCGAATCTTTGATTCCTATGACTATGAAGCCACCGTACTCGGGTTGGTCAGTGGCGACGCTGACCCCAACCCGGAAATCAATGTGTGGACCTCGGGAGGGGCCACTCATGTCTGGGCCTTGTCGGAAACGCATCCCACTCCAGGGTGGCAGGCCGAGATCGACCGCCTCATGCAGGCCCAAACCGCGATCCTTGATTACCGCAAGCGAAAGCAAGCTTACGATCGCGTACAGGAACTCGTCGCGCAATTTGATCCGGTGATCTGCCTGGTCAGCCCCCATGTTCTTGTAGGAGCTAAGAACACGATAGGGGGATTCAAGCCGGCAGTGATGGGTGATTACGTCTTGTGGAACGCCGACCAGCTCTTCCGTACTGACCTCGCTGAAAAACGTTGAATGTTGGTGAATTGCGGCATTCCCGTCAGCTGAATCCCCTGCCTTGCCGGCGCCACGTCTGCCATTGTCAGGTAGGCCACGACGCTAACCGATTCCCTTTCTTTCACGCGAACCGGGCTCGTTAGCAACGACACCGGAAGCGGGTGCACGCCAGAAAGTCCCCACCGCTCAGCTGACGAAATCAACACTTTCGTGAAGAACAGGAAAGGTCGGGCAGGCAATGGTGAATTTTCCAGCAGCTAGCGAGAATGAACTCGGAATTCAGGGGTTTGCCTGAACGCGAAATCAGGAATTCTTGTGTCGCCAAGGCAAGCAAAATCCTAGTTGTGTGCCGGCGGCCCCGACCTTAATGTCATCTCGTCAAGACGCAGTAAGTGCTTGATATCCGACAGCGGATCTGGGTGCTGGGCTAGGAGTGAAATGTTCGTCCAAAGGGGAGGGGCGGCATCCAACGAACAGCTCAGCACCTTAGAAATCCTAGCCAGCTCCATAGGAAGGATACCTCGCCACCCGCTTACCTTCCTGGCATCAGGGGGCTTCTCCCAAAGAAGTGAGCGGCGAGGCAAGTTGGGGCTGTTTGAGAACTATATCAATTGGCAATTTGGAGCAACCAGGACCTTACCCTCAAGGTCCCGAGGAAAATTGCCTCAGCCCGGCTAAGCGAGAAAACCCGGTCGGTGCACCACCCCAACGCCCCAACGAAAAACATCTGCCGGCTTTGAAGACCTGATCGCCGAACCGGTGTGTGAGCCTCGCTAGCCGACCTGAGTTGTTCTCGCGCTCGAAACCAGCAGCTGCTTTTTCCCGCCATCGACGTGCAACCAGATGTCTAAAGGGCGCAAGTGGCAACCTTACGGCGTGCAAATCGACGCCTTGTCTAACTAGTTCACGCCGAGGCCTGCGGTTGCTGTATGTCTCAGATTTCCAGCGGTACCCGTGATCGTGAGCGTGTAAGAACCGGCAGGAGTGCCGGGAGGAGGAGCGGGTGTCACGGTTACAGAGTCCGTTTGGGTCACGCCTGCGTAGGATGCCGAGACCGTAACCGAGCTAGAAGTGGTAACCACGGTGGTGTTCACTGTGAAGATCGCGCTCGTGGCTCCGGCACGAATGGTGACGTTGGCCGGTAGTGTGGCGACCGCTGTGTTGCTGCTGGAGAGGGAGACGGCGGCGCCCCCGGTGGGGGCCGGCGCGCTGAGTGTCACGGAGCCGGTGGAGGGCGATCCCCCAGTGACTGCACTAGGGTTTAGTGTGAGCGAGGTGAGGGTGGCACCGGAGGGAGGTGGTGGCGTCACAGTGAGCGAGGCAGTTTGTTGTTGGGCCCCGCCGGACTGGGATGCGGAGATCGTGACGGTTGTCGAGCCGGCAACCGCCATGGTGTTGACTTGGAATGTGGCGATAATGCTTCCAGCTGGCACTGTCATGCTGGAAGGGACGGAGGCCACGGACGTACTGCTGCTGGCAAGAGAGATAACAGTACCGCCGCTCGGAGCTGGGCCACTAAGGGTTAGCTTGCCCGTGGAGGGACTTCCGCCATTCACACTGGTTGGGTTCAAGGTGAGTGAGGATAGGGTTAGAGAGCTGGGCGGCGGAGGTGTCACGGTCTGGGTCTGATGGCCACCACCACAGGAGTTCAAGCACACCCCAATCGCGAGCAGCCCGAGGACAGCAGCGAAACCAGGCTGTCGCCGTGAGGCTCGGCCCAAGCGCTCCCGCGCCACCCAAACTAGGAGGCAAGCGATCCAGGTCGCCAGAAGTTCCCCCAGGAGAGTCACCACCGCCCGCGGAAGTGCATCGATCCCTTCAGGAGCGACTGCTGCCATGGCCGCCCGCGGTGTAGTTTGCACGGTAACGGTTGCGGTGGCAGGGTGAGTGCCGTCAAGCGTGACCGTAGGAGGGGTGATCACGCATGTGGATCCTGAAGGAAAACCACTGCAGCTTAACGTAACGGTCTGATTGAATCCGCTGCTCGGAGTCACGGTGAGTGTGTAGATTGCTGCCTGCCCGGCGTTAATGGTTGAGGTGGTCGGGGTCGCAGAGAGAGAGAAGTCGGCAGGCGATAGCGTCTGGAGCGCCTGAACGATGTCCAAGCGGCCATTGCCCATGTCTGGACCAATCGAGACCGCGTGAGCCAGCGCTGCAGCGGCCTGAGATTCGTTAGTGTTGGTCTGCTTGTTCAGGAGCAGTGCGGATCCGCCCGATACGAAGGGCGCGCTGAACGACGTGCCCCAGCCTGCGGCGTAAGTGCTGAACGGGTAGGTGGTCACGATGCCTTCACCCGGAGCGGCAATCCAGACGACTGCATCGCCGTAATTGGAAAACGACGAACGCATATCGAGATTGCTAGTCGAAGCGACTCCCATCACCATACTTTGGAGCGCGGCGGGGAATACGATCTCCTTCTGGCCGTCGTTTCCCGCAGAGGCGGCGCAGATCAGGGCAGTCTTGTTCGCGTACGCCAGCGCCGACGTCAATTCGGGGGAGTTTGTCGTGAAGTCGAAGCTCATGTTGATGACGTTGGCACCGTTCTGGACGGCGTAATAAATCGCGTGCAAGATGTCAGACAGATTGCCGGTGCCGTTGGAGTGAAAAGCTTTCAGGGGCAACAAGCTCGCTCTCGGCGCAACCAGGTGAAGCACACCCATCACCATCGTGCCATGGCCAAAGGCGGCGTAACTCGGGTTGGTGTCCAGGATCGCCATAGAGGACTGGTCCAGAATCGCCATGCTGGATTGATTGACGAGGCCTGGTGGGCACTGTGAGGGCGGACAAGGCGGCGGCGAAGAGGGGAAGTCCGTCAGAGACAAATCCTTCAGTTCAGAGGCTCCCGGCTGGTTGCGGGTGAAGTCGTAGCCCGGCAGCATCACACCTGCAAACGCCGGATGGTTAGGGTCAACACCGGTATTGATGTCGGCAATGATCCCACTGCCGGCGACTTGAAACTGAGTGTGAGCGGCCGAAACACGAACGATTTGCGCTGCGGGTTGATTCGCGTAGCCGTTCCAGACGGTCGAATTGAAGTAGGTTACCGGGGTTGAGTCGGAAAGCGCGGAGGGGGCAGTCGTCGCATTGTTCAGGCCACCAAGCAGGCTGATTAGCTGATCCAGTTCGGCATCCACGATCCCGGGAAGGACGCGGATCAAGCCCAGGAATGTCGTTGAGTCCAGGGGTGTAGTGATCAGGAAGACTTGGTTCAGAGTGCCATCTAAGGCGCCGACTACCACGCAGTTCTGCAGAAGCGGAAGACTGCAAATCTGTTGCAGCCCTTGAAGACCCAGGCTCGTTCGGACAATGATTCGATTGTCGGCCCTCGCGGGCGTTGCCCATAGCAATGTGAACCCAGCAACCAGCAGCCAGAGTCTGTGCTTACCAAAGTCTTTTCGCTTTGAGTATTGATTCCGCATCTTCCCCCCGCCCCTGTGTCAAAGGCCGGAGCAATGCCCAAGCAATCCCCACGTTAGCTGCACATCAGATTGTCTTCCTGTTGGCTTGGTAGTCGACCGGAGCCGAAAACTGCCACATTCGCGATGTTGTGCTTACTCTTCCCGACCATTGGAATATCCAATGCTCTCCCGCTTGAGAACGCGGAGGTTCGCCAGAGCATCGGCGATGGCCTGCCGTTCCTTAAGGCTGTCGTCTCCCGCCTCCATCGCTTGCAGGCGGCTGACGATAGCTGCCTCGGCCGCAGCAACTCGTTCCGGCAATTTATCCTTGTCGAGCTCAACCAAAGCATCCTGACAAAGTTTCTGCCACTCCGGGTATTGCATGCCTTCCATAACAAGGTCTTCCATGATCGGGCTTCCCATTTCCGACTTCCTCCAGGCCACCAGCGCTCAGGTTCGGCGAAGGTTGCTCAACGTCCGAGCGACAGCTTCAGTGGTTGTCCACGTTGTGTAGCGTCGAGTCTGGCTTCTTTTGACTTTCAGCATTTCGTGTCAAACGACGGGCCGAGAACATCCTGAAGCGAAATCATCACCGGCCTATCATTGGCACCGCTAAACACCAGCTCCAGATCGCCGCTATTTTCGATCTCTTCGCGGAACTCTCCGAACTGGTTAGTCGTTGCCTGGACAACGCGGCCGCGCAAGTTGGAAAGCATGAATGGCACGGCACGCCCCACGACCTCGGGGTGGCGTGAGTCCAGCAGCTGTCCGGTGACAACGACGTTCTTGCCACCGACTTGAGCTTCGACCTGCAGATCAACCCGAAAGGGATCTGCCCGATAGAGGATTCGCCTGGTCCCGGCCGCACCCGATCGAACACCCTCTAAGGCAGGTTGCAGATAACTGTCAAAGAGAATCTCGATCATTCCCCGTGCCGCCCCGCGCTCCTGTGCCCATTCCGACGCAGTAAATGCTGCCTTGGCCACTCGTACCACTTCGCCCGGAGGCTGGTAAATCCCTTCCGCCGCCGCTGCTCGTTGGATTTTCTGCCATCTCGACACTGTTTTCGAACAGTCTTCGCAGCCCTCCAAATGTTTTTCCATTTCCAGCTTCCGGGTTGGCTGTGGGACTTGGTTCACGAAGTCAATCCACTCCTCGGTCGTAAAGTGTTTCATCTCTCACTCCCAACTAATGTCTCTCGAGTCGCCCCTCCGCTTCCGGCCAGTAGAGCAAGGGTCCTGTTCAATGGAAGGGGTTCGGTGAGGCAAAAAAATATAGGGGAAGTGAAAAATAATCTCTTGGGCCCCCACCGGAGCAGAGCACATCGGAGCCAGTGGACTAGCACACTGTTCTGTCAGCGACTTTACCGACAAGCACGAACGGGGCCCAGAAATACGGATGAGGGTTCTCCTTCCGAAGCTTCCGCATAGCGGCTTGCAGGGCAAGCGCCACGTCGCCGCTTGGGATGTAACTCTTGTAGAACTCCTGCATGAGTTCCGCTGTGCTGCGGTCGTGGACGTCCCAAAGGGATAGTAGCAAAGACGTTGCACCCGCGCGGAACAGCCCGCGTTGCAGTCCGAGCAATTCGTCGCCAGCGGCGACAAAATTCATCCCGGTGGCACAGCCGCTCAGCGTCACAAGTTTTGCCCTCAGGCGTATTTGATAGAGGTCGCACAAATTCACGTAGCCGTCGCCCAGCCGGATGCCGGAGAACATCGGGTTGTCCTGACGGTAGACCCCATGCGTCGCGATGTGCAGCAGCCCAGTCTCTGGGCCCTTCTCGCGAAGGACTTTCGCGGTAGCCTGCGCTCCCAGGTAAAGTTCGACCTCGGGCAGCAATGCCGCAACTGATTGGACCTCGGTAACAATCTGCGGTGCGCGATCATCAGGAATCCCGAGAACAAGCGAGCTGCGCTTCTCAGTCACTGCCTTGTGTTGGCAGAGAGAAAAAACGGTCGCGCTGGGAGCATACGAGATGGTATACGCATCCCCGAGATATTCGTCGCCATCGCGCAAAGCATGGAACGGAAGAAAGTGCAGTGCTCCATGCGGGACAACAATCAGACGTTTCGCTCGTAGACGAGGGCGCAGAGGCGCGACGAGTTCGATGTAAAGAGCCTCCAAGTGGCTCAGTGTCGCACGCAGCAGAGGCTGCTCGAACTGTCGGATGTGGGAGGTACCCATCCGGAATTTGGAGAGCTGAAACCGGAGCAGTTGCAACCGGTGAGCCACGCGCGAGACGAGTGTGACGGGTGTAATTTCGATCGTTTCGCGAGTGACTAACGCTGCCACCAGGCGGTCGCCGACCGAGTAATATTCGATCAACGCAGTGTCCGCCGCAAGAGCGGTCTGCACTTTCATGATTGAGAACTCAGCCGGCGTTTCGAGACTTGCGTTCTCCCATTCGTAGGCGGGCAGTTCGCGTAGCGCCCGCAAGAACTCGGTCTCGCGTTCCTGGACTTCCCGTTGCAGCCGCTCGACGCGCTCGCGGGATTGTTCTTCGGGACGAAACTGTTCGAGTTCCATGCGGTGATACAGCCAGTTGAGCCCTTCTCTTAAATCACGAACCTTTTGAACCTCCTGGCTTTGTCCCACCTCGCTCAGAGGGAGGCTCTGGCCGCTCTGGAAAATCATGGCTGTCATGCTGCGGGATTTAGCCGCCTCGATACACGCGAAGGCTTCGTCGACCGGCAGATCTGTGCCTTGCCCGTCCAGGTGTAGATCCACGAGCGCCTCATAGACCTGCATACGATTCTTGACGAAGGAGATCTTCAGCTCCTCTCCCCGCAAGTGAGCACGCAATGTCTCAAGGGCTTTGCGGGCCTCTTGGTAGGCCGCGAGGGCCGCCGATCGTTCTTCCCGGTTCGAAGCGATTTGTCCGAGCAGGAAGTAAGTCTGGTAAACCAGGACGGGAGTCTGAACAGAGTGCAATTTCGCACGAGCAGCCTCCGCTTCGCGCTCGGCCATTGCCAGGTCGCCGACTTGCAGCGCAATGCGTGCAAGCAGAAGACGCGCGAGCGTAGCTTTACCGGAAAGCGTCGACTGATCAAAGAACTGGGCAGCTCGCGAGCCGAGGTCCCTCGCTTCCGGGTAGCGTCCGTCATGAAATAGCAGAAGCCCCTGGTACAAATCGAGGAGCGAGGGCCAGACGGTGTTTCGTTCACGGGCAAACATTTCCCGGGCTCCCGCGAATCGTTCGAGCGCCTGCAGTGTTTTACCTTGCTGGCCGCACGCGATGGCCTCATTCGCCAGCGTTTTCGCCGCCTCGTAGCTCATTCCGAGTTTCTGGAAGCGTACGAAGCCGTCGTGAGCGATTGCCCGCGCTTCCTCGCTGAGATTGAGCTCCAGATAAATGTCGGACAAGTCCAACTGGCACAGCGCCACATGATATTCGTCGCCGGACGCCTCACAAGCCCGCCGCGTGGCAAGTAGCATTTCGATGGCACAGCTGTATTCGCCGCGGAGGTAGTACAAGTAGGCAATGTTGTAATCGGCCTGGTTGCGAACGCGTGGCATGTCGGACTTCGCCCACAATTTCACCCACAGTCCGCGAGCTCTCTGGTAGCAATCCAGCGCTCTGGAAAAGTCATTTAGACTGATCAGACACATGGACATGTTGCTCAAGGCCCTGGCGGCATATTCCCATTCCTGATAGCCAGTCAGTTCCTGGTAGGCACGCTCGTAGTGCGCGAGAGCCTCCTCGAACCGATCTTGCCGATGAAATATGTTGCCGATATTGTTTTCCAGACTGGCGAGTCGCTTACCTTCGCCCAGGCGGGCGAAAATTTCTTGCGCTTCTTTCGAAGCTGCGAATGCCCGTTCGTACTCGCCAACCAGGATGAGCGGCTGAATTGAGCTGCTCAGAGTTCGAGCGGCTTCCTTCCAGCTTTCACACGAGGCATAGACCTTGTAAGCCCGGTCGTGGTGCTCTATAGCGACGCGATTCTCTCCACAGGCGTGGAGGGCATTGGCTTTGGCTCGCAGGGCAAGGGCCTCAGCTTCTTTGCTGCCCAGTTTCCCTGCGATGAGCACCGCCGCTTCTGCAAGACGCAACCCCTCCCGTGGATCCGTGCGGATTTGCTTGACGACCAACGGAGCTAACTCCTCTACGACTTCTGTGCACACGAGCGCCGGGTGGCGCGACAGAAGCGCTTGCCGGTCCTCATCATTTTCGAGCCGCGTCAATTCTGGCAGGAGTTCTTTGAACGACATCTGGTCGCCAGCCACGGGCATCAGTCGAATCCAAGGTCGCTAAGAGTCCGACGCAGCCGCTCGATGCATTTCTGACGGGTGAAGCCGATGGAGCCCACCGCGAGGCCCAATTTGCCGGCAACCTCACTGTAAGGACGCGAGGGTGTTTCAAAAAAGAGGAGTTCGATCAGCCGGCGGCACTTTGGAGACAGAGTTGTCATCGCTTCACGAAGCATTTGTTCTTCGTGGGTCTGTTGCACCAATGCTTCCGCAATCGCCGGAGTCTGCGGTTCGGGCAAGTCCCGCTGAAAGTCGCGGCTTATCAGCCGCTGACTTTGTCGTTTCCACCTGTAGCACTCGTGGTGTGCCACCTGAATCAGCCATTTCGGCAGGGCACGTGGCTCTCGTAATTCCGGGAGACGCGCGAGCAACTCCACGCACGTCGCTTGGAACACGTCGGCTGCCTCCTGTGGCGGCAGACCGTACTTGACCGGGATGGAGTAGATGAGCGCCTTGTACTTCTCGATGAGCAAGGACCAGGCTTCCTCGCTTCCTGACAGGCACTGCCTGACGAGGCGGGTATCGTTCCACTCCATAGCAGGGTTTTGGCCAATGCTGTCGGTCACCGGAGTCATCGGGACACTTCCTCTACTCCTTTTTGCATGTAACGGTAGTCGAGGGGTATGTTGTTGAACATGACTTTTACGGCGTCGAGGTAGTTCCGGAATCGCGAGGACAAGCTTAGCCGCAAACCTTTCCGCGTGGCCGCTCCTCCCTAAGCATACCTACCTCAAATGTGGCTTCGGAAGCCTCCCCAGCCACGTGCGTATTGTGGAATTGACCTCCACTTATTCGAACTGCGATATACGGACTAGTTCGGTAACGATTGATCTCACCTGTTCTTCGCCGGCACAATAGGGTCTTTACCCTAAAGTCAGGCGGCCCGGCGGAAAATTGCGCTTTGCGGATTACGCTCCGGGCGGGAAAAGGGGGGAGAGGAGTTAGTCTACTCTCTGCTGCGGGGACGCGGCATATAGAATGCCGTCGCAGAGGGAATCGCGAATCGTTCCGCGAGGCCTTCAATATCGCTACGCAGAATTGTACGTAACTCTGCTCCGGCTTTTCAACTCCTCAAGGTCCTGTCCGGCCCTGATCCGGGCACACAACTCCACCACTTGATCGTTGTAGTTCATTGGCACTCACAGAGTTGCGTGATGGTACGCTCAGGTCACATGGGTCTGAGGGCAGACGGAGACCCTATTTGACCACCAGTCGGCGGAAGCTACTCGAACCGTTGCCGACATGCAATACAGCGAAGCGTGTAGTTCCCGGGAATCCGGGTCGGATGGTCTAGTTCCTAGTGGAGTTACGCGTCCCAGCTCGACTGGACGTGAGGTACTGCTGTGACGCGGACGATCCACTTATTCTTGCGAGCATGACACCGCCTTTGTATTCGGGGGACATCTGTCTACTCTTTGCATAGATTTTGCATAGTTATAGATATGGATAGATTTTGTCAGTCTGCGAAAGATCGGTATCGCTGCAACAGCCCCCAAACAGGCTTTTGCAGCTGGCAGAGGATATCATCGCAAATTGGATTTAGCCCGCAACGGAGCTTGCCGGGCCATCTCTAACGAGTGTCTCACGGTTTCCCGAGAGGCTGTGCTTTTGGGCTTGGCGGAGGGAGAAGCGAGCGCGAACGCTGCTGTTGCCCCGGCAAGTGAACCCAAGATCGCAAAGCCAACGTTCTCGTACGTGTAGGAGAACGTAAACCCGGAGATGTTAATCGTATGGAGCGACCTCTCCGCCAAAGCGTTGATCGTGCTCACACCAGATCGGAGGAAGCTCGGAACTACGACCCCGGCGATGAACAAGGTGATCGCCAACTCGATTAGCAGTCGCAGCCCAGAGAGAGCCTTCTGACTCTTTATGCCGTCCCTTTTCAGACTCAGGACTCTCTCACGGAACCCTATTCTCGCGGAACGGCGAATGGCTGAAAATTTGAACAGCGGGGACACCCGCTGGCATTGCGAAACCGTCTGCGCGCCTCGCCTCCAACCTTCCTCCAGGTGTCTTTCCATTGCCAGGCTCCAGTTCGCAGGAAGCACTTGGTTCCCAAAATCGATCCGCTCGGTCGTAGAATGAGTCATTCAGTCCCTTCCCTTTTTTCTTTCGCGTCCGCTGCCACCGATTGATGTCGCTAAAACCTGGCCCGTTGAGCAAGGGAATCTGGGGGCCGAAAAAATATAGGCATACAGTAACTACCGTAAGAGCCGAGGTCGCCTTGAGATATCCATGCTGGTGAACAAAGCGAACGGACTCTGCCTACCTCGACCGACCCAAAACCTTCTCGTCCGCGGGCAGGCGTTCCTGGACCTTTCCATCAAGGTATTTTTCCACCAGCTTGCGATTGAACCGCCACGGCGAAGCGGTCTCCTTTCATCCGCTCTACTTCTTCTTGGCACGCGCGCTCGGCAACTTTGCTTCGTAAATCCATCTTGCCTCCGAGCCTTTGTTGCTTGTCCAACTCGGTAATCCGTGGCCACCCGGCTAGCAAAGTGCTTTCTGGTCAGGGACTCCTTCGCGACTGAAGCAACAACCGACTTAAAAGGACGACGCCACCAGGACCGAAATGACAGAATAACGTCTATTCGGCTCACCCCGGGGGTCCTGCCAGCCCGACCTGCCGAACCCTTGCGGAAGGCACCTGCAGTACATCACGGAGGGCGCTCCGAGAATTTTGTGACCATGCGGTACGTTGAGAGTTCGCCCAGCGCCTGAGCACTATGGAGATCTTTCTTGTCCTCTTCCCCATGGATGGTGGACCAGGCCAAGGCCACGATTACAGAGAAAACCAAGGCATTACCAGGGATGTACAGATTAAAGTCAGCAAAGCTGTGCACCAGGATGGCCGTGATACTTCCGATACAACCGAGGCGGACAACGTTGTCCATACCAGTTTCGGCCTTCCCACAAAATCGGACAGCTTGCGCCAAGACCCAGAAAATCGAGCCAAACACCAGGACAGCCCCGATGACTCCAAGATCACTCGTCACTTCCAGGTAGTCACAGTGTGCATGGTCGACTCGATAGTGTAAGAAAGCGGTTTGAACTGAGGGGTAAGCCACCGAAAACGTGCCCAACCCGGTTCCGAGCAGGGGATGCTGGCGAACCAGCTTCAGCGTGTCGCTCCAGATCGAAATGCGATTCTGGCCGGTCTCGGTATATTCCTGTCCAAGAGTTTCGAAACGAGCGATCACGGGATCGCTTCCGATCCACACCACCAGAGCCAGGACGCCGAGAGCCAATAGCGCTGCCATGAGGGTCTGGGTGCGTTCTGAGCGCGAATCCTTCGTAACGCACGTAAGGACCGCTAGCAAGGAGGCACCGGCAGCCACTATGCCCATGCGCGAGCGTGAGAAGATCAGCGCAGTGAGGATGATCACGCACAGAAAGACCACGAACACAAGCGGCACCAGTTCCCTGGCGGATAAGACCGCGCGGGCTCGCGCTTGGCTACGCCACGCGACGCGACGCAGAATACGAAGCCGCTGCGATCCAAAAGCCACGGCAAATGGCAGGAGCGTTTCCAGCAGACCCGCAAAATGATTGCGATTGATGTAGGTCCCGGTCGCGTCCTCCACGTAATATTTTTTCACGTATGTAAAAATCTGCTGCCAGCCCGTAAGATATTGCAACAAGCCGTAGAGCGCCTCGAACGCTCCCAACGTGAGCAGAACATAAAGAAGCCGCGTCCGTGCACGTCCATCTCGACAAACCAACAACGTCAAGCAGAAAGCCGTCCAATACGTGATCAATAGAAGAAAGTGAGAAACGGTTTGATACGGGGCCAGACTGAGTGTGAAGGAAGCGCGACCTTGAAAGACCTCCCGCTGAGCTCGGAATAGCGGCGCCAGGGAGGCGGGGAATGGGACGATTTGCAACAGAACCAGAGCGATTACAAGCAGCGGAACGATACCTGGCAGGCGGATGATGTTGAGAGGAAACCATAGACTGGAAAGCAGGACAAAGATTCCAAGAAACAAAATCGTCAACTGGGCTACGCAGAACAACCGAATAGACGTACCGCCGAAGGCCAACACCGCTATCCATATCGCGACGCCGAGCCCTGCTTCAGCGATTCGGAGCACACCCGTCTCCGACGCGCTGAGGACATGTCTTCGGGTGCACGAGAACATCCTGAAGATCACCCTCCAGGGACTCTCCCCAAGCGAGGCTCGGGGCGGCGGCGTACGAACTGTAGTCGTAGTAACCGCAGGTAGCCAGATCCACCTTGTTCAACACAACTCCGATAAGATTTGCTCCCACACTGCGGATGCCGCTTTGTGCGTGCAGGACTTGTTCCCGTGGTATGGTTCCGCTTTTTACGACCAGGAGTACACCTCTCACCATCGGAGCAAGGATGCGACTATCGGCCAAGGCCAACATGGGCGCTGAATCGAGAATTACATATTCGTATCGCTCCCTCGCCGACTCGACTAGGGCCCCCATTCTCGGCGACGAAAGCAGTTCGGACGGATTCGGTGGTACGGGGCCGCAGGTCAACAGATCGAGGCCCACTGTTCCGGAAGGGCGCACCACGCTATGCCAGTCTTCGCGACCCGCGAGGTAGCTGACTAGACCCGGGTCGTCGCGCCTTCCGAACAATCGGTGCAGTGAGGGTGAGCGCAAATCTGCGTCCACCAGCAAGACACCTTTGCCCACTTGAGCGAGCGCGATGGCCAAGTTGGACGCGATCGTAGTCTTGCCTTCTCCAGGCTGGGTGCTGGTGACTAGCAGTGAACGCGGTGGACAGTCCGCCGCGGAGAGCAGGACAGAAGTCCGCAGGCTGCGAAACGCCTCTACCATAGAGGAATGCTTTACTCTGTCCCTGTCGATTCGGTACCACGGCGCAAACGATTCTTGGCGGGCTCCCTTCCCGTCCCCGCCCTCACCTTCGCTTTCCAGTAAGTTAGCGAAACGCGGCTGATGTCCGTTGGAGGACGACACGCCGGGGATCAGAGCCAAGGCCGAGAAACCGAACAGCCTTTCCACATCGTCGGCACCTTTTACGGTATCGTCGAGACGCTCCTGAAAGAACGCAGCGCAAACGCCAAGCGCTAATCCCAAGAATGCAGCTACTGCCAGATTAAGCGAGAGCTTCGGCTTCACCGGCTTTACGGGCGGATCGGCGGAATCGACCACGCGGATGTTGGCCGTTTTCAAACTGGAGGAAAGCCCCGCTTCTTTCCACTGCTGTAGCAATCCCTCATACAGTTGTTTGTTGGTATCAACTTCGCGTTTCAGAATATTGTATTGGACGGATCTCTCCGCAAGCAGATCGATCTGTTTTTCCTGCCCCACAAGCGCTTGGTGAACGAGTTGCTCCCGGTGGGTTGAGGCGAGATATTCATTGCTTATCTGGTCGGCGGCTCGAGTACGCTCCTGCTGTAGCGACCCTTCGATTTCGTCGATTTGATTCTGAACCTCCTTGACGCGCGGATAATCCGGATTGAAGGTCGTTGACAATTGCGCATGCTCCCGCTTGAGTTCTGCGAGGCGCACGGTCAGATCCTGAAGCATCCTGTTTTCAAACACGCCCGGAAGAGCTCCGTAGTCGCCGGTCTGAACCAGTCGATAGAGTGCCTCCTTGGAGTAACGCTCTGCCTGAGCTTTTGTCAGCTCCGCCTGCAACTCCTGCAGTCGATCGTTGGCGACGTTTTGTATCACGCCTTTGTCGTTTTGAAGAAAGGTCAAGCCGTTCCTGTGGGCGTAGTCTTGCAGGTCGTCTTCCGATTTCTCGAGCTTGGCCTTCACGCCGGTTAGCTGTTGCGAAAGCCACTCGGCAGCGGTTTGAGCGGCCACCCAGCGGGCTTCCAAGCTCTGCTCAATGTAATCTGCTGCCAGACTGTTCGCGACCCGTGCAGCTAGATCGCGGTCGCGCGAGTCAAAGCTCACACTTACGAGTCGGCTGCGAGCGAGAGGATCGACAGTCAGGTGATCCTGAAAGCGTTCGAGAACGCGCTGACAGAGCTCTGGGTCGCGGTCGGTCGGAGGAGTTCCCATTGCGAATACCGGACTCGCCGGGATCTGGCTTTTCCTTTTCCAGGAC
>Ga0137418_10001035_pt1 | contig 25502 bp, 21 predicted proteins | sample CZODoug3_1_2_16f_FD_122242 | JGI IMG/M metagenome (GOLD analysis project Ga0137418, IMG submission 122242) | Vadose zone soil fungal communities from Angelo Coast Range Reserve, California, USA - CZODoug3_1_2_16fungal (Hybrid Assembly) | ecosystem: Environmental > Terrestrial > Soil > Vadose...
CGCGCTCGATTTCTTCGGGTTCGCTGAGTACAGGGACCACCACCAGAGTTGCTGGCACAACCTACAGTGTCTCATCAAGGACAGCTGATCTAGCCGTCAACGAGCGCCAGCGGACGCTATTCGTAACGCAGCGCCACGAGCGGGTCCACGCTGGCTGCACGCCGCGCCGGTATCCAACAGGCTACGATTCCGACGATAAGCAACAGTAGAGGTACGGACACCAATGTCCAAGGATCGTAGGCCGATACGCCCCAGAGTTGCGTGGCAATTACTCTTCCAATGGCAAGGCTTGCGATCAGGCCGATGCCCACCCCTAGCCCCACCAGTTTCAATCCCATCCGAATGACCATGCCCTGCACATCCGAGCCCTCGGCCCCCAACGCCATTCGAATGCCAATTTCGTGTGTTCTCCTCGCTGTCGCGTAGGCCAGCACGCTATAAACGCCAATGGTAACCAGCGCCAGGCCAATCGAACCAAAAATAGTCATTAGGAAGAATCCAAATCGCGGCCCGGCGAACGAAAATTGGCTGATGTAACCTTCGAGGGTTCCCGTGAGTGTCAGTGCGACGTTGGCATCGGTAGCCCAGATTTCATGCTCCACAGCGTTCATCATCGAGAGTGGTTCATTCGCCGTGCGCACCAGAATCCCTCGGAATGCCGAACCCGTCACGGTGTACGGCACCCACATCTCCGGCTCCGGGGGATCTTGCAATCCGCGGTTCTTGGCGTCCGCCACCAATCCGATGATTTCAAACACGGGCTCTTTCACGGCGTCGTCAAACTCCGCCAGTTGCGCGATTTTCACCTGCCTGCCAATGGGATTTTCATTCCCCAAATATTTTTTCACGAACGTCTGGTTCACCACCGCCAGCTTGCGCGCTCCGTTCACCTCGGCTTCGGTGAATCCTCTGCCGTCCATGAACTGAATTTTCAGAACTCCGAAATATCCTTCGCTGACCAACTGAAACATCGCATTCCATTTTTCCGCGTGCGTTTTACCCGGGATCTCGATGTCGCTGGGAATTCCGCCATAAGGGGGCAGCGTGCTGGTTTCGGTTGCTTCCACCACTCCCGGCAAAGCTTTCAGCCGTTGCAGCAGTGGACGATAAAATCCCGTCACCTGATCCGCCGTCTTGTACCGGTCCACGGGCAACGGAAGCCTCGCCACAAAGATATGATCCGGTTGTAAGCCGAGCTTTACGTCGCGAATAGCCACAAAACTTCTCATCAACAAACCCGCGGCAACGAGCAACGTCAAAGAGAGCCCCACTTCCAGCACCACCACCGCGTCTCGCAGCCTACCGTGACGAAACCCCCCGCTGATTCCCTTTCCGCTATCCCGCAGCGGTTCATTCAAATCCTTGCGCGCCGCTTTGAGCGCCGGAACAAGACCAAACACCAGTGCGGTCAGCACGGCTACACCAAGGGTGAACGCCAGTACCGGCAGATTCAGCCGGATCACCGCTTCTGCCGGAATAATGTTCTGCGGCATCAATGCCACTAGGAACTTGAGTCCTCCCCAAGCCAGCAGCGTCCCCACCGCGGCCCCGCTGGTAGCCAGAATCAGGCTCTCCACCAGGAGTTGGCGTATCAATCTCCAGCGGTTCGCGCCCAGCGCCGAGCGGATGGCAAATTCCTTTTCCCGCGTGGTCGCCCTGGCTAGAAGAAGATTCGCCACATTTCCACAGCCAATCAGCAGTAACAGCCCTACCGCTCCCAAGACTATGAAAAGAGTGGCCTTGAATTGCCCCACCACCAGGTTTGTCAGCGACTCAATATGCACCGAAAAACGCTTCGGGAATTCGGTGGGGTAGATCGTTGCCAGACGCTTGGCCACCACCGTTAGGTCCGCCTCCGCCTCCTTTACCGAAACTCCCGGCTTCAGGTGCCCGAGGAAGAACCAGTGCTGCTGAAACGCACCTGCGATGACCTTACCGCTCGCCGCGCGGCTCGGCTTCATGGGAATCCAGAGGTCCGCGTCCCCCCAACCAAATCGCGGAGGCATGATTCCAATCAGGGTCCGCGATACGCCATTAAGGACAAACGTCTTATTCACAATTGCGGGATCGGCACCGAAACTCTTGACCCAGGTCTTGTAGCGCAGAACAAACACCGGAGACGCTCCGGCTTCGTAGTCCGCCGGCTGCGCGACGCGACCAACGAGTGCCGGCATTCCGAGAAATTCAAACGTTCCCGGCGTTACGTAATTTCCGTCGAAACGCTGAGTTCCTTCTCCCGCCCGGTACAACACATCCGTATTATCATTGGCGATCACGCCGTCGAATACGTGGTTCTGCTCGACGAGATCCAAAAATTCCGGTCCGATGAAGGACGCCTGTCCTCCGGGCCCACTCCGGTCTGTGTCATGAATCTGCACGGACATGAATCGCTGGGCATCAGGGTATGGAAAGGGCTCCATCAGGATGTTGTCAATCACGCTGAAGATGGCCGTGGACGCACCGATCCCCAACGCCAACGTGATGACCGCCACCGCTGCAAATCCGGGAGCCTTCCGCAAGTTCCTCAGTGCGTAGCGGATATCCTGTCCAAGTGTTCCCATGTTCGCCCCCAGTTCATTTGACACTGATTTGGCTCGCCCGGTTCCCCGTGTGGACGCGCGCCGATGTGCGTTTCCTCACGGTCTCTCAAGGTACGCATTAGCGCGTAATTAAGTTCGACGGCGTCCCAAGGAATAAGTTGCCTGCGGTGCCAGAACGGAACAATTTAGAGGCATGCGTCCGAAGGCGGGCAAATGGTTCACAAGCCATTCACGAATCTTTGAGAAGTTATTTAGGGGGAACGCGGTGTTTGGCTGAAGACAGGAATGGACGGGTTCTCGTCCCGCCCCTATAGCTGATTTGCAGGTTGAGGATTGCGAGGCAAATTGGGTTTGATGCCGAACTGTTTGGAGCCCCAATCGCACAGCTCCTGGAGGACCGGGATCAAAGCGTGGCCGGAGGGGCTGAGAGAGTAAGTGACCTTGGGCGGAGAGGAGCGCACCGCCTCTCTGCTTACGACGCCATCTCTTTCCAATTCGCGGAGTTGGGCAGTGAGAACTTTCTCACTGACGCCTCGCAAGAGATCGCGGAGTTCAGCAAAACGCAGTGGGCCAAATGAGAGGCGCCAAACTGCTTGAACTTTCCATTTGCCGCTGAGGGCGTTGATCGTCGCCTGAACGGGACAGCTGTGATGGGCCTTCATGGCTTGCTCCGGGCTTACAAAATTGTGCGTACTTCTCCGCGATATATTGCCGTTATACCATGGCCTTGAGCGGTTCGGTTCCTACCAGTCAGCTTGCATCAGGCTGGCCGGCACAATCCGGAAGAACGGGAGCAATAAAATGATTCTCATTACAGGTGCAAGTGGAAGTGTTGGCAAGGCGGTTTTGCAGGAAGCGATTCGAACGGGCTCCAAGGTCCGCGGAATGTTCCGCTCGAAAGAGGATGCTGCGAAAGCGCCCTCCGAATGCGAAGCCGTGTTGGCGGATTATGCGGACAAGCAGAGTCTTCGAAAAGCTCTGGATGGGGTGAGTGCTGTGTACGTGGTGTGCTCTCCTATTCCGCAACTGGTGGAACTAGAAAGCAACATGGTGGACGCGTGCAAGGAAGCCGGAGTGAAGCACGTGGTGCTGAATTCAGCACTCGGGGCGGGAGACTATCCAAAATCGTTTCCGGGCTGGCACCGCAAGGTAGAAGACAAGCTCAAGGCGGCAGGTATGAGTTACACGATCGTGCGGCCCAATGGGTTTTTGCAGAACATCGTGGCCTTTAACGCTCCGAGCATTCGGACGCAGGGAGCGTTTTACGCGGCCATGGGCGATGCGAAAGTCAGTTATCTGGACGTTGGCGACATCGCAGTAGTCGCCGTCAAATCGCTTCACGGAGGCGCTCACGGCGGGAAGACTTACGAATTGAATGGGCCTGAAGCAATCTCGAACCAGGAGTTGGCGAAACGAATTTCCAAGATCACCGGGCGCACGGTAAATTACGTGGACATACCGGAATCGGCGCAACGCGAATCAATGCTCGGCTTGGGTATGCCGGAGTGGCAGGTGACCGCACTCCTCGAACTTCAGCAGTATTACAGGCAAGGTGGCGCCGCGAGAACGGATGGCCTCCTGCAGTCGTTGATCGAACGTCCTCCCGTGACATTGGATCAATACCTAACGGCCAATGCCCGGGAATTTCGAGATCAGGCCGCGTCGGCCTGAGCCCTGAGAGTAAATTTCGAGCGAGAGTTCGAGCACTTTCAATAGCAAACGAAAAGCGCGGCTGGGCGCTCTCGCGACCGTGCTACACTCACCCTTCGCGTCATGCGCATCCTGGACCGCTATATTGTCCGCGAAGTTTTCCGCCACGCACTCCTCGGACTCGCCGTCTTCACCTTTGTATTCTTCGTGCCGCAGCTGGTGCGCTTGATGGAGTTATTCGTGCGCCACGCCGGCTCTGGCTCTCAAATCCTTAAGCTTTTCCTTTGCATCTTACCTGGCGTTCTGGTCTTCACGCTGCCCATCGCCACCTTGATCGGCGTGCTGCTCGGACTCGGCCGTATGTCCGCGGACAGCGAGATTATTGCCCTCACGGCCCTGGGCATCGGGCGCCGGCGAATTCTCCTTCCCGTCGGCGTTCTCGCGCTCGCCAGCACCTTGCTTACTTTGGCGATGACCGTCTGGCTCAGTCCGCTGGCCCTGCGCATTCTGCGCTCCATTGAAGCAGATCTCATCACCTCGCAGATTTCCTTCCAGGTACAGCCGCGGGTGTTCGACGAGCGCTTCCCGAAGATGGTTCTCTACATAAACGACGTGCTGGCCGGCGGGACGCAGTGGCACGGCGTATTTCTCGCCGAAGGTGGCGGCGAGGGCGGTTCGCGCCTCACCCTGGCAGAAAGCGCCAGTGTATTTGCCGAGCCCAGGGAAGGCAAGCTCGAGTTGCATCTGAAAGGCGGCACAACCCACGAATTTGCCCGGGATGATGCGGACCATTACTCCGTAACCGCTTTCGGTCAGAGTGACTGGCCTATCGAGGTCAACGGGCTATCGGCGGCGGAGCCCCGGCAGCTCAGTAATCCCGAACGGTCGGTCCGCCAGCTCCTTTCGGATAATGGTCCCGGATGGCGGGAAGCGCGAGTGGAGTTTCACCGGCGGTTTGCGTTTCCCGTGGCGTGCCTCGTGTTTGCCCTAGTCGCTGTGCCGCTCGGGGCACAACCGCGCCGTGGTGGCCGGGCAGCAGGCTCGTTGATCGCGGTGGTGGTGATCGCTTCCTATTACCTGATGTTGGTGATGGGTGCGGGGCTGGCACGCCAGGGCAAGGTTTTGCCTTCCGAAGGGATTTGGATCGCCGACAGCGTTCTAGCGACGCTGGGTTTCGCGCTGCTCCCGAGGATGGAGCAATTCCGAGGCGAAAGCCGCTGGCTCCGTCCGTTTGGATACATCAAGAAATGGATTCGCCTGCAGCGGCGGCGCAAGGCGCAAGCCCGGGCCCGGACGGCGGCTGCGCGCGTTACCAATGGGGACCGGCAAGAGATCGGCGCACCTTCCGGTGGAAGTTTCCCCCGTTTGATGGACTTGTACATCCTGCGCCGATTTTCTTACTACTTCGCGCTGCTCATGGCTATTTTTGTCTTTTTGTACGAGACGTTCACGCTCTTCGAGCTCTTCGACGATATCGCCCGTCACAAAGTGCCATTTCTTACGGTTATCAACTACTTCCGTTATCTTACCCCCTACCTGCTTTACAATTTCTTGCCCTTGGGAGCCCTGGTGGCAGTGCTCGTCACCCTCGGAGTCATGAGCAAGAACAACGAAATCGTGGCCATTAAAGCTGGTGGCACGAGCTTGCACCGGCTGGCGGTACCGCTCTTCCTTGCCGGCGCGGCGTTGGCAGTTACCATGTTCGTGCTCGACTACACCTACCTTCCGTATGCCAACCAGCGCCAAGACGCACTCCATAACCAGATCAAGGGACGGCCTCCACAGACCTACACCCGTCCACAGCGCTGGATCTTTGGAGAAAACTACAAGATTTACAATTATGACCTGTTCGACCCGCTGCAAAACCTTTTCGGCGGACTCAGCGTTCTGGAAATCGATCCGGCAAATTTCCAGATGCGCCGGCGCATTTTTGCGAAGCGCGGCCGGTGGTCGGAATCGCAACACGTTTGGGTGCTTGAGGGGGGCTGGGTGCGTGATTTCGCTGACGGCTCAATCGCCCATTACGAGCAGTTTACCGCCGCGGCTCCTCCGGAACTAACCGAACCGCCGAGTTACTTCAATCGCGAGGTGCGCCAGGCGTTTCAGATGAGCCTCCCCGAGCTGGGCACCTACATTGACGGGCTCCATCGCGCCGGATTCGACGTCACCAATCTGACTGTGCAATGGCACAAGAAAATTGCCTACCCGCTGATGGCTCCCGTCAGCATGCTACTGGCGATTCCGTTCGCATTCCTGGTAGGCACACGTGGCGCCCTGGGCGGCGTCGCTCTCGGAGTAGGCATCGGAGTCACCTACTGGGCTATGGCCGCGCTTCTCGAAGCCATGGGCAGCGTGGGCCAGTTGCCACCTTTGCTTTCCGGATGGTCCCCGGACATCATCTTCTTTTTTCTGGGGATGTATTTCTTCTTCAAGATGCCGACGTAAAAAAAGGAGCCGCCAGACGAGCAGCAATCGTAAGAATGTCTGCCCCGCCAACGGCTTCAAGTATTACTTTAGATTTACGTCGGTCGAGATTCTCGGCTACTTTCTCTTATTTTTCTTTGCTTCCTCTTCTTCAACCATTGCTTGAGCTGCGGCTAAGCGAGCAACCGGGACCCGAAACGGCGAGCAACTCACATAGGTCAACCCGGCACGATGGCAGAACTTCACGCTATCCGGGTCACCCCCGTGTTCTCCGCAGATTCCCAGCTTGATGCCTGGACGAGTTTTGTTCCCCTTCTCGACGGCCATGGTGATTAGCTGGCCGACGCCTGACTGGTCGATCGTGGCGAAGGGATTCTTCTTGACGATCTCGAGCTCCTGATACGGACCGAGGAAAGAACCGGAATCGTCGCGACTCATCCCGAGGCACGTCTGAGTCAAGTCATTGGTCCCGAAGCTGAAAAACTCGGCCGTCTGCGCAATCTCGTCGGCCGTGAGCGCGCCCCGAGGCACCTCAATCATCGTGCCGACTAGATAATTCAGCTTCACACCTTTTTCCTTCATGACCTCACCCGCGATGCGATGAACGACCTCCACTTGCAAGTCGAGTTCTTTCTTGAAGCCCACGAGGGGAATCATAACCTCAGGATGCACTTTAATTCCCGACTTCTGAACCTCAGCCGCAGCCTCGAACACTGCTCGCGATTGCATCTCCGAAATCTCGGAGTACACAATACCTAGCCGGCAGCCTCGGAATCCGAGCATTGGGTTAAACTCATGTAATTCTTTAACTCTCTGTTTGATCTTTTCGACCGGCACTCCCATCTTCTTTGCCAGATCGTTTTGAGCCGAGCCCTCGTGCGGGAGGAATTCATGCAGCGGGGGATCCAGAAATCGTATCGTCGCCGGATATCCTTTTAACTCCTTGAACATACCGACGAAGTCTTCCCGTTGATAGGGCAGAATCTTGGCAAGCGCTGCTTCCCGGTGTTCCTTGGTGTCCGCCAAAATCATTTCGCGCATGGCGTCGATGCGATTGCCTTCAAAGAACATGTGTTCGGTGCGGCACAAACCGATGCCAACCGCGCCGAAGGCGATGGCATGGGCCGTCTGCTCCGGTGTGTCGGCATTTGTTCGCACACTCAGCCGGGTGACCTTGGCACACCAGTCCATCAGCTTCTTAAAGTTCTGGTACGTCTGGCTCTTGCTAGTCTCGAGCGATTTCTCAATAAGCACTTGAACGATTTCGGACGCCGCCGTGGGTATTTGGCCTGGATAGACTTCTCCGGCGGTTCCGTTGATGGAAAGAAAGTCCCCTTCTTTGTACGTCACGCCATCGACGGTCATGGTCTTGGCCGCGTAATCAATCTGCAACGCCGCCGCTCCGCATACACAGACCTTCCCCATCTGACGAGCCACGAGCGCCGCGTGCGAACTGACCCCGCCCTTTGCCGTTAGAATTCCTTCGGCAGCGATCATGCCACGCAAATCTTCAGGTGAAGTTTCGTTCCGAACCAGCAAGACTTTCTCGCCTCTGGCGGCCGCCGCAGCCGCACGCTCCGCGTTCAAATACATCTTGCCGGCAGCAGCCCCAGGCCCCGCCGGAAGTCCCTTGGCAATGCACTTAGCGGCCTTAACGGCGTTGCGATCGAACACCGGCGCGAGCACTTGATCGAGCTGATCTGCAGGCACTCTGCGGATGGCGGTCTTCCAATCGATCAACTTCTCCTTTTCCATTTCAATCGCAAAACGGACCGCCGCTAAACCCGTGCGCTTGCCGTTGCGCGTCTGCAGCATGAAAACCTTTTCGTCCTGGATGGTGAACTCGAAGTCTTGCACGTCCTTAAAGTGTTTCTCTAAGGTCTGGCGGATTTTCTCCAATTCGTGGAAAGCTTTCGGCATGTAGTTCTTGAGCTGGGCCACTGGCTCCGGCGTGCGCACTCCCGCCACCACGTCCTCGCCCTGCGCGTTAATCAGGAATTCTCCGTAGAAGACTTTCTCGCCCGTCGCCGGATCGCGCGTGAACGCCACTCCCGACCCGGACTTGTCGCCAGTATTGCCATAGACCATCGCCTGCACGTTCACGGCGGTGCCCCATTCGGACGGTATGTTGTACTTGCGGCGGTAGACGACCGCGCGATCATTCATCCAAGATCCAAACACGGCGCCCACCGCACCCCATAGCTGTTTCCAGGGGTCTTGCGGGAACTCCGAGCCGGTGCGTTCCTTGATCAACTTCTTGAAGCGAACAACCATTTCTTGAAGATCGCTCACCGTCAGTTTGGGGTCGTCGATATCGGCGTGATACCGTTCATGCTTCAGCGCGTGAATCACCACCTCAAATGGTTCGTGGTCCTCGTTCGGGCGCTTCTGCACATTCATCACAACATCGCCATACATCTGAATGAACCGTCGGTAGCAGTCCCACGCGAGCCGCTCGTTCTTGGTCGCCTTGGCCAGCGTCAATACGGTTTCATCATTCAGGCCAAGGTTCAAAATCGTGTCCATCATTCCGGGCATCGAATCGCGCGCGCCGGAGCGCACCGACACCAGCATGGGCATCGCAGTTTTGTCGCCAAATTTCGTGCCCATGATCTTCTCGACACGCGCGACAGCTCCCTTTACCTCCGCCTCAAGCGCCTTCGGATACTTTTTCTTGTTGCCGTAGTAATAAGTGCAAACTTCCGTTGTTATGGTGAAGCCCGGGGGCACCGGCAGGCCGATCCGGCTCATCTCCGCTAGTCCTGCGCCTTTCCCGCCCAAAAGCGCTTTACGGCTTCCGTCGCCCTCCGCTTTCCCTGCACCGAAAAAATAGACCCATTTACTCACTGTGTTCCTCGCTTGTCTTGGTTAGAGTTAAAAGTTGATTGTTCCGACTGCTATTCCAAATCGCGGCCGCAAAATATTGTCGGCACGCCGACACATTCACGACTTCAAGCAATACTTGAAGTGGCTCAGCGCCGCTCTTCACCGCCAATTTCTGAAAAATCCGCCACCGTCGTAAACTCCCGCAGCAATTCCGCCAGCAACGCCAGGCGATTGCTGCGCACGGCTTCAACTTCCGCCATCACCATCACGCTATCAAAAAAATGGTCCACAACTTTTCGAAGACTGGCGATGGTCTCAAGCGCCTCCTGATACTTCCCTGCGCGTTTGTGAGCTTGTACTCTTGCCGCCGCTTCACGAACCCCGGAGTAAAGCTCGCGCTCGGCGGGACTCTCGAACAAATCTGGATTCACCTGGTGCGGTTCGCCAGGAGCAATGTTGGCCTTCTCAAGGATTTTGCGAATGCGCTTGAAGGAGACAGCCAGCGGTTCGAAGTTCTTCGACTTGCGAATGGCCTTCAACGCCACCAAGCGTTTCTGCGCGTCCACCAAGTCGTCGGCGCCGGCACGGAATACGGCACTGACTTCATCGTAGCCAAAGCCTTCCCGCTCGCGGAAGACGAATTTGGCGCGGTCCAAGATGAAGTCGAGGATCTGAGTTTCTTGGTCGGGCGTCACGCCACGCTTGGGTTTATGAGTGAGCAGCGCTTTCGCTGCTGCACCAACTGCCAACGAAAGTGACACAGGCAGCTTCTTCTCCAGAATGATTTTGACGATCCCGAGCGCCGCGCGGCGCAGGGCGTAAGGATCGCTCGAACCTGTAGGAACAACTCCCACTGCGAAACAGCCCACCACGGAATCCAGTTTGTCCGCGAGCGCCACCGCGCACCCGGTCAGATTCCGCGGGATAGGATCTTCGAGACCGACGGGCCGGTAGTGATCGTAGACGGCGTCGGCGATCTCATCCGGTTCTCCCTGCGCACGCGCGTAGAGCCCTCCAACGATTCCTTGCAACTCGGTAAACTCACGAACCATCTCCGTGGCGAGGTCGCACTTGGCGAGTTCAGCCGCGCGATCAGCTTCCGCGACGTGCGCCAGAAGCATGCCAAGATTAAACCATTGCTCGGTGAGCCACCGCGCGATAGCCCGGATTCGCTCGACCTTGTCGCGATAGCTGCCGAGGCGCGATTCGTATGTGACGCGCTCTAGCTTTGGCAAATAGTCGGCGAGCCGACATTTCTGATCCGCCTGCCAGAAGAACTGTGCGTCGGCAAACCGCGCACGCAGCACACGCTCATGGCCCGCGCGGATCAGTCCTTTGGAATCCTTGTCGACATTGATCACCGCCAGGAAGTGCGGCGCCAGTTCCCCATTTTTCTTCTCCACCGCGAAATACTTCTGGTGGTCGCGCATGACCGTCACCAGGATTTCGTCGGGCAGGTTTAGAAACGCCGGATCGAAAGCTCCTTGGATGACCGTGGGGTATTCATTGAGATACGCCACCAATTTGCGAAGCGCGGCGTCCTCGTGAATACGGTAGCTACCCCGCTTGGCGTGGGTGTCGAGTTCCTTCGCGATCTTCTCCTGGCGGTCCGCAGGCCGAACGATGACGCCATTTTGCCGCAACTTCTTCTCGTAGTCCGCAAAGCTCTTGACCGCAATGTCGCTCGACCCAAGAAAACGGTGGCCGCGCGTGCTGCTTCCGGCAGCAATGCCGGCGACAGTAAGCTTCAGCGGCTTGCCGTCAAGTACGGCCACGATCCAACGTATCGGCCGAATGAACCGCGCGCCTTCCAGTCCCGTCCATGTCATTGATCGCGGCCAAGTCAGGTCGTGTACTGCGCGCGGAAGGATGGCGACAAGAATCTGCTCGGCGGTTCTGCCTAACTTGATCTGCTTGGCTGCCAGGTACTCACCCTTGGGGGTCTTCACCAGATACAACTCGTTAACATGAACCCGCTGCTTCTCCGCGAAGCTCAACGCTGCGCGTGTCGGCGCGCCGACGGAATCGTACGCCACCGACTTGGGCGGCCCAGTCACTTCCATCTCAACGTCCGCCTGCTTGGCAAGCAGTCCGCGGACCCACGCAACCAGCCGCCGAGGCGCGCTGAACGTCTCTACCGACACTCCTTCAGAGAGATTCTCCGCCGCCAGCAGTTTTTCTATATTCGTGCGGAGTTCCTCCTCCGCCTTCGGCAGCATCCCCGCCGGAATTTCCTCGCAGCCCACTTCAAAGAGCAGTTCGACTCGTTTGTCTTTGGCTGCACCTTTCATGCTCGCACCTCGCGCTGCGGTGTTCCGCCGCCAATCTGCGCCAGATAGGCCGCAGCCGTTCGGCACGCCAGGGTGCGAACCCGCGCCATCAACGCAGCGCGTTCGGTCGTGGAGATCACCCCGCGCGCGTCCATCAAATTGAACAACTGCGAGCACTTCAGGCAATGGTCGTAGGCCGCAAGGACCGGATACCGCGCTAGATCCTTCCCTTCCAGCCCCTTGAATCCGTCGAGGAGTTCCTTGGCCTGCTTCTCATGCAATTCAAATTCAGCGCGAATCGCAGGCGCATCGCTTCGCCCAAAACTGTATTCCGAGAATTGCTGCTCTTCCATCAGCCGGATGTCGCCGTAGGTCTTGTCGGCAGACCAGCGAAGATCGTAGACGCTTTCCACGCCCTGCAGAAAAGCGCAAATGCGTTCGAGGCCGTACGTAAGTTCCACGGAGATGGGGTCAAGATCGATTCCACCGCTCTGCTGAAAATAAGTGAACTGGGTAATCTCCAGTCCGTCTAGCAACACTTGCCACCCGATGCCCCAGGCGCCGAGAGTCGGCGATTCCCAGTTGTCTTCTTCAAAACGAATATCGTGCTCTTTCAGGTTGATGCCGATCGCGCCAAGGCTCTTGAGATAGACATCCTGCACATCAACCGGCGAAGGTTTCAGGACCACCTGGAATTGGGAGTGCTTGTACAAACGGTTGGGATTCTCGCCATAACGACCGTCGGCGGGCCGACGACTGGGTTGCACGTATCCAACGCGATAAGCGTTTGGACCGAGCACACGCAGAAACGTTTCCGGGTGCATGGTGCCCGCACCGACTTCCACGTCATAAGGTTGCTGAAGGACGCACCCCTGCTTTACCCAGAAATGCGAGAGCTGCAAAATCAAATCCTGAAAATTGAGGCCCTGCGATTTTTTCTCAAGTTTTACTTTAGCTTTCAAGTCGTCTCCAGAAGCTCCCGCGTTCTTAACTGCCTTTCGAGGTGCACCTCAATCCAGCCAAGCGCGGCCTCGCGCAATTCTTTCGCGCTGGCCTTCATTGGTTCCCCGTCTACGATTCGATCCAGTCGCTCGCCAGTAAATCTTTCAGCAAGATTCCTGGCCCCGACGTGCATCGGCTTCATCCCCGCAAGCTTACAGTTCTCGCAATAGAGGCCGGACTGCTGCGCTCCGAAAAAAGCTGCTTTCACCCCCAGCGCCGCGTCGCAAACGACGCATCGGTCAAAGCGCGGCAACCAGCCGCCCAGTCTTACCGTCCAGAACGCGAAGTAGCTCAGCGGCAAGTTCCAGTCGCCGGTGCGCTCCACCTCCCTCGCAACCAGCAGGATCAGCCGGAACATCGGCTCAGAAACCTCGTGCTCTGGCAGAATCAGCTCCGAGATCTCGCTGATTACCGCGAGGCCGGTGCTAAGCCCGTAGTCGCTCTGTGCCTTATGAAAGGATTCGAGCAAATCGGCTTGCTGGATACGCACCAGGTCCCGCGTCTCCTTTTCGACGTACCAGATCTGCACGTGAGAAAGAATTTCCAGCGTCGAGCCGTAGCGATTCTTTACCCGCCGTGCCCCCGCAGCCACGCCGCGCATCCTTCCCGACGAGCGTCCAAAGAAACTCACCAGGCGATCTGCTTCGCCCAGGGGAAATGTCTTCAGTATTATGGCTTCCGTTTCCCGCGCAGGCATGAGCAGTCGGCGCGCCGACGCTGCGCCGGACCAATTGCCGCATTCTGTCCGAAACGCGCGCACACGCAGAACTATTGTAATTACCACACGCGCATCCATCGCGCAATGTTCCCGTGAAACATTTCGCGAAAAATCATCTCGGCAAGCTCCCATAAATTGAAAATAGGGTTTTCGTTTTTAGCGCGCGTCTCCGGACGCATCGAGCTAAGGACAGCAGATTGATGAGATTGCGGGCGTCAATTTATTCTGTTAACTAGAACTTTTGGGGCGGCAACATTATCGGACGCTAAGTATCTTCACTCCTGCCCTTTTCATTTTCGCCGTGTTTCGCTACTCTGCTGCGGACCTTCACCTATGTTCATCCCTCTCAAGGACCTCAACCCTTCGCGCACCTATCCCTTCGTCAACATCACCCTGATCCTTGCCAACATAGTGATATTTCTCTATGGGTTGGGTCTCGAGGCCACCATGCCTCGCGGCACCTTTGAAGCGCTGTTCCTCTCTTACTCCGAAGTGCCTGCCCGCATTCCTGCGTTCCTTGCCGGGCACACCAGCTTTGAAGTCGCCTTCTTTCCCCTGGTAACCAGCATGTTCCTCCATTTCGGCTGGTTTCACATCGCCGGCAACATGCTTTTCCTCTGGATCTTCGGCGACAACGTCGAGGACTTCTTCGGCCACTTCACTTACCTCTTTTTCTACCTGGTCTGCGGTATCGGAGCGGGGCTTCTGCACGTTCTGTTCAATTTCCATTCCAACATCCCGGCCGTTGGAGCCAGCGGCGCGATCTCCGGCGTCATGGGCGCTTACATCCTGCTCTACCCGCGGGCGCGTATTCTTACCCTGGTAGTCATCTTCCCTATTCCCATACCCGCTGTGCTCTTTCTAGGCTTGTGGTATCTCATGCAATTCCTCGCAGGACTAAGCACCCTGGGCACGAAGGTTACCGGAGGAGTCGCCGTGTGGGCGCATATCGGAGGGTTTCTACTGGGAATGTTTCTGACCCTGATGGCCAGAGAACGCTAGGCAAATCCAAACCACAGAACACTTCAAGTATTACTTTAGCCAGAACTTCGAGATTATTCCTTCACCCAATCTCAATGAGGAGCCCTAGCCTCTTGCGCGTCGCGCATTTCCGACAGTTCACCGCTGCAAGGCGAGTGCTTCCACGGATCTGCTGGCCAGCCAGTCACCTACCTCTGCCGTGCGCTTGTCGCCGCCGAGGTCGGGTGTCACGTGATTCTCCTTAAGCGCTGCCCGAACCGTGGTGCGGAGAGCCGCAGCTTCCGGCTTCCAACCCAGGAATTCCAGCATCATCGCCGAAGTAAGGACGGAACCCAAGGGGTTCGCGATTCCCTTTCCCGCGATACTTGGCGCCGAGCCGTGTACCGGCTCAAAGAGTGACGTTTTGCCCGGGTGTATGTTTCCAGATGGTGCCAGCCCCAAGCCGCCCGCAAGCTGTGCCCCCAGGTCGCTGATAATGTCTCCGAACAGATTGCAGGTCACGATCACATCGAACTGGCTCGGGTCCCTGATGACCTCCATCGCCAGGGTATCAATATAAAGGTGGCGTGAATCGATGTCCGAGTATTCCTTCCGCACTTCCTTAAACACCCTCTGCCATAGGTCATGGGCAAAGTTTATAGCATTGGACTTGTCGCTCATGCACACGCGCTTCAAACCGTTTTGGCGCGCGTACTGAAACGCATAGCGGATGATGCGCTCCACGCCCTTGCGCGAGTTCACGTCCTCCTGAACGGCAATCTCGTCCGCCGTGCCCTTCTTAAAGAACCCGCCCACCCCCACATACAGTCCTTCGGTGTTTTCACGAAACACCATAAACCGGATGTCTTTCTCAGTCCGATCGCGCAGCGGTGTGAGCCGGTCGAGTAACAGTTCAACGGGCCTGGCGTTGACGTACAGGTCGAGTTTGAAGCGTAGGCCAAGCAGGATGTCCGCAGCATGCTGATTCGATGGCACCCTCGGATCGCCTAGCGCGCCAAAAAGAATGGCGTCAAACTCGTCGCGCAGCATCTCGACCGCACCAGGTGGCAGGGATACACCTTCGCGCAGATACTTCTCCGCACTCCAGTCGAACTCGACAAACTCCAGAGGTCGCCCACCGGGTGCGGTAACTGCTCTCAACACCTTCACCGCCTGCGGGGTCACCTCCGCCCCGATACCATCGCCAGGTATTACCGCGATTCGGGCGGCGGCACCGCCACTGCGCATAGGAATCCCGGGCAAAGTTTTGCCTCCTGGGTGGCTAGTCTCCACGCTGTCGGCCGGATTGCGTGGAGCTGAGTAAACCGGCCGCTATTCTTCCATCAAAGCTTATTTCGCGCCACCAACTTCGGGACCGCTCTCCTTGGACGGCGTTTCCACTAGGAATTCTGGGGGGATTCGATTTCACCGCTGGGAACAGATAAGATTCCATTCCTTCGCAGACCAATGACATGCAAAAGCCGAAGAACCTAAACAACGCACTCCTGCTCCTGGGTGCCTTTCTCATCGCCGCCGCTGCCCTGTTCATTTTCGGCTGGCTGGCGGAAGAGATGCTCGAAGGTGATACCCAGAGATTTGACTCTTTTATACGGGCGGCCATCCATGACCACACCACCCCGGGACTCACACGCTTAATGTTGGGATTCTCCTTCCTTGGATCGGTCGCGACCGTGGGCGTCCTGTGCCTGGTCATCCTTAGTGCGTTTCTCTACTTCCGCCAAATCCGCCTGGCGGCGTTGCTGGCGGCCACCATGATCGGCATGGCTGCTCTCGATTTCCTGTTGAAGCTAGCATTCCATAGGCCCCGACCGGTCGCCTTTTTTGGCCCCTCTCCGGGCTCCTACAGTTTCCCCAGCGGCCACGCCTTTGGAGCGCTCTGCTTCTATGGAGTACTGGCCGCAATTTTCGCGGCCCGTGCACCTGGGAAGGCCGGCAAATCCTGCATCTGGATAGTCGCGGCTGTCCTAGTCGCAATGATCGGACTATCGCGCATTTATCTCGGAGTGCATTACCCCAGCGACGTTATCGCCGGATACTGTGCGGGCGCAGTGTGGGTCGCAGCGGTTGGTTTTCTAGACAAGATTCTTATGGACCGCCGCAAAGAAATGGATGAAGGCAAAACGTCCAGTAATACTGCTGGAATGTCTTCGGGAGTTTAGAACTAACGTTGAACCATAATTGGCTTTGACGTGAAACGCCGTCGGCGACGGAGCCCAGCGTGGTTTACGGTGTGGCAATAGCTTTCACGACAGATGCCCGGCCAGACTCGATCCAATACACCCCGCTAAGCGCAAGCACTCCCCCGAGAACCTGCCCCCCGGAGCCTTTTTCTCCTAGCCACAGAATCCCGAGCACTGTTGCGACGACGGGCAGCAGATACGTAAAGGCGCTCAATTGGGAAGCCTGCAAATATTGCAACAGCCAGAAGTAAAACACATACGCAACTGCCGAACTGAAGATGGCCATATAGAGCAGCGCGGCCCAACCGCCCCACGCGATGGCCCTCCAGTGTTCCACGGAGCCAACGGTGACGGCTCGATAGACCGCGACAGGCAAGACCATCAATGCGCCCGCAAAGTGACTGAAAGCCGTCATGGTCAAGGGGTCGTAGCGCCCACCCAAGCGCTTTCCAAGAACCATGTACATCGCGAAACCAATCGAGCCGGTCATAGTGATGGCATCGCCCAGCAGCGAGGGCGAGTGCGCGGAGATGCCATTTTCCGAAGCCATGAAAGCAATCCCTGCGAGCGCAATCACCATGCCGATCGCTTTTCTCCAGGTTGCCGCTTCCAACTTGAGGAGCACCGCAAAAATCAGCGTATAGATCGGCCCCATCCCCACGATCACGGACGCATGGCTCACCGATGTATACCGCAATCCAACAGTAAAACAGATCTGATTCACCGTCACGCCGAAGAAGCCCATGTACAAAAAAGTCCATAGGTCGCCCAAGGTCAACCCGCGCCTGCGAGTTTCGGCGGTCTCGGCAAAGGCGGGCAGCCGCGAGCAGACTAAATAGAATGGGATCATGACCGCGCCCGCGAGCACCACTCGGAACGACGCCAGAGTCGCGGCCGGCAGCGAACGCAGCCCGATCTTCGCCGCGATGAAATTAACCGCCCAGATGAGGATAACGAGAGCCAAGGAAGCGCCCAGAACGGCGCGGCTTGGCGGGCGTCCGGTGGAGTTCTCGATTTTCACCGCTCAGGCCAGGCGTTCTTTTCGCACAGTGAGGTCGTCAATTCGATCGAGTCGCGGTTCGAATCCTATGCCCGGACCCGTGGGTACGTGAATCGTGCCTTGCGGCGATACAGTAACTTCCGGAAGGATAATGTCTTCCTCCCAATACCGTTTACTCGCGGCCACATCGCCGGGGAGGGTAAAATTGGGCAGCGTCGAGAGTGCGATATTGTGCGCCCGCCCGATGCCCGCTTCCAGCATCCCTCCGCACCACACGGGAATGCCATGCCGCTGGCAAAGATCGTGGATGCGCCGCGACACGGTGTACCCGCCCACTCGGCCAAGTTTGATGTTGATGATTTTGCAGGCGCCCAGTTCGATGGCCGCCTGCGCCTGCTCCTCTGTATGGATGCACTCGTCCAGGCAGATCGGCGTCTCGAGTTTTTTCTGCAGTTCGACGTGGCTGTAGAGGTCGTCCCAACCGAGCGGCTGTTCAATCATCATCAGGTAAAAACCCTCAAGCTGTTTGAGGAGCGGCCAATCCTCCAGCGTGTAAGCCGAGTTGGCATCGACCATCAGCTTGATCCGCGGAAACTCCTGCCGCAGGCGCCGCACCGGCTCCAGATCATATCCCGGCTTAATCTTGATTTTGATCCGCTGGTATCCATCACCGAGTTCTTTCTTCACTGCTGCCGTAAGTTCATCCAGCGACTCTTTTATCCCGATTGAAACCCCGCAAGCAATCTCCTCGCGCACGCCGCCAATCAGTTTTGCGAGCGGCACTCCTTTTTGTTTGGCTTCCGCGTCCCATACAGCGGCTTCCAGCCCAGCCTTGGCCATGTTATGGCCGCGAACACGCGCGAGCAATTCCCATACTTCGCCAGCCGAGCCAAAATCCTTTCCCTTAATCAACGGCCACAGGAAATCTCGAAGGATGAGCCATGCTGTATCAGCCGTTTCCGGGCTGTAATAGGGTGTTTCGCCAGCAACGCATTCGCCCCAACCAATCACGCCGTCCACATCCGCCTGCACCAACATGATCCGGCGCGCCACCGTGCGGTCCATGCTGGTTTCGAACGGGTCCACCAGTTTCATCCCTATTTCCTGTAGCGTGATTTCGCGTATGCGCATATTTTCCAGTCGATTTGCCTTTCCTAGAAGTCGCTCCATGGAGTGAGAAGATACGCCCGGTTTCCCGGCGTCGTTCGTAGGCCGACTGCCGCATACCCTTTGGCAAACCACTTCGTAAACTCTCCGCGCACACGGGCCTGAACCACTCCGACTTGCGAGGAACCTTCGCCCTGCCAGCGCTCCAGCTCTGCAGGCAACTCAATTCTTGCTGGCGCCTCCACGGGATCTTTGACGAGATTTTCAATGGCGCCCACAGCGCGCGCTGAATCGAGGTGCCATTCGGCTAGCAATCGGTCCGTAGCCAAGCCTCGGTGCAACGGACTTGTCGTTACGCCGTACAAATTGGGCTGATATTCCCGGCAGATCGCGCCAAGCCGGTTCAAATTAAAGTGCGCGTTGCGGAGTTCCAGCGGATCAAACGTCCATTGAATAAGCCGGATGCCGCGGCCTAATGCCTCGTCGCGCTGAAAAAGCTTCAGCATGCGGCCGACGCCCCGGTCGCGGTACTCGCTTTTCACCCCGGTCATGTGCGAATGCAGGTACGGCACCTGCCCCCGCAGTCCCACCAACGCAAGCGTGTACCCCACCAGGCGGTCCCCGTCAAACGCCCCCAGCACTTGCCCGCCGGTATGCGATGCGACAACAAATATCGTCGCCGGTTCGACTTCCAGCTCGGCTTCCTTCCAAATCTCGCGCTGAAGCTCCACGCAGCGATGGAATTCCTCGAGGCTTTCGCACTTCCGAACAATGATTCCCTCGCTCATTATTTTGTTCGCGTTCCGTCCAGTTTCCTCAACTGCGGATTCCCTTCCGCCAGCTTCGTCGCGGCCCAGAGCCCTTCCATTTCTTCACGCGGCAAATCCTTAAACTCCCGCGCACTCTTCCGCGCCAGCCCTTCCATGGCCCGGAATCGTCGGGAAAATTTTGCGTTGGCCTTCTTCAGCGCGATTTCTGGGTCGATCTTCAAGAATCGAGAAAGGTTCACAGCGGCAAACAGTAAATCGCCCAGTTCCTCTTCAATCTTTTGTTGGACCTGCTCTTTTGACGCCTTTTTCAGTTCCTCGGTTTCTTCTGCTAACTTTTCAAAAACTCCCCCAACCTCTTCCCAGTCGAACCCAATACGCGAGGCCTTGCGCGTCAGTTGGAAACCTTCCAGCGTCGCCGGCAAAGCGCGCGAGACGCCATCCAGCAAAGAGACTTCTTTCGTTCCGCCCTCAACAGCTTTTGAATCACTCTTGTTCGCGCCGGCCCTCCGCTCTTCGGCTTTGATCTGCTCCCAGTTTCTCAACACTTCCGCGGAGTCTTTCGCCTGCGTTTTCCCGAAAACATGCGGATGCCGCCGGATCATCTTGTCATGGATTTCTCGAATCACCTCCGCCACCGTGAATCGCCCCTCTTCGCTCGCGATTTGCGAATGAAAAACGATCTGCAGAAGCAAATCGCCCATCTCTTCCGCAAACTTGGCATCGTCCCCGCTTTCCAGCGCTTCCAGCACCTCGTAGGCTTCTTCGATCAGGTAGGTTCGCAGCGACTGATGCGTTTGCTCGCGGTCCCAGGGACAACCGTTCGGCGCGCGCAGCCGTGCTTGCACGGCGACGAGTTTTTCAAACCACTCCCCAGGTGTCAGTCTCTTCTGTTTTGATCGCTTACTTTGGCTGCGAAGTTCTTTTCTCTTCTTTAATTTCTTACGGCGTTTCGGCATGCTTTCCTGACTGTTTCCGTTCTGAATCAAGCGTCCCACTTTAAGATGCAACCGTATCTTTGACAAGCCGAAGAGCAGCCTGACCGAACGTGCCGCAGCGACTCGCGTCGGCGACCCGTGCTAAACTGCCAGAGCGTCAAATCATTCGAGGAAAGCACTGTGGCCGAACATAAACAGGAAGAAGCCTTTCGCGTAATCGATCGCCGCCCTTTTACAGCGGAAGGCGACTTGCGCAAGGAAGTCGTCGAAGAAGAAGAGCGCGAAGCCAAGCGCGAGGCGGCGAAACACCCAGCCGCGCCTCCCGAGGCAGAGAAAGCTGCCGTTCCGCCGCCACCACCGGCGGACACCCCCAAGCGGATACCCGCCTTCGAGAATCTTGTCCGTATGCTGGGCAGCAACGCCGCTATGGTGCTCGGCGCTTACGCCGACCCGCGCACCGGCCAACCCATGATCGATCCTGAAGCCGCGCGCGAGCTTATCGACATGCTTGATGCGCTTCACGAGAAAACCAAGGGCAATCTTGCTCCCGAAGAAGACACTTTGCTCCTGGATCTCCTCGGCAAGCTGAAGATGACTTATCTGGAGATCAATCAAGCGGTTGCGGCCGAGGCCGCCAAGGTCAAGGCCAAGGGCCGCCCCTAGGCAGCGACCGCCGCTCTGACCCGCTTCGCGTGACGATTGATCCCAACGCTTTCACCATGCCTCACGCCCCTCTAAAAGTCACCGTGCTCGGCTCCGGCACCTCTATGGGTGTCCCCACCCTTGGCTGTCCCTGCCGCGTGTGTGCGTCAACGGATCCACACGACAAGAGGTTGCGCCCTTCCCTGCTGCTCTCTCGCGGCGGCCAGAACGTCGTGATCGATACCACTCCCGACTTCCGCCAACAGGCGCTGCGCATTGGTCTCGACCGTCTTGACGCCATTTTGCTCACCCACGGTCATGCCGACCACATCCTCGGCTTCGATGACATTCGCCCCTTCAATATCCGTCAGCGTTCCGCGCTCCCCGTTTACAGCAACGAAGAAACATTTCGCATCATCCGGCGCGTCTTTGCCTACGTTTTCGACGACAAGCCGACACTCAGCACGGTACCCAGCGTCAAGCTCTACGACATCCAACAACCCATCGAACTGCTCGGCATTCCCTTTATCCCCGTGCCTCTGCTCCACGGGGAAATGGAAGTTCTCGGTTTTCGCTTCGGCCGCGCCGCTTATCTCACCGATTTCAGCCGCATTCCGGATTTTTCCATGGCGCTGCTCGAAGGCCTCGATGAATTAGTCCTGGACGCCCTCCGCGATATTCCCCATCCCATGCATCAGACCGTCGAGCAAGCCTTGGCTATCATTCAGCAACTCAAGCCCCGCCGCGCGTGGTTCACGCACATCGCGCACGACCTGCCTCATGCCGAGACGAATGCTCGCCTTCTTAGAATGGGCTTCCCGCATGTGCAGCTGGCCTACGATGGCCTCGAATTTGATGTGCAAGTCAACGCCGCTGACGGCCCGTCGCTCAACCAGGAGAAACCGCAGCAATCGCAAATCGCGGTTAATGATTCAAGGTCCACCCGCCTATCGGCCTTCTCGACTTCGCAAGCGTGGGCCTCGCGCTATGCAACTTATGGCCACACCAGCGTCCTGGCCATCGGCAACTTCGATGGTATCCATTTGGGCCACCAAGCGATTCTCCGCGCCACCGTCGAACGCGCTCAGGCCCTGAATGCCGTTTCCACCGCTCTCACGTTTGATCCCTCGCCGCGCAAAGTACTCCGCCCGGAAACGGCCCCGCTGCGCCTCTCCACCAACGCCCAGCGCATGGAATGGTTCAACGCGCTCGGCCTTGAAGCCGTGGTCGTCCTTCCTTTTACTCTCGATCTCGCGCGTCTTTCTCCGGAAGAATTTGTCGAACAAATTCTCCTGCGCGATCTGCACATAAAAGCCGTTCTAGTCGGCGAAAATTTCAAGTTCGGGCATAAGCAGGCAGGCGACGTGAAGCTGCTGTCACAGCTCGGCGCAAAACATGGATTCGCCGTCGTAATCGTCCCGCCGGTGGTCTATCGAGGCGAAATCGTCTCCAGCACCATTATTCGCCGGGAAGTTGCCGAAGGCGACGTTTCTCACGCCGGGCGTCTTCTGGGCCGCCCTTTTGCCCTAACTGGCGAAGTCGTCAGCGGCACCGGAACTGGTAGCCGTTTCACTTTTCCTACGCTAAACCTCGCTGCCGAACAAGAACTGCTTCCCGCTCGCGGCGTCTACATCACACGCACTTGCCTCGACGGCGAGCCGCGCAGTCAACGCTCGGTCACAAATATCGGCGTACGCCCCACATTTAACGGCTCCTCGCTCAGCATCGAGACACACTTGCTGGACGCCCAACTGGCTGCGTCACCCAAACGAATAGAAGTCCGTTTCTGGAAGCGTCTTCGCGAAGAGAAAAAATTCACCGGCCCCGATGAATTGCGCGCGCAAATCGCCGCCGATATCGCCCGCGCCAACAAATTCTTCTCACGCCTGCGCCATTCCCGCGCCATCCGCCAGCCGACCACCGCTGGCGGTTGACAGCAGGCCGCAGGCGTAAGGCATCTCACTCCCCATCTCTCTCGCCCCTCGGCCCGCGTCTGGCGGATTTATGAAGTTACAGGTATAGTAATGTTGCATTCTGGATGAATGATTCATGCCGAAGTCCATGCGTTTCTGCCAAACCTGCCGGTTCGAACTTAGCAAGCGCGGTTTTAAGCGGCACACGCTTTCCGTTGTTCACAAAAAGGGAAAACTGATCCGCGCCATGTTGGAGCGGGATTGCATCACCCATGCCGAAATTGCCAGACGCATCGGGCTAACGCGGGAGCGCGTGCGTCAACTAGCTCTGCTCATGGGTTTCGCCGACGGGAGATCGCGGCACGCCATTTGCCGAATGGAGCGCCGCAAGAAAGAAATGGCGGAGTTTTTTCTGCAAGCGCAAAAACGCGGGTTTGCCGTCGAACCGCTCGGGACGGGCAGCGGTTACATAAACGGGAAACTTTGTCTTCAACGGAATGCGTGCTGGCACGACGTAGGGAGCAACGAACACAAATATACTTTCCTTAGTATTCGCCGGCCCACAGTCCGGTTTGATATCTGCGCGTGGAAACTGCCGGATGGCCGCTTTCTGATTTTGCCTAAGAAGCTATCCAGCTTCACGCAAACAACATTTAACCCGGGAGAAAGTGCGCGCCTGGGCACGAACAGCTCTTCGCACTACTATCGAGATTACATCGAAAGATGGAGCCTGCTCGGGCGACCCCGCCGCTCGAACTGAGGCTCGGGCAATCCCCGCAAAGGTGCGCCGCCCGCCGCGATACATAACGCCTTCTTGCCATTTCTCTTGTACCTAGATATTATCTAGACATGCTGCGGTTCGATTGGGACGAACGAAAGAACAGAGTCAATCGCACCAAGCATGGAGTCTGGTTTGAAGAAGCCCAGAGCGTCTTCCACGATCCGCACGCGCGCCTATTCTATGATCCAGAACACTCCGATGGAGAGGACCGTTTCATCCTCCTTGGAGTGAGTTCCGCGGCAAGAACGCTGGTCGTCATTCACTGCTACAGGGGCTCCGATTCCATGATTCGCATTATTTCTGCACGCAAAGCAACCAGGAAGGAGCTTAGATTTTATGAAGAAGGCCTATGATTTTTCCAAATTGAAGGAATTGAAGAACCCCTACCCCGCCAAGAAAAAAGCCGTGGGAATCAACTTGAGTCCTCAAGTTGTGGACTATTTCAAAGACCTGGCCGATGAGACCGGCCTCCCTTACCAGAAGTTGATCGATCTTTATCTTCTCGACTGCGCCAAGAAGCGCAAGAAACTCACCATGAAGTGGGTCGCGTAGCCGCCCGCCTCGGCGAACTCATCATCGGCGGCACTCCCGGCGGTCAGGCCTGCCTGCCGCAGGCAGGGATCCGCTTTTCGTTTCCTCCCGCGGTGGCGGGTCACTCGCCACTGCGGTCGGCTGAAGCGAAATGAAATAATGTAAGACGGAGGCTTCGAGTCGATCTATTGAGAGGCGCTCTCGTGAGGGTGGCTCGAAGCGCGGCGCGGGTGTAAGATGGGGCGGTAGGCGGGCTGCCAACGCAAGTGTCCCCTGCGGAAGTTTGTTCCTGCACGGCGGTCCCGAGTGTTTGGGTTGGAGGGACTGAAATGAAGAAGACCCTGCCTGTAGTTCTCACTGCACCTGTAGTTCTCATCGCAATTGTCGCGCTCGTGATTCTTGGTGTACCCGCGACGGCAGTCGCCCAGCGCGGCGGCGGCCATGGCGGCGGTGGATTTCATGGTGGTGGAGGAGGCTTTCACGGTGGAGGTGGTTTCCACGGCGGTGGAGGATTTCACGGTGGGGGTGGCTTCCACGGCGGTGGAGGATTTCACGGCGGGGGTGGCTTCCACGGTGGCGGCGGGTTTCACGGCGGGAGCGGGTTCCGAGGCGGAGCGGGATTCCGCGGCGGCAGCGGGTTTCGTGGCAGCGCGTTCCGCGGAGGAACGGGATTTCGCGGTGGAGCGTTTGGCCGCGGCTTTCGCGGAAACGGCTTCCGCGGCGGCCGGGGCTGGAGCGGACGCGGTTGGGGTTGGGGAGGCTGGGGCGGGGGTTGGTCTTGCTGCTGGTATTGGTATTGGCCTGTGTACCGTTGACGCTGATACGACACATTCACTGACCGTATCCCTCGAGGCAGCAGTGGGGGTATAAATGGTGGCATCTGCGGCGGCGGAGCATACTGTTGTTGCAGAGGAGGCGGACGTTGCCGCCGGTTGACCCTCTCAAACGGCCTCCGCAGCCTATCCTCCAACGTCGCTTCGCCCTGCCACCCATCTGCAAATGCCGTGTACGCAGGGGGTGCTTCTGCGTCTGGATCTTCTCTTGGCCCTCTCCCCCCTACTCTCCCTCCTGCCTGCGACGACGAAGATGCAGCAGGCGGGGGTGCGCCAGACGGAGGCTTGGACCGCTTTTCCTCGAAGTTCGTTGACGCTTTTCATTCCTTTTTCGTCGAGATAATTGGAAAGCCCTTCGATCATGTCTTCGACAATCCGATACCCGTAGTGCATGACGGC
>Ga0137418_10001037_pt1 | contig 25462 bp, 22 predicted proteins | sample CZODoug3_1_2_16f_FD_122242 | JGI IMG/M metagenome (GOLD analysis project Ga0137418, IMG submission 122242) | Vadose zone soil fungal communities from Angelo Coast Range Reserve, California, USA - CZODoug3_1_2_16fungal (Hybrid Assembly) | ecosystem: Environmental > Terrestrial > Soil > Vadose...
ATCCGCTTTCTTAGTCAGGCGCAGCATAGATTCTTCGATTCTGGGTAAATCCGACTGTTTTAGTCGCAATTCGATTCTACCGCCTCGCCGTGGTTGCCGCAAGGCTTGCCAGTGAATTGTGGAAAATAGGGTCGGAGCGGTAAGTATCGTGTTCTGAATGGGTTCAGAAAGGGCGAGTCAATCGGTCGGATTTTGGTTGCGACGGTCGAAGCTCGCTTCGCGAGGCCGGTTCGTCCTGCCCTGGGACATGGCCGGAGAGGGCTTGACACATTCCCTCGCCTGGCGAACAATAAGCCAAATTTCCTCTGCTTTTGCAGCCATGACCGTTTCTTCCCGCCTCGCCCTTACCGGTAGCTCCAGAAAGGACCAGCACCTTGGCTTGTAAACACCCGCGCGTGAGAGTGGTGAGCCGCGAGGAAGACATGGAGTTTGTCGAGTGCCTCGAATGCGGCGATGTATTTGAATCCAGTGAGTTTAAGGACATGGCCATCGAGGAGCAGGTGGAGAAGGACGAAGAGAGCGACCAGGCCTAGGGTCGCGCGCGCTAGGCAGGATTTGCCTAAGAAGGATTTGCCCAACCCGCGCGCCCCCCGTGCGCCGGGTCCCACTTTGGTAGCCAGACCGGGTTACGAGGGTAACGGTTCGAGGCCCTCTGGCATTGGTAGCCGGACCCGAGTTTGCTAGCGTGAGAGGCGTAGAGGTCTGCACTTGCTCCGCCTTGAGTCCACCCCGAAGATCGCTCTGGTCGTCGATGATTCCATGCTGATCCGGCATACTGTCTGCCGGTTTCTCGAGGAACGCGGATTTCAGGTGGAAGCGGCGACGAACGGCCTCGAAGCTCTGGAGATGTTGGCGACGCTCGAGCCGGATATCATCATCACGGACATCCAGATGCCGCGCATGTCGGGAATGGAATTGATTTCCGCTGTGAAAAACGATCCCCGAACTTCGCAGATTCCGATCGTGGCGTTGTCGAGTCTGCGATGCGGCGCGAAAGGTCCAGCACAGGACGCGCGCGCGGATTTTTCCATTCTCAAAGATATCGATATCGAAGCGCAGCTGGAGAGCACGCTGGCGGCAGCTCTCGGTTCGTAGATTCTTCTCCCTTCTGCCCTCAAGGTCCTCCCCGGCTCCGCTGCGCTAGCGGAGAGCGAATCCCGGCTCGGCGCAAAAATCCGCTGCTGCGAATTGCTGGGCCAAAAGCCGCGGATAGGCGGCCGCGGCGATCATGGCGGCATTGTCGGTGGCGAGGGGGCGGGAAGGAAAGTAAGCAGGCAGCCCTTCTTTGGCGGCTTCTTGTTCGAACCTGCGGCGGAGCTCGGCGTTGGCGGCTACGCCTCCGGTGACGAACAGGGTGGCAGCGTTGCAGGCTCGGGCTGCGGTCAGGGTTTTGCTGACCAGATCCCCGACGACGGCTTGTTGAAAGGAGGCGATGAGGTCGAGCGTCTCCCGATCGCAGTTTGCCAGGTAGTCCTCCTGCTTCGGCTGAGGAATGGCGGAGAGCGCTTTGTGGCGGGCTGCAACCCTTGCGCGCATGTCGTGGGTTTCCACATAGCGCAGGACCGCGGTCTTGATGCCACTGTAGGAGAAGTCGAAATGGGGGCGGGTGGCTTCGGGCTTTTCGTGATTCCGGCGGTCGCGGTGCTTCATTTGCGAGAAGGCGAACTTGACCGCCGTGGGATCGCCGTAAGCGGACAGGCGATCGATCACCGGGCCTCCGGGGTAGCCCAGGCCGAGAAGCTTGGCGGTCTTGTCGAAAGCCTCTCCGGCGGCGTCGTCGCGGGTGTGGCCGATGTTTTCATAGACCCAGCCTACGCTGCGCTGTTCGGCCAAGTAGAGGTGGGTGTGGCCGCCGGAGACAACGAGTGCCAGTACGGGGAAGGCAAACGCGTGGTTGCCTTTGGCGCGTTCTTCCAGAAGAACGGCGTGAATATGGCCTTCCAGGTGGTTCACGGCAATGAGGGGCTTTTCGAGGGCGTAAGCGAGTGCTTTGGCGTAGCTGATGCCAACCAACAGAGCTCCGGCGAGGCCTGGCCCTTGCGTGACGGCAATGCCGTCGAGGCTCGCATACGTCTGCTTCGATTCCGACAGAGCCTGCCGCACCACCGGAACGATGGCGCGTAGGTGTTCGCGCGAGGCCAGCTCCGGGACGACCCCGCCGTAGGGCTGGTGCAGTGCGATTTGCGACGCCACGACGTTCGAGACGATTTCCTCGCCGGAGCGCACGACGGCGGCGGCGGTTTCATCGCATGAGGTTTCAATGCCGAGGATGCAGGCGTCGGGCATAATTGAAGGCAGTTTCAAGTTTACTGGATTCGGAAGCATACGCCGGCGGTTCAGCCAACTGTGAAAGCCCATGCCATTTCCGTGATTCGTAGCCTGCGGGACGCGGGCTACCCCGCCTATCTCGTGGGCGGCTGCGTCCGCGATTTGATTCTGGGGCGGGAGCCAGCCGACTATGATGTGACCACGCGCGCCACGCCCGAAGAAGTGATGTCTGTTTTTCCCGAGACCTATGCCGTCGGCGCGCAATTCGGCGTCGTGCTGGTGCCCTCTCCAGACAAGACCTGGACTGTGGAGGTGGCGACCTTTCGCAGCGACGAGGGCTACTCCGACGGCCGCCGTCCCGATTCCGTTCGTTACAGCCAGGACGCGCGCGAGGATGTGGAACGGCGAGACTTCACCATCAACGGACTGTTGCTCGACCCTCTCAATGATGAGGTCCTCGATTATGTGGACGGGCGCAAGGACATTGCAGCACGGATCGTGCGAACCATCGGCGATCCCGAGCGGCGTTTTGGAGAAGACAAGCTCAGGCTGCTGCGTGCTGTTCGGTTTGCTGCGCGGTTGGGTTACGAGATCGAACCCACGACGTTTTCCGCGATCCCGAAACTCGCCCCGCAGATTCGCCAGGTCAGCCGCGAGCGCGTGGCTGACGAACTGAGCAAGATGCTGACCGAAGGCCGGGCGAGGAAGGCTTTCGAGCTGCTCGACGCCACCAGCCTTCTCCCGGAGGTCCTACCCGAAATCTCGGCTATGAAGGGTGTCGCACAGCCGCCGCAATACCATCCGGAAGGTGACGTGTGGCAACACACGCTGTTGTTGCTCGAAAATCTTCCCCAGCCATGCTCGCGCACCCAAGCCTGGGGTGCGCTGTTGCACGATGTCGGCAAGCCGCCAACATTCCGCGTGGCCCCCGACCGCATTCGCTTCGATGGCCACGTCGAGGTGGGCGTGAAGATGGCGGAGGAGATTTGCCGGCGGCTGCGTTTCTCCAAGGTCGATACCGAGCAGATTCTGGCGCTGATCCAGCAGCACATGCGCTTTGGCGATCTCCAGCGCATGAAGGAATCGACGCTGAAGAAATTCCTGCGTCTCCCCAAGATCGAAGAACACATCGAGCAGCACCGGCTCGATTGTGTGGCCAGTCACGGCGATCTTTCGCTGTACGACTTTGCGCGGGAGAAGCTGGCTGCCATCACCCCGGAGGCAATGCGTCCCGCTCCCTTGGTGACGGGCGCCGATTTGATCGCCCATGGCTACGAGCCAGGCCCGCAGTTCAAAAAGATTCTGGCGGCCCTCGAGGACGAGCAGCTCGAGGGGCGGCTCGAATCCAAAGAGCAGGCGCTGACCTGGGCGCAGCAGGAATTTCCTCTGTAGCCTGCTCCGAATCGCGTGCGGCACGGATGCTAGAATCGTAGTTTCCCTCTTGGTGAGGCAATGCAGCAGGCAGGTTCCGGTCTTCAGAAAATGGTGGCGCAAGTATTGCGGCAAACGGGCGCGGAACAAAGCGCTCTGCTGGCTTGGCCGCTAGCCTGCGGCGCAATAGTGGCGGAGAAGACTCGCGCGGTGTCCCTGAAAGATCACATCCTTCGCGTGGAAGTGCCGGACCGCGGCTGGCGCGACCAGTTGAAGACGTTGGCTCCGCGGTACCTGGCCACCCTCAATCAATATTCGAGTGATCGCGTGTTGGGGATTGCGTTTGTGGTGGCGGGAGAGCCTGGCTAGCTTATGAAAGTTACCGACAAAGACGTGGCTTACGTAGCCGATCTGGCCAATCTGGAGTTGACCGAACAGGAGCGCCCGCGCATGTTGCGCGATCTCAATGCCATTCTTGGCTACGTCGATCTTCTGGACGAACTCGACACCCAAGACGTGGCGCCCATGGCGCAGGTTTCCGACCGCTTTGGCGTCGATCCGAACAAAGCCGGCAGCGCGCGCTTCGCATACGCCCGCCGCGACGATGTGCCCGAGGGCTTGCGGAAGTCGTTCACGCCGGAGACCGCGCTCGGTGGCGCGCCGGAGAGTGACGGGACGTTTTTTGAAGTGCCGAAAGTGATTGAAAAATAGTTCTGTTCTCTGCAGGAAATTCGCACCGGCAAACAAATGCACTTAACCACACTGACGATCGACGCCGCCGTCTCCGCGGTGCAGAATGGCAGCACCTCTGCCTCGGCATGGGCCGAACAGCATTATGCGAGAATCGCGAGCGAGGATGCCAAGATTGGCGCCTACCTGATGCTCTCGAAAGAACGTGCCCTGGCGCAGGCGTCGCGCTTGGACCGAGCGGCCGCGAAGGGGGAAACGCTGCCGCCGCTCGGGGGCGTGCCCGTCGCCATTAAGGATGTGATGGTTACGCGCGGTCTGCGCACCACAGCCGGCTCGAAGATTCTGGAAAATTACATTCCTCCGTACGACTGTACCGCGGTCGCGCGCATGGAGGCAGCGGGGGCGGTGATCCTGGGCAAGCTCAATTGCGACGAGTTTGCCATGGGATCTTCCAACGAGAACTCCGCCTACTGGCCCGTGCACAATCCTCGCGATTTAGAACGGGTTCCCGGAGGTTCTTCTGGGGGTTCGGCGGCAGCGGTTGCGGCGGGCCTGGCCGTCGCCACGCTGGGCTCCGATACCGGCGGCTCCATTCGCCAGCCAGCATCTTTTTGCGGTGTTGTGGGTTTGAAGCCCACCTACGGCCGCGTCTCGCGCTATGGCCTGATCGCTTTCGCCTCTTCGCTGGATCACATTGGCCCGCTGGCCCGGACCGTCAAAGACGCCGCCCTGGTGCTGCGAACGATTGCCGGACGCGACCCGATGGACTCCACCTCTGCGGATGTTCCGGTTCCTGACTACGTGGAGGAATTGAAGAAAGATGTCCGCGGTCTCCGCATCGGGGTGCCGAAAGAGTGCTTTGGCGAGGGACTGGATGCCGAAGTGCGAGCTTCGGTCGAGGCGACGATTCAGAAGCTTGCAGGAAAAGGCTGCGAGGTTGTGCCCGTATCTTTGCCGCACTCGGCCTACGCCATTCCTGCCTATTACATCGTGGCGACGGCCGAGGCCTCCGCCAATCTTGCCCGCTTCGATGGCGTGCGTTACGGCTTCCGCAGCCCGGAGGCGCGTACGCTATCCGATCTGTATCGCAAGACGCGCGATCGCGGCTTTGGCGCCGAGGTGAAGCGCCGCATCATGCTGGGCACCTATGCCCTCAGCGCTGGCTATTACGACGCTTACTATCTGAAGGCGCAGCGGGTGCGGACCTTGCTGACGCGAGACTATGAAGAGGCGTTCCAGAAAGTGGATGCACTGGTCACTCCTGCCAGTCCTACGGCCGCTTTCAAGCTGGGCGAGAAGTCAGACGACCCGCTTGCCATGTACCTGGCCGATATCTATACGGTGACGGCAAATCTGGCGGGAATTCCTGGCATCTCCGTGCCCGGAGCGCCTACGAAATCCGGGCTGCCGATTGGGGTGCAGATTCTCGGCAAGCACTTTGATGAGGCCACGATTCTGCGCCTGGCGCAGGCCTGCGAATAGCTACTTCCTCTTCCAGCGTATGCCGTCTTTCGTGATCTCGACGACGATGCCGTCGGCGGCGAGTTCCGCGCGCAGTTTGTCGGAGAGCGGAAAGTTCTTCGCCTTGCGCGCCTGCTCCATTTCCGTGATCTTGCCCGCGACTTCTTCGTCCGAAGGTCCCGACACGCCCGCAGCCGCCAGAGCCTCCGGCGAGATGTCCTCGCGTCCAGATGCCTTCGCCCATTCGATAATGCTCCGCATTTTGGCAGCGTCATCGTCGGGCAGCACGGCGAAGATCTCGTCAAACTGGCCGAGAACCGTCAGGAACGGCAGAGTGTTGGTTTTCCGCATCTGTCCGCCGTCCATGGCCACGTTGGCCGCGCGCACCATTTCGAAGATCGCGGCCTGCGCCTGCGCGGTATTCAGGTCGTCTTCGAGCGCGGCCCGCATCCGCGCGGATGTGTCCTCGGCCAGCTTCCGCAACTCTGCATCCTCGCCCTCCGGGAAGCTCCCCTCGAGGAGCCGCTGGCGATAGTTTCGCAACCTCTCCACCGAGGCTGCAGCCTGCCGCAAACCATCAAACGTAAAGTTGAGCTGATTGCGATAGGGCACCGATGTGAGCAAATAGCGGATGGAAGACGGCTTGTATCCTTTCAGGATCAAGTCCCGTGGCGTAAAGAAGTTGCCCGCACTCTTCGACATCTTCTCGCCCTCGACCAGCAAGAACCGCGCATGCATCCAGAAACGCGCGAAAGGCTTGCCGGTTAGCGCCTCCGATTGCGCAATTTCATTCTCGTGGTGCGGAAACATCAAGTCTTCTCCGCCGGCATGCAGATCCAACGTCTCTCCCAGCGCGGCCATCGCCATCACCGAACATTCCAAATGCCAACCCGGACGGCCGGGGCCAATGGCTGTGTCCCACGAAGCTTCCCCCGGCTTGGGTGCCTTCCACAGTGCAAAGTCGCGCGCGCTGTCTTTCTCATATTCATCCACATCCACCCGGGCCCCGTCGGTCATGCCCGCAAAGTCGCGTTTGGAGAGCTTGCCGTAATCCGCAAACTTTGCGATGCGGAAATAGTACGAGCCATCCTCGGTACGGTAGGCGTAGCCTTTTCGTTCCAGATCAGTAACGAACGTTGCCATTCCGTCGATGTAGTCGGTGGCATGGGGCCTCGAGTCCGGCCGACGGATGCTGAGCAAATCGGAATCTTCCTGAAAAGCCTTATCGTACGGAGCCGTGTACTGCTGCACGCTCAGCCCGTCGCGTGCAGCGTTGCGAATAATCTTGTCGTCCACGTCCGTAATGTTCATGACGTAGCGCACCTCGTACCCGCTCTGCCGCAGAAATCGGTGAAGCAAATCCACGGCCACGAACGTACGAAAGTTGCCGATGTGGCCATAGTCATACACTGTGGGCCCGCATGCATACATGCGGACCTCGGTGCCATGCAGAGGCCGGAATTCCTCCACCGTGCCGGAAAGTGTGTTGTAAAGGTGTAATGACATGAATCGGGCCGAAGTTCGATTCTAGGGGTGGCGCGAAATAGGGTCAACCCAGCCCGGGGGTGAGAACACGACGGGACGGAATATGAATTGTAACCAATTGGATAACATGCTGCGCCTGATATCGACCGCAGCGTCAGCATGCCTGGGCCAGCGCGGTTGCCATAACGGAACATAGTTTCCCGCTGTCGTCCAATTCGAGGAGTTCATCAAGGCGAACAGCTTTGAGGTGCGCATCAGGATGCTGAGTGGATTCTATTTTTTTGACTTTTTTACTGGGGCGCAGAACCGCTCGGCACAGCGAAGCCAGCAGCTCGGAACAATTCGGTGACGGTTGACGTCTTAATGAAGTTCAGGAATGCCTTCGCCGTATCTTTCTGCGTGGAAGACTTGAGAACCACGCAGGCTTGCTCGATCGGTGGATATTCGGTGCTCGGAATCTCGAAGTATCGTCCCCGATCCTTCATGTTCGGAGACAGAGCCAGTGACAGCGCAATAATGCCGACATCAGCAGCTCCGGTGTCTACAAAGGACGCCGTTTGGGAGATGTTTTCGCCGAGCACGAATTTGCCGGCAACCTTGTCGTAAACATTCCCCTTTTTCATGGCGGCGACGGCGGCTTGCCCGTAGGGAGCATGTAAAGGATTGGCAATTGCGATTTTCCCAATGGCGGGATGCAGGAGAGACTGCAAGCCGGTACTCAAGTCGAGCTTCGAGTCCTTCGGCACCCAAATCACGATTTTCCCGGTAGCGTACTGATAGAACGTACCCGCTTCGGTCAGTCCGGCGGCCTCAAGTTTCTTGGGGTAGTCGAGATTCGCCGAGAAGAACATGTCGAATGGGGCACCGTTCTGAAGTTGCTGAAAGAAATTTCCCGAGGAACCATACGTCAATTTCACAGTCTTCCCTGTTTCTTTTTGAAAGCGCGTGGCTACATCTTGCATGACAGATTGCAAATCTGCCGCTGCCGCGACTGTGATCTCCTGCGCTCGGCACATTCCGGAGTCGAGCCCTGGAACAAAGCAAAGGACAACAAGCGTGATGGCAACAGCCAATCGTTGGAAGTTCATATTTCTAAATGCTCCTTTGAAGATTTAATTTCGTCCCGGGATCTTCCACTTACGATTGCGATGCCACCTGGGACCAGGGAATGAACTGCGGACGCAAAAAACCGGCACGACCGCGCGGTCCCGTGTGACGTCTTCAATGGCTGAATCAAAGTAAGGTGATTTAATGCGGATGGAACTGACCTGTCAAGTCGGCTTGAATCGTATCAACCTGGGCGAAAAGAGGTGATTTCTTACTGGCGCGCAGGACGACTTTTCCGGATTGGTAGGTTTTCAGACTCGGAGGATCATCACTTCGGTGGACTTGATTAAGGCTGCGGCAACTTGCCCGACCTCCAGTCGGAGTTCGCGAACCGCATCCGAGGTAATGACCGAAGTGATTGTTTGGCCCCCAATGGATAGGGTCACCTGGGCCATGATTCCTTCCACTTTGACTTCAACGATCCGCCCCGCCAATTGATTGCGAGCGCTGATCCGGCGGAATTCGGCGCGCCTCTTCGGGAGAAGTGTCTTCCTGGATGCGAAGTGCAGGTGTTGATCGAGCTCGCTTTCCGGGATCCGGTGATGCCCGCCTTCGGTTTGGACTGTCCGAATCTTTCGCGTGTGAATCCATCGCTTCAGGGTCGAATAGCTGATCCCCAACACCTTGGCTGCATCCCTGGGTCGCACCAACTTTGCACGGTCACTCATGCACTCAGTTCCTCCGTGCGGGCCGTCTGCCGCCCGCGCCTATAATAGTCGCATGACACTTTCAGCGAGAAATCAACTGCGTGGAGAAATCGAGGAAATCGTGCTTGGGGACTTAATGGCACACGTGGTTGTGCGCGTGGGGCCTAACCTTATCGAGAGCATCATCACCCGGCGCAGCGCAGAAGAACTGAAGCTCAAGAAGGGCGATACCGTGGCAGCTGTGGTCAAGGCGACAGAAGTGATGATCCCGAAGGACTAGAGATTCGCTTTGTAGCCAATCGGTTCCCCTGGGTGCATTTCGCAGTTATGGGTTCGGGCAGGAACCATTCGGGCTCTGATTTGCAGTCGTTGAAGCGATCTCGGGTGCACTCGCTTGCCTTGCCGCGCACGAAGGATGGTGTGCCTACGCAAAGCAGTCTCCCTCCGCAAGTCTTCAAAAGAAATTGAATGCCAGCGCTCGAACCAAGATTCGGAAAACCAAGATCAACGTCAAGCCCTGGCCTTACGCCGCCGGCGCAATCTCATCCGGCGGAGCCCCCTCTGCGCTGAGCGCGCGCATGCGCTGGCCCACGAGAATGACATAGTGGAGCGCGGAAAGAATGGTGAAAGCGAAGGTCATCCGCAAGAACAACGTCTTTCCAAACCACACCCACTGGGCTGGCATCACCAGAAACAGCATGACGAAGAATACAGCCGCAATTTGGGAGAGGGTATTCACTTTGCCAAAAATGCTGGGCCGGAAATCGCGCAGCCCGGCGGTCGCGTAGAGTACGGCGCTCACGCCCAGAATGCCAATATCGCGGCTGAACACGACTACGGTGTATCTCCACTTGATGAGATGGAGAATCGCCAACACCATGAACAGCGTGCTCAGCAGCAGTTTGTCCGCGATCGGGTCCAGATACTGGCCAATGCGTGTCTGCTGATGCAGCTTGCGCGCCAGGAAGCCGTCGAACAGATCCGTGAGTCCGGCGATGACCAGAAGCACCAAGGCCTGCTTGTATTCGTGGTCGATCAGGCTGAGCACGACGAAGGGGATAAACACCATGCGCAACAGGGTGAGTTGGTTCGGGGCAGTCAGAATGTGAGAGAGCTTCAAGCGCCAGGCCCCGCAGTTCCACGCAGCAAAGGCGCGACCTCCACGCCGGCTTCGGCGGCGAAGCGCTGGGCGAGAGAAGGTAGCCCATTGACCGAGGCATCCATCTCGATGCGCTCCACGCGGTGCATGGGAAAGAAGACTACACCAGGCGTATAGCCCTCGCCCGATCTCGTCATGGCCACGAAGTCTTCAAAGGAAACCAATTCGCAGCCGCGCAACGAAATTCCCGCCGCCGACAGTGAGAGCATCGCACCCCAAAACTTTTCCCGCGGCGCGCACAGCGTTACCAGCACGAGGGCGCCGGGCTGGAAAGGGCCGGATGATTCCGCGGATGTCATGGACGTGCTCCCAAGCAGCTCGGCTGCGTTTGGGGAATTATAAGCCGAACGCACCTTTTCGAACGTTCCTGCTAGATCGTGGAACGATTCGCGGGTTTGGCGTAAAACAGAAAACCCGCGACGCGGATCGTCGCGGGTTCGCCTACAGGGCCAGGCTCCTCAAGAAGCTAATAAGCCCAGAGCGGCCCCGAGCCAATCGGAGTGCTCGAGCCATCGATGGCAGTGAACACTGTCCTTCCGTAAAAGAACGGTGCTCCCCAATCGAACGAGTCTGTGCCGCCCGGCCCGCCGAGCGTGCTGAACGCCGTGTCGGTACTGCTGCTGAAGAGCGTGTCGGCATTGTCGATGTGGAACGTCACCACATTGGTGTCGCCCACGCCGTCTTGGTTCGTCGCGGTAAGAGGTTGCAGTGTAGCCGGGCAGTAGAACCCGGTGTTGCCGGTGCAAGGGGTGATGGTCGACGGGAAAAACAGTCCGTTCGAGCCGCTGTCAATAAAGCTGGAGGCAAGGGTCTGCCCGCTGAAGAGCGTGGTGAAATTGTCGTTAGCATCCAGCGCAAACGCCGTCGCCGTTCCCGGAACCGCGTTATTCGATGCTGTTCCAATACCGAATATCAGCGAACCATCCAGCTCAGGCGACGTGCTGACCAGCGCGGGCATCTGGATCGCCGTGCCATTGCTGTCCGCCCCAAACGCCGTTACTGGATTGGTCACTTGATCCACAGCGCTGACCGAAGTAGCTCCATCTGTCAGAGCGCAACCCGATCGAGGGCAGTCGAAGTAGACGGTCGCAACCGTTCCCGTGCTGCCATCGCAGAAGTTCACTCCTTGCAGGAAGCAGTCGGTGGGCTCTAGCCCGATGCCCAAAATTCCATTGGCACCCAACAGCTGCGCAGTGTTTTCGTTGACGGTGCCGCCGCTGGAGCAGTCTGTCGGCACCGTCACATCGCCGCTGCTGATCACCTGGATCGCCGTGTTGCTCGTGGCCTCGCCACCGATCTTGATGTCAGCGAACTCGACAGGACCCCAGAGAAAAGAACCGTCCAAGAACGCCACGCAATTGTTGAAGAACCCGCCCGACCCATCCGAGAGACCGGGAAGGACAAGGGGCTCGACCAAGGATTGCAGAACGCGCAATCCTTCTGATCCCGTGTCCACCAGAATGTTGTCGATCGTCTGGCAGTCCGAAGTCCCAGGCCGGCAAATCGTCACGCTCGTGTAGAGGCTGTTCGTGGAGGGGGCCACGGGGCCGCCAGCGGTGGTGAGTGCCGCCACGTTCGCAGCCGCTCCCGAGCTGTAGACGGTCAGTTCCACAGAAGCGGTTGCGTGTGTGTTGGCATTGGACGTGGCAATGAGCGTCACCGGAGTGTTGCCGGTGACGCTAGCAGGCGCGCTATAGGTGACCGATGTTGCCGTCTGATTGCTGAGCGAACCGACGCCCGACGAAAGGCTCCATGTCACACCCTGGTTGGTCGTATCTCCTGTGAGAGCCGCATTGACGCTCAATTGGTGTCCTTGATTGATCGTTTGCGGCCCTACAGTTGAAAGTGCAATCACCGGCGACGTTCTGACCTCGACCTGGATGGGGGCAACGACGCTGGTTTGAGCCGTGGATGTCGCGGTGATGGTTGCGACGGCTGCGTCGGTTACGGATGCGGGCGCCGTGTAGGTCACCGACGTTGAAGTCTGGTTGCTCAGCGTCCCGAACGCTGCCGGAGAGAGGCTCCAACTCACACCCCCTCTGGTTACGATGGCAGTCACGGTGATTGCATTTCCGGGGTCGACGAAGGTTGAGCTGCGGGTCAGTCCGATGGCCACAGTAGAGCCACCACCGCCACCACCGCCGGAGGAACTGCCTCCTCCGCATGCCCCCAGAAACGCAACTCCCGCAATGAATGCCGCCACCGAAACCCCACGGAACAGCATTCCTCTATCGAATCGCATCGCTGCTGACTCCTTCCGGCAACATGTCAGGCAGGTACGCCCGGCCAAAATGACCCAGCATATGTCCGCCACCCTGGACGACCAGACGAGGCTGCTGAATGGCCACGGGCCTGCGTCCAGCATAGGTTCGCTTTTCCGTTCTAATCGCGTCTGCATATTGTCCGTAGAACGATCCGAAGATTTGCGACAAATCGGGCAGGAAGGGTCCTCGCCATGCCACGCCAAAAACCCGTCCGTCGGCAGAAACGTACTCCCTGACGACGGTTCCCGTGGGTGCTTTGATCTCATGCACCGCATAGGCCTTCGCCTGCGTTACCTTGAGGGTCGCCTTCATCTTCGCCCGGTCCGCCTCCACCGAGTCCGCGTAGCCGCCCAGCCCGGCGAAAGAGGGCAGGGAGAACGCAAGAATCACGAGGACAACGGCGGCCCACCGCGGCCACCTTGTTGTCCGGCACGTTTCGCACTGGGTTTCCGGTTTCATATGCCTCAATCCTAAAGCCTATTCTGTCTCACGAGCGACGAGAGGTTACCTAAGGGACGTTCTCGAGTAGTCAATAGCAGTTAACCCACAATATTACGGAGAGTCGTGCTTGGTTTAGAGTCTTTTTCGCCTCTGCAAGGTTGCTTTTTGAGAGCTTTTTACAAATTTTTACTTGGAAGCCGTTCTGGCGGGCATCTATCGCCGTCCTCCCCCCATCAGACCTTCAGCCAACAAATTCCTTGACCGGACGCCTTGGAGAGCCCCGTGAAAAAAATAGCCATACTTGCCTTTGCCAGCGCTGCATTTCTGCTTGGGTCCGCGCACGCCCAGCAAATGGATGCCACCTTCGGTTTCAACGCGGTGCACGCCACCTCCGCATCGCAGGCGTCCAGCGGCTATTCCCCGCAGTCCATAGGAGGCGGTCTGACGCCGAGCGTCGGCGCGGACTTCCTGATCCGGCACAATTTCGGGGTTGGTGCCGAGCTGTCCTGGAGGGGCAGCCAGAATCAGTACGTAATCCCTGGAACAGGCCAAACTGTGCCCTTCCGCCCCTTCTTTTATGACTTCAATGGCATTTGGCTGCCGCACCTTTCCGTTTCCAATCGCGTGGCCCCGGAGTTGATGGCCGGGATAGGGGGCGAGAACACGCGCTTCTACGTGGCGCCAAGCTGCGGCAGCGGCTGCCAGAACTACGCTACCTCGAACCACTTCATGGGCCACTTTGGCGGCGGACTCCGTTTCTATATGACGCACAACCTGTTTGTGCGTCCGGAAGCGCACGTGTACTTGATTCATAACAACAACGAATTCAGTTCTCCCTATGCCACGCGCTTCGGTGCCTCGATCGGCTACACGTTGGGGGGTCGGTAGGGAGCCGCGTGCCGGAAGCTCGCTCAGGTCCTGACGGGTACTGACGAAACTCGCACCGACGCCCTTCGGCGTAGAATCGTGTTGATTCTCCGCAGTGATTCCAGAAGTCGGAGCGAAGCGCATGTCCTCGCAGAACGGCTCTTCCCCCTGGTCCCGCCGGTCGTTCCTTCAACTCTCCGCCGCCTCCGGCGTCGCCGCTTGGCGTGTGATGACCGAACCCATGCTGGCGCAGGCTGCGGCCAGCGCGGTTCCCGCGTCTTCGGCCATGACCTCCGTGGCCATGACCTCCGCGATCTGGATCGATCAGAATGAAAACCCGCTCGGTCCTTGCCCGGCCGCTCGCCAGGCGGTAACTGCAATGGCCGCAGAAGGCGGACGCTACTTCACGAATCTGACGGATGACTTCGAGAAAGGGTTTGCGGAGAGCGTAGGCCTTAAGACGGAATTCGTGAGCGCCTTTCCTGGATCGAGTGGTCCACTGCATCATTCCGTTCTGGCCTTCACGTCATCGAGCCGGAGCTACGTCACCGCCGATCCCGGATACGAAGCGGGCATGTTTGCGGCTCACGCCTCGGGCGCGCGCATCGTGAAGGTTCCGCTGACCAAGACTTACGCGCACGACGTGAAGGCCATGATCGCGGCCGCCCCGGATGCCGGAATGTTTTACGTGTGCTCACCCAACAATCCGACGGGCACGCTGACGCCCCATGCCGATATCGAGTACCTTCTCGCGAACAAGCCCAAGGGATCGATCGTTGTGGTGGACGAAGCCTACATCCACTTCGTGGATACGCCGTCAGTGGTCGATCTGGTGCAGGCGGAAAAGGACCTTGTCGTCCTGCGGACGTTCTCCAAACTCTACGGAATGGCAGGCTTGCGTTGTGGAGCGGCCATTGCGAAGCCGGACTTGCTGGCCAGGATTCAGAACATCATGGGCTGGAACGCCATGCCGACGACCGCTGTTGCCGCCGCGACGGCCAGCATGGCCGATCCCCGCCTCATTCCCGAGCGACGCCACATTAATGCCGAAATTCGCGGCGAGATATTTCAGTGGCTCGACCAGCACGGCTACTTCTACATTCCGTCGGAATCGAATTTCTTCATGCTGAATACGAAACAGCCGGCGAAAGCGGTGATCGACGCCATGGCCAAGCGCAGCGTGAGAATTGGACGCATCTGGCCGATTTTACCGACTTATAGCCGGATCACGGTTGGCACGCGGGAAGAAATGGCCATGTTCCGCGATGCCTGGCTGGAAGTGATGAAAGGCACGGTCCGTGCGCAGGTCGGGGGACTCCGAGAGGCCAAGCCGTGGCTCGCGCTCGATGGAATTCGCTTCCGCGCCTAGCGCACGGTGTCGCGAAACCTCGACCAAGCTGGGCGAAGACCTCCCCGACCTCCCCGCTCAAGATCCCTCGCGCTCGTCGGGATCCGAAATTCATTGTGCATCGGAGCGCTCGGTTAGGCCCTGGCGGGATCGCCCTTTTCGGTGTTGACGCCGAGGTCTCCCAGCGCTTTCTGCGCCTTCTTGGCGTCGAATTTGCCGAGGCGGGCGAGTTGCGAAAGCGCGCTTCCGGCAATGGCTTCGGCGTTGACTTCAAAGTGTTTCCGGAGATGCTGGCGGTTGTCGCTGCGTCCGAAGCCGTCGGTGCCCAGCGTGACCATGCGAGTGCCCAGCCAGGGTGCGAGCTGGTCCGGAACCGACTTCATGTAGTCGGTCGCGGCGATGATGGGACCTTCCGTGCCCTCGAGTACCTTGAGAATTTCCGGACGTTTCGCGGCTTCAGCCGGGTGCAGGCGATTCCAGCGCTCCGTTCCCAAGGCTTCACGACGGAGTTGGTTGTAGCTGGTAACGCTCCACACATCGGCGTGGACGCTATACTTTTCGGCCAAAATGCCCTGCGCCCGTAGGGCTTCGTTCAGGATGGCGCCGCTGCCGAAGAGTTGGAGCGTGGCTTTGCCGCTGGCCGCTTTGAATTTGTAGATACCGCGCAGAATGCCCTCGCGGCAGCCCTCAGGCATGTCCGGCATCGGATAGTCTTCGTTGTACAGCGTGATGTAGTAAAAAAGATTCTCGCCTTTTTCGTACATGCGGCGCAGGCCGTCTTGGATAATCACGGCCACTTCGTAGACGTAGGCGGGATCATAGGAAGCGCAGGTGGGGACGGTACTGGAGAGCACGAGGCTATGTCCGTCTTGGTGCTGCAGTCCCTCGCCCGACAGCGACGTTCTCCCGGCAGTTCCGCCCAGCAGGAAACCCCTGCCGCGAGCATCGGCGAAGGCCCAGATGGCGTCGCCGACGCGTTGGAATCCGAACATGGAGTAGTAGGTGAAGAAGGGAATCATGGGAAGACCGTAGTTGGCATAGGCCGTTCCCGCTGCCGTGACCGAGGCCATCGATCCGGCTTCGGTGATCCCCTCTTCCAAGATTTGCCCGTCCTTCTCTTCGCGGTAGTACAGCAGCATGTCCTGATCGTGCGGCTTGTAAAGCTGGCCCTGGCTGGCGTAGATGCCGACCTGCCGGATGATGGACTCCATGCCGAAGGTTCGGCCTTCGTCGGGAATGATCGGGACGACGAGTTTGCCGATGGCCGGTTCCTTCATCAGGTTGCGGATCAGGCTGACAAATCCCATGGTCGTGGAGACGGCCCGGCCTTTGGAACCGGCCGTGGACTCGGAGAAGAATTCGAGAGGTGGCGTCTTGAAATCGGACTTCTTGACGACACGCGTCGGCAGGAAACCGCCCAGTTCCTTGCTTCGTTCTTTCATGTAGCGAATTTCCGGGCTGTCATCGGCGGGGCGGTAGGGCATCCCCTTCTTGGCGGCCTCTTCCGGAATCGGAATGTCAAAGCGCTGACGGAAGGCGGCGATCGACTCGTCGCTCAGCTTCTTTTCCTGGTGAGTGGCGTTCCGGGCTTCGGCCGAGCCAAGGCCGTACCCCTTCACCGTCTTAGCCAGAATCACGGTGGGGCGTCCCGAAGGGGCCATCGCGCGCAAGTAGGCGTTGTAAATCTTTTGCGGATCGTGCCCGCCGCGGCGCAAGCGCGACAGTTCGTCGTCGCTCATGTTCTCGACCAGCTGGCGCGTCTCGGGATATTTTCCGAAGAAGGCTTCGCGGACATTCACGCCGCCCTTGGCCTTAAAGCTCTGGTATTCGCCATCGACGCACTCTTCCATGCGCTGCAGCAGCATTCCGGATTTATCGCGGGCAAAGAGCGGATCCCAGTCGGAACTCCAGATGACCTTGATGACGTTCCAACCCGCGCCTGCAAAGGCCGCTTCGAGTTCGTTGATGATCTTGCCGTTGCCACGGACCGGGCCGTCGAGGCGTTGCAGGTTGCAGTTGACGACGAACACAAGGTTGTCGAGTTTCTCGCGCGCAGCAAGGGTTAGCGAGCCCATCGACTCTGGCTCGTCGGTCTCGCCGTCTCCGACGAAGGCCCAAACCTTGCGCGGAGTTTTGGCGATGAGGCTGCGGTTTTCCAGGTAGCGCATGAAGCGCGCCTGGTAGATGGCATTCAGCGGGCCCAGGCCCATCGAAACCGTGGGGAAACTCCAGAAGTCAGGCATCAGCCAGGGATGGGGATAAGAGGACAGCCCGGGTGTGTCGCGCAGTTCGTGGCGGAAGTTGCGCAGGTGGTCTTCCGAAAGCCGGCCTTCGAGAAACGCCCGCGAATAGACGCCAGGCGAAGCATGGCCCTGGAAGTAAACGAAGTCCCCGGGCTCTTCGCCATACTTGGCATGGAAGAAGTGATTGAAGCCGACTTCGAGCAGCGACGCCAAGGAGGAATAGGTCGAGATGTGGCCGCCGATGCCGGCGTCTTCCTTGTTCTGCCGATGCACCATGGCCATGGCGTTCCAGCGAATCAGGCTCTTGATGCGGCGCTCGAGCGCGCGGTCGCCGGGGTAGGGCACCTCGTCCTCGACGGGAATCGTATTCTTGTAAGGGGTGTTGAGTTTGGTGGGGACATCGACCCCGACTTCGCGGGCGTGATTGGTGAGGGCGTCGAGAAGCGCGGTGCCGTGGCCGGAGCCATCCTGCTTCACGATCTGGTCAAAGGCTTCAATCCACTCGGCAACTTCGTCGAAATCCGGGGTCACCCGGACTGTGCTGATCGCATTCATACTGTAAGTATGACTCCAAGCGGTGAGTTGGCGCTACCCCCTCGCCGATCCGCTGAACCGCCGTTCAGAGCGTGTCCAGGGCAAACGGCCCGCGCGCGGAGAACGGGCCTGCAAAAGGGTCCAGCAAAAGCCCGGTTATTGGCCCGGACAGACCGTGTGCTGGTCGTTTTGAAAACTGAGCCAGCTGTGGACCGAGGTCGCCCTCTTGTCGCCAAAATACGGTATGAATACAAGCGACTGCAGGTTGTAGGTGAAGCCGTTCAGGGTGTACGGGAATGATCCATAGTTCGCGTTACCCTCGAGCGGATCTCCGTTTTCCATCACACTATTGTCCGTGCAATGGACGAAGTTATCCACAAACGGATCGTCCATCCACTCGCCAACCTCGTGGCTAAGAGCTGAAACGTCCTGCGAGAACGACCCGGGGTGGTCGACGTAAGTAAACGTTGCATAGGTCTGGCCGGCGGGTTCGGACGCGTTCGCGCTGTGATACCCCCCGATGCAGCAGCCGCCCTGCGTCAGGTACACGTCATAGGTGACGAAAATCGGCAAAGTCCCGGGATTAATCTGGGTGAACTTCGTCATGTAGGCCTGCAATTTCGCGTCGAAGGCATTGATGTCGTAGGTCCCCACCTTGCCCGCTCCAAACGGGTTGGTGATGACCATACCAAGGCTTTTCGCTACGCTAATGGACTGCTCCGCCAAAACTGTCGGCCTGCCCAAAAGCACGTGATACTTGGGCCGCGACTTGACGGTGCTCCAGAAGTTTCCGCGCTGGTAAGCGTCGATGTACTGGGTCGTGCCGAGGTTCACGCCGCCCTGGGTGAAGTTCTGGCTGGGATCGAACACGGGAGACGCGATCGTATTCTGGATAATGGACTTGCCGCTCGGGAGCTTCTTCGCCACCGGGTCGAAAGTCAGGTTGCCGTTCGAGATCCCGTACACCATCTTGATGGGGATGATGAAAACCGGAATCGTGGTCGTCACGTTCGTACTGGTGGGATTGGTGCCCACCATGGTGAACGTAATGGGCGAATGGGTCAGGTCGGTGAACTTTCCGCTCCACTGCGTAAGATGAACCGATGCGGCCGCTCGCGGCGCGGCGCCATTCAGCCGGGGAGGCCGGACCACATACATGGGCTTGGCGTCAGGATAGCTGGGGGTCTTGGCGGAAGCTCCCGCGGAAGCTCCCGCGGAAGCTCCCAACGACAGAGCCGCTGACGCCAGGCACACCGCGAGTAGGGCGAGAATGCTGGAAACTGCTTTCATTGCAATACCTTCCTGGGACTCGGGAGTCGAAGCCTTCGCGGCAGAGGCCGTATGGCTGCTCGAAACTAGCATAGCCTGGCCGGGTATTTCCAGGCGGAAATCGTGGCCGGAGCTGCTTTTCGAACAACCGAATTGCGGGCTCAATGTGGTAGACTTCCGCCATTCTTGGGCCACGAGCTTGTGAGCCAGCCATTCTCTTTCGGAGCCTTATCTTCGTGACTTTTATCGAGCGCTTCTTTCCCGTATCCGTACACCGCCTAGGTTTGGCGGTTTGGTCTCCCGTCGTTTTCGCAGTCGCTCTGTCTTCGTTGGGACTAGCCCAGATTGCGACGGGCGCCATCGCGGGACGGGTGCTGGACCCGCAAGGGGCGGTGATCAGCAAGGCCAGGATCTCGGTCAAGGACCCGGGGACGGAGGTTACGCATACTGCGGAAGCGGCCTCGGACGGCTCCTTCCGCGTGGAGGGGCTGGAAGCGGGAACTTACGACGTAGACGTATCCGCCGCCGGATTCGCTGAGTTGCACAGCCGGATTGCGGTCCGCGTGGGGCAGGTGAGCAGCTTCGGTGTGCAAATGCGCGTTGCCGTAGTCAAGGAAAGCGTCGAGGTGAACGAAGACGCTCTCGACACCACCTCTTCCGTTCTGGGCAATCCGGTCACTCAGCATCAGATTCTGGAATCGCCGCTGGCGAACCGCAGCTTTGCCAATATTGCCTATATCGCTCCGATGACCGCGCCCGTCGAGCCTTCCGATCCGACCAAGGCTCGGATTACGGCGGTGTCGTTTGCGGGAAGCTCGGGTTTGAATGTGGATCTGTCGGTTGACGGTGGCGACAACAACGATGACTTTATCGGCGGCTTCCTGCAAAACATTTCGCCGGAAGCGATCCGCGAGTTCAACGTGCGCACGGCGCAGTTTGACGCCGACACATCGCGTACCAACGGCGGGTCGATCATCATCAGCACTCAGTCTGGGACGAATCAGTGGCATGGCAGCGGAACGGCATTCTTCCGGGCTAGCGCGCTCAATGCCCGCAACGCGCTCGACAACCCGGAGCCCGATCCGAAGCAGCCTTACGCCAGCCAGAATTACGTTGGCGCCATTGGGGGGCCTTTAAGAAAAGATCGCTGGTGGCTCTTCAATTCCTACGAATACAACCACGAAGACCCCAGCGTCGCCTACAGCGCGAATAGCCAGAGCGATTTCAGGGACCTGGCCGCCTTCGCTGCCGCCGGACAAATTCCAGGCGTGACTTCCATCCGTGTGCCGACCTCCGTGTCGGTGCCGTTTCGCGACACGTTGTACAACTCGCGCGTCGATTGGCAGCAGTCGCAACGCTCGGACTGGTTCCTGCGCTTTTCCCTGGACCGCAACCATACCAGCAACGACCTCGTGCAGCAGGGAGCCCTGCCCGGTACTGGCTTTTCCACGCATTCGAACTACTACAACCTTCTGCTGAGCAACCACTTCACCATGGGCTCGGAGTGGCTGGGCGCGATGGTCCTGGAGTCGTCGATCTTCAAGCACAACAAGGTGAGGAATTCGGATCTTGGATTTGCCTTAGCATTTCCTTTTTCGACGACGTCGATCACGACCAGCGGTTTTGAGACCTTTGGTGACAACCAGTTCGCTACCGCCATTACCGCCTTCCCCATTGAGCGTGATCAGGAGAAGTATCAGTTTCGCTATGACATCAGCCACTCGGGCGCGGGACATGCCACCAAGTTTGGCGTCAACTTCATTCACGAGCCGGTATTGCGCGGAAGGCTGTCGGACAGTCAGGAGAGACTGATTCAGTTCGACGACAATCCGAGCGGCTATTCCGATATCTCGCCGTTTTTTACTTGTGATCCGGCCCTTGCTTCCGGGCAACTCGGTGCATGTCCCGCTGGCGCTACCGTCACGGAAACTGCTGCCACCGACGGTACCTTCGCGCAGAGCATTCGGCGCCTCGGCCTCTTCGTGGAGGACAGTTGGAAAGTGGTTCCGCATTTTACTCTGAACTACGGTGTCCGCTACGACACGACGTTCGGCTTGTTCAAAGCCAGCGGACGCGATCAGAATCAGAACCTCACCTTGCAGGCCCTGCGCGCGGCTGGCGTGCCCTTTGCCAGTGGCGTTCCGCACGACTACCGCAAGGCCTTCAGTCCGCGCTTGGGGGTTGCGTACTCACCCGGAGATGGCAATACCGTCGTCCGCGCTGGATTTGGCCTCTTCTATAACGACCTGAGCCAGGGCGGCTGGGCCGAAGCGTTCCAGGCGGTAAACAATGCCGTTGTGAGTCCGGATCCGAACGTGCAGGGCAGCCTTCCGCCTTCCGTGATCGATCCGCACTACCACACGCCTTACGCGATCCAGGCGAGCGCGGCCATCGAACACGCTTTTGCCAACAACTGGCATCTTACAGCGCAGTTCCAGCACCAGGGTGGCGTCCACCAATACCGCCGCTACGAGTACCTGAGCGGTATCTCCTTGCCCTTGGCCGCACCGGATGCGTCGGTGTTCCGCAGCGACAACCGTTCCAGCTACAACGGCGGTTCGTTAATCCTGCAACACCGTGGCAGACGCTACGATGTGACGGCGCACTACACCTTTGCCCGAGCCACCACCTGGGGAGCGCAAGCCGGCGAACTGTTTGATTACGTGAATGGCGTAACCAATCCGCTGAACCCTTTCGGTCCAGGCGACCACGGGCCTTCCGGCGAAGACATCCGCCATCGGTTCGTAGTGAGCGGAGTTTTCGAGCTGCCCTGCAAGTTCCAACTCTCAACCCTGGCGCAATTTGAGAGTGCCCGTCCCTACACGATGGCCACGCCGGAGGACGCAAACGGCGACCAGGATTTTACCGACCGCGCCGTGGTCAATGGCGTGCCCACGTCCCTCGATGCATTTCGCGGATCTCCCTACCAACAGGTGGATGTGCGGGTAAGCCGCGATTTTCGCATCAACGAGCGCGTTTCCGTGCGCCCGTTCGCAGAGATGTTCAACCTGTTGAACCGCTCGAACCCGGGCAACAACTACATTCCTGACATCAGCGCATTGCCGATCCCGGTCAACGATCTGAGCAATGCGACGGCGCTATGCCCGACATCGGCCTGCGCCCAACCGATTCGCAGCCTCAACGACCTGCGCGTTCCGGCAGGAGCTTTGGGCGACTTCTTCGGACCCGGCACAACCAATGGAATTCCATTCGCAGCCCAGTTTGGAGTCCGCGTGAGTTTCTAAGTGTTGTGCGGCATGGGCGTCCCCGCCCGCGTGGTCTTGTTGGCAAAGGTCTTTCAGAGACTGACTACTTCGGTTTCGTTATCGCCCCATCCGAAGCCGACGAAACCAGTGCCGCATACTTTGCAAACACGCCGCTAGGATATCTGGGCGCGCGAGGCTTCGTCCCCGCCAGCCGCTGCTTGATTTCCAAATCGCTAATCTCTACTTCCAGCAATCGCTTCGGCACGTCCAGCACGACGATGTCCCCGTTGCGGAGCGCTCCGATGGGCCCGCCGAGGGCGGCTTCAGGAGACACGTGACCGGCCATCAAGCCGCGTGTTGCCCCGCTAAAACGGCCATCGGTTAAAAGCGCAACCGATTCCCCCAGGCCCTCGCCGACAATCGCTGCCGTCACGCTGAGCATCTCACGCATGCCGGGGCCGCCCTTCGGGCCTTCGTTGCGAATCACCACTACGTCGCCCGCTTGAATGCTTTTGCTCGTGACCGCCGTCATGGCGTCTTCTTCCGATTCAAATACGCGCGCAGGGCCACTATGACTGGGACGTTCATGGCCGCTCACCTTGACCACAGCGCCCTCGGGAGCAAGATTGCCGCGCACGATCACCAGTCCGCCGGTCTTCTTCAACGGACGTTCCAAAGGCACAATCACTTCCTGGCCGGGAGTTTCGCTGGCCGTCGCGGCCTCCTCCGCCAGGGTTTTTCCGGTCACGGTCTTCGCGGCGCCGTGCAGGTGTTTACCCGCCAGCAAGCGCTGCGCGAGCAGACGAACTCCGCCCGCCCGGTGCATATCCGCCGCAACAAAACGACCGGCAGGCTTCAGATCGGCCAGCAGAGGAGTCCGCTCACTCACGGTTTGGAAGTCGTCAATCTTCAGCGCCACGCCCATCTCCCGTGCCAGCGCCAGCAGATGCAGTACGGCGTTGGTCGATCCGCTGGTGCTCGCCACCGACGCGATGGCATTCTCAAACGCCGCGCGCGTCAAAATGTCTTTCGGGCAAATTCCAGCTTTGAGCACGTCCAGGATGAGCTTGCCGCAAGCCACGGAGACCTCGTCCTTACGCGGATCATTCGCCGGGACGCTGTTGAACCCCATCGGCGAAAGCCCAATCATCTCCATCACGGTGGACATGGTGTTGGCCGTGTACTGGCCGCCGCAGGCCCCCGCTCCTGGACATGCGACATCTTCGAGCGCTTTTAAGTCCGCGTCGCTCATCTTGCCCGCCGCGTTCGCCCCGACCGCCTCGAAAACGTCTTGAATCGTGACGTCTTTTCCTCGAAACGTCCCGGCCGCAATGGTCCCGCCGTAATACACAATTCCCGGAATGTTGAGCCGCGCCAGCGCCATGGCGGCTGCCGGAATGGTCTTGTCACACCCCACCACTGCCACTACGGCATCGAACAACTGCCCGCGGCAAACGAGCTCGATGGAATCGGCAATCAACTCGCGGCTCACCAGAGACGCCCGCATACCCTCGGTTCCCATGGTTTCGCCGTCGGAAATCGCTATGGTGTTGAACTCCATGGGCGTGCCCCCCGCCGCCCGGATGCCTTCCTTGACCTTCGCCGAGAGCCTGCGCAAATGAAAATTGCAGGGCATGGTTTCGATCCAGGTGTTGGCCACGCCAATCAGCGGTTGCCGCAAATCCTGGTCCGTGAAGCCAATGGCTTTGAACATGGCGCGGGCGGGCGCGCGGTCGCGACCCTCCGTAATCAAACGGCTGCGGTGTTTGGGATCCATAAAGTTTTCCGAAAAAGGGATGATACAGGAGAAAAACGGTCAGCGAAAACCACCAGCGAAAAACGACCAGCGAATAACGACCAGCGAATCATGACGAACCCCCCGTCCTGGTCGAGGTGTGCGACAGGGCGGGGATTTGCAGTAATCAAGCTCTAGACTAGACTAGGCAAGCGCGGTGCGGTTATACGACCCAATGCCAGCCGAAGCCGGAGGCATATGCGCCCCTGCTTCAATCCCCTCTGCCCAGCCTTCTTCGAGCGCCAGCATCGAACCCACGTCGAGCACGTCCACGGTCGCATGCCAGTCACGATAGAGCTGCGCCGACTGCTTCTCGGTCACATCCAGCAGCAGCCGGGCTTCAAAGGCATCGCCCGAAGGCATCGCCTGCACGTACGACATGGAAAGTCCGCGGCGGGAGGCGGCCATGAGGATGCGCATCAACGTGCCTTGCGTGTTTTTGTAACGGATCTGGAATAGATGCATCATGGCGTTTTGCTCCTGTTTACGAACCGCTGGAATTGTTATTCATCTTCAAAAACCATTTCCGAAAGCGCCGCTCCCGCGGGCACCATCGGGTACACGTTAGCTTCCTTGGGGCACTCGAATACCAGCAACTCCGGCTCCGGCGATTGCAGGAACCGAGCCAGTGACTTCGCGGTAGAAGCGGGCACATCCAATCCAGCCACTGCGTCCACACCCATCAGTTCGGCATGAATGCCATAGGCTTTCGAAATGGCGACGAAATCCGGGTTGTCGCTCATGTCCGTCTCGGCGTAGTTGCGCTCGTAGAACAGTTGCTGCCACTGCCGCACCATGCCCAGATATTTGTTGTCGATGATCACGTTTTTCACCGGCAGTTTCAGGCGATGGACGGTCGCCAGTTCCTGCAAGTTCATCTGGAAGCCGCCGTCGCCGGAGATGCAGATCACGCAGGCTCCCGGATTCGCGAGTTGCACGCCAATGGCCGCCGGAAGGCCGAATCCCATGGCTCCGAGGCCGCCTGAAGTGATGAACCCGCGGGGCGAGTTCTTGCGATAGCGCTGAGCCGCCCACATCTGGTGTTGGCCCACATCGGTGATGACGAACGCATCGTCCGGCATCTCGGCGAAGAGCGCGTCCAGAAAGCGAATCGCCGGCTGCGCCAGTCCACGCGCATCGACTTCGGCACGCTCGAGGCCGCAGGCGATCCCGCGCCAGTTGCTCCAATCGGGTAGCGAAGCGTGCTTCACTTCGTTGCGAAACTGCGGGACGGTATGCTTCAGGTCTCCAACCACCGGCAGTTCGCAGGCACGCACCCGGTCCAGTTGTCCCGGATCGATTTCAAA
>Ga0137418_10001038_pt1 | contig 25460 bp, 23 predicted proteins | sample CZODoug3_1_2_16f_FD_122242 | JGI IMG/M metagenome (GOLD analysis project Ga0137418, IMG submission 122242) | Vadose zone soil fungal communities from Angelo Coast Range Reserve, California, USA - CZODoug3_1_2_16fungal (Hybrid Assembly) | ecosystem: Environmental > Terrestrial > Soil > Vadose...
TCCGATGGTAATCGCACTGTTTCTGGCCGATGACAGCGCGGACTCGCGAGTATATCGATGGCAACATTGGCTGGATTTTCTGCAGATTGGAATCGTCTCTTTCTCCGCATACCTCTTCTTTCTGTATTTGCCGATGAGAACGGTCCAGCGAGCCGCAGACCTAAACTCACTTTATTGGTGGGTTTTTACCTGGCGCAATTTCATCGTGGCATTGACGTTTGTGCTGAGGGCGGTATTCACACAGTCCAGGCTGGTGAAGTCGCTATTCGGGCGCATAGCCATTTTCCTGGTGTTGTTCGGCGTGTGTGATTCGGTTTTCGTGTACTTGCAAACCTGGCAAGGCTTGCAATTCGGAACCTGGTACGAGTTGCTGTGGACCGTGCCCCGGATACTCATCATTTGGTTGGCGGCGAGCTGGGTTGCGCCGAAGTCGCCTGATCCCGCGCTGAAAGAAAATTCATCAGAGTCTTTGCTGTTGGCGCAATTCGCGCACGTGGCATTCCCGCTGTTGGTGTTAGCGATGGCCGCTTCGGCGGCGGAACATCAACTGAAGCTGGCAATCGTGGCAGTGCTGGCTTCGTTTGGGTGTTCCAGTGTTCGACTGGTGTTGAACCAGCGAGCGCAAAACCAGTTGCTAGCCGAGCAGAAACGATTGGCCGAGTCTCTGCGCGCCGCGGAGGGAAAGTTCCGCGGTCTGCTGGAGTCGGCTCCCGACGCCATGGTGGTGGTCAACCGGGATGGTCAGATCGTGCTGGTGAACGCGCAAACCGAACTGTCGTTCGGTTATTCGCGCGAAGAGTTGCTGGGAAAATCGATCGAACTCTTGGTACCGGAAAGATTGCGACAGCGGCATGCCGGGCATCGCGGAGGATTTTTCCAGGAGCCCAGAGCGCGCGCTATGGGCGAGGGTCTCGACCTGAACGGATTGCGCAAGAATGGCTCGGAATTCCCGGTGGAGATCAGCCTGAGCCTGCTGGAAACCGAGGATGGGCTGTGGGCGTCCGCGGCGATCCGCGACCTTACTGAGCGTCGCAAGCTGGAAAGCCAGTTCCGGCAAGCGCAAAAGATGGAATCGATCGGAACGCTGGCGGGTGGCATCGCTCACGATTTCAATAATTTATTGACGGTGATTTTGAGCTACGGCAGCTCGCTATCCGTGGAACTTGAAAAAGATTCGCGGCAGCGGCGAGCAGCAGAACAGATCACTCAGGCCGCGGAACGCGGAGCGGGATTGACCAGGCAGTTGCTGGCGTTCAGCCGGCAGCAGGTTTTCCAATTGCGGGTGGTCAGCCTTAACGACATTATCCTGAATTTGCTGACCATGCTGCAGCGGATTATCGGAGAACACATCGAGATCAATTCGGTGCTGGCGGAAGACTTAGCTCCGGTGATGGCCGACGCCGGACAACTTGAACAGGTGCTGATGAATTTAACCGTTAACGCGCGGGATGCGATGCCCAAAGGCGGAAGGCTGACGCTGGAAACACACAACGCAGAGCTCGACGAAGATTTCGTCCGTCAGCACATTGGTTCAGCGCCCGGGCCTCATGCGGTGATGACCGTGTCGGACACCGGAACTGGAATGAGCGCGGAAACGCTGGCGCATATTTTCGAACCGTTTTTCACCACCAAGGGTCCGGGGAGCGGCACCGGTTTGGGACTGGCGATGGTTTATGGCGTGGTGAAACAGAGCGGCGGGTGCGTCTGGGTTTACAGCGAAGTCGGCAAAGGCACTTCATTTAAGATTTATTTGCCAAAGGCCAGCCAACCGCTGGAGTCTTCCACGACGCGCAGGCCGAAAGAGACGGCGAAGAGCGGTTCAGAAACCATTTTGCTGGTGGAAGATGATCCAGCGGTGCGCGAACTGGTCAACGCGATGTTGAGCAAGCAAGGATATAAGGTTTTAGTTTCGCAGGATCCCAGCGACGTTTCTGGGATATGCGCGCAGCATCCCGGGCAGGTTGACCTGTTGTTGACCGATCTGATCCTCCCGGGAGTGAGTGGCCGAGAGATTGCCAAGCGCGTGGTCGAACTGCGGCCAGAGATCAAAGTGCTGTTCATGTCGGGCTACACTGACGATGCGTTGATCCGTAGTCATGGATTCGATCAGCGATTTGCATTCTTGCAGAAGCCATTCTCTGCGCTGACCCTGGGGACCAAGGTCCGCGAAGTCTTGGATACCGACAGATTGGGCGTTAGCAAAGAGCTGTGAATGTGAGGGTGGTAACGACAGGCGCAAAACCTCAGGGGCCTACGCGAGCGCCAGATTCAGATTTTCGATGGCTTCATCAACCTCGGCGGTGTTCTTGTAGCCGACGGTGACACAATCCACTCCGGCATTGCGGAACGCGAACCGCATGGCTGCCTGGCGGTCTTCGCGATTGAAAGTGCCTTCGCCGCAGAGCTTCATGCTGATGACGCCCATTCCCGCCTTGCGGGTTTCCTGCACATGGGTGACGACTTCCGGAACATTGCCTAAGCCGCCGGTGCCGTAGTCCTCGGCGTCCATGCTTTTGCCTTTGTGGTTCATGCGGATCATGGCGACGTCGAGCCACTTGTTTGCGGGCACTTGACGTAGAGCCGGCAGGCCGTGCACCGACGCACCGTGACTGATGATGGCTTTGCGAGACTGCGCTTCGAGAATTCCGTCTTGCCATTTGCTGGAGTCCGCGGGCCAAGTGGCGGTGTGTTGCCAGTGCAAGAGCATGATGTCGAAATATTCGGTGTTGGCAAGCTTGCGGAGTTCGTCAAATTTTTCCTGCGGATTGACGCCCGCGTGTGTGGTGACCTTGGACATGATTTGGTAGCTTTCGCGCGGAATGCCTTTGAGCGCTACGCCAAGCATGCGGTGCATGTCGCCGTAAGACTCGGCGGTTTCGAAAAAGCGGATGCCGCGGTCGTAGGCATAACGCACCAGCCGGGTGAAGCCATCTTGTCCCAGGTCGCGCTGCACTTGGCCGCTGAAACTGCCCGTACCAAACGCCAGTCGCGTGATTTTGACATTGGATTTGCCGAGCGTGATCCAGTCAGTGGCGGTTTGGCGTGTTGCGGACAGCGCGAGCGGGCCGGTAAACGCGAGGGCTCCGGCGGCTGCGGTGGTGGTTTTTAGGAATTCGCGGCGGTTGAAGTGAGACATGGAAGCACCTCTCATTGGCGAATGGCGTACTCCGTGGAGGCGGAGATACCGGCCGGGGAATGCCACTACAATGCAATCGTATTACGAAAGCCGGAGAACGGGTATACCGAACCGGTTTGGCATGGTGGCCGCATCTAGCCGCCGGCGACGGAAATGGACCCGTAGTAGTTCGAACGATGGGTTCCGTCGCAGCAGGCTTTCTGAAAAGGCCGTACGCGGATTACGCCGACTGCGCGTGCTTGTGCAGGCCTTGCCGGATTGCGTAGTGAATGAGGTCAGCCAGGGAATGCAGGCCCAGCTTCAGCATGATTTTAGCCCGGTGTGTCTCAACTGTCCTGACGGTGATTCCCAGCAGTGGTGCGATCTCCTTGTTCATTTTTCCTTCCGCCAAAAGGCGGATAATTTCGATCTCGCGAGGTGTCGGTTGGGCGCTTGCCCTCTCACTTTCCTGGCGTTCTTTGGTCTTGAGAAATCCATCCAGCATGATCTCGGACACTTTCGGCGTTAAGAAACGTTTGCCGTCAGCAACCGCCTTCACCGCTCTCGCGAGGCTTTCGGTAAGATCCGATTTCAAAAGATATCCGCGCACTCCCGCGTCCAGTGCTCGACGGACCAGTTGGTCAGACTCATGCATCGTGAGCACCAGGACCTTGGTATTCGGAACCGCTTGCATGATTTGATGTGTTGCCTCGAATCCATCCAGTTCAGGCATGCCGATATCGAGTATGACGATGTCCGGTTTCAGTTTTATCGCTTTTTCTACCGCCTCGCGGCCGTTGGCCGCTTCAGCCACGACTCTCCAGCCGTGCCGGGAGCGCAGAATTGCTCCTACGCCGCGCCGTACCAGCCCGTGGTCATCAGCGATCAGAATGCGAAGGTTTTTCACCTTCGTTGGCCTCCGCGAGCAAGGGTATCTTTACGCGCACTGTTGTGCCTCGGCCGGTGGAATCAATGTCAAACTGGCCGCCGATCAGCTTCACTCGTTCCTGCATGCTGCGGATGCCTACACCAATTTTAAACCGCAGATCCTTCTTCTCGCTCGATATATTGGCGTGGACTCCGCGGCCTTGGTCGCTTATTTCAACGGTAAGATTCGAGTCGCGAACAATTCGTATCTTGGCCCGGAGACTTCCCGAATGCCGCTGGATGTTGGTGAGACTTTCTTGCACCACGCGAAACATGACCAGCTCGACTTCTCGGGCCATCCGCCCGAGATGCGTTGACAGATCCAATTCCACGCGAATTCCACTTCGTTCCGTGAACCCGTGCACGTAATCGCGAATCGCGTCTCCTAAACCAGCTTCATCCAACACTGGCGGGTGCAACAAATAGGAAAGCGTGCGGACTTCACGGATGCAACGGTCCGCTAACGCCTTACATTCAGAAAGAAGTTTGCGTGCTTTTCGCTCGCGCGAAGGAATGGAACGGCCAACTTGGCCAAGCATGGTTGCCAAGGCCACCAAGTCTTGCCCCGTGGAATCGTGCAGATCGCGCGCGATTCCGCGCCGCTCATCGTCCTGCAAGCGCAGAAGTTGGCCGGAAACACGCCGGAGATCCTCTTCGGCGCGCTTTCGGTCTTCAATATCTGTGTTCGTTCCATACCACCTCACTACCCGACCCTCTGCGTCGCGCAACGGTATGCCGCGCGCCAAAAACCAACGGTACGTCCCATCGACTCCCCGGTGGCGTTCTTCTTGTTCGTAAGGCGTTCCGTTTGCCACCGATTCGCGCCATGCCTTGAGTACGGCCTCTCGATCCGCGGGGTGAAGCATGCTTTGCCAGCCATCGCCTTGCAACTCTTGAAGTCCCAGCCCCATATAAGAACGCCAACGTTCGTTACAATAGTCAAGCGTACCGTCCGGCGGACCACTCCAGATCTGCTGCGGGATGGCATCGATCAGCGCCAGCGACTGGCGTTCCACTTGCTTTCGGTCCTCGATGTCGGTCGATACTCCGTACCACTTAACAACGCATCCTTGCTCGTTGCGTAGCGGTACGGTTCGCACCAGGAACCAGCGATATTCCCCATCAGCCCGCTGCAGCCGCATTTCATCCTCGGACGGTTTCCCAGCGGCCATGTCCGAAAGCCACGTTTCCATGACCCGCGGCAGGTCTTGGGGATGAACCGGACTCGTCGGGTTTTTAAGCTCCGCTTCAAAAGAAAGGCCTGTATATTCCAGCCAACGCTTATTCACGAAATCCACGGCACCGTCAGGCCGAAGGCTCCAAGCCATCGTAGGAATGGTGTCGATGATGAGCCGCATGCGCTCTTCAATCGTATTCGATGCTTTTTCAGCATCACCGTTGTACGTTTTATCTCTACGCGGCCTCATGGGGGGCATCAAGAGTGACTCCAATGCATCAGTGTAACGCACCAACAGTTTCATTCCATCCTAGCGCGCACCTCAGAGACGCGTAGCGGCGGCGGCCTAAGGAGGCGTTCTTTAAGGAAAATATTGTCGGCTTGGGAGAGTAAACATACCACATGGAATAAATCCGACTGCGCGGCCACATACGTGAGAACAATACGTACGTAATTTTACGTACGGTAATGACGATATTTACAGATTATAAAAAACTAATTCATATATATGGTTGCAAGACTAACTTCTGTGGCTAACGGAGTTCCTCATGGGTCCCCGAGCACAATTCATATGCCAGTCTTCTGCTTGCCGCCGTCAGGTCAAGATTGCGATCCCCACCAGCTCGGGACGAATACAAATCTCGAATCCGCGATGCAGTTGCGGCTCGGAGATGAAGAGAGTCTATTTCAAGCCGACCTTTCGGGAACTATCAAAAGACGACGCTATAATGCACCTGAAAGACGGCATCCCTGTATGAGAAGAGTCGCCACGTTCTTTGAGGTCTTCGTGTCCGCGACTCTGTTGATGTCGGGACTCTACATGTTGCACGAAGCAGGCTCAAACAAATCGCTCGATCCGCCGGCAATCCTGATTGGCGGCGCAGTCTGTTTTACGGTCGGCGTGATGACCCTGACCTCCGCAGTTAGGTCCATTCTTTGGCATCGGAAGATGCTGCGCCACGCCGTTGGCAAGGACTACTGGACTTCAGTTCACTAAGTAACAGATATCACTTTTTTCCATCCTTAATGACCGCGGGGGTTTCTTGACCCTGCTGGCGGCGGACAAGTAGACTTAGAGATTCGAAGATGGCCGCAGAGGCGGCTGTGCATGGGTGCGCCAAAGTGCAATATTGCGCGCGGCCTGTGCGTATCGGTTTCAGAGCTTGCTTTGCAAGCGCTGACCTGGAAACGAAGGGGGATTGTTTTGCCAAAGCGCACATATCAACCGCGCAAGAGACGCCGGGCCAAGACGCACGGGTTTCGTTCGCGCATGAAGTCGGCAGGCGGCCGGAAGGTTCTTGCGGCACGCCGCAAGAAGGGACGCCATCGCCTTACGCCCGAGTAAAACGGGGCAGCAAGTTCCGGGTGGCGCGCCACCGGGCAACGCCGGCAAACACGCTAACGCGGGCAAGCCTGCCACGGCAGGTAAACTAGTTCGCAAAGCGGACTTCGACGCTGTTTACCGCAACGGAAAGCGCCGCTCGAGTTCCCATTTCACCGTGTTCCTGAAAGCGAACGACCTTCCGCAAAGCCGCTTTGGCTTTAGCATCAAGCGAACCCTGGGCGGAGCGGTGGTGCGCAACCGCATGCGGCGGCGGATGCGAGAAGTGGTCAGACTGCATCGCGAGGAGATTTCCGCAGGATGGGATTTCGTCATACACCCGAAAGCGAACGTGGCGCGTGCGGCGTTTGCAGCGCTGGAGAGCGATCTGGTGCGGCTGCTGAAGGTGTGAGCGTGGAATTGAAGCACGCCGAGTCCGAAGAAAGTGCAGCCGGTCTAAAGACCGGCACTACAGTCGGAACAAAGAACGGCAAGACAGCCGGTGTTCGTGTAGCGCTGTTTGCGCTGCGGTGCTACAAGGCGTATTTGTCGGTGCTGTTTGCGGGAAGCTGCCGGTTTGAGCCGACGTGTTCACAATACGCGTATCAGGCGATTGAGCGGTTCGGCGTTTTGCGCGGGGTGTGGCTGGGCAGCAAACGACTGGCCCGCTGCCATCCGTTTTCCGGACAGTTCGGGTACGACCCGGTTCCGGACCGGCAGGTTGAGAATTTTTCTGACGATTCTGCTCGCGAACTAAAAATAAATCACGCAGCGGCAAACCACGCACTGGACCGTTCTGCGGTTATGAAGGACGGGATTCGTTTGTGAGTGATCCGCAAAAAGACAAGGGCTTGCGCCCGGAACTCAGAATTTTAGTTGCTTCGTTGTTGTCCATGATTGTGATTATCGCCTGGGCGAAATTCTTCGCACCCAAGGCGCCGCCACCTTCGCCGCAAACGAATAAACCCGCGGCCAGCTCTCCCGCGAATCCCGGACAACCTGCGGCGCCAATTGGCGGAAGCGCCGCAACCATCGCGCCCGCTACAACGGTGAAGGCAACTGCCCCAGTCTCGGTCAAAAGCGATTCGCAAGAGCGCAGCATCGTGGTGGAAAACGGATTATATCGCGTGGAATTTTCCAATCGCGGCGGCGTGGTGAAAAGCTGGCAGCTTAAGAAATATAAAGATGACGCCAAACCCCAGCGGGTCTTGGACCTGGTACATCAGGACGCGTCGCAAGAAATTGGCGCCTGGCCGTTGAGCGTATCGTTGAGCGACCCAACGCTGGACTACAACGCGAACCTTGGTTTATATCAAGCCACCAGCAAAGGTTCGCCGGCGGCGGCTACGTTGTCCGCGCCGGCGGAACTCGATTTCAGCTGGAGCGATGGCCATCTGGAAATCACCAAACATTTCAAATTTGACGATAGCTACGTGGTGCTGACGGAAGTCAGCGCCAAGCTGGACGGTAAGCCGGTCACCGCGGGCCTTTCTTGGCTGGGCGGATTTGGCGACACCACGGTCACTAATCCGGTTCCGGTGGAAACGGTCAGCACGTTTTACAGCGAAGGTGGCAAGCTGAACGGATTCGTCCACAAGAAATTAGACGACAACGGCAAGTGGGGACCGGCGGTGTGGCAAGGCGGCAAGGATTGGGCCGGCATCGAAGACCGTTACTTTACGGCGGTATTTCTGGCGCCGATTGGCGCGCCACCCGGAACCATCGAAACGCGTTATTGGAAATACTGGCACACGATTAAAGTTACCGACAACGGTAAGACCGAAGATAAAGCCGAACCGGTTCCGCAAGTCGCGGTGGCCAGCTCAGCGCAGCCGATGAAGATGCGGCTTTTTGTCGGGCCAAAAGATTACGACGATTTGAAGAAGATGAATCCGCCGCTGCAGTCGCTGGTGAATTTCGGCTGGATGGAAATTATCGCCGATCCGCTGTTTCACGCGCTGAAGTGGCTGCACAACTACATTCCGAATTGGGGATGGGCCATCGTTGTGTTGACGCTGATCGCCAACATGGCGCTGTTTCCGCTGCGCATTTCCAGCTACAAGACCACCATGAAAATGCAGCGGGTGGGTCCGGAAATCAAGGCGATTCAGGACAAATACAAGAAATACAAGATGAACGATCCGCGCAAAGCGGAAATGAATCAAGAAGTGATGGCGGTTTATTCGCGCGAAGGCATCAATCCTGTCGGCGGATGCTTCCAGATGCTGGTGCAGATGCCGATCTGGTTCGGGCTGAACCGCGTGTTGAGCGCCGCGATAGAAATGCGGCACGCCGTGTGGTTCTGGTGGATCAAGGATCTTTCGGCTCGCGATCCCTATTATGTTTTGCCGGTGATCATGGCGGGATCGATGTATCTGGTGTCGAAAATGACGCCGATGACCACCACCGATCCGCAGCAGCAGATGATGATGAAGTTCATGCCCATTTCGTTTGCACTTATGTTCGTAGTCTTTCCGATCTCTAGCGGGCTGGCTGTTTATATTTTGACCAGCAGCCTGGTGGGCATCGGCCAGCAGTGGTACCTCAATAAGACGCATCCAGTGACCGCGCCGGTAAAAGCGGAACGCGGCAAGAAATCCTGATTCGCCGCGAGTGAGTTAGCGTAGGATATGGGGACGCTTGGCGTCTCCGGAGTTTCAGAGTTTCAGGAGCTGCACTTACAAACTCTGAGCAAAGAATGACTTCTCAAGATCTGTTTACAAATGGCCAGCTAAATCGCTCCGCCGCTGCGGAGTCTCTTCAGATTTTCCTGCAAGAAATCATTCGGGCCTCTAAGTTGGACCTGATAGCCAGTGTAACTTCGCTGCCGGCCGGTGCCGCTCCCGATGCTGGAAGCGCGGAAGTGTTTGCGGACTTAAACGGCCGCGACAAAGAGTTGCTGCTGGAGCGCGGCGCCGAACTGCTGCAGGCCATCGAGCATCTGGCGCTACGCGCGTTGCGGCTGGAACCGACCTGGCAGGACAAACTTTTATTGGATTGTGATGGATACCGCGCAGTACGCATCGAGGAATTGAAAATGACCGCACGGATTGCCGCGGAACGGGTGCAGAGTTCGCGCCAGCCGTTCAAATTGAATCCGATGAATCCGCGCGAGCGGCGAATTGTGCACATGGCACTGCAGGAATTTCCAGGGGTGCGCACCGAGAGCACCGGAATGGGCGAGCACCGCCAAGTGGTGATTCATCCGGCGGACGGAAAAACAGGGCAATAGATTTTTTTTTGATAATCACCGCGGACGGAACACCCGATGTGCCAGCAACGCCAGAATAAGTAGCGCGAGAAGGATCGCCGACAGACTCCTGATCGTAATTTCCTTAATGCGTTTCGCTTTCATGTAAGAATCTCATTGAAATCTGGATGTCGGTGGGACTCACAATCTCCGCATTTTTTTAGTTCCGTTCCCAACCCTGGGCAATCACATTGCCGGTAACGTCAAAGCGCACGCGATAAGTGAAAGCTGCCGGGCGGTCTGGCCGGAGCGCCGGAAATCGCAGATCCAGAATTTCGACGACTGATTCGGCACCTTCGCGGTGAAATCGAGTGACCGGAAAACGATGGAACTGCAACACTTTTTGAACTTCGGGAAGCTGTCGTGCTTGTTGAATCAGCTCGTTGGCGGGCGCATCGGGAAAATAGCTGTAGGTGAGCGAAGTTCGCGAAGGCGCTGCGGCCTCCGCTTCATTTTCAGAAATTCCCGAAGGCTGACTCAAATCCATGCGCAATTCGTAGACTCCGCGCGGCGCGCGGATCAGGCCGTCCCAATTCAAAATGGACGGCGGAAACGGTAACGCGCCGATTCGACTGCACCGTAATTCCCTGAAATTTAGCAAATCTCTGCACGCGCAGCAGTGCCTGATGGTGCGCGAAAACCGTCAGTGCAATGTAGACGCACGCGGCGGCGAAGCCTGCGCGATTCCAGGCGACCGGGCCAGGCCGCCACCTCCAACCGCGAAATGCCGGCAAAAGTCCGAAAACCGAGAAAATCAAAACGGTCACCGCCAGTGCGGTCGCGGAAATCGGCGTTCTGACGATTCGCGAGATTGCGCCTACGGCAAAGGTTGAAAGTACGCACAGCAGCCAGACCAGGATGGAGCGCATTCTGGCTTGCGCCGGATCGCGATGGGCCCAGGCAAGCAGTTGCGGAACCAGCAAGATCGCGCTGAGTGAAAAGTCCACGATGAAGATCAGATCCCATGCGGGACGCGACCATGCCAGCGGCGACCACACCATGGTGCCAAACGTGGTGACCAAGTCGAGAAAAATGTGGCTGAGAATTCCAATCGCATAAATTCCGGTGAGCGTGGCAAACGACGGTGACTCCCAACTGAATTTGCGGGCAAGCCATTGCGTAAGCGCCGCGAGCAGTAGCGAGAAAATCGGCAGTAAAAGCAGCGAATGGGTGATGCTGCGATGCCAGGTGATCATGAGCAAATCGTTGCGCGAGAGCATGTCGCGAAAAACATCGCTGTCCGGAAAAATTGCGCCCAGCATCAGCGCCCAGGTGATGACGCGCGCGCGGTTCATCGGCTTGGGAGGGAACATGTCCTCGCCGCCGCACAAAGCCTTTCCGATTAACGCGCCTGCGATGCCGTGGGTGATGGTGTCCATGGTCTGATTAGACGAACGTAGACGACTTAGCCTCTTTCGGGATTTCTCTCATCACTTCACAACAATTAATGGTGATTTCTTCGCAAGAACGGTGCCGACGCGATTGGCCACAATGCCATGACGCTGTAGCGCAGCGAGTGCGGCGGGCGCGGCGTCCGCGGCGATAGCGATGAGTAGGCCGCCGGAAGTTTGCGGATCGAAAAGCAGGTCGCGGTATTCTTGCGGCACGCCGGAAGCAAACTCTACACAATCTGCGACGAAGTCGCGATTGTTTTTCAGGCCACCGGGTAAATGGCCGGCTTTCGCGGCGTCCAGCGCGCCGGGCAAATACGCAAATGCGGTGTAATCGAATTCAAACGAAGTGGGTTGAATTTCCTGTTGCGAATTCCCCAAGGCCATTTCGCGCGCGTGGCCCAGCGAGCCAAAGCCGGTTACGTCGGTGACCGCATGAATAGCATTTTCCCACTGCCGTTGCGACGTGATTTCGTGAAGCGCTTCGGCCGCAGCGCGATTGAGCGTACTCATCGAGAGAATCGCGGCAGAAATGGAATCCGCGCTGGCCTGTTCCTTTTTGATCGCAGTGGAAATCACTCCGGTACCCAGCGGTTTGGTGAATAGAAGTGCGTCACCAGTGCGCGCGCCGACATTTTTCCAAATCCTTTTAGGATTGATCAGGCCGGTGATCGAATAACCAAACAACACGTCTTCATTGCGAACGGAATGTCCGCCGATTACCGTGCATTTCGCTTCCATCATTTTTGCCAGGCCGCCTTGCAAAATCCGGGCAAGAATTTCCGGATCACCCTTTTCCGGAAAGCCGACGATGGAGAGCGCAGAGATCGGCCGTCCACCCATTGCGTAAATATCGCTTAAAGAATTGGCGGCCGCAATTTCGCCAAAAGTGCGCGGATCGTCCACGATCGGCGTGAAAAAATCGACGGTTTGCACCAACGCGGTATTTTCATCGAGCAGATACACCCCGGCATCGTCGCTGGTTTCGAAACCAACGAGCACGTTGGGGTCAGTTTGCCGCGGCAGTTGCCGCAAAACAGAGTCCAGCGTCCCGGGACTCAGCTTGGCTGCTCAACCAGCGGCTTTGGCCATCGACGTCAATTTGACGCGATCGGTCATGGAGCCTCCTCGATGAAGTTGCTGAACATATTATCTCAGGGTTTGTAAGTACAAACCCTGAAACCCGTTATCTCAGCCTTAGGGTTTGTAAGCGCGAGGCGAGTTTGCCCAACCCGAGTTACGCAGCGAGTTGCACAAGCGTTCGCGTACATGCTCTCATCAGCGGATGCTCTTTGGAATGCCTTGGGACTTCTGGCTGATTTTCGCGGTTCTCGGCGTGTGTCTGCCATGGCGCGGACGACAGCGCATACGAAAATTATTGGCGCTTCCGGAAGTCAGCAGGCGCGACCGAATCCGTCTGTATCTTTCGACGATCTTGTTTCAATGGGTGTTAACTGGATTGATTGGCTGGCGAGCATTTTCCCGCGGCCTCAGCGTCAACGAACTGGGTCTGAGCGCGCCATGGGCGCCGAAGATCTTGTTGATCACATTCGTGGGCGCGATTGCGATTGCCCTGGGCCATTGGCTGAATCTGCGCCGAATGGCTGGGATGAGCCATCCTTCCATCGAGTTGTTGCGAGCGATGGCGGCGCGCATCTTTCCGCGCTCGGGCAGCGAACTTTGCTTTTACCTATTGTTGGCGCTTACCGCTGGAGTCTGTGAAGAGTTCATTTTTCGTGGGTTTGTCGTCACGGCCATGAGCCGCGCCGGCCTCTCCGATTGGGAAGTGGTCGTTTTGTCTTCGCTGATGTTTGGTTTGGCGCACCTGTACCAAGGGAGAGGTGGAAGTATTGGCACAGGCCTGCTGGGAGTGATGTTCGCGGCGGTCAGAATCGCGTACTATAGTTTGCTTCCGGTAATGGTGTGGCACGCAGTGTTGGACGTGGTCGCAGGAATCGCCGGCGCAAGATATTTAACCTCGAAAAGGAGCGCCGAACCCGGGATTTTGGCTGAGAATCAACAGTAGTAGTTACTATTATGACAACATCAACCGCCCCGCCCGTCTCCGAGCGCGCCATCGAGCGTGCCGCAGGCGAATTTCAGCTCACCCTAGATCACAAGCAAGTGCAGCAGATTCAACAATATACAAAGCTTTTGCTCACCTGGAATGAGAAGATTAATCTTACCGCTATTCGCGACCCACTGGAGATACTATATCGTCATTTCTGCGAGTCCATGTTTGGGGCCAAATTACTGCCCGTGGAAGGCTGTCGGCTGGCCGACGTTGGCTCCGGAGGCGGTTTTCCGGGCATTCCGCTGAAAATTATCAGGCCTGACCTGCAAGTTTTCCTGATTGAGTCGAACCTAAAAAAGGCCACGTTTCTGGCGGAAGTCGTGCGAGATCTGCATCTTACAGACATTCGAGTGCGTGTGGGAAGGTTTGAAGAGCTGGGAGAAGAGGTGGCGCCGCTTGACGTGGTGTGCTCCAGGGCGCTCGGAAGCTTCGCGGACTTCCTCGGCTGGGCCGGATCACCGCAAATTGGGACTCAAAAGGCCTTGCTCTGGCTGGGTGGCCGGGACGTCGATGAAGTACGCGCGGTGCCCGGCTGGGAGTGGGCGGAGCCGACTCCATTGCCAAAGTCGCTTCAGCGGTATCTCTTGCTTGGCTCGCGTAAGGAATAAGTTCGTCGCCTGCCGGTATACTTGCCAGTTCACACCAAAATCCTGCGCTAAATCTGGCATTTGGCCTAATCATGGGTTCCAATCATCGAATTTCTCCGAAATCAAGCTGCGTGAGATGTTCCACGTGAAACAAGGCGTTCGGTGTGGGTGCGGGACGCGGTCCGCGACGGAATACTGTTTCACGTGGAACAGATGGGAACGATGCGTTGCTCACCGTCGCGCGGATGATGTTCCACGTGGAACATCGCAGACCGCGCCGATTCTAGAATTGGGGTTTGCAGTTAGGAGACGCGGACCAAAGCACGCGCGTTACGGACGTTCCACGTGGAACACAACGAAGCCTGGTTATTCCACAGGTCCAACTATGTTTCACGTGAAACATCTTGCGCCTGCGTTTGGACTTTGCTAAATTTTCGTCGCGTACAGAATTTTGGGGGCGATTTGGCGAGAATTATTGCGGTCGCAAATCAAAAAGGTGGTGTGGGAAAGACCACCACAGCCGTGAATCTTGCGGCCTGCCTCGCTACTGCCGACCAACCCACACTCCTCGTCGACTGCGACTCACAGGCCAACGCCACGGCCGCGATCGGCTTTCCGAAAGACCCTTCCCGCCGAACGCTTTACCACGCTTTGATCCTGAATGAGCCTGCCGAGAAGATTATCCAAAAATCGCAAGTTGATCGATTGGATGTCGTCCCCGCCGACAAAAACCTGGCCGGAGCCGCAGTCGAGCTGGTTACGGCAGAACATCGCGAATATCGCCTGCAAGGATTCCTGGGCCCATTGCTGCCGCAATATAGCTTTGTGGTGCTCGATTGTCCGCCAGCGCTGGATCTACTCACGCTGAACGCCTTGGTTTGCGCAAACTCCGTGCTGGTGCCGATTCAGTGCGAATACCTGGCATTGGAAGGCGTTTCGGAGTTATTGGATACGCTGATGCGGATTCGCCGTACCCTCAATCCAAGTCTGGAAATCGAAGGTATCTTGCTTACAATGTACGATGAGCGAACCACTCTGTCCCGCCAGGTCGCCACAGATCTGCGAAGCTTTTTCGGTACACAGGTTTTTCAAAGTGTAATTTCGCGTAACGTACGATTGGCCGAGGCGCCGAGCTTCGGTAAACCTATTATTTTCTATGATATACACAGTAAAGGGGCCGAGGGTTACACGCAGCTCGCCCAGGAGGTAATTGCCAATGCCGAGAAACGCCTTGGGACGGGGGCTCGGAGCGCTCATTCGGGAGCCTGAGCCCGCCGCTGCACCACCTGAATCGCATCATCCAGCACCGGTAGGAACTGCCGGTGGAGCCGCTGCCGCGCCTGCGCGCGAGGCAGCAAATTACGGTCCGCAGGAAGTAGATATCGATTTGGTCGATCCAAGTCCTTACCAGCCGCGCACGCGTTTTCGCGAAGAGGCACTGGATGAGCTTGCTCGTTCGATTCAATCGAGCGGAATCATTCAGCCCATAGTAATGCGGCAAATTGGCAACCGGTTCCAGTTGATCGCCGGCGAGCGGCGCTGGCGGGCGGCGCAACGCGCAGGGCTGAAAAGGGTTCCGGCGATAGTTCGACAGGTCACCGACGAACTAGCGCTGGAAATGACGCTGGTGGAAAACATTCAGCGCGAGGATCTGAACCCCATGGAGGCCGCGCGGGCGTTCGAACGGTTGATGGACGAGTTTGAACTAACCCAGGAATCAGTCGCGGAACGTACCGGGAAAGATCGCACCACGGTGGCAAACTCGATTCGTTTGCTGAAACTTGAACCTACGATTCAAGACTGGATTGAAGAAGGGAAATTGAGCGCCGGGCACGGCCGCGCGCTTCTGGCAGTGCTCGATTTACAGCTACGCATGCGCTATGCGCAGCGCGCTTCCCGCGGCGGGCTGACCGTGCGCCAGATTGAGCGATTGGCGTCACGCCATGCGCGAGGGCGCAAGGATAAGACTGAACCGCACGTCGACCCCAACATCCGTGAAGCCATCGAAGAATTGCAGCGGCACTTGGGGACAAAAATCCTGTTGCGCCAGCGTACCAAATTGCACCCCGGCCAACTGGTGCTCGAGTATTACGAAGACGCGCAGTTGATGGGGCTGTACGATCGGCTGATGAAGTAAGGCTTCGCACAGCATTCGGATTCCCAACTGTCCATTAGTTCAGGCGCTGCATTCGACAACTCCTCGCGGTTACTTCGTTGACTTGCACGCGCGTCCCGCTAAAGTTGCAGTGTTACTATTTTTTCGGGGTTGGAGAAAATTATGGCGTGGAAGTGGCCCAGCGGTTCGTCAAGCAGCGGCAGCGAAGAGTGGACTGGATTCATCGATCAGGGCGTGACGATGGAAGGAACGTTGCAGCTTACTGGAACGTTTCGCATCGACGGCAACGTGAAGGGCAACATCATCTCTGAGCAGACATTGATTTTGGGCGAAAACGCAAAAGTGGAAGGCCAGATCGAAGGCAACCGAGTGGTCATCGCCGGCCGTTACGACGGCGTCATTTTCGCCAAAGGCCGGGTGGAGATTCAAGCCAAAGGTGTGGTCACAGGCGAAGTGCATTCGCCGTGCCTGGTAATCGATCCGGGCGGAATTTTTGATGGGCGCTGCCACATGTTGGCGTCGTCCGATACGTCCACCAGCGCCAGCGTTACCATTCCCATTCGCGCTCTCAGCCAGGCATAGACTGAGCGCTGCAAGGCGCTCGTCCTATTTCAACGAGAATTTAATCAGCAGCGGATCTTCAGGAAAGAGTCGCTTTCCTTTTTCTAGTGCTGATTCCGCTTCGGCACGTTTCCCGGCTGTTCGGTACGCTAACGCCAGCGAAACGTAGGTCTTCGAATCTGCTTCCGGAAAATACCGAACGACCCACTCCAGCTCCTTCGTCGCCTCCGCTGTCTTGCCGGTCGCACGTTGGAGCTCACCTAAATCGCGGTGACACAGGAACGCATACCGGTCGAGATCGAGACCCTTTCGAAGAGGTGCCTCCGCCGCGGAAAGATTCCTGGTGCGAAGGTAAAGGTCTCCCAAACTGCACGCATCTGGTGAAGAATCGGGCCGGAGTTTGCTGAGCTCGGTTTGCGCGGCAATGGCGGTATCCCACGCCTTGCGTTCACGTGCAATCTTCAACTTGGTTTCGAGAGCTAACAAATTGTCAGGCTCGCGAACTAGAAGAGCGTCAAGGGAAACCTCGGCGTCACCCGTGCGGCCTTGGCCGAGTTGTGCGGTCGCTAACCAATATTCCACATTTAAATGGTTAGTCTCTCTCCTCACTATCGGGCCAAGCATGTGCGCCGCTTCGTCGTATCGCTTTGCTTCGATCAGGCCTCTGGCCTGCAAGACCTGCATTTCCGGGTCGCTCTCGGCGGACGGAACAAGCGTGAGCAGTTTTTCGGCACGAGCTCGACTGACTTCAAACGCCGACTCAGCCGCGGCACGCACAGCAAGCCGTGCATCGCTAGCCGACAAGCTCACAGGCAACGGACCATTTTCAAAAGCAGCGAGTGTTTTCTCCAGTTGGTCCGTCAGCGAATCGTTCAACAGATGCCGTGGCGCGGAGTACTCCAGCAGCGGCAGGTCGTCGGTATTGCTGGCAGCCCGGTTGGTGAGCGAAGCAATTTCAGCGTTGCCCAGCCGGAAATAGACCGGCCAGCCTTCCGCTTTGGTCAGATGAAGCGCTTGAAAATCCTGGCGAAGCAGATCATTGCTCCACAGTGCCCGCGCGCGGTCGAACGAAAGTGGCTCGGTGGAATTCCGCGCCAGCACCAAATAATCGCGGCCGGCGCTATGCCACAAAGAAGTGTCCGGAAAATGGCCGGATATTCCGTGAAGAATCATCGCAAAATCATTGAAGGTCAAACCGTAGGCTTGTATCCACTGAACGAAATTGCCCCCAGGGGCAAGATGTTCGTGGACCACGCTGAAAAATTCGTTCGTGTACAGCGAAGCGATTCCAGCGATCCACGGATTCGAAGGCTCGGAAATGATCAGATCGTACTGTTCGCGGCTGGTTTGCAGGAAATTCCGCGCGTCGTCAAAGTGGAGATGCAGCCGTGGATCGTTTAGAACGCCGCGGTTCAACCGCGCCAAGTACGGTGCGGCTTGCAGAACGCCAGGTTCAATCTCCACACAATCAATGCGCTCGACATCCGGAAAGCGCGATACCGCGGACGCGGTCATTCCGCCGCCGAAACCGATAATCAATACTTTGCGCGGATGCGGATGGAAGACCGCGCCAAGATCGCCGAGTAACAACTGCGTGCCGGAATCCAAGTTACTGGCATCGACTTTTCCGTTGGTCTTCAACGCGACGTAATTTTCCGAACGGGTCACCGAAATCGTGGCGTTGATGCCGTCCTTAAAAAACACCACATCTTCGGTGTCGGCTATTTCACGGGCGGTCAGCGCGGAGCTGTGATAGTTGCCGTAAAGAACCACGCCGAAGGCAGCCGCAGTCTTGCTGAAAAACAGCGGCGACCGAGCAGTCCAGAAAATAGCGGCGAACAACACGGCAGCAGCCAGCAGCGGCTTCCAATGCGGTCGGTTGGCAACAACAAAAAGCACGACAGCTAACACGACATTCAATGAAGCTGCGATAGCCACCAATCGAAAACCGCCGACACGTGGTAATAAGAAAAATCCGCAAATAATTGCCGCGAAGATCGCGCCGACGGTATTGGCGGCAGCAGCGATTCCGATACCGCCTGAGAAGCCTCCGTCGCCGCCGCCAATTTCTGAGCCGGAAACCAGGGCGAGCACCGCGGGAAAATTAAATCCAAAAAGAATTGTCACCGGTAGCAGTGCCAAACCGCAGGTAACCGCTTGCGCCGTGAGCAACGAATGAAATTCCATCCCGAAGTTGCGAAGCAGTGCCAGCATCACCTCGGGAATTTCCCGAAAGATCCACAGCGAACACAGCGTGGCTGTGCCGATGGCAAATTGGGTAAATGCAAACAATTCTGCCGTTACTTCGCGTTTATTGCGAAACCATTTCTCGAAAAACCAACTGCCAATCGTGATGCCGACTAGAAATGTCGCCAGCATTACGCTGAACGCGTAAGTGGAACTTCCAAGTGGCGTGGCCAGGAGCCGTGTCCAGGCGAGTTCGTATGCGATGGCCGTTGCACCGGCTCCGCCAAAACAAAAGAGGTAGAGGGTGCGATTTGTTTTCGCAACGCCGGCCGATTGAAGGTCTGGCTTTTGGTTCTGGGCGCCCGGTGATTCGAGCGCCGTCGATTCTCGCGAAAATGTTCGGGCCATTAAACCGGCTAGAACGTTCAGGATGACCGCAAGGATCAGCGTCGCGCGCAGACCGAACCATGGAATCAGAAAAAACCCCGCGGAAATTGTACCGGCGACGGCTCCCAGCGTATTCACTGCATAGAAACGTCCAGCGCGAACTCCAAGTGTGCCAACCTCCCGGATGATGGAGCCGAGCAACACCGGCAACGTGCCGCCCATCAAGATGGTAGGAATTCCCAACACCAGAGCCGCGCCGATAAGTCTTACACCGATCAGCAGCGTTGCCGAACTATCAACGTATCGGTAGCTCATTAGATACAACTGCCGAACGACGGCCAGGCCCGGCAGCGAAAGCAGCGCGGTAGCGGCGATTCCAAATTCCATCCACGCGTACAGCGCGATTCCCGTCTTGTTCGCCGGACGCCACCTGGCAAACAGCGCGCTGCCAACCGCCATGCCGCCCATAAACACCGCAAGCACCGTTGCCACCGCGTACGCCGAATATCCAAAAAGTTGCCCGAGCAACTTGGTCCAGACTACCTGGTAGACTAGTCCCGCCGCGCCGGAAAGAAAAAAACAAAACTGCAGACCGGTAAGATTTCTTTGCTCGGGTGCACCGCGGAATTGTCCCGCAGACACGGATTTGGCTTTCGATGGCGATGAAGCGTGGCGCGCGGGCTTTTTCATGCGGTCACGGCATCGTAGAAGCATCGCTCCGCCGCGTCAACCGCGCGGCATTGACACCCGTGGAAGCGCCGACTATCGTCAAAGGTGAGCACTTTTTTGAAGGGACCCAAGACGAATCCGTGAAAATTCTGGTGATTGGCGGCGGTGGGCGCGAGCATGCCTTGGTCTGGAAGCTGCGCGAAAGCCCGCGAGTCGAAAAAATCTGGTGTGCGCCGGGAAATGGCGGCATCGCGGAAGACGCCACCTGTCTGCCGATAGAAGCTGGCGATGTAGACGGGTTGGTTGCAATCGCGGAAAAGTTGCGACCGGATCTGACGGTGATCGGCCCGGAATTGCCGCTAGTCAATGGGCTGAGCGACGCACTACGCGCGCGCAGCCTCAACGTGATTGGACCGTCGCAGATTGCAGCCCAGCTGGAAGGCAGCAAGATTTTCACCAAGCATTTTTTGCAGCGCCATTCGATTCCGACCGCCAAACTCTACGGAGAATTTTCCGCGCCAGCCGAGGCGTATGCCGCGCTGGCTGACGTTCCGTATCCAATCGTGGTAAAGGCCGACGGGCTTTGCGCGGGCAAAGGAGTCTTGCTGGCACAGTCGGCAAGCGAAGCCAAGGACTTCATTACTCGAGCCATGTTGATTCAGGAATTTGGCGCGGGCGGCAAGCAGGTGATGCTCGAAGAGACCTTGGAAGGCGACGAACTTTCTTTCATCATTGTCACCGACGGCGAAAAATATGCGGTCTTGCCGCCAACGCGGGACCACAAGAAAGCCTCTGACGGCGATCTCGGGCCAAACACCGGCGGCATGGGGGCCTACTCCACCGATGCTTTGATGTCACCGGAATTGCGAACGGTAATCGAACAAACGATTGTTGAGCCGACATTGCAGGGTCTGGCAGCCGACGGCATTCGTTACCAAGGTTTTCTCTTCATCGGGCTGATGTTTACCAAGGACGGTCCGAGCGTTTTGGAATTCAATTGTCGGCTAGGCGATCCGGAGACCCAGGCAATTTTGGCGCGAGCGGATTTCGACCTGGCGGAAGAGTTAGCAAATTTGGCATCTCGGCGATTCCATCCAGAAGCATGGACCTGGAAACCATCCGCAAGCGCTTGCATTGTAATCACTTCTGGCGGATATCCGGGAAGGTTCGAGACCGGTCGGATCATTCGAGGCCTAACCGATGTAAGTGAAGATACCGGTGTCAAGGTTCTGCACGCCGGAACTCGCCGGCAGGGCGACGTTCTCATCACCACCGGTGGCCGGGTACTTGGCGTCACGGCCACCGGCGATACTTTAGAAGTAGCACTTACGCGCGCCTACGATGCCGCTGCTAAGATCCGGTTTGACGGCATGCACTACCGGACTGACATTGGCCGAAGCGCCGGCAGAGCGAAGTCCGCGGCAGACTAAGCGCAATGGCATCCGTAGCCCACCTCTTTCGCGCGCCTAGACGGGGCCTCCCAATGGAGGAAATTGACAGCGTCGAGGCTATCGCGGATCGCGGCTTTGCGGCATGCACTCACGGCCGCAAAGGCAGCCAGCGGCAGATATTGCTGGTGGACCTGGAGACTTTGCAGGCGATGGACCTCGTCCCTGGCAGCATTCGCGAAAATATTACCACCGAGGGGCTGAACGTAAACGGCTTGGCGATTGGCGAGCAAGTGCGCATCGGTACGGTGCTACTGCAAATCAGCTCGGTTTGCACGCCTTGCGATCAACTGGAAAAAGTCCGGCCGGGTTTGCGCCGGGAAATTTACGGCCGTCGCGGCATGTTGTGCCGCGTGCTGCAAGGCGGGATCGTTCGTAAAGGCGACGCGATCAAGCGTGAGGCGATATCCGCTTCGGCCTGAAAATCCTTTCAAGTGCTCTATTGTGGTGGATCGATTCTGCGCCGTAGCGTCGGCGCCTCAGCCGGCCGGTTCTTATCTTCCTTCGCCCTTTCCACTGGCTCATCGGGCGGCACAATCCACTGGAATCCATGCTGCTCCTCAAATGTGCCCATTAAGAAATGGCGCCCCGGGTAAAGCAGCGGGACCGCCGCGTGCAAGTAACCCGCCGCATCCGGAGCGAGCGCTTTCTGGGCCTGGCCTTTGCTTATAAAATCCGCGGCTTTCAAAAACTTGGCATCCGATTTTGCAATTTTTTCCAGCGTTGGCTCGTTGCCTTCGACCAATTGTTGCAGCAGCGGTCCTTTGCATTCCGCCGGGTAGCAGGTTTCCACCAATTTGCGCGGAGCATGTTTTTCCGGCGGATAGATTTGTGTGAAACGCGGGCGCAGCACTCGCGTTTGCCAATAATCTCCGCGCGCAGCGATCACCGACTGGCTCAGTCGGTACTCCACGGTCCATATTTCCGGTCCGTAGTCTTGCGGACCGAATCCGATAACCACCAATTCAAATAGCGGCTGGTCCACCGGAAAATCGAGCTTGTGATGCAGTCGTGATGCCAGCGGCGTCAGTGTTTCCAGCAACGCAACGCCGATTGATTCCAGGTCCGGCTCCGCTTCGCCGTTATAACTCCCCCGGTCGCGTGGATCCTGCGATCCGATTCGTGCGCGAATCTTGTCCAGCCGAATCGGTTGAGGTTCAGCCGGAATTTTCCACTCCGAAGCACCCAACAAAATCCCAATGTGGCGGCCGTCCAACGACATGACCCGCGGCGGAACCGCACCGGCTTCGATCGGCTCATCGATAGCGATGAATGTGACCGACTCCCGGGTCGCGTGCACGATCACCCGGCCACCAGTAAGCGTAGCGACGATTTCGTCGTCTTGATCCTGGGCGCAGGCTGGGGAAACCAGCACTAAAACCGCAATCGCCATCGCGACAAGAATTTGCAGAGCTCGAATCATCGACTCCAGTCTACTCCTGCTGGACCGCCCAGCCGGCGGAAACCAGCAAGTTCGCCTCATACCAGGGATTCGCGGGCTGGAGGTTTCGCGGCGCGCCTGCTTCCGGTAAAATAAGGTAGCCAATTCAGCGCCAACTCAGCGCCAACTCAGTGAAGGAACAAGGCGATCTATGAGCTTCAAAAAGACCAAAAGCATCAATCACGGCGGCAAGCGCGTCAGCGAAATTCTGCAAGCCCATCAACTCTTTTTTTCCGGCAAAGACGGCGGCGTACGCGCCGACTTGCAGGGCGCGGATCTCGCCGGAGCGGATTTGGAAGGCGCAAACTTGAGCGGTGCGTTGATGCAAAACGCCAACCTTGAAGGCGCGAACCTGCGCAAGGCAAAACTCGCGCACGTGGATCTGTCCGGAGCGAATCTGCGCAAAGCCGATCTGCGCAATACTGACATGACCGAAGCCGCGCTTCCCGGTGCCAATCTGGAGCAGGCCCAAGCCAGCGGCGTGGAATTTTTCCGATGCGATCTTTCCAACACCAATTTCCAGCGAGCGCTGCTTCGTAACGCCAACTTCCGCTTGGCCAACGTCAATGGCGCAAAATTTTCCGGCGCGGACATGGGCGTAACGATTCTGCGGGAAACCGATTTGACCGGCGCGGACCTCTCCGGCGTGGACCTAACCACCACATTGATGCCCCGCAATTATTCGCAGCCAAAATCGGCCGCAGCCCAAGCAGACAGTAAGCCCGCCTAGCAGGCTGCTTCCGCGGCGCATGGATATTGGCTAGCACGCGTGATAGCCTCTGGCTCAGCCCCCTCATCCGGAGTTTCGTGGCAACACCAATCACACTCCTCGACCGCACGGCCACGCGCGAACGCGTGCTGCAAGTGCTGCGCGCGTTGCTTACAGAGCTCGGCAGCGAAGGCGCACTGCCGATGCTTGGGCCGTCATCGCAATTCGATCGCGACCTGGGATTGGGCAGCTTGGAGCGGGTAGAACTTCTCGCCCGGCTGGAACTCGAGTTCGGCGTCCGTTTGCCGGACCGCGTGGCCGCCGAAGTGAACACTCCCGAAGATTTGGCAGGTGCGGTGCTTCTCGCGCCCTCCGTTGATTCTCAAGTCGAGGAAGCGTCTTCCGCGATTCGCGCTTCGGTGACCACGCAAAAACTGCATCGCGCCGCAACCGACCAAGGCGTTTTCGCCGCGCAAACACTGATCGATGTCTTGCGTTATCGCGCGCAGCATGACGCCGAGCGCACTCACCTGCATATCACCGAAGAATCGGAGTCCGGCGAGAAAACGTTGACGCTGACGTTTGGCGAGCTGTATGCGGCGGCACAGCGTTGCGCGGCGGAGTTAGCGCGGCGCGGCGTTCCTCCAGGTGGCCGAGTGTCGTTGATGCTGCCGTCGTCTCGCGCGTTTTTTGTATCGTACGCCGGAATCTTGCTGGCTGGCGCGATTCCCGTCCCGATTTATCCGCCGTTTCGCGCCGACCGCATCGAAGAGTACGCGGAACGCCAGGCAGCGATTCTGAATAACGCTGGCGTCTGCCTGCTGCTCACATTCCGCCGTGCGGAATCGGTCGCAAAATTATTGCAGCCCCGGGTGCGTTCGTTGCAATCCGTAGCGGACGCGGAGATGCTGTTGGACGCTGCAGACCAGGCCAAGCCGCCGGCTCCAGGCGCTCTGCCTGCTCATCTTTCCGGCAGCCGGGTGCGAAAAGGCAGCGACCTCGCGCTATTGCAGTACACTTCGGGATCGACCGGCGATCCCAAGGGCGTGATGCTCACTCACGCCAACCTTTTGGCAAACATGCGCGCCATCGGCGAAGCCGTGGAATTAACGTCCGAAGACGTCGGCATCAGTTGGCTTCCGCTGTATCACGATATGGGGTTGATCGGCGCGTGGCTTACGCTGCTGCACTATGGAACGCCGCTGTGCGTGATGTCGCCTCTGGCGTTTCTCACCCGCCCGGAGCGCTGGCTGCAAGCGTTTCACAAGCACCGCGGAACCATTGCAGCCGCTCCCAATTTTGCTTACGAACTTTGCGTACGAAAAATTGCCGACAAGGACATCGAAGGCGTCGATCTCAGCTCCTGGCGCGCCGCACTGAATGGCGCGGAGCCGGTCAATCCGGAAACCCTGGAGCGGTTCGAACGGCGATTTGCCAAATACGGTTTTCGCCGCGAAGCCCAGCTTCCCGTTTACGGACTCGCCGAAGCGTCGCTCGCAGTCACCTTTCCGCCAATCAATCGCGGACCGCTCGTTGATTACGTCGATCGCGAAACTTTCACTGCGCAAGGCCAAGCCATTCCCGTGCCCCCAGACTCCAATACAATTGCCTTCGTCTCCTCCGGCAAAGCTGTTGCAAATCATGAAGTAAGAATTGTCGACAACGCTGGCCAAGACGTTTCCGATCGCACCGAAGGGTTTCTGTGGTTTCGCGGGCCGTCGGCCACCAGCGGCTACTTTAACAATCCGAACGCGACGGAAACCCTTTTTCCCGCGGGACGTGGCAACCATAGCGAGTTCGATTGGGTGGATACCGGCGACCGTGCGTACCGCGCTGACGGCGAGATTTTTGTTACCGGCCGGGTGAAGGACATCATCATCAAGGGCGGGCGGAATCTTTATCCGCACGAAGTCGAGGAACTTGCCCAGCGCGCCGAGGGCATACGCAAGGGCTGCGTGGTTGCCTTTGGTTTAAAAGATGAAGGCAGCGGGACGGAAAAGCTGATAGTGGTTGCCGAATCCCGCGAAAGCGATCCCGCCAGGCGTTCGGGCATCGCCAGCGCGGTCATCCAGAATATTACTCAAGGGTTGGGTTTGCCGC
>Ga0137418_10001039_pt1 | contig 25453 bp, 21 predicted proteins | sample CZODoug3_1_2_16f_FD_122242 | JGI IMG/M metagenome (GOLD analysis project Ga0137418, IMG submission 122242) | Vadose zone soil fungal communities from Angelo Coast Range Reserve, California, USA - CZODoug3_1_2_16fungal (Hybrid Assembly) | ecosystem: Environmental > Terrestrial > Soil > Vadose...
CCCGCTCATGGGGATGTTGGGGAGACGCTGATCGCAATCGCCGATGCGGCGCTCTACCAGGCCAAGCGGGAGGGCCGCGACCGCGTCGTCGTGGCGCCCGGTGCCGCCGAGCGCCGCCGGCGCACGTCGCGCTCCCCGGCGGGGGGCTCCGACCCCGAGCCGTAGCGCGCTACTGCCGCCGGCCGACCAGGCTCTGGTACACCCATCCGGGGCGGCCGCTGTCGTCCGCGATGCGCACCCACTGGTCGAGGTAGGAATACCCCGTGAGGGGCGCGCTCGCCTCGAGCGTAAAGAGGATCGCGAATCCGCCCCCGGGGCCTTCCCGCACGTTGGCGCGGCCCGTCGTCTGCAGCCGCAGCGGAAGGGCGACCGGCACCTCGCCCTGCCGCAGGGAGCCCCGCTCGACCCCTGCCACACGCCCCTGCCCCGCCGCAGCGGCGGCCTTCGCCTGATTCGCGAGGTAGAGCGCGCCACCGTAGTTCTGTCGGTCGAACTCCGCCGTCGCCAGTTGGAGCAGCTGCGCGGCCTGCCCGAGTTCCGGAACCACTTGCTGCCCGCCGGTGCCGCGCAGCGACTGCAGCGCGATCTCCGCTTCCGCCATGCCGGACGCCGCTTCCGCCCGCGTCGCCAGCGATTGCAGCTTGGCCATGGCGCGGACGACTTCGCGCCGCGCGTCGTCGAGGCGGGTCTGAAGCTCCTCGACCTGCGCCTCCTTCTCCAGGACGCGCAGCTCGAGCCGCGCCGCCCGTTGCTCGAGCTGCGTGTCGCGCACGACCACGGGCTGGGCCGGAGGCCGGCGCGCCGTCGTGTCGCGGCCGGGCTTCGGGGCGGGAGCGGAACCGGAATGTCCTCCCCTGCATCCGGTGACGAGCAGCAGCAATACGACGGGACCGAGGGCGCGCATGGGACGTAAGTTGGGGCGCGATGGCCTTGAAGCAAGGGCGGGCCCGCTCGTATAGTAGAACGTGCCCGATCCTGCGACCCTGACACCGCTGCGCGCGCTCATCGTCGAGGACTCGCCGGCGGACGCGGAGATGATCCTGCGCGAGCTGCGGCGCGGCGGTTTCACGCCGACGCACGAGCGTGTCGAGACGGCGGCGGCGCTGCGTGCCGCGCTCCAGCGCCAGGCGTGGGACGTCGTCCTCAGCGACTACTACCTTCCGGGATTCGACGCTCCAGGCGCGCTGGCGGTGCTGCAGGCCTCCGGCAGCGACCTGCCGTTCATCGTCGTGTCGGGCAGTGTCGGCGAGGACACGGCCGTTGCGGCGATGCGGGCCGGGGCGACCGATTACATCATGAAAGACCGCCTGCAGCGCCTGCCGCCGGCCGTGGCGCGGGCCCTCGCCGACGTCGCCGTTCGGCGCGAACGCATGCAGCTGCAGCGGGACCTCGCCCAGGCGCAGAAGCTCGAAGCGATCGGCCGGCTCGCGGGCGGCGTGGCGCACGATTTCAACAACGTGCTGACCGCGATCCTCGGCTCCGCCGAGCTGCTGTTGCTCGATACCCCTCGCGGGGCCTCGTCGCGCGAAGAGATCGAGATCATCCGCGATGCGGCCATGCGCGCCCAGGAGCTGATTCGCCAGCTGCTCGCATTCAGCGCGCGCCAGGTGCTGCAGCCGGCCGTCATCGACCTGAACGATCTGGTGAAGAACCTCGGCCGGATGCTGCGGCGCTTGATCGGTGAAGATCTCGCGTTCGCCACCGAGCTCGCGCCCGACCTGGGGGCGGTCCGCGCGGATGCGGGCCAGCTGGAGCAGGTGTTGGTGAACCTCGCCCTCAATGCCCGCGACGCCATGCCGGACGGTGGCGCCCTCACGATTCGCACCATGAACGTCGAGATGCCGCAGTCCAGCGATCTGCCGGCCGGGCGTTACGTCGCCATCGAGGTGGTGGACACCGGCGTCGGAATGGACGCGACCACACTGGGCCGTGTGTTCGAGCCGTTCTTCACGACCAAGGAGCGCGGCAAGGGCACCGGGCTCGGGCTCGCCAGCGTGTACGGCATCGTGCGCCAGAGCGGCGGGCAGATCACCGTGAGCAGCACGCCGGGCGCCGGGGCCACCTTCCGGATCTATCTGCCCCGCGTCGACGCGCCGGTGGACGCGGCCCGCGAGGTGCGGCCGGTCACGGCGCCCGCGGCGGGGAGCGAGACGATCCTCGTGGCCGAGGACGAGCAGATCGTGCGCGTGTTGATCCGCAAGGTCCTGGAGCAGGCGGGGTACACGGTGCTGCTGGCGGGCGGGGGCGCGGAGGCGCTGCAGCTCGCCGAGCGCCACACGGGCCGGATTCACCTGCTCGTCACCGATGTGGTAATGCCCGAGATGAACGGGCGGGAGCTGGCACGTCGGCTGGTCGCGGCACGACCGCAGACGAGAGTGCTCTACCTGTCGGGCTACGCGGACGATGCTGTGGAGCGGCACGGGGTGCTGGACCCCGGGACGGCGTTCATGCAGAAGCCGTTCAGCCCGAGCGCGCTGGCCAGCAGGGTGCGAGACGTGCTGGGCTAGAGCTCCAGCTCCACGCCGAAGCGCAGCGTCCGGCCCGGGCCGTAGAAGCGCCATGCGCCGAAGAAGGCGTCGTAGAACGCGTTCAGCGCCCGCTGCTGCTCGGTCAGGGTGTAGAGCCCGTTCCCATCGCCAAAGCGACGCTCGACCCGCGTCAGCGCCACGCAGTTCACGGGTTTGGACCAGCTCCCGCAACTACTCAAGTTGATCGTGGTGTCCGCCTGCAGGGCGCCGGCGGCGTTCGCTTCGGCTCTGAGCCCGTCGTACTCCGCGGCCAAGAGATCACGCCGATGCTTGTCGTTCACCACACCCCCCGTCTCGGCGAACAACGCTACGAGATTGCGGAAGTTCAGGACGTTGCGCAGGTCGGCGTAGACCGTCCAGGCGCGCCCACCCGCGCGGACCCCCTTGGTCAGGCGTAGATCGAGCTGTTTGGTCCAGGGCAGGCGGGACGCGTTGATGTTCTCGTCTAGGCGGCCCGCCAGCGGGCCAGGCGCAACCGTGCCGAACCCCGCGTTCTGGAGCCGCGTGTACCGCAGGCCGTTCGTGGCGCGCAGGATCAGGTCCACGCTCAGGTCCTGGGCCAGCATGCCGACCGCGCCCCCGCGCCAGTCCGGGGGTGCCTGCAGGGCCAGCGTGGCCGAAACGGCGTGCGTCGTGACGTCGTCGATCAGCCGGTCGCCGTGGACGCGAAGCAAAGAGTACGCGGCTGTGCCGGTCAACCACTCGCTCGGGCGCCAGTCCAGCAGGACGTCCAATCCGAGTCCGTACGCGTCGAGCAGCGCGACAGCGTTGATGTTGAGGGTGTCAGTCGGATTGCGCGGATCGGCGAAGGGCGTCGCTCGCGGTGCGTATTGGGGGAGGTCCTTGCGGTACGCCCCTATGTCGAGCACCAGGGTGCGCCCCATGGGAGACCGCACCCCCAGATCGAACTGCGTCGTCGTAGCGAACTTCACGTCCCTCCCGAAGGCCGAGCCCGACGAGCTCGTGAAACTGAGGTCGGCGTTGGACTCCTGGAAGTATGTTGCCCAGGACGGGGCTTCGAGGTAACGGGCGATGCCGACCCGGACGCTCGTGCTCGGTGACAGTGCGTACCACAACCGCACGCGCGGTGACAGCGCTCCCCGACTCGCCGTGCGCGTGAAAACCGCCGCCACGTTACTGCGGTAGATGGCGTCGCTGCTAGCCGCCGCGGGATCCCACGCCGGATGCGAGAAGATCCGGCCGGGCGTCGTCGGGAACTCTCCGCCCGGCGTGATGTGATCGTAGCGCAGGCCGATGTCGAGGACGGCCGAGTGCAGGTTCACGCGGTCGCTGGCGAACAGGCCGTAGCGCGTCGGCTGCTCGACGAACGCGTCCATGAACGCCTGCCTGATCAAGGACGACTGGTATAGGGAAAGGTCGGTACGCTCAGCTTCCACGCCGAGCGTCACCTGATGCTTGGTGTCGGGTCGCCAATCGAGGCCCCACCGTCCCCGCAGGCGACGCTCGCTGACGAAAGTGAGCAGGCCATCCAGACCGAAGTTGGGCCAGGCGGTCTGCATACCGTACGGATTCACGCGATTGCCCTGGGCGGGGTTCAGAGGCTGATCCAGGTAAGGCGTGCGGAGACCCGAGTTCGTCCGGATGTTGCGCACCAGCTGATCGGTCACCGGTAGCGGGAACACGTCGAGCCCGGTGAACTGCAGCGTCTCGAACGAAATACCGAGATACGGATCGCGCGTCGCTACGTCCGCCCCAACCGTGAGCGGTCCGCTGATCGTCCGATCGCGACCGATCGAGAGGTTTACGTCGAGGGCGAGAGGACCGCCGCGAAGAGTACCCAGCTGCTGCCGCCAGTTCACGATCGCGATGGTGGACCAGGCTCGCTGGCCCGCGTACAGCGCGGGGTCCATCATCGTCTGACCGGGAAAGAAGCGTTGCTGCAGGTCGCTGCCGAGCGCGGTGATCGAGACGCTCGACGGTGCTCCGGCACCGTACGCGTACTGCAGCTTGCCCTGAACTCTCCGGGCTGTCGACCAATCCATGGGGCGGCGCAGGCCCTGACAGTCGATCCCGGCGTTGTTACCAGCGGAGCACTCACCACTCCACTGCACGAACTGCGGCAGCGTCGCCACCTGAACGGCGCCGCTGCTGACGGACTCCACGACGGTGTCGATGCCCGCCGGCACGTACGTGGGCACCGACGCCGCGCCGAGCCCGCGGTAATTCGAACGCTGCCCCTGGAGCGTGGCGGACAGGAAGAAAGACAGGTTGGCCGCGATCGGCACCGGCCCGCCGACGCTCCCCTCGATTCGGTTGTAGCCGACGCTGACCCCATCGCCGAACGGCTCGTCCGAGTCCCAGCGCACCTGGCCGGCCAGGCGCTCACCGCCCGCCCGGGTGACGTAGCCGATGACCCCGCCGCCCGCATCGGCAATGACCGCGGAAGCCACGCCCGTTGTGACCGCGACGTCCGCGATCGCATTCGCCGCGAGTCCGATCCCCTGCGTGCCGAAGGTCTGGAACCGCACCGGTGCGCCGTCGATGTAGACGCTCGCCTGCCCCGCGACCCCGCCGCGGATGGAGATTTCCGGATCCGTCGCGATGCCGATCTCCCCGGACCGCAGGACAACGCCCGGGATCAGCGTGAACGCCTGGCGGGGGTCGTCGATCGGCAAGCGCCGCAGTGACGCTCCACGCAGACCGCCCCCCGAGGCGAGGCTGTCCGCGCTGCGGCTGGAGTCCCTCGGGGACTGCGCCGCAACGGCCGTGGCAAGCACAAGGAACGCAGCGAGCGGCGGGAGGCTGGAGGCCATCCGGGGATAATGTCGCATCCGGGCGACGGTTGACAAATGGGGGTACCCCCTGCCACCTTTGGGGCGAGCGAAAGGGCCACGGCATGGTGCCGTGCGCCGAACACCAGAGACTGTCACAGGACCTGGGCTGCCGCCTCGGGTCCTTTGTCGTTTCTGGATCGGCACTCCTCGGCAAAAGGGGCTTCATGGAAGTCACGCTGACCGAGCACGACCGTCTCGACTTCGTCTTGAAGAAGTTCCGCCGGCAGATTACCAAAGCGGGGCTGTTTCAGGATATGAAGAAGAAGCGGTTTTACGAGAGTCCGGCCACTCGCCGGCGACGGAAAGACAAAGCGGCGGCACGCCGCAAAGTCAAAAACGCCCGTCGTCGGGAACACTACTAAGTCAGGAGTAACATCAGTATGGCACGCATCACCGGTACCGTGAAGTGGTTCAACGACGCCAAGGGCTTCGGGTTCATCACCCCGGAGAACGGCGAAAAGGACTGCTTCGTGCATCACACCGCCATTCAGGCGGAAGGGTTCAAGTCGCTGGCCGAAGGTCAGCGGGTCGAGTTCGAAGTCGTCCAGGGCCAGAAGGGTCCGGCGGCGCAGAACGTCGTGAAGCTCTAACCACACACGGCACCTGCAGGATCACGGCGCTGCCCCCCCGGGCGGCGCCGTTGTCGTTTCGGGCTTCACAGCGCATATGTACTCGGAGTAACACATGACCAGCAGCCGGTTCGTCGTCGCCGTGCACGTCCTCACTCTCCTCGAAACCGAGGGAGGGCGGCCCGTGACGTCGGCGTACATCGCCGGCAGCGTGAACACCAACCCCGGCGTCATCCGGCGGCTGCTCTCGATGCTCGCGCGGGCGGGATTGGTGCGGTCACAGCTCGGCGCGGGGGGCGGAGCGCTGCTGGCCAAGCCGGCGGCCGAGATCCAGCTGCTCGACATCTACCAGGCGGTCGAGTCGGCGGACGTCTTCGCGCTGCACCGCTCGCCCCCGAATCCCAAATGCCCCGTGGGGAAGCACATCCAACCGGCGCTCGCAGCCGTCCTGGGGCGAGCCGAACGGGCGTTGGAAGGCGAGTTGGGCGAGGTGACCGTGGCCGACGTCGCCCGCTCGGTTACCGCACGGGCTCGCCGCTAGGCCGTCCCTTCATGGCGTACAGGGCGCGATCCGCGCCGCTGAGAATCGCCTCCGCGCTGCTCCCGTCGCGCGGGAACAGCGCCACGCCGAAACTCGCCTTGATGTGCGGCGCCTCGACATCCTTCGTGAGGCGCTCCGACACGCGGGCGGCGACGTTTCGAGCCGCGGCATCGTCGGTTTCGGGCAGCACCAAGGCGAACTCATCCCCCCCATAGCGGGCGGCCGTGTCCACGGCGCGGCAGGACATGTGCAGCACCTCCGCGAACCGGCACAAGGCGCGACTGCCCACGAGATGACCGTAGCGGTCGTTGATGCGTTTCAACCCGTCCACGTCGAGCAGCAGGACCGCGAACGGCCGCTGGTTGCGCTGCGAACGGCGGATCTCGGCTTCGAGCGCCACCATCAGCTGACGATAGTTGGCGAGCCCGGTGAGGGGATCGCGCACCGCCAGATCGCGCAGATGCCCCTCCATCCGGCGCCGCTCCGCCACAGCCGCGGCCACGATCAACTTCGTGACCGCAATGACCGCAATGAACGCCTGTAGCAGTAGCAACGACTCGTTCTGCCTCGCCCGCGCGAACGGGCCGAACCCGCGCAGCGTCCCGCCGATCGCGATGACGGACAGCAGGAAGATGCCGGTCGCCGTCTCGCGTCCCCCGAACCGGAAAGCCGCCCACAGCAGGATCGGGATGCACAGGAATTCGAGCGGGTAGTTCTTGGTCTCGGCTGGGAAGTGCCCGCCGAACACCAGCTCGCCCACGAGCACAAGACACACCAGCAGCGCCACGCCTTCGACGGCCTGGCGGCGACTCCACCGGAGCTGCGGACTCTCGCTCCAGAGCAGCACCACCGGCGTGACGACAAGCGCCCCCGCTCCATCCCCCAACCACCATGTGAGCCAGATCCACCCGACGTCGGCCCAGGACGCAAAGCCCGCCAACGCGAGACTCGTGACGCCGCCCGTGGCGCTCACCACGGGGCTGATGGCGGCGGCGAGCACCGCGAAGCGGAAGGCGTTCCGCGGGCGCCCGAACGCCTGGCGCCCGCCGGCGAATCGCTGCACCAAGTAGGACGCCAACAGGCCTTCCAACGTGTTGCCGCCGGCGATCCCGATCGAGGTGGCCCACGAGCCAGCGGTCGTGAGGTTGGCGAGAAACGCGCCCGCGAAGATGGCCGGCCACACGCGCGCGCCCAAGATCAAGAAAGCGGCGAGCGCGATCCCAGTGGGCGGCCACACGGCGGTCGCGCTGGGGTTCACGAATGCCAGGCGAAGGCCGAGCTTGGCGGCAACGAAGTACACCGCCGCCAAGCCGACCATTGCGGCGCTGGCGCGCCACACGCGAGTCTGGTCCCGCATGACTGAGGAAGGCGTCATGTTGGTGGAGTAACCATAGACCCGCGCATATGGCATGCCGGGTGACACCGATCACGCGGTGCTTGGCCTTACGCGAGGTGTGAGGCGCGGACGCTACGGCGTTGTGCGATTACGCTGTGCGCGACCTCACATCTGCTCGTAGGTGCAGCCGTGCTCCTGCGCGAGCCCGAGCGCCATGGTGTGCGCCGGCACGAGCCGCACGCCGGGATTGAAACCGGCGATCAGCTCGGCGCGCAGCGGCTCGGCGGGTTGGCCCAAGTCGGCCGCGAGTTCGCGCACGATCGTGTTGAGTGCATTGTTGCACTGCCAGAAAATCGAGCCGCGGGCCTGGAGCGGCTTCACGCCCACGACCTTGCCCGGTGGCGCCGGCATGGCGTCGTAGTAGATGTTGCGGCGCGCCCACTCGCCGGTCGCGGGATCCTTCAGCTCCCAGCGCCGGCCCAGCTCGTACTTCGCCCACAAGGCGTCCTGGATGTTGATTGGGAATCCCTGCCGGGCGATGCCGACCACCGTATTGATATCGGGATAAGACAGCCCGAACACCTCGCGATGCGCGTCCAGATAGTTCACCACGACATGCAGGGGGAGACGATCGTGCAGGTTGCCGATCGCAAACACCTGCTTGTGCCTGCCCTTGAGCCCGTCGAGCCAGGAGAGATCCCACGTGTCCGACACGGGCAGGGCGAGCGCGGGGCGCGTCAGCGCCACGCCGGAGAGCGACGCAAGGGCGGTGAGAAACGAGCGGCGCGGCACCATACAGCCTCCGAGTGAGCAGGGGCACGACCTGGAGGAAGATATGCGCCTAGAGGCTGCGCAAGAAGGCGACCAAGGCGAAGCGGTCGAACACCCCCAATCGCAAGAAGCGATTGCGGGACGCCGCGCCTTGCCCGGCGTGGAACCTGATCGCCGCTGCGATGGTCGTCGCCCGGCCGTCGTGCAGCAGCAGCGCGCGCGTACGCAGGCCCCACAGCGGGGCGGTGCGCATTTGGAGACCGGTGGCGGAGCCCTGCGCGATCCCGTCGCCGAGGGCGCCCATGTCGTGGAGCAGAAAGTCGGAGAACGGTTGGAACGCCTTGTTCGCAAGCGCCGCGATCGGACTTGGTCCCGTGACCAGGACCGGAGTGTGGCAGCTGGCGCACCCGATACGGGCGAAGACGCCGCTTCCCTGGACGATCTGCCGAGTGCGGGCGCCGCGGGGCGGCGGTGCAAGCATCGTCATGAAGTCGTTGAACGCCACAACTCCCGCGCCGTCGTCGTTCAGAGTCGCCAGCGGGTTGTGCGCCAACGTCGCACAATCGCCTTGCGGGCAGTTCTCGTCCTGGAACTCGGGGTTCGTGATCCCCATCTCGTTCAGGTACGCGTCGCCCGAGAATTGAAACAGCGTCGGGACCTGCGCCTTCCAGCCGAAGCGACCCACGCGAGTCAGCCCCGTCCGGATCTCTCGCACCATGTTCGGCGTTCCCGCGGTTGCCGGGGAGTGAGCCGCCTCGAGCCGCGCCAGGCCGAGCAGGTATTCGTCCGGCACCGCGTCCACCAGGCCGAGGCCGAACAATTGCGTGGTAATCCGCCCCGCGGTCACGTTGGCCGTGGGGGGCACGGCTTCGCCGACGAACGTGAAGTCACCTCCCGACGTGACGAACCCGATGCCACGGTCCTGAATCAGGGATCCACCCAGCTCGCTCATGGGATCGAACGCTCCGGTGACGGTCGTCCCGAAGCGCGTTTCCTTCCTGCCCGTGGTGCCGCCCACGGGATTGTTATGGCAGGTGACGCAGGAGGCTTCGTTGAACACGGGACCGAGCCCCTCGTCCACCTCTTCCGCCGCGAGGAACTCTTGGAGGCCGGCGGCGAAGCGCGCGAGCTCGTCCGCACTGAGGTTCGCGAGCGGCTCGCCGAAGGCCGGCGCGCCCGCCAACGGGGCGAACGCGGGGCCGACGGAGTCGGGCGGCGGCGTGCTGGTGACCACGGCGTCGGGCGAGGTGCACGCGGTGAGCATAATTCCGAGAACGAAGACGAGCGCGATGTGCGAGGCTCGCATGATGCCCCCCAGGCACGGGTTACCGTGCGCCACAGCATCGCGGTCGCGAATCGGGCGGGAAACGGACCCTAGGGCAGGCGGGCTTGGCTCACTGTTGAGATTCGCCCAGGGCGCAATTCAGCATAACGACGTCGGCGCGGAGCGCGCGGGTCATATGGGGTTTGTTCGGTGACACCTATGCAGGCGGGAGTGGCGGTGCCGCACCGTAAATGATCCCGCGCCGCTCGGGACCGAGCCACGCGACGATGGCGCACAACACGAAGACCGCAACCGCAGTGATCGGCATCGCGACCCTGTAGGTGACCCGCACGGCGAACCACGCCTGGAACGTGGGTAAGAAAGCGGCGAGGGCTACGCCGCATTGATATGCGAACCCGGGGAGGAATCCTCGCACCGAGTCCGGGGACAGCTCAGTAATGTGGGCCGGGATGACGCCCCAGGCGCCCTGCACCATGAACTGCATCCCGAACGCGCCGAGCACGAGGATCGGGAGAGAGGGTGCGAACGCCCACGCCGGGATCATGACGAGCGCACCGGCGAGCGCCAGGACGATCGCGCGGCGGCGCCCGATGCGATCCGAGTAGAGCCCAAACAGCACGCCGCCTGTCAGCGCGCCGACGCTGGCGATCATGGTCAGGATCGCGCGGCGTTCGGGTGTGAAGCCCCAGTCCCGCTGCAGGAACGTCGGGTACAGGTCCTGGGTGCCATGAGAGACGAGATTCATCATCGTCATGAGCACCCAGATGTAGAAGAACAGCTTCCAGTGCGACAGAATCGCGCGACCGAGACCGGCCCAATCATGGTGGCGGGTGCGTTGCCAGACCTCGGACTCCTTCACTTGAAAGCGGACGTACAAGGCGAGCAGCGCGGGAAGACCGCCGATGAAGAACAGCGGGCGCCAGCCCCAGCGCGGGAAGACGAAAAAGTAACAGAGGGCGGCGAGGAGATACCCCGCGGCGTAGCCCTGCTGCAACAGCCCCGAGAAGACGCCGCGCAGTCGCGGCGGCACCTTCTCCATCACGAGCGAGGCCCCCACGCCCCACTCTCCGCCCATCCCGATCCCGAACAGCGCGCGCAGCACCAGGAACGACCAGTAGCTGGGGGCGAGACCGGAGAGCACCTCGACAATTGAATAAAAGATGAGATCGAGCATCAGCGGCAGGCGCCGGCCATAGCGGTCGGCGAGCAAACCGAAAATGAACGCTCCGACCGGCCGGAACGCGAGCGTCAGCGTGATCGAAAGCGCGATCTCGGCGTCGCTGCGACCGAATTCCTTCGCGATCGCCGTCAGGGTCATGACGACGACGAAAAAATCGAACGCGTCGAGCGTCCAGCCGAGGAAGCCGGCGACGACCGCGGGCCGGTGACTCATGGCGCCTAAGATGGCGTACCGCCGAGGAGGCGGCTATACTGGCGCGATCACGCTCCGGGAGAACCCCGTGTCCGGCAAGTTCGGCGAGAAGTACTACGACCTCACGTTGAATGCCCTCCGCATCGTCGCCGGCCTCCTGTTCATGACGCACGGCGGCATGAAGTTGTTCGGCTGGTTCGGCGCCCAGGGGCCGATGGCGGGCGTCTGGCCGTTCGGCGTCGCGGGCGTCCTCGAGTTCTTCGGCGGCCTCGCCATCGCCTTGGGATTCTTCACGCGCTACGTCGCCTTCGTGGTGGCCGGGGAGATGGCGGTCGCGTACTTCTGGAAACACTCGGCGGGGAGCGGCAGCATCTTGCCCTGGGTGAACCGAGGCGAGCTGCCGGCCCTGTACTGCTTTATCTGGCTCTTCATCTGGGCGTCGGGCGGCGGCAGCAAGACGCTCGACGCTTGGCTCGCCAGGCGGAAGGCTCTGGTGGTGGCCGCGCTCGCCCTGCTGGCCACGCCCGCCTGGGCGCAACAGGCTCCCGCCCCGACCATTCAAGAGTGGAACGTGCCGTGGGCCGGCACCCGCCCGCGCGACCCCTACCTCGATCGCCAGGGGCGGGTCTGGTTCGTGGGGCAAGTGGGTCATTACGTCGGCGTGCTGGATCCCACGACCGGTGCGTTCAAGAAGTACGACCTCGCGCCCGGGACCGGGCCGCACAACCTGATCCTCGATAGCGCCGGAATCGTGTGGTACTCGGGCAACGCGTCGTCGCACCTCGGGCGTCTCGACCCCAAGGATGGAAGCATCAAGCGCATTCCGATGTCCGATTCGGCGGCCCGCGACCCGCATACGATGGTCTGGGACCGCCACGGCGACATCTGGTTCACGGTGCAGGGCGGCAATTTCATCGGCAAACTGACGGTCGCGACAGGAAGCATGCGCTTGGTGCGCGTGCCGACGCCGCGCGCCCGGCCCTACGGCATCGCGCTCGACCGCGCCGGGCGGCCGTGGATCGTGCTGTTCGGCACCAACAAGATCGCCACCGTCGATCCCGAGACGTTCGCGCTCACCGAGTATCCCCTGCCCCGCGCCGAGGCGCGGCCGCGGCGCATGGCGATCACGTCCGACGGCGCCGTCTGGTACGGCGACTACGCCGGCGGAATGCTGGGCCGGTTCGACCCACAGACCAAGAAGGTGGAGGAGTGGCCCCTGCCGGGTGGCGCAGGCGCGCGGCCCTACGCGGTCACGGTGGACGATCAGGACCGCATCTGGGTCGTGGAAACGGGATCGCAGCCGAACCGGTTCGTGGGGTTCGACACCCGGACCCATAGGTTCCTGCCCGGAGCCGATGTCCCGAGCGGCGGCGGCACGATCCGCAACATGGTCTTCGACCCGCACGCGCGCGCTATCTGGTTCGGGAGCGACGCCAATACGATCGGCCGGGCCCAGCTGCCGGCTGTCCCAGCCACACCGGTCCCGTAGCGTGTCCTGGGGGGGGAGCCTCGGCGCGCTGGCCCTAGCGGGCGCCTCGCTGGCCGCACTGTCACTCTACAAGGACGGTCCACCGCCCGCGCACACCGGCGGTTTCGGTGAACCGACCTGCCGGGCATGTCATTCGGACGCCGGTCTCAACGAGCCGGGGGGCGAATTGTCGATTGCCGGGGCACCGGCAGTCTACCAGCCGGGCCGAACCTACCAACTGGATATCGTACTCCGGCGCGCCGGGATGCTGCGGGGCGGCTTTCAACTCGCCGCGCGATTCGCGGAGGGCGACGCCACGGGCAAACCGGCGGGTCTTCTCACGCCGGGCGACGGGCGGTCCAAGGTGATCTGGGACACACTTTCCCACGTGGCGTACGTCGAACACACCCAGGCCGGCACCGCGCTGCGCGGCGACGCCGGACGCTGGACGGTGGGCTGGACGGCGCCGGCCGGGAATGCGCGTGGCGTGGTGGAATTCGACGTGGCGGGAAACGCGGCCAACGACGACGACTCGCCCCTCGGCGACTTCATTTATACACACACCCTCCGAGTAGCGCCGGCGCGCCGTTGATGGCAAATTAGGTCGTGCTTCCGACCAGTCGCCTCCTCGCCGACCGTCGCAGCGGGGTCGACCGCCGTGCCGTGCCGCGTCGAACGGTCTTGGCACACGTTTCCAACGATCGGCGCCATACCGTAGACCTGCGCCGTGGCGCCGAGCGGCGCAGCACCCTGGATCGCCGCAACCGCGCGCTTCGCGCACGCACCGTCGAATCTCCCGCGGAGCACGTCCGCAACTCCCTGCAGCTGTTGCACCACTTGCTCGAGACCGATGGTCTCCACGTCGAGCAGCGCGCCGATCTCGCCGCCGCGTTGAAGAGGTTGGACCGCGCGCTCCAGCTCCTGGAGCGTCGCGCCCAGCAATAGCCGCGCCCTCACTCCGACGAACGTCGATGAACAACCTGGAAACCCCGAGCGATGCGGCGCTGGAGCGCCGGCGCGAGGTCCTGCGCCAAGCGAGCGTGGCGTTGCAGGGACGCGTGGTCGGCCTGTGGGAGGTCTCGGCGCGAGCGGAGATCATCCCGGTCCTGACGAGTGCGCCGACGGCGCCCCGCGGCGCCACCAGCATCGATCTCGTCAGCACCCTGGAGCGGTGGAGTGCACCCATCATTCAGGGTAGCCGCTGGGTGGGGTGCCGGCTCGACGACGCCGGGCATTGGTGCATCGCCCCGGTGCGGAATCAACCACCGGCTCCGCCGCCCGACGGCGTGGAGCGTCGCAGCCGCGAGCGAATCACGCTCGAGCTCGCCGGACTCTGCCTGGGCTTGGTGGACCAGCTGCCGGGCCCCGCCCGTCCCAGGCTGCCCGAGTCGGACGCGCTGGCCGAGCTGGTGCGGCAGCCGAGCGTCATCGCGCACGAGGTGGCGAACCCGCTGACCGCAGCGTTGGCCGGCCTCGAGTGGTGCTTCAGGCGAGTGCGGGAGACGGCAACGTTGGAGCCGGCATTTCGGGACGGGATGCTTCAGGATCTCGCCGGTGTGGGTGAAGGCATGGAGCAGGCGATCGCGTTCCTGCGGTCGATCCAGGATCGCGCGCGCGGCGGGCTGGCGCGCTGGGAGCGATTCGACGCAGCCCAGGTCGTGCGATCGTGCGTGGCGCTGGAGCGGCCGCTGGCCCGCAAACGGGGCATCGCGCTCGAGGGGACGATCACCGTGACCGGCCTCTTTTTGCAGGGCGATCCGAACGCCCTCTACCAGGTGCTCACGAATCTCATCCGCAATGCCGTCACCGCCTCCCAGTCGGGCAAGACGCCCGTGCTGGTCGACTTCACTCAGGCGGGCGAATCACTGCGGCTCACGGTCGTAGACAGGGGCGTGGGCATCGCCGCGGAGCATCGCGACCGCATCTTCGAGCCGGGGTTCACGACGCAGGCGTTCGGGAAGGGCTCCGGAACCGGCCTGACGGTCGTCCGGGAAATCACGCAGGAGATGTTCAAGGGCCAGGTGGACGTCGTGTCCGCCCTGGGTCAGGGCACCACGTTTACTGTGAGCCTGCCGATTCCGCCGCAGCGCTCGTCGCGGGGGGCGCGAGGGGGGGGACCGCGGTGACGGTGACCACTTTGAGAAACGCTTCGAATACGCGGTCGGACCACCAACCGCGGAGGCGGGTCACTTCCGCAATCGCGCGCTCCACCGGCAACGCCGCCTGATAGGCGCGCGTCGTCGTGAGGGCGTCGAACACATCCAGGATCCCGACGATCTGTGCTTCCAGCGGGATCTCGTCGCCCTTCAAGCGGTCGGGGTACCCGCTACCATCGTAGTGCTCGTGGTGCGAGCGGATGATGGGCTTCAAGTCCCAGGGGAAATCAACGTTCGCGAGTAGCTCGATGCCCCAGATGGGGTGCATCTGCAGCACCTCGAGCTCCACCTTCGTCAGCGGGCCCGCCTTCGTGAGAATCTCGTGCGGCACCTGCACCTGACCGAGGTCGTGGAGGTAGGCGCCGAGCAGGATGGTGGTCTCGGCATGCTCGTCGAGCCCCAGCGCCCGCGCCATGGCGACGGCGTTCCGCGCCACCCGCTCACAATGGCCGTAGGTGTAGTTGTCGTTCGATTCGATGGACTGGCCCCACTCGCGCACCAGCGCCAAGTACGAGCCCTCCAGCTCCGCCACCTTCCCCCCGACGTGCACCAGGTCGACCCGGGCGTCGAGGCGGCGGAACAGCCGGTAGGCCGTGTTGAGCAGCCGCAGGGCCTCTTCATTGCGCCCCATCGCCTGGTGGAGGAGGGCCAGCTCGCGGGACGCTTCCGCTTCGCCCAGCACCGAGCCGGCGGCCCGCGCCAGGTCGATCGCCGTGCGTAGCCGCGACTCGCCCAGGGCCGGCCGGCCCGTCTCGCGATACACCATGCCGATCACCCGGTAGGCGTCCGCCTTCGCGGCCCGCACTCCCAGCTGATCGAACAGGGCGAGCGCCGACTCCGCATTCTGTCGCGCGTCCTCGAACCGTTGCCGCGCCACGTGCACTTCGGCATGATTGACGAGGCACAGCGCCCACAGGTGCACGTCACCGACGCGCTCCGCGAACGAGCGGCTCTCTTGGAAGTAGCAGTCCGCCGCGTCGAGCCGTCCGCGGTCGGCGCTTACCATCCCCAGGTTGTGGTACGCGATCGCGCAGCCGTGCTCATCGCCGGCGTTGCGATACGCGTCGAGCGACCGCTCATAGCGCGCCACGGCCTCGGTCAGGTGTCCCTGAATGTTTGCGACGATTCCCAGATTCTGCTCGACGCGCGCACGCAGCGCCTGGCTCGCGCCCCCGAGCTCCAGCGCCTGAAGGAAGGTCTCGTGCGCCTCCTCCAGCGAGCCGGTGGTGAGATCCAAGCCACCCAATGTATTCAGGGCTTCCGCAGCCAGGACGTCGTCGGCGATGTGCAGCGCCACGCCATAGCTCCGCAGGCAAAGCTCGCGGGCCTCGTCGGCCTCACCGCGGTGGTGCCGCACGACGGCGAGCCGGCGCAGCGCCTCCGCCAGCACCGTAGGGTCGCCGAAGCGGTCAGCCGTTGCGATCGCGGCCTCGTACCGTTCGATCGCCTCTGGAAGGCACCCCGCCCGCTCGCGCTCCCGCGCCTGTTGCAATGCTGTCGCCGGCGTGACCGCGCGCGGCCGCGCTTTACCAAGCAATGGCGTACTCGGAGAAGTGTTGGAGCTTGCCGCGGACCGTCTGGGTGAGGACGTTGTCCAGGGACGGCAGGTAGTCGAGAATCACGCCGTCGGAGCTGGTGTACGCGATCCGCAGGGGCAGGAAGGAGCCCAACAGATTGCAGTTCGCGTAGCTCATGCGGACGGTCGCGAAACCATTGAAGACCAACCCCTCGGGCTGGAATTGAATCTGGTTGACCGTGTCCGAAGGGGTGACGGCGGTGATCGCCACGGCCGTGTCGAGCGCGCCAGCGGGGACCGTGAACGTATGCGGACCAACCTGAATGGTCCCGCCCTCGGGCCCGATTATCGCGGTGACCGAGTCGTAGGGGAGCGGCGTGCACTGGAGCAGGCCGGTGGCCTGCTTGAGGTCACTGAACAGATCACCGCTGAGTCGCGGTGCGGGCGTCGTGGGATCCACGCAGCTGACGGCGACGAGCGCCACGGCGCCGAGCAGTGCGGCGCGCAACAGGCGAACGCTCTTCATGACTTGCCCCTCCCGTGGTCCTCGAGCACCAGTCCGGGCGGCGTACTGCGCGCGGCGACGCGGACGTCTTCGGCCGATGCCGCCCCGACCTCGAAGCGACGTACCCAAGGATAGCCGGGTTCGGGTCGGCCGTTGCGGACGGCCGCCGCGGCGCGCCCGAGCAACGCGACGGGGTCGATCGGCGAGTACTTGAGGTTCCCCACGGCGTCGTACCCTACGCGGAGCGTTGGGCCGGGCGTCACGGGTTGTGCCCCGCTCCCCGGTGCGGCGCACAGGACTGAGGCGACGCGCTGCGCGAGTTTCAGGGCGCCGGTGTCAGACGTACCAGGAGCGAGCACCGCGAACTCGCCAGGGCCCAACGAGCCGACGACGTCACAGACGCGAGCGGTTTGCGCCAGCAGGTGCGCCGCCCGCGGGTCCGCCGGGGCAGCCTCGACCGCGAACACCACGCACGCGAGCGCCCCGTGATGACGGGCCATCAGCGCGCCCAACTCCCGCGCCCGCCGCGCCAGCCCGGGGCGGCTGAGCAACCCCGTCATCGGGTCGACGAGACCGTCCGCGAGCGTGGCATCGATATTCCGCTTGGCCTGGACGTAGGTCTCGAGCTTCAGCGCCAGCTCGTCCGGGTCGCCGGGGTAGCGGAGAAAGTCCCAGACGCCCGCCCGGAGCGCGGCGACGCGCTGGTCCGGAGTCGGTGGACCCGACGTGAGCAGGAGGATCGGGACGTTGCGCGCGATGTGCGGCTCGCCGCGGAACAACCGGCACGCCTCGAGCCCCGTCAGATCGGGGAGCTCAGTGTCGAGGATGATGATGTCGGGCCGGGTGCCGCGGGCCCGCTCGAGGGCCCGCGTGCCCGTCGTCGACTCGAGCACCGTGTAACCGGTAGGGCCGAGCAGTCCAGTGAGGGAACGCTCGCGCCCAACGGCGATGAGAACGACCGGAATCGGATTGCTGGTAGTGGTCATAGAGGCCGCCCCGGTGAAGCGCATTAACCGGGCCGGGGCGCGCCGCCGGAGCGCCGCAGACCAGATGCGCAGGTGGGGCGGGCCTTGGGGAACACCGGCTACACCTGCCGCGGCGATGCAACAGCGGATTACAAACCGAGCCAGTAGTTGATCTTGAGCAGGAAGACGTTTTCCGACGGCCCCTGGAACAGGTCGCCGAAGTCGTTCCCGAATTCGATCCGCCCGCGCGGCAGGTCCGGGATTTGGCTGCTCCGCGTCCAGACCAGAAACAGTGTCGACCCGGGACGGTACTCCCAGCGCAATACCGCATTGCCGCGCAGCGACCGGACGGTGAAGTCGCGGTTGCCGATCACGAAACCGGGCGCGGGACCCGACCCGTCCGGGTCGATCGAATCCCCGGCGGCGACCGGCGTGGACGTGCCCACATCGACGCCGTACACCAACTTGCGCAGGCCACGCGGCGCGGCGAATTCGCGGAAGCGCGAGAAGGCACCGCTCGAGATCAGCGGCTGCATGAACAGCTCGAGGGTCAGCGTGGGCGAGAACGTGACGTTGAAGCGCGTGTCCATCGAGAGCTCGTTGAACGCCACCTGGGCGAAGACGTACCGCTTGCCGTAGAACGCGGTGGCGAATGAGTCGGGCACGGTCCGGACGTATTGCGTCCCCGTTTCGTTGTGACTGAGCGACGGGCCGAGAGTGAGCTCGACGTTTGACGCGGGCCGCAGTTTGATGGACGTGCTGGCCGAGCGGCTCCAGTACCCGTCCCGGTTGTGCACCAGCTGTCCCTGGACCTCAAGCACGATCTTCTTGCGGGAATCGGTCTGGACGTCGGCGTTCCAGACGTCGATGCCCGTCTTCCCCACCACCGGTCCACCGCGCGTCAGCCGATCGTCCAGCGTATTCGGCCGGTGGATCCAGAAGCCCTGAACGTTCCAGTAATTGAGCGGCTGGATGTAACCGAACAGCTGCACCTGCCGGTCGATCACGTCACCGTCGAAGTTGTACTGCTGCTGCCCGCCGGCGATGAAAAACATCTGGCGGTACCACTTGGTGGGCTTGGTCCACTGCGGGAATACATTGCCGCCCATGTAGATGAAGTCGGTGCGTCCGAGGAACGTGATGTCGTTGTTGTCAAAGCCGGGTGTGCGGATGTTCGTGGAAAGCTCCCACAAGACGCTCCCCTGCTCGCGAGAGAAGCGCGCGTACGCGCCGAAGCCGCGCAGCGTGGTGCGCGCGGAATCGAGCGGCGTGCCCCGATCCGGCCTTTGGAAGTAATGTTGCGGCGATTTCTGGATCTTGAGGATGGCCGGCACGTCGCCCATGACCTGCGTGCCCACCGCCTGTGCCATCAAGCGGTAATTGCGCTTCGAGAACCACATCTCGGTCCCGAGCCCGAACGCTTCCGCCCGGCGCGACAGATTGGCCGCCGCGAACGAGTCGCCGCCGAGGTTGCGGTATACCGACGTGCCCATCGCCCGGATCACGGTGGCACCACCGCGCAGGTCCTTGGCGACCCGTCCCACGAAGTAATTCGTGAACGGCTCCACGCTGTACCGCACGCGCGTGAGCGCGCTGTCGCTGCGCTGCGCGGTAGCCCACTCGCGCCGCGTCAACGCATCGAGCACGCCGATCGACCAACCCGTTGGGGTGCGGCCCGTGAGTTTCGCGGCGCCGAGGATCTTCGTGTTCTGGGGTACGTCGGAGTACAGATCGAGGCTGTCCCGCAACGCCGACAGCTGCGGCGCCCGCCCGATCCGCCGCGTGTTCAGCATCGAGAGATTGGACACATTGGAGCAGAAGAAGCAGCTCAACCCACCCAAGCCGAAGTAGCCGGCACCTTCGACAAAGAAGGGCCGACGTTCCTGCAGAAACGTCTCGAAGTCGCTGAGATTGACCACGGCCGGATCCACCTCGACTTGCCCGAAGTCGGGATTCACCGTCGCGGCCAGCGTTAGGTTCGAGGTCAGCAGCACCCGGGCGTCGACGCCCACGCGGCCGTCGAACACGTGCGGGTCATAGAACGGATCGGCGGTGTCGCCCGGCGCATTGGCCGACCGCCCCACCACGTACGGGAGCACCTCGGCGCGCCCGGGAGCGCTCTTGATCACGAGTCCCTGCAGGTGTCCGAACCGGGGCGGCCCACCTTGCTCCTGCAAGCCCCAGAACGCCCACTGCGACAGCTCGTTGAGCCGGTTCTCCTGGCGCCAGATCTGGAGGCCCCAGGTTTGCTCCGCGGTGGTCGAGGGATAGCGCAGCTGCGCGAAGGGAATCCGCATTTCCGCGGTCCAGCCGAGCGAATCGATCGTCGTCTTGACCTCCCACACGGGATCCCACGAGTCGTCGCCGCCGCCGCCCAACCCGTTGGCGTCATTCTTCACACCCGACGGATTCACGAGGAAAAAGAGACGACCGATGTGGTCGTGATAGGTGTCGAAGATCACCTGGACGTAATCGGAGCTGGGATCGGCGTCGCGCCGCACCAGCCGCGTGCGTACGCCGCGCGACCCGGAGTCATCGTACATCCGCGCGCCGACGTAGATCGCGGCACGGTCGTACGCGAACCGCACCTCCGTGCGTTGCGTGGCGAGCTGGCCCTCGTGCGGCTGGTTCTGCCGGAAATCGGTGGCCGGAGGCGCGGTGTGCCACACCGGCTCGTCGAGCCGACCGTCGAGCTTGATTTCGCCTTCGAGGGGGACGGCGCGGACGAGTGGCGGGGGCGTGGAATGGATGTTTTGGGCGACGAGCGGGAGGGGCCCGGCGACCAGACCGAGCACTGCGAGCAGGACGGTCGTTCTCGACATCGCGGCGGCTCGGTGTGGGGACACTACTCTGACGCTCATCGCAGGTGAAAGGTTGCTGACCGATTTGGCGCGAGACGTCCGGGGAAAGTCAGGAACGGTCCGACACCGGAAGTCGTTGCCGGGCTGTCATTTTCACGCCTAATTACGCGGATGCCCGTGACCTTCCGAGCCGAGCTGGGCGCCATGGTTCGCCTGGCGCTGCCGATCGTCGCCGTGCAGCTGGGCCAGATGCTCATGGGTGTGGCGGACACCGTCATGGTGGGGCACGTCTCGGCCGAGGCGATCGCCGCCGTGGCGCTCGGCAACCTCTACTTCTTCGCCGCCGCGATCTTCGGAATGGGCGCGCTGATGGCGCTCGACCCCGTGGTGGCGCAGGCGGTGGGCGCGGGCGATGACGTCGCCGTCGCGCGCGGCGTGCAGCGGGGCCTGATCCTCTCGCTCGGGTTGAGCCTCGTCGCAACGGCCCTGCTGCTTCCGGCTCGGCCCGTGCTCGGCCTGCTGCATCAGCCGCAGCACGTGGCGGACGTCGCCGCGAGCTACGCGCGCATCGAGATCGCCGGGATCCTCCCCTTCTATCTCTTCGGCGCCCTGCGTCAAAGCCTCCAGGCGATGAAGCGCGTCGCGCCGATCGTCGGCGCGATCGTCGCGGGAAACCTGGCCAACGTCGGGCTCAACTACCTCTGGATTTACGGGCACCTGGGGTTCCCTGCCGCTGGCGCCGTCGGGTCGGCGTGGGCCACGTCGGTGAGCCGCTGGGTGATGTTGCTGCTGCTGGTCGCGGTCGCGTGGCGCACGCTCCGGCCACAGCTGCTGCCGCTGCGCCGCGAGGCGCTGGCGTGGCAACCGCTGCGGCGCATGGCAGCGCTCGGCGCACCCATCGGTGTCCAGTACGAGCTCGAGTACGGCGTGTTCGCAGTCGTAGGCATCATGATGGGATGGCTGGGGACGGAGCAACTGGCGGGGCACCAGGTGGCGCTCAATCTCGCGTCACTCGCATTCATGGTACCGCTGGGCGTCTCGGCGGCCGCGGCGGTACTGGTGGGGCACGCCGTGGGACGCGGCGACGCGGCCGAGGCGCGTCGCGCAGGCGCGGCGGGGCTGGTCTGCGGCGTCGGCTTCATGTCCGCGAGCGCTCTCGTGATGCTCACGATCCCGCGCTTCCTCGCCGGGCTCTACACAATCGACCCCGCAGTCGCCGCCCTCGCCGCGAGCCTCATCCCGATCGCCGGCGTGTTTCAGGTGTTCGACGGTATCCAGGTCGTGTCGATCGGTATCCTGCGCGGCGTCGGAGACACGCGCGCGCCGATGGTGGTGAACATGCTGGGCTTCTGGCTCGTGGGGCTGCCGGTGAGCGCCGCGCTCGGGTTCGGGCTCGGCGGCGGCCCGCGTGGGCTGTGGTGGGGGCTCACGGTGGGCCTCATGCTCGTGGCGATCGTGCTGATCTGGCGCGTGCGGCGGCGGCTCGCCGGGGAGGTGCGACGGGTGGTGATCGACCGCGACGTGGCCCGAGCCTGACCCTATATTGGCCCCATGAACCTGTTGATCATCGTCGGCGTCGTGATCGCCGTGTGGGCGATCGTGACCTTCAATCGTCTTACACGTCTGCGCCAGTTGAGCGACAACGCGTGGGCCGACATCGACGTGCAGCTCAAGCGGCGTCACGACCTCATTCCGCAGGTGGTGGCGGTCGTGAAAGGACACGCCGGCTATGAGCGGCAGACGCTCGAGGCGCTCGTCGCCGCGCGCGGCCGGGCCCTGCAGGCGACCGGCGCGAGCCCGGCAGCCCGCTTCCAGCAGGAGAACCCGGTGGAGGGGTCGTTGCGGCAGATCTTCGCGATCGCCGAGGCGTACCCCGACTTGAAAGCGGTCGCGAGCTTCGCGGCGCTGCAGCGCACGCTGACCGACGTCGAAGACACGCTGCAAAACGCGCGACGCTACTACAACGCGGTAGTGCGCGACTGGAACACCGGGATCGCACAGTTCCCCGCGAATCTCCTGACCAACACCTTTCGCTTCAAGCCGCGGGAGTTCTTCGGGATCGACGACGCCGAGCGCGCCGTGCCGAGCGTGGACACAGGAGCGCACGCATGAAGGGACGCGTGGCGTTGCTGCTGCTGTTGGCGCTCTGGGGCCAACCCGCCGCGGCGCAACGCTCGTATTCGATCGATCGCTTCGACGCCGTCATCCGGGTCGAGCGCGACGCCAGTATCCAGGTGACGGAGACGATCACCGCGCGGTTCGTCGGCTCGTGGAACGGTATCTATCGCACCATCCCGGTCACATACCACACGCCGCAGGGGTTCAACTGGACCCTGGGCCTGAGTTTGCAGAGCGCCACAGATGGTGAGGGGCGGTCCCTGCGGGTGGAGGCGAGCCGCGAGCGGCACTACATCAAGTTCAAGATCTGGGTCCCGGGAGCCGCCGACGCGACGCGCACCGTCGTACTGCGCTATCGTGCCACGAACGGGTTGCGATTCTTCGAGGACCACGACGAGCTGTATTGGAACGTGACCGGCGATGAGTGGGACGTCGGCCTCGGGGCGGCCGCGGCGCGGATCGAGCTGCCCGCCGGCGCCGAGGGGGTTCGCGCGATCGCCTTCAATGGCGCGTACGGTTCTACCGCGCAGGAAGCGAAGGTCACGACCGGCGCCACCACGGTCACCGTCGTCATGCCCCACGCCCTCGGCTTTCACGAAGGCCTCACCGCCGTGGTGGGGTGGAACAAAGGGTTGGTCACGGAGCCGCCGGCCGCCGCGCGGGCCCAGGAGATCGTGAGCAGCAACTGGCCCCTGACGATCCCGATCCCCGTCTTCCTGCTTGCGTTCTGGATCTGGTGGCGTCGCGGCCGAGATCCCCGGCGCCGCCCCATCGCCGTGCAGTACGAGCCGCCGCGCGGCCTCAGCCCCGCCGAGGCGGGCACACTGCTCGACAACTCGGCGGACCTGCGCGACATCACGGCGACCATGGTCGACCTGGCGGTTCGCGGCTACCTGCAGATCGAGGAGTACGAGGACAACAAACTGTTCGGTCTGCTGAGCGGACGGGGGTACGCGCTGCGGCGGCTCGATCCTCCCGCGAACGCTGCGGAGCTGGCGCCGCATGAACAACGCATGCTCGACGGCATCTTCCGCCGGCACGAAGGACGCGTCGAGCTCAACGACCTGAAGGAGGAGTTCTACACCGAGCTGCCCGGCATCAAGTCCCGCATCTTCGACCGCCTCCTGGGCCGCGGTTTCTACCACGCGCGCCCCGACAGCGTGCGCACGCGCTGGATGGTCGCGGCGGTCGTGTTCGGCGCGATCATCGCGATTGGCGGCGGCGTGATGGCGGCCGGGCTCTTGATGACACCCGTGCCGTTCATCGCCGCCGGCGTCCTGGTCGCCGGCATCCTGCTCTGGTTCAGCCTCATCATGCCCGCGCGTACCGACGACGGGACGCGCGCCCTCGAGCAGGTGCTCGGCTTCGAAGAGTTCCTGCGGCGCGTCGAATCCGAGAACCTGAAACGGATCATCATCGGGCATCCGGAGCTGTTCGACCGCTATCTGCCGTTCGCGATGGCGTTCGGCGTGGAGCGGCGCTGGGCGCGGGCGTTCGAGGGCATCTACACCCAGCCGCCCACCTGGTACGTCGGGCCCAGCGTCATGAACTTCAACGTGAGCAGCTTTTCGGGGAGTCTGGCGCACATGACGAGCGTGGCCGGGTCGACGTTGACGTCGGCGCCGCGCAGCTCCGGCGGCTCCGGGTTTGGCGGCGGCGGCTCGTCGGGGGGCGGCGGGGGCGGAGGCGGCGGCGGGGCGTTCTAGGCTGTTTCGCTGGCTACGCCGCCCGCAGCGCGTTGACGATGTTGAGGCGCGCGGCCCGCACCGCCGGAAGGAAGCCCCCGACCACCCCCATCACCAGCGCGAAGGTCAGGGCGCTCGTGATCACGCTCGGCGACAACGCGAAGCCGAACCCGATCTCCGAGAAGCTCCCGAAGTTGAGCGTCGAGACCCGGGCGAAAGAAAGCAGCGAGGCGAGCCCGACCCCCGCGACTCCACCGGCGAGCGCCAGCAGCACCGACTCGACCAGGAAGGCCGCCAGCACGCTGCGGCGCTGGAACCCCAGGGCGCGCAGCGTTCCCACCTCGACGACCCGGGTCGCGACGGCGGCGTACATGGTGATCATCGCCCCGATCATCGCGCCCACGCTGAAAATGGTCGTCACCACGAGCCCGAGGATCTTGATGAACTTCGCCATCGCCTGCGACTGCTCGCGGTAGAACTCCTGCTCACGCTTGATTTCCAGGGACTGCGAGCGTGGATCGGCCTGGAGCCGAGTCTTGAGCGCGTCGAACTGGCCCGGGTCGCGCAGGCGCAACGTCGCGGACGAGTATACCGGCCGCCCGAACGCCTGCATCAACTGGTCCGCGTCGCCCCAGATTTCGGAGTCGAAGCCGGTGCCGCCGGCATCGGCGATCCCGACCACGGTCCAGCGGTCGCCGCCGAACCCCAGCTCGGCGCCCAGCGCCACGCCCTTGAACCGGCTCGCGATGTTCTGGCCGACGACGATCTCGTGGCTGCCGAACTGGAAGGCACGGCCCTGGGTGATGTGGAAGCCGGGGCGCAGCTCGAATGCCTGAGGCGACACGCCGCGCACCACGACGTTGCTCATCCCGTTCGTCTTCTTCTTGAACAGGTTGATCACGACGACGACTTCCCGCGAGAGGAGCGGGCGGCCGTCCTTGGCCGGCGCCACCTCCGGTTGCGTCTCGAGCACGCTCGCGGTGCCGCGGTCGATCTGGCTCACCAATTCCGAGCCGGCCGAGCGCCGCAGCACGATGGCGTT